>Ga0075163_10013611_pt1 | contig 10534 bp, 9 predicted proteins | sample JI1023141ADNA_FD_71478 | JGI IMG/M metagenome (GOLD analysis project Ga0075163, IMG submission 71478) | Wastewater effluent complex algal communities from Wisconsin, to seasonally profile nutrient transformation and Carbon sequestration -... | ecosystem: Engineered > WWTP > Effluent > Algae... | reverse complement strand
CAATCACATCAATATCGCCCCCGAGAAATGTTCAAATTACACAGTTAACTTTAGGTGGTCAATTTGAGCCGGAATCAGGTGGTCAACTTTGCCGGAATATCCACTCATTTGTCCTACTTAAGATTTTTTTTTGTAGTAATCTTCATTGCAATTAGTTCTTTATATATATTTGCTTCGATTACCTGATTAACCAACACCATTTTCAGTCGTTGCAACGTTTAATGTTGTTGTTTAATCCCACTAACCGTTTCCAACATATGCCTCGTTCGATCATTACTACCAATCAGCCAATTTCTAAAATCAGTTCAAGCACTACGCTTAAGAGCACTGGAACAAACCTTGATCGTGACTTATTAAAGAAACGAAGTCAGAAATACGTTCGCTCCATTCTTGAATTAGATCATGGTTCCCTTACTGCTACTCATGGATTAGTAGAGTTGATAGACAAATTGCGAAATGAATATGGCGAATTAGGAATATTAGAAGTTCCACTGGGTATTGTAAGCAAATGTTTCCTGGGTCATCCTTATGAAGTTCACATCCTAGATTTGGTTAATGAACAAATCATAAAACACTTCCAAGTAGGAGAGTCATTGCCAACCGAACTTGAGAAGGCCAGGAACCTTGCAAAATCAGGTCATTATGCCATTATTGAAGTTTATCCAACAAAGATGATTCTCATAAGTGCGGATGGCTCCGCCACTAAACTCTAAGCAGCATGGCGGAAAAAATAATTTCTACTGCGAACTTGGCTTTTATAGAAAGCAGCCTTAACGTGCTTAATTCGAATCTTAAAACTGTAAATGATCATGTTCTTGTCATCGACAATACTGTAGATGAACTCAAGGTCATCCAGGATGAAATTGCGGTAGACCTCCGAACACTTAAGGAAAGTTTTGAGGAGTACGTGCAAGAATACCGTCGAATGACAGAATTACAACTTGCCAACACACAGATCATCGAAGTCAGACAAGAACTTGAAACGAAGTATGGCTACTATAATGAGGTGCGAAGAATGGCCACCGGCATTCTGCAAGCAGTAGATAAAAGACTTGTAACGCACAACGCTCTTCAAACTGCGACTGAAGAAGTCATGATCAAAGCTTCAGGTTATTGGCTTGCTCCCACCCTTGTGTGTGTAGCAAGCTGGATTCGCAGCGACAAAAGCACCGCTGAACGAGCTCTAAGAGCGTCAATGGAAAGAGATGACTACAGGACTACGATTTTCTTCATGTTACTCACCAGGCGCACGAATCGTGTACAACCAACAGTTCAGTGGACAGAACGATATTTTCTTCATCAAAACCCACATGACCTGGATAGGGAATTTATAATTGTTCTTGAATCCATTGCTTCAGGAATCTTTCCACCCGCCGCAAAAGCAATAATGATCAGGAATGTCAAGAATTGGATTAAAGAATTAACAAGTACAGATGATTATATAAACCAACAAAAAGACAATTGGATAAGATTTTTCAATGCCTTGCGAGACTCAAATGATCAAGATTATCCGGCCATTAAGAGATTTGCAACAAGTTGGTCCCTTGTTGAAGAAAATCTCCAGATCGCAAAAGCAAATGAAAAAATTCTCCAACATTTCCTACTAGTCTTGGAATCAGGCACGATTGACAAGACTCACTATATTAAAAAGCTGGATGAACTTTTGAATCTTCTTGTCAACAATTTTGATGATGAAGAATTACCCTTGAGAGAACGAGAGCGATTATGTACTTTGATCATCGAGAAGGCGGGTGATGTAGATGCCGCAAAGCTTATGATGGATGCCGAGAAGAAAATCTATGATCAAAAAGTAGATTTCCTACAACTGCTCACCAATGCTGCATTCAACCCAGAAGCAGCAGGTGCGACAACAGCATCACAAAGCCTTGCAATATCGATTAGTGCGCCTTGGATTATCGAAGCGTATAACACATTTACAGCCGAATACCTAAATGTTCATCCGGCCGAAATCCATTTTGACATAGATGGATGGACAGATAAAATAACTGACGGTAGTGAAGAACAGAAACTTTTATCAAAACAGGCGATTTTCTATGATAATCTAAAACAAGAATTGTGGGATAAAGAGAAATTTCCTCAAGCTTGGTGGTTGCTTCCAGTTGGGTTGTTACTCCTAGGAGTTTACGCCTGGTTTAGCCCTGACAAGGTCTTAGGTGGAGCCTTGATATTAATTAGTCTTATCGCTACCACCATTGTTATTATTAAATACGCAAGAAACAGAAAATACAGAAGTAGTATTAGCGACCAGGTCGAAGATACTAAGCTAAGGGCCGCGGCAGTTCTTCGAAGATTAATTATTGAAGTGGTCGAATACCGTGACGAATTTCAAAAAGAGCATGCCAAATCAGGAAAAGTGCTAGAATTTTTGAATAACCTGGATGCAGATCTTATTTCGACACAAACTCACGGCCAGGTTAGAACAATTATTTAAAAATTTCCAATTATAATGTCCAAAATATTACTTAATAACTCAATGGATGATCCTAGTGATCAAGACTCAAAGTCAGAATCAAATGGCAAACCGACATCACAAGATTTGCAAGTCGCGAATGTCAATGCAACGCTCACCAAAGACGACTTTGCAATGTTCCCTGAATGGGACATTCTTCCATTGTCAATGATAATTAATCCTCGAGTAAAAAGATCGAAATGAATGCCCCAAGCTCATATTTTGAATGGAAAGCAATTCTGGAAAGATTTGCAACTGGTGATGATTCAACGATATCGCTGATGCACAACGGTGTTATGATCATGGATGCCGGATCCGCCCCAGGCTATTTAAATATCGTCAACCAGGCATATGTAAAAAGAAAACAATTATGGATTGATAAGCTTAATTCCTTTACATCTAATCCAAGATTAAAATCATCTTCCGATTATTCAGTCGTAATAAATCAGTCGAAAGTTGGGCTTAGATGCTTGATGCAGTATTGTAGGCTTTCAGCCTTCTCTACTGATATTCAGGAAATGCTAATTCAAGATCTTAATATGTATGTAAATGAGGTCAGGAAATCACTCAAGGACAATATAACTCGAAGTAAAGTTCCTGAAATGAATGCACTACTAATCATTTTTGAAAATCTAGACACTACAAAAGTGGACATTGGGGAATTTTCCAATGTAGCCAGTACCACCACTCCACCATTTAACGGAAAACGCAGAATAATACATTAACCATGGCAAATAGTTCAGAATTTAAAACGTCGTTACTTCGAATGCTAAAGGCTCGCATTCCGTTTATAGCCATTCATAGCTTTGAACGTAAGAGGGTAATGGAAGCACTAGCATTGATTGGTGATGAAATCCATGTTCCAATTTACGAGCATGGATTGTCACGCGGTATCCAGGATATCAAAACAAACCGGGTGGTCAATGAAGACCGCTCAATTGCAGGAGGTCTCGATTACGTCATCCAGCAAATTAGCCAAAGGATAAACTTAACTTTCGTATTCACGGAAGTTTCGGATATCCAGGATGATAATATGGTATCGAGGCAATTTTATGACACTGTTCTGCAGGCTATGGATCGAGGTGGATCCATTTGCGTAATCACTACAAATCCGGTTTGGTCTCAACTTCAAAGATTAGGTATGAACATTACACTGGACACTCCAGACGAAGATGAAATGTTCGAAATAGTCAGAGATACTGTCAGCGAGTATATTAATTCTAATATTATAATAGAATGGCGGGAACGTGAATTTCGATTGGCCGCTGCAATACTAGCCAATCTTTCTAAGGTTGAAGCCGAAAATGTTCTTTCGACAATCATGGCAAAAGGAAATCTCAGCATTGATGACCTTGGTGAGTTGAGCAAGGAAAAAGATAATCTAATTAGTAATATCTCCGGTCTGGAAAAAGTGAAAATTGAGTCCAATACTTTGGGAGTAGCTGGTTTGGACGGGCTACGTGCATGGCTAGAAGAACAAAGGCTGGCTATGAATTCAGATTTTCGCGAAAGGAATCTACGTTCACCACGCGGTGTTCTACTCGTTGGCGTACCAGGATGTGGAAAATCTTTATCCGCCAAATTTATTGCTGCAAGTTGGAATCTCCCTCTTTATCGCCTGGATCTTGCCGCAATACAAGGCCAATATCTTGGACAGTCAGAAGGTCGATTGAAAGATGCATTTACTTCTGCAGATCATGCATCGCCTTGTGTCTTATGGATTGATGAGATTGAGAAGGGACTCTCTGGTGCTTCATCTTCTTCAGGAGATGGGGGAACTTCAACAAGGATGGTTGGTCAATTTCTCTTCTGGCTTCAAGAAAGTAAATACAAGGTTTTTGTAGTTGCAACGGCAAATGATGTTTCAAAATTACCAGCAGAACTTTTGCGCCAAGGTCGGTTTAATCAGATTTTCTTCGTAGATCTTCCAAGAGAGGATGAAAGAAAATCAATAATTCAACTTTACCTGAACAAATATTTCATTCCTGCCATTACAGATGATTTCCTTGAAATTCTGGTACGTTTTTCAGAAGGATTTTCCGGAGCAGATATTGAATCAGTAATGCATGAAATAGGTATGAAAGCTGCCATGTATGGTGATTCAATTGTAACTAACGAAATGTTCCTACAAAAGTTCAAGGATCTTGTACCCATGAGTAAAACGAATCCTGAACAAATTGAATCGATTCGCAATTGGGGACGTGAACGAGCAACCATGGCTTCCGGTATTCCCTTCGGGCAAAATCACGACGAAAAAGCAAGTAAGCGCTCTATTATCATCTAACTCGAATAACGCAAGTACCAACATGTCAACCTTCAGTAAGTTTCTCAATTTCCTTGGTTCGGGCCACGCGAAAAAAATACCTGATCGGAGTAATTTCAATATCAAATTCGATGAAATCAAAGACTTAGTGATTGTCGCTCCTCATTCAGAAATTTCATCAAAGCCTGAAACCAACTATGCTATATCGAATCATGTTGGAGCTACTAACAACGACGTGCCTTCAAATAATTCAATAGTTGCAGCTCCAACTGCAATCTTATTTTGTGTCCATTGCGGAAACAAGAGTGCTAATGGCGATGCCTTTTGTATGAATTGTGGTCAAAAACTCTGAGATGAAATGAAGTATTGTCCTAAATGCGGAACACAAAATCCAGACGAAGGAAAATTCTGTAAAGGATGTGGATATTCTTTTGATACAGTCGGAAATCCAATATCATCACCAACTACTCTTCAGCAGAGCGATACTACTTCAGCTAAAGAACAAGCCTCGACTCAACCCCGAAAAAAAAGGAAGTCATTATGGTTCATTATTCCACTTTGCCTAATCATTTTAGCCGAACTCTGTTATATAGGCTTTCAGTCATATGAATATAACAGGACCGAAAAAAAAATAGCTGCGTTCAATCATCTTCCAATAGCAATGACGCCAAATGTGGTACACGATACAATTGTCAATTTCAAAATAGATACGATCTATGTCATGATTGACAATGCCAATGACCAGATTGAAGGGACATCGAAGAATATTATTACAGTAAGCAGTACGTCTCCAGTAGAACCTATGCCTTCGGTTATAAAACAACATCTTGTAAACAAGAGTTTTGGTGGCCGCACCATAAATAATACTGCTGAGATTAAAGAATTGAAGATCGATAAAGGTGTAAAAAAAGCGGAGTCGCTCACCTTCAGAGTAGAATTTAATATAGGAGACAGCGAATTTAGAACACATGCTGATCTTAAATACAAACTGGTCTCTGGCAGATGGGAGCTTTCAGATGTAATAGAACGCTTTACAGAAGGTATCCTGGACAAAAAAAATCATTGATGAGCACTACTCCTCTACAATCATTCACTATCTCATTCTTCATTCTCTGCCTGGGGAATTCATCGATTTGTCAATCGGTCAACAAAGGCGTGAATTATCGTGCCTCCACTAGTAAAGAGATGCCGATCAAATATCAATTTGAAAGCTCGGAAGAAGCTGGCACTTACTCTTCATCCTACACAATTCTTGGAAATCACGACAAAATCATACTGCAGATTAAAGTTTTGAATAACTCATTTTCAAATTTCATTTCTATTCGAATTGAGGACGCAACATCATCGAAAGACAGTACTATTTATATTTCCTATTCTGACGAAGCAGGTCTATTTGTCCGAGATAAGGATCAAATGGATCCAGAAATTGACAATAGTACTTACTTCGAATTGCTTTTGTCGTTTGACGACCGAAAGAATTTCGTTAACCTTCATACTATAAATACGGGAAGTTTTCAGAAGGAATATTACCGGCTTGACCCTGTTTCGAATTTAAGAATTCATCAGCATAATCAGATTGTCTGGCAGTCAAAGGAGCGGAGTATTAGAGAGGAAGAAAGATCGAAAGCCGAGATCAAGCTAGAAGCGAGTATAGATAGTATCGAACGCATAGCAAATCGAGAGTTGGATTTAATTTATAACGAAGTTAGGAATACCAAATCAGAGTTCTCGAATTCCTTTTATTGCCCTAAAGAATTGACCGTCTATGAGCAATTAATTGATAAATGTGTGATGAACAGTTTATCTGAAATGTCGTGTAGCAAAATTAAGACAAATCAAACTCTAACCATATTTATCGATACGAGCGGAGTTATTCTCAAAGCACTTTCAAGCAATCAAAGCCTGGATCAACCGACCAGAGCGTTGGAAGACTCGATTATTGTAGCAATCAAATCAACGAAATTTCCGCCATACGTCATAGAAATTGGTCAATCTAAATATGTTGTACCTGTCACTTTTGATTACACTCTTGATGTATTTTCAACTTACCGTATCGAAAATTGGAAATGCAAAAACGACGGAACTATTGTGTATTATGACGGCGATAAACCAATTTCAGTTGAATATGAGAAAGGGTTCAGGGACATTTATCCCGAAGTTAAACACGGAAGTTACCATGCGTATATATGTACCAAGAAGTGTAACAATGAAGAAATTGAACAAATTAGGAATGTAAGTGGATATTAATCACAAGTCATGGCAAAGGAAAAATCGACATTCGCACAAAGTCTTTCAAAGTTTATCTTGGTTATAAGTGCTGTCGGATTTGGTCTGAGACTGGCTGTTAAGGGATTGATCAATCCCGAAAACCTCGCCATTTTTCTTGTTCTCGTCGTGATCGCAGCGGCCATTGATAGTGTATGGGTTAAACTTATATTGGCTTGCGCTGGTATTGCTTTCTTTCTTCTGGACTTCACAAATAATAATGTCTCTCAATTCAAAGCTGCAGCTATAGCTGTGGGTGCGCTACTGCTGGCTTTATTCGGCTTGTACATGATGGTGGGCGGAATGCGAAAAAGAAGATAAATGACTATAGCAATTGTCATATTGACATTACTCGGAGTAGTCGTTTGCGTTTACGCAGTTGAAACTACGAACAGATTTGTAAGTTCAATAAAAGCAATGGGAAGGATGTTCATTGTGGTGTTGTTAACGCTCGTGATACTTGGTCTATGCATTTACTCGATATTTTTTTGACGTAAGTTCTTCAATTGAATCGATTTGACACGGTGTGCAAATTGGTCGTCCTTGCATTTACAAACAGGTAGAAAATTGAATTTAATTGTTATTTTCGAACAATCATGTTCACCGGCTTTAGTAAAAGCACTACAATTTTCAGCCATGAAGCAACAATATCAAGCAGGATACATACTTGACAGTATCAATGAAACACTAAAACAAAAAGAGTTTGACAGAGGCAGGGTAACTGGACTCCTGAAACACTTATCTTGCTTTGACCTTGACACTACAACAAACACAGACAAGAAATCAGACGACCCTTTTGTTTCGGTAATTCATAACTTAATTTCAAAGGGCATCCCTACCCGACCAAGTATTTTTATTGAGAAAGAGTTTTCAAACGCCTTTGGAAAATCGAAATTTGACACTTCTGACTTTGCGGAGCAACTAGGCAATATCAGGTATTTATCAAGTTTTACGACTGAAGAACGGCAAAACATTTTTGCGGCATTGCATTTAGTTGACCCACGACTAAAACTAAATCAAAGTAATTATGCTCCCAAACTTGGGAGCAACTTTGAAAGCGATTTTATTTTCAAATATTTGCCTACACAAAACTTAGAGTTTCTAACACAGCTTTTTGAATCTCAAAGAAAAATAAACACAATTGTAAGGCCTGAAGCCGCGCGGGACTTTCATTCGCAACAGGTGGATTTTTCATTCGAATTTCCGTATCAACAAGAGAATAAATATTCCCTTTATGGTGAACAGAAAGTTACTAAATATAACACGGGTTTAATAGTAGAGATAGATGGTTCGCAACATGCGCAAATCCCGCAGCGCATTTTAGACACTCAAAGAGACGATGCAGTAAAAGAAACTCACTGGCAAACCAAACGCATATCAGATTTTAAGAAAACAGATTTTGCAGATTGGATAAACAAAATCACTTCTCTTAAAATCGTAAAAGAAAACTTTGAGAAAAAACTTGCAGGGAGCTGGTTAGAAATTCTTCAATTGACTCTATCTCCTTTTGCCATTGCAAGAGTTCAGAAAACAATTGTTGAGTTGATTCTTTCAAACAACCTTGACTTAAAGAAAAAGCAATGGAACATTTTGGCAATTGAAAGAGATGTTCCTTGCGTGAACATCGCAATAGAAGATTTGAAACAACTGTTTGAAAATCTTTATTCACTTTCAAATTCTCAATTTGAATTCCCTGAAATCAAACTTCAAATAATAAACACAGAAGAATTTGCAGAATCAAGTTTACAGAAGAAAGAAACGAAAACGATTACATCGTTTTCGTCATCTGTAAACTTTGATTTGGTAATTGACATTTCAATGCTTCGCAGAAATGGAATTGAAAATGTTGAAACAAGTTTCAAAGCCAAATGTGTTGCAACAATTCGTTCAACACATTACATAAACTCTGAAAGGAAAATTTACACTTCCGACTTTATTGATTACAAACCGGCGACTAAGAAATTAGAAAACGAAAACTACTTTGAATTGCCCGAAACAAAAGCAAGCTTGACTTTCTTTCTTCAGAATATATTCAGAAAGAGAGAATTTAGAGCTGGTCAATTACCAATCCTGAATCGTGCATTGCAAGGCAAAAGTGTAATCGGACTCTTACCAACAGGCGGAGGAAAATCCTTGACCTATCAGTTAGCATCATTGCTTCAAGCAGGGGTTACCATTGTGATTGACCCAATCAAATCATTGATGCAAGACCAATATGACAACTTGCTTAAAAACGGAATTGACTCTTGCAATTTTATCAACTCCAAATTAAGCCGAGAAGAAAAGGCAATTGCAACAAGTCAGGTTACAGAAAGCAAAATGATTTTTTCTTTTGTTTCGCCAGAACGACTACAGATTGAAGATTTTAGAACCTCACTAAAAGAGATGCACAAAAACAAAGTGTATTTCAGCTATTGCGTAATTGATGAAGTGCATTGCGTTTCAGAGTGGGGACACGATTTCAGAACTTCTTATTTAAGTTTAGGAAGAAACGCAATTGAGTTTTGCAAAACGAAAAACAAAAACTTCATTCCAATCTTTGGCTTAACAGCCACAGCTTCTTTTGATGTTCTTTCTGATGTTGAAAGAGAATTATCAGGCAACGGACTTACAGACATTGACACAGATGCAATCGTAAGATTTGAAAACACAAACCGAGTTGAACTTCAATATCAGATTATAAATGTTGATGTAGAATTTGAAAGAGACGAAAAGTTCAAACCTAAGTTGAAAGACGGAAAAGTAATTACACTTCCAGTTCAGCCAATAAAGACAGACATTAAAAATGCAACTGCAATTGAGAAGCAAAAAGAATTGCAAAGAATCATTGACATGATTCCTTCAAGCATTTCTCAATTCAATGAGCAATCCGAAACAATCCTTGATTGGACAAAAGATAGATTTTCAACAGAAGAAGCAGCAAATAGAAATATCAGAATTGAAAACTTTGATTCTGAAAAGTTCTATGATGAAACGAACAGCAACGGAGGAATAATATTTTGCCCTCACAGAACTTGGCTTTTCGGTGTAACCGATAAATTCAAATGGGATAAATATTCAGAGGATATTTTTGACGACAACGGAAATGTAATTCATAAAAGAGGTGAGTTTGTCTTAGATGAAAATAAAAAGAAAGTAAAACTTCCACCCGACAAACGCAAAGCAGTTGCTGATTGTATCAATAAAGAAAACGTCAAAGTAGGAATCTTCATGGGAAGTTCTGACGAAGATGAAAGTGTAGGAAAGGAAATAGAAGCCGAATCTTTTGAGAACCAAAGAAGGTTCATCAACAACGAACAAAATTTAATGGTTGCAACAAAAGCATTTGGAATGGGAATAGATAAGCCAAATGTTCGGTTTACAATTCACTTCAATATTCCAAGCTCAATTGAAAGTTTTGTTCAAGAGGCAGGCAGAGCAGGCAGAGATAGAAAGGTTGCACTTTCGTCAATCCTATTCAATCAACAGCAAGTTTCAATTTTCAATCAAAGATTTTTAGACGAACTTAAACCGAAACTTTCAGCAGACACTTTCAA
>Ga0075163_10013610_pt1 | contig 10534 bp, 9 predicted proteins | sample JI1023141ADNA_FD_71478 | JGI IMG/M metagenome (GOLD analysis project Ga0075163, IMG submission 71478) | Wastewater effluent complex algal communities from Wisconsin, to seasonally profile nutrient transformation and Carbon sequestration -... | ecosystem: Engineered > WWTP > Effluent > Algae... | reverse complement strand
CCCGCTGCCGAAAATGCGGCGGCCGCATGCGGGTCCTCGAGGTCGTCTCCGACCCCGACGCCATCGCCCGCATCTTGCACGGCGCCCGCGCTCCGCCTGCACCTCCTCCCGGCCAGCTCCGGTTGCTCCCCTGACCGCGCGCTCCTTCGGCGACGTGTTCACCCTCCCGCGCCCCGCTGCCGTCCTCGCTGCCCCTCTCGGGCTCCTGGCGGCACATTTCGTCACGCGCGCGCTTCCCCTCGCGCTCTGGACCGTGCCAAAATCTTCCGACCGCGGGCTCCGCCGCAGCCCACCGGACCGCTCCGCACTCACCTTCGCCCCCAAATTCCCGCATCGAACTGCTTAAGCGCGAAGGAGCGCCACGGACTGGCCATGCCCGCCGGCGTGTTCATGGTGGTCAGCGATTCCGCAGCGACCTCGGGCTGTTCGTGCACCTGCACGCCCTCGTCACCGACGACGCCTTCGAGGAGCGCGGCGGCGAGGTGCGCTTCATCCCCGCGTCGACGCCGACGCCGACGCGGCTCACGGCCGTGCTCGCGCAGGTCCACAAGACCGTCCCCGCGGTCACCGGGTGCCTCGAGGGCGCGTGGAACGGGCGGTTAGGCCGCGAAGGCGAAGGCGGAGATCGGGCTCAAGCTGCGGTAGCGAACGCCTCCGGTGCTCGCGCCGTGGGTACGTGATGAGCTTACAAAGGCGGGTCGGGCTCGCCGCCTGAGCGATGCGCCAGGAGCGCTGACAGGGTTAGGGCAGGCGTGTCGCGGCGCGGCTGGCCTCCGGCGCCGGGTCGGCGTTGAAAGAGGCCAAAATTATCAAGCGATCGCGCCTGGCACGTCCGCTGCTTAAGGTCCCGGACCGACCGCGGAACTCTTATGGCACTCTCCCGATCAACCTCCTTCCTGATGCTCTCGTCACTCCCTGTCGCGCTCCTCGCGTCGCTCCCGCTGCCCGGCTGCGTCGCCAACGCGGAGGGCGAGCCGTGCGCGACACCCCGGGCCTCGCGGTCGTGCGGCGAGGACGAGCAGCCGGGCGTGGAGATCTGTATGCCGGCCGCGGAGGACGACGGCGAGAGCGTGTGGAGCCTGTGCATGGTCGAGGAGTGCGAGAATCGGGGCGCGACCCGCGAGTGCGGCGCGGACGGCAACCCCGGGGTCGAGCGCTGCGTGCAGGTCCCGGACGACACGCTGCTGTACTGGGGCCGCTGCGCCGAGGATGTCTGTGACGAGAGGGAGGTCGACTGCGACCAGCCGCGGAGGGTGTGCGTCGCGGACGTCACCGGGGTGACCGCGTGGAAGGACGCCAGCAACATCGACACTTTCGACGAGTGCGACACGCCGCTGGTCCTGATGTTCGGCGCGCACGAGCCGGAGTTTCGGCCGGCGCCGATCAGCGCGGCGGCGTTCGACATCTCCGGGGTCGGGCGCTGCACGGCGAACGACTGGCCGACCGCGGCGACGCCGTGGCTGGTCCGCGACCTCGATCGCAGCGGCGACATCGAGGGCGGGCACGAGCTGTTCGGCAGCGGGACGCTGCTCGCGTCGGGGCGCAAGGCCAGCCACGGCTTCGAGGCGCTGGCCGAGCTCGACGACGATGGCGACCGAAGGATCACCCCGGCCGACGCGGCCTGGTTCGAGCTGCTGGTGTGGGCCGACGAGGACGGCGACCGCGTGGCCACCGGCTGGGAGCTCGTGCCGCTCGTGACGTACGGCGTCGAGGAGCTGGCGCTCGAGTTCGAGGTCGTGTCCGCGTGCGACGAGCGCGGCAACTGCGGCCGCGAGCGCGCGTCGTTCACACACCGCCGCGACGGCGCGGCGGCGGCCGGGCAGCTGGTCGACGTGCACCTCGTGTGCGAGTAGCGACCGGCGCAGGGCGGGGCGGACCTGCGACGGCCCCTCGAAGGACAACACCCACTGCCGATAGCCCACCGTCGGCAGCACGTGGTCGACCAGCAGCGCCGCCAGAATCCGCGGCCCTTACACGAGAAGGGCACGCGCAGCTCGTCGCCGCACGTGCGGCACGCCGTCTGCACGAAGCCCTGCTCGAAGTCGCCGCACACGCCGAAGCCCGCCAGCTCGCCCTTCACGAACTCCGGCAGCCCGTGGCCGCTCTCCTCGAGGCGCGCGACGAAGCACGGCAAGTGACGCCGAACCAGCACCGCCGCGTCGCAGTCGTGGGTCTTCCGCGGGACGTAGACACCCGGCCTCGGGCATGCGGGCACGGCGCCCGCCTCTGCACCCGCCCCGCCGATCGTTGCCGCTCAGGAAGTCCGCGAATTCACCACGCGCGCTGCCGGCGGCGCGCACCAGGGTGGTCCACCGGCGGGCCACCCGGCCAACTGTCCGTCGAGCCCGGCGGCACCTGGTCCCGCGCCCCCTCAGGGCGGCGCCCCGCGCTCGTCCAGCCAGCGCGCCACCGCGGCGCCACCATCCGCGTCGCGACAGGTTGCGTACGCTCGCGCCGCCGAGGCCGCCAGCGATCGCGGCCGGGCCGATCGATCGCCCCCGGCCCACAGCGCCCGCGCCAGCGCGAAGTAGGCGCCCGCGGCCCGGCGTGGTCCGGCGTCCACAACGTCGGTCAGCCGCACCGCGCGCTCGGCATGACGCCGGGCCTCGTCGACGGCGCCTCCGGCCAGCGCCACCCGCGAGAGGCCGGTGAGGCTGGACACCAGCGGGCCCGTGTCCGGATCGTCCGCTTGCTCGCCGATCGCCAGGGCCCGCTCGAGGTGCCGGTGCGCCTCCTCAAGCTCGCCGATCTCGAGGAGCGCCTCGCCGAGGGCTTCGAGCGGCGCCCGCAACTGCCGGCTCTCCGCCTCGGTCGCCGCCTCGCGGAGGGCCAGCGCCGCGCGGCGGTGCTCGATGGCCTCACGGCGTCGGCCCAGCGCATGCACGACATCCGCGGCCCGCTCGAGCATCGACGTTACCGCCGACGCCTCGGGCGTCGACGGGCTCTCCAGGATCTCGCGAGCTCGCGTGTACCGCTCGAGCGCCGCCGCGGCGCGCCCGCGTGCGCGGTCGACCTCGGCCATGTCGAGGAGGCTCGCTGCGTACGCCACGTCGCGCGGTCCGTGGCGCGCACGCGCGTCCTCCAGCACCTGCCGCAGCATTGGCTCCGCCTCATCGACCCGGCCGATCGCCAGCAGCACCCGACCGAGCGCGGCGAGGGCGCGTAGGGTCCAGGGGTGCTCGCCGCGGGCGGACTTCGTCGGGCCAGCCAGCCCCTCCTCGAGCGACGCGACCGCCTCGTCGGCCTGCCCGATCGCCCACAGCGCGAGGCCGCGTTGCACCGCGAGGTCGGCGACCCGGGGGTGCGCCCCGCCCACGGAGTCCGCCCACACCGCGTACGCGTGGTCGAACCGCGCCAGCGCCTCGTACAGGCGTCCCTGCGCCAGGTAGAGCGCGCCGAGGTTGCGGCTGGCCGCCGCCGTGATCGGGTGGTCGGGCCCGAGGGTCGCCGTCCGCATCGCCACCGCGAGCTCGGCCTCGGCCACCGCGCCCTCGTCGTCCCCAAGGCCGGCGAGGATCTCGCTCATCAGGTAGTGCCCCTCGGCGGCGTCGAGGCCCCCGGCATCGTCGAGCGAGGCGGAGAACACGTCGGCGTGTCGCGACCAGAGCTCGGCCTCGCGGTGGCGCCGCAGCGCGAGCAAGACGATCACGAGCGATCGGGCCGACCTGAACGCCACCTCGGTCGACCCGTCACGCTGGGCCTCGAAGTACGCGCGGACGAGGACCGCCTCGGCGTCCGCGGGCTCCCCTGCCTCGAACGCACAGCGCCCCTCGGTGAAGCGCGCGAGGGAGAGGAGCGGCGACCACCCCAGCGCCTCGGCACGTCCGCGGGCCCCGATCGCCACGGCGAGCGCCTCCGCGGTGCGGCCGTTGTGACGCAGCGCGTCGGACTCGCCGATGCTCGCGCGGATCGCCCGGACCTCGTCGCGCAGCGTGGGCGGCGGCGTAGGCAGCCGCTGCACCAGCGCCAGGTCGAGGCACGTGGCCACGGGGTCGAGGTACGACGCGATCCGCACCGCTCGGCGGGCCGAGCCGCGATCGAGGGTCGACAGCTGATCCACCGTCGCCTCGAGCTGGAGCCGCCGATCCTCGAAGCACCACGACGCGCGATCGAGCCGCTCCGCGTCCCAGTCGCCCGCGATCGTGGTGTGAGCGCAGGCCTCGGCGCGCCCCTCGCGCCACGCGTCGCGGTACGCGTCCAGCCAGGGCATCAGGATCTCGAGGTTGTGTGGCGCGAAGCGGGCACCGGTCGCCAACATCCCCGCCCGCACCCGCGCCCGCGCGCCGTCGTTCCACACATCGTCGATCACCGCGCCCTCGGCCGCGCATGCGGCTGTCCTTCGGGCCAGGTCGTAGCGACCCGCGCCGAGCGCCCCGCCGACCAGCGCCGCGACCCCGAGCGTGACCAGCGACCAGCGACGCCAGCGCGCGAGGCTGCGCCCGCGCTCGACCTCCGCGAGCAGCGCGGCCATCGAGGCGAACCGCCGCGCGGGATCCACGGCCAGCCCCCGCACGCACACCCGGCGCAGCCACCGGGGCACCCCCCGCGCGCGCCTCGGGTTTGGACGCCGGAGGCCGCCCGCCATCACGTTCGCCACCAGCTCCACCAGGGTCTCGCCCGCGAACGGCCGCTCGCCGTACAACGCCTCGTGGAGCGTCACGCAGAACGCGAACACGTCCGAGCGCACGTCGGGCTCGCGCCCGGCGAATTGCTCCGGGCTCATGTACGCCGGCGTGCCGAGTATCGCCCCGGCCCGCGTCACCAGCACGTCGTCCGCCCTCGAAGGCTCCGCAGCCCCGGTCGGCGCCGCCTCCGTCGATCTCGCGGCGCGGGCCAGCCCGAGATCCATGACCCGCACGCGCCCGTCGCTCCCGACCATCACGTTGGCCGGCTTGAAGTCGCGGTGCAGCAGCCCGGCCGCGTGGGCGGCCGCGAGCCCGCGCCCGGCCGCGATCAGGACGTCCAGCGCCTCGTCCACCGTGCGCGCCGCGTCCTTCAGCCATTGCTCGAGCGTGACGCCGTCGACATGCTCCATCGCCAGCCAGACCATGCCCGCGTGCTCGCCGACGTCGTGGATGGCGACCACGTTGGGGTGCGCGAGCCGGGCGAGCGCCTGCGCCTCGCGGATCAGCCGCGCCTGCCCTGACCCGACGCTCCGCGAGCCGTCGCCCGCGCGCAGCAGCTTCAGCGCCACCTTTCGACCGAGCTCCGGATCGTAGGCCGCATACACCACGCCCATACCACCCGCGCCGAGGGTGCCGACGACGACGTGGCGGCCGACCACCGCGCCGATCGCCAGGCCCCCGGGCTCACCCGGCGCGCGTGCCCCGGTCGAGGGATCGGCCGCGACGGTCTCGACGAGCGCGTCCGTCGGCGCGTCGTCGGCGACCATCGTCTCGTCGGCCAAGCCTATCGCGTCCTCGTGCATCATCCGCCCCGGAGCGGCGCTCCGAGATCTCCACGATATCGGGCTCCCCGTCGCTGCGGAGTCTCAACGGCGCCCGGGCGATCTCGTGCGGTCCGGGCTCGCAGGCGACGGTCCGCGGTCCGCTTCGGAGGATGTGCGTACCAAGGGCGAGCCGATCAGAACAGCTGGACCGGACCGGCGGCGCTCGCGCGCTCGTCGTCGCCGATGTTGTTGACGTTGGCGTGGCCGAGCAGCCCGTCCGCGCCGCGGCCCCAGCAGCGGACCGCGCCGGCGCCGTAGCGGGCGCACGCCATGAGCTGGCCGGCGCCGATCGACAGCGCGGGCCCGCCGAGCATCACCGGGGCGATCGGCACATCATGCGCTGTAAGCCCTCTGGGAGGGCCTGACGGGCTCGCGGGTGTCGTGGGTGCTGGACGTCGACGTCAAGAGCTTCTTCGACACGCTCGACCATCAACGGTGTCAAGAGATGCTGCGCGAGAGGGTGAGCGATGGGGTGATCGGACGCCTCGTCGGCAAGTGGTTGAACGCGGGCGTGCTCGACGGCGGGGTTTACCGCCGGGAAGAACTGGGCACCCCGCAGGGAGGTGCGATCTCGCCGCTGCTGGCGAACATCTACCTGCACATCGTGCTCGACAGGTGGTGGGCGACGGAGGTCTCGCCGCGGATGCGCGGTCAGGCGTTCCTCATCCGCTACGCCGATGACTTCGTCATCTGCTTCGAGCGCGAGGACGAGCGCGGGCCGGCGAGCGCGAGCTGCACGCAGGCCCTCAGGTCGAGGTCGGCTCTCAGGTCGTCTCGCGCCCTGCGGCGGCCTGGCCGCGCTTCATGCGCAGCATACTCCACGACGCTCGTCGGTCGTGCACGGCGTCCAGGGCGCGGCGACGAGGGCCCCTTCACGACCCCCGGAGCCGAAAATACGACGATTACACCCGTCGATCGGATGCCTGCTCGGCCCGACGGTCCACGCTCGATGAAAGCACCGATGTCTAACCCTCGATATCACCACCGCTGTCACCGCGGGCACGAATGTCACTGTCGGAGGATGCTGATGGCCTCGCTCGCGACGGCCCCCGGGGTGCGATGACGGGGATATGGATCGTGCTCCCGGTGGTGATGTCGGCCCCGGCGGCCGCGCCTGCGCCGGCGTCGGTCGGCCCCCCTGAGCCCGGCGCGACCGAGCTGGAGCCGAAGACGACGCCCGCTGTGCCGGGCGAACACGGCCTCGATCACGACGACACGGCCGCGCCCGCGGAGGCCCCGGGCTCGACGCCGACCTACCCGGTGGTCCGCGAGTCGCTGCGCTTCGATATGGGCGACCGGCGCAGCCTCGGGCTCGGGCTCGGGCTCGGAGCACTGCTGCGTGGCCAGCGTCTCGGCGATCCGGCGACGTCCACGGGCGATCGCTCCGGCGACCGCGGCGGCTTCGGCGAGCTGCGCCTGCGCTTCATCGGCCTCATCGAGACCCCCGCCCGCCGCCCGCGCCTCCTGTGGTTCGTGGCCCCGGACGTGCGCGTCCACTTCGTCTTCGGCGGCACGGCCCCGGTCGCTGGCGGCTCGCCGCGCGGCCTGGTCGGCGGGCTCGGCCAGGCGGGCATCACCGGCGGGTTGGCGAGCGAGGGCCGCGCCGGCATCTACGCGAAGGGCTCGCTGATGGCCTCGTTCCTGGCCGCGGGCACGCGGGAAGGCGCCTACGCGGTCGCGCCGCTCGGCCTCGGCGCGGGCCTGCGGATCGCGCCGCGCCACGACGTCACGCTGATGTTAGGACCGCGGGTCGACGCGGTGCTCGGCGTGCAGGACATCGCGGGCGCCCGAAGGATCTCCCAGATCGCGGCGGGGGCCGACCTCGCGGTCCATGCCGGCATCGGCTATCGCGCCTATCTCGCCCTCACGGGCAGCTTCGACACCAGCGTGCTCGGCCGGGCCTTCGGCGGCGAGCGTCTCAACGGGCAGGGGGTCCTCGACCTCGCCTTCCCGTTTAAGCACAAGGATCTCAAGCTGACGCTGTTCATGATGTACCGCGGCCAGCGCGTCACGGCGCCGCCCGGCTCGCGCCTCCTGCCGGCGAGCGGCGTGGACCTGGCGAGCCACCTGATGCTGGCCGGGATCGGCGTGTCCCTGTGATCCACGGACGACAGCGCGGCGCTCACGAAGGCAGCGGCCGGCGCCCGGACGGGCGTCATTCGTTGGCTCGTGGAATGTCTGCATGACGATACGTGGATACCCTCGGTGACGCGTGGCCGCTCATGCGCGAGACGTGCATGAGCTGCCACGCGCAGATGTCCGATCCTCACCCCGGTGCGCGAGAGCTTCGCCAGCGTCCGGCCCATCCGCTGGACCCGGGTCCACGACCTCGCCGGCTTCGTCTACTTCGATCACAGCGTGCATCGATTGCCATCGCGACCCCCCGCCGCGGCTGCGCCCGGTCTCCGAGGTGTTCACGATGGGCTGGCAGCCCGACGGCGACCCGGCGCGCCAGTCTCTCCGCGACCTTCGCCAGCGGCGCCCGGTCGTACCCGAGACGCACCGCCAGCGGCCCTCGAAGGACAGCACCGCCGTGGACATGGCGACAGCGCACCGCCCACGGACGTGCGAATCGGTGAAACAGGCGCCATGGACTGGCCTCGCCGGCGCGGGCCATGTCAGCACGCCCGGCTCGGGAGAAGCGACCGCAACATCATGAACTTCGACTTCGCGCCAATCCTGACGCGCCTCCACGACATGTGGCAGGCATCGATACGTATCATTCCCAACCTCGTCATCGCTCTGTTGGTGTTCGGGTTGTCGCTCCTGGTCGCCCGCCTGGCGAGCAGGATGGTCGGGACACTGGTGAAGCGGGCCGGACAACCGCAGTCGATCGTCCTGCTGTTCACGCGGATCGCCTCGTGGCTCGTGCGTGGCCTCGGCGCGCTGATCGCCATGACGATCGTCGTGCCGACCCTGACGGCGGCCTCGCTGTTCGGCGCGCTGGGCGTGACCGGCATCGCCATCGGCTTCGCGTTCAAGGACATCTTTCAGAACCTCCTGGCCGGCATGCTGATCCTGATCACCAGGCCTTTCCGGATCGGCGACCAGATCGTCAGCGGCTCTCACGAGGGGACCGTGGAGGACATCCAGGTGCGGGCCACGCTGCTGCGGACATACGACAACCGCTGCGTGGTCATCCCGAATGGAGAGCTGTACACCAGCCGCGTCGTGGTCAACACGGCGTATGAGACCATTCGTATCGGCGTCGCCGTGGGTATTGGATACGGCGATGACATCGAGCAGGCCAAGCAGGTCGCCTTGACGACCCTGGAGGGCCTCAAGGGGATCCTGCGCGACCCTCCGCCGAAGGTAGCCGAAGTCGAGCATGATCCCCGCGCGAAAGCAACCCCGCGCCCGCAGAAAGTGGCGCAGCGTCGGACCGCTACACAGCCCGCTGGTCATCGCTCCCCCTGCGCTCTTCAGATCGCGTTTCGCCTCTTCGCCCCTTCCCATGGACCCATGCCCCCACGGTCCAATGATAGCGAGATTATCAGCGGAGTGTTAACTTCCGGGATTCGCTCGCTCCCGTATATCCGCGCGCTCCCAAGCAGAGCGTTCGTGGATCCATATGCTCCCGGTCGTCATGCCCGGCTCGCGCGTTGCTGACCGCCGCGGTACCAGCCGGCCGTCGGCTCAGGGTCTTCGACCGCGCCGGGCCGTTCGGGCGACCTCCGCCTGGTGCCGATGGCCGCGACTGCCATGACCAGCTCGGGCCTGGGCTGGACCGCCACGATGCGTTGGGCGTGGCACCAGAAGACGGTCGCAGGACCCTTCAGGCCGGGGGTGAGCGCTCACCGGGCTTGCGATTCTTGTCGAGGATCGCCAGCAAGATCAGGCCGAAGGCGATCGCCCGCCCGCCGTAGATCAGAGCCTCGGCCTCCGACCCTCGCTCGAATACGGCGATCAGCACCCGATTGCAGGCGAACACAAGAAACGCCAGCGAGAACATGGCAAACAGGCGATCACGCGAGCGCTGCCAGAACCGCAGGAAGAACACGGACAGAGCAACGCAGGCCATCGTCGTGGCCCCCTGCAAGAAGATGACGAGGTCTTCAGTCGGCATCCCAGATGCACCCCAGCAGGAGAATGGTGACCCCGATCAGAGCGGGGAGCGCACGGAGCAGCGAAAGATCGACGTCCGGCACGACCAGGCGCTCGATCAAAAGGACGATGTTGTTGAGCGCGAGACCGAGGAAGCCGAGGCTGCTCCACAGGAGCAGGCGGCTCCGGCTGGCAAGGTAGCCGCGGATCAACAGCACCACGCAGAGGACGCTGGTAAGGGCGCAGGCGATGAATACGGCGGCGACCATCATGACTTCCGGATCCGGAACGCCGACGCGAAGCTGCGCAGGCTGTCCAGGTTGCAGGTGAAAAAGGTGTTCACGACCAGGGTTCGGTCGCGCTCGTGATCCTTGCGGAGCTGGACCAGCGGCTCCACGTCGATGCGGGCGCCCAGTCGGTAACTGGGCGGGTCGGGGCTGACGAGGTCGACGATCCCGCGCTTGGCCAGGCGGCCCAGCGCCTCCGCGGCCGCGGCGAGCGTGATCGTCGACCCCGCGACGAGCCGCGTCGCGTCCCACTCGCGCTCGGGTTGGCGCGACATGAGCAGGAGGACCTCGAAGTCCTCCAGCCGGCCGACCCCCATCTCGGTGAGGTGCCGCACAGCCTTCGTGACGCTGTCAGGCACTCGAGGCTCCTAGCATTTCAATCTGGCGTGGACGGCGAATCGCATCATGACCCCGCCTGTCGCGTGATGGCGGCCACTTGTCGCCGGTCGGGCCCCTGTGTGCAGCCCGCGCAAAAGCCTGCACCGGCGGAGCTGCGCTGTCCCGTCTAGCGAGCATCGAGCCGGCTCCATCCGGCCGACGCCAGCCACTCGTGGGCCTGCGCGCGAAGCTCGCCATCCACGGCGAACTCGACCTGATCCCCCGAGTGAATGCGGAGGCTCGAGTCGACGAGCGCGAGCTTGCCGCCGCGTCGGAGCATGAGCGGAAGGACGTCGGACCGTGTCAGCGTGTCGAGCGGCACGTCCTCGGCCGCATCGCTGGCGCGCGCGTACCATGCGGTCTCGACGCCGTCCGC
>Ga0075163_10013609_pt1 | contig 10534 bp, 12 predicted proteins | sample JI1023141ADNA_FD_71478 | JGI IMG/M metagenome (GOLD analysis project Ga0075163, IMG submission 71478) | Wastewater effluent complex algal communities from Wisconsin, to seasonally profile nutrient transformation and Carbon sequestration -... | ecosystem: Engineered > WWTP > Effluent > Algae... | reverse complement strand
GGGCTTGGCGTCGCTCACGGAGCGAATCCGCCCTTGCGCTTGATGTCGATGAGGCTCTCCTGGTAGTCGCGCAGGCGATTGCCGTTCGCATCGAAGAGCCGGCGCACCCAGGTGCCGTCCGGCAGGAGGTCCCACGCCGAGGTCTCGGGGTCGAAGGCGAAGTCGAACAGCGTCTCGATGTTGGCGACCTCCTCCGGATCGACGAGGCGGATGAGGGTCTCCACGCGGCGGTCGAGGTTGCGGTGCATGAGGTCGGCCGATCCGATCCAGACCTCGCGATTGCCGGCGTTCTCGAAGCAGTACGCACGGGAGTGCTCGAGGAAACGCCCGAGGATGCTGATGACGCGGACGTTCTCACTCAGCCCCGGCACGCCGGGACGGACGGCGCAGATGCCGCGCACCCAGACGTCGACCGGCACGCCGGCGCGCGAGGCCCGGTAGAGGGCGTCGATGATGCCCTCGTCGACGATCGAGTTGCACTTGAAGCGGACACCGCTCGGAAGACCCATCCTCTGGTTCTCGATCTCGCGCTCGATGCGCTCGACGAGTCCGGTGCGCACGGAGTGGGGTGCGACGAGGAACCGCTCGTAGTCGGTGTTCATCGAGTAGCCGGACAGCACGTTGAACAGGTTGGCGACGTCCTCGCCCACGGCGGGATCGCACGTGATCAGGCCGAAGTCCTCGTAGAGGCGAGCCGTCTTGGGGTGGTAGTTGCCCGTGCCGATGTGGCAGTAGCGCCTCAGCTGGTCGCCGTCGTCGCGCACGACCATGGACAGCTTGCTGTGGGTCTTGAGCCCGACGAGCCCGTAGACGACGTGCACGCCCGACTCCTCGAGCTTGCGCGCCCACTCGATGTTGTTCTGCTCGTCGAACCGTGCCTTGATCTCGACCAGCGCCAGGACCTGCTTGCCCTCCTGTGCGGCGTCGATCAGCGCGTCGACGATGGGCGAGTCGCCCGACGTCCGGTAGAGGGTCTGCTTGATGGCGAGCACGTGCGGGTCCGTGGCCGCCTGCTCGAGGAAGAGCTGGACGCTCGTCGAGAACGAGTCGTAGGGGTGGTGCAGGAGCACGTCGCGCTCGCGGACCACGGCCAGGATGTCGGGGGCGGTCGAGCTCTCGACCTCGCTGAGCTGGCGCGACGTCTTGGGCACGAACTTGCGCTGCTTGATGTCGTCGCGATCGAGGCCGACGATGGTCCACAGCCCGGTGAGGTCGAGCGGGCCGGGCAGGCGGAAGACCTCGAGCTCGTTCACCCCGAGCTCGCTGATGAGCAGCTCGAGCACGTGCTCGTCGATCGACTGCTCGACCTCGAGCCGGACCGGCGGGCCGAACCTGCGTCGCATGAGCTCGCGCTCCAGCGCCTGCAGGAGGTTCTCGGCGTCGTCCTCCTCGACCTCGACGTCCTCGTTGCGCGTCACGCGGAACGTGTGGGTCTGGGTGATCTCCATGCCCGGGAAGAGGGTGTGCAGGTGAGCGGCGATGATGTCCTCGAGCGGCACGAAGCGGGCCGGGCCCACCTCGACGAAGCGGGGCAGCAGCGGCGGGACCTTCACGCGGGCGAAGAGCTCGGTGCCCGTCACCGGATTGCGCACGACGACCGCGAGGTTGAGGGACAGGCCGCTGATGTACGGGAACGGGTGGGACGGGTCGACCGCGAGCGGTGTCAGGACGGGGAAGACCTTCGCGTCGAAGAACCGCTCGGTCTCCGACTTCTCCTGGGGCGTCAGCTGGTCCCAGCGCAGGAGCTGGATCCCCTGGGCCACGATGTCGGGGAGCACCTCCTGGCCGAACAGGTCGGCCTGCTGCCGCTGCAGCTCGTAGGCGTTCATCCAGATGTTGTCGAGGACCTCGCGCGCGGTGTAGCCGGAGGCGGCCCGCACGGCGATGCCCGTGGCGATGCGCCTCTTGAGGCCGGCCACCCGCACCATGAAGAACTCGTCGAGGTTGCTGGCGAAGATGGCCAGAAACTTCGCCCTTTCCAGGACGGGGAGGTCCTGGTCGGCCGCCAGCTCGAGGACGCGGCGGTTGAACGCGAGCCACGACAGCTCGCGGTCGAGGAAGCGGTCGGGCGGCAGCGGAGCATCGGGCACGGGGGCGCTGACGAGGGCGGCAGGCAGGCCCTCGCCCGCGGTCGCGTCGGGTGTCGATATCCCTGTGTCGTGGCTCACACGGTGATGCTCCCACACCGAGGTGAACGACGACGCGCGGGCGGGACTAGGGCATGCGGCGGAAGAGCACGTCGGTGTCCCAGCGGGCGAAGCCGAGCGACTCGTACAGGCGGATCGCGCCGGCATTGGTGGACTCGACGTAGAGCATGGCCTGCCCGAGATCGAGGGAGCGGAGGTGGCGCAGGCCGGCGATGGTGAGCGCGCGACCGAGGCCTGAGCCCCGCAGCGCGGGGTCGACGCCGACGACGTAGACCTCGCCGATCGGCTCGTGCTGGTGGGCATGGTCGGAGCCGAGCCGCCCGTGCACCTTGGTCCAGTGGAAGCCGACCATGCGGTCGCCCTGCCAGGCGACCAGGAAGCCGTCCGCGGAGAACCACGGCTCACGCAGCCGCCGCTCGAGGTCGTCGAGCCCCCAGCGCCCCTGGTCCGGCAGCTCGGCGAACGCGGCGGCGTTGAGGTCGAGCCAGGCCCCCTCGTCCGTGCCGACGCGGAAGGGCCGGATCTCGATGCCGAGCGGGAGGAGCGGCCGGGGCAGCGGTGCGAAGAGCGAGCGGCGCATCTGCCACAGCACGCGGGCGTGGCGGAAGCCCATGCTCGTCGCGAGCTCGGCCGCACCGGCCTGCTCGCCGTGCGCCCAGAGGCGCAGCCGTCCGTCGGGGGAGTGGGTGATGAGCTCCTCGATGAGCTGGCGCCCGAGCCCGAGGCGCCGGTCCGCCGGGTCGACGGCCAGCTCGGCGCTCGGACCGTCGACGGGGTCGGTGACGTCGAGGTGCGCGTATGCGGCGACGCTCCCGTCCGCCCGCGTGGCGATGAGGTGCTGCCCGCGCTCGTCGCCGCCCTCCTTGAGGTGCAGCCAGACGTGCTCCGAGAGCGGTCGCATGCCGTCGTGGTCGGTGACGCGGTCGATGAGCGCGCAGATGGACGCGATCTGGTCGAGGGCGAGGGTGGGGCGGGCCTCGATGCGGTAGTGGGGCAGGTCGACGGCCACCGGTCAGGCCGGCAGCGGTGCGGTCTCGTCAGCGATGTCCGAGTCGGCCAGCGTCCCGCGCGACGAGGCGTCGGCGCCGTCGGGCACGAATCGGTAGCCGACGTTGCGCACGGTGCCGATGAGGCTCTCGTGCTCGAGGCCGAGCTTGGCGCGCAGGCGGCGCACGTGCACGTCGACCGTGCGCGTGCCGCCGAAGTAGTCGTAGCCCCAGACCTCCTGCAGGAGGACGGCGCGGGTGAACACGCGGCCGGGATGCTGGGCGAGAAACTTCAGGAGCTCGAACTCCTTGAAGGTGAGATCGAGGGTGCGGCCGCGGAGCTTGGCGGTGTAGGTGGCCTCGTCGATGTGGAGGTCGCCGCTGCGGATCTCCTCGGGGAGGTCGTCGGTGGCGCCGGTGATGTCGTGCACGCGGGAGACGGCCAGTCGCAGCCGGGCCTCGACCTCGGCCGGGGAGGTCGTGTCGATGAGGACGTCGTCCATGCCCCAGTCCCACTGGATGGCGGCCAGGCCGCCCTCGGTGGTGACGAGCAGGAGGGGGACGCCGACCCCGGTCTGCCGCAGCAGGCGGGTGAGGCCGCGCACCGCGGGCAGGTCACGGCGGCCGTCGACCAGCAGCGCATCGCAGGTGGGGGCATTCAGGAGGGCCGTCGGCTCGGCCGGCATGGTGCGCACGTGGTGGGCCAGGAGCCCGAGCGCGGGAAGCACCTCGGACGAGGACTCCATGGCACGGGTGAGCAGGATCAGTCGCACCTCGCACCCCCTCCGTCTGGCTGTTGGGGCACAAGGCTACGCCACGGAGGGTCCGGCGCTCCCCGGAGGCGGGCGAATGGGCTCTGCGTGGGGGGCTGCCCCTGTTAGCCTCCGGTGATCCGCCTCCCTGGCCGAGGCAGGCGGCCAGCGGGAGGTGGCATGGCAGGGCTGTCGCGGCGCGGCTTCATGGGGGCCGTGGGCGCCCTCGCCGGCGCCTGGGCCATCGCACCCGACCTACTCGGCCGGCGACTCGCGGCGGGCGCGACCCCCTCCGATGCGGCCACGACCCTGGGCCAGACGATCCGGATGACCGGCCCCACCGTGGGCCAGTACCGCACCCTGGTGCCGGCCGCCGGTGAGCCGTACATCGCGCGACTGGATGTCATCGGACGCCGGGCCGACCCGGAGCGGGTCTCGCGCCGGCGGTCCCTGCTCTACCTCGGCCACTTCTCGGACATCCACATCATGGATCCGCAGTCCCCTGCGCGCCTCGACCCGCTGGCCGGCCAGGACCACGCCCTCTGGGCCGGCGTCGTGCGTCCCCAGGACATGATGACCGTCCACGTGACCGCCGCGATGGTCGACGCCGTGGCCGAGGCGCGGCGCTCCCCGCTCACCGGCGCCCCCATGGCCGCCGCCCTCGTGACGGGTGACTCGGCGGACATGCACTCGCAGGCCGAGCTCGACTGGTACATCACCACCCTCGACGGCGGCACCGTCCTGCCGAACACCGGGGCGCCCGGGGTCTACGAGGGCGTGCAGGTCTGGAGCGAGGCGACCTACGCCTGGCATCCGGACGATCCGAGCGGCGACGACTTCGGGGCCTACGGGTTCCCCACGGTCCCCGGAGTCCTCGACGCCGTGGTCCGGCAGGAGGTCGTGTCCGCGGGGCTCCCGGTCCCGTGGTACGCCGTCTACGGCAACCACGACACCCTCCTCCTCGGGACGATCGGCCTCGACTCCCAGCTGCGCGCGCTCGCCACGTCGGGCCGCAAGGCGTCGCTGTGGCCGTCGCTCGCCGTCGAGTACCTCGGTGGCCTGGCCTCGACCGGGAGCCTGGTGCAGCGGGGCCTCGACGCCGTCATGAACGCCGTGTCCCAGCGGCCGGGGATCCGCGCGGTGACCCCCGACCCCCTGCGCAAGCTCTTCGAGCAGCGCGAGTTCATGGCGGCCCACCTCGCCTCTCCTGCCGTCCCCGGGCCGGTCGGCCACGGGTTCACGCAGGCGAACCTCGACACCGGCCAGACCTGGTGGAAGGCCGATGTCGGCGCCCATGCGCGGATCTTCGGACTCGACACCTGCAACCAGGTCGCCGGACCCGACGGCGCCGTCCCGGCGGACCAGTACGACTGGCTCGTGGCCGAGCTCGACCGATGCGCGGCTGACCGGCGCATGGCCATCATCTGCAGCCACCACAACAGCACAACGCTGGAGAACGACGCCGTTCCCGTCGTCGGGTCCGCGCAGAAGCTCTACCACGCCGAGGAGTTCGTGGCGATGCTCGTCGAGCGCCCGGTCGTCGTCGCCTGGATCAACGGGCACACGCACATCAACACGATCACGCCCCATCTCCGCGCCGGCGGCGGCGGCTTCTGGGAGATCACCACCGCGTCGTGCATTGACTTCCCGCAGCAGCAGCAGCTGATCGAGCTGGTCGACAACCGCGACGGAACCATGTCGGTGTTCACGACGGCGATGGACCACGCATCCGACGCCGTCTGGGCGGCCGGCGACTACTCGCAGCGCGGCCTCGCGTCCCTGAGCCGTCAGCTCTCGGCCAACGACTGGGTCGAGTTCCCCGCGATGCGGCTGGGCTCGGCTCTCGACCGCAACTGCGAGCTGCTCCTCGACGCACCGTTCGACCTGTCCACGATCACGGACGCCGACCTCGAGCTGGCGAGGGCCGCCGACGAGGCGCGCCTGCTGGCCTACGAGCAGGCGCGTGCGACGGGAGGCCAGTCGTGAGGCGGGTCGCGCTTCTTGCGGCGCCCCTCCTCATGGTCGGCCTCGTCGGGTGCTCACAGCTCAGCGCCTTGGCTCCGGTCAGCGGCGGTCCCATCACCACGCTGCGCACGGCGGCCAACGACGTGCTGCTCGAGAAGGGAGTCGAGATCCTCGTCGCCCCCGAGTGCACGGAGTCGGAAAGTACGTTCACGTGCACGGGCACCACGATCGACATGGAGCCGATCACCGTCACCTCCAGCGATGCGGAGGCGACGACGATGACGGTGACCGTCGGCGGGACGGTCCTCTACGACGGTGACGTGAAGTCGGTCATCGATCGCTTCGCCGAGGCTCCTCAGTGACCGCCCGCGGCAGGCTCCTCGTCCCCGCCGTCCTGGTGGTGAACGCCGCCGTGCAGGCGCTGCTCGTCATCGGCGATCCGACGCCGGCCCTCACGCCGGTGTTCGTGCTGGGGGCGCTGGCGTCCGGGCTGGCGTGGCTGGTCGCCTATGCGCTCATCGTGGCCCGCGTCGTCGCGCCCGGATCGGTGCGCCCGACCCTCAGGGAGTCCGGAGCCAGGTTCGCGCTGTGGACCGTGGGCCTGGCCGTCGCCGTGCTCGTCCTCCTCATGCCCCTGGCCGGCGTGCTCGGACTGCTTCTCATGGCTGCCACCCCCTATCTGCCCATCGCCGCCATGAGCGGCGAGGCCAATGCCCTCATGGCCAACCTCAGGGCGATCCGGCGTGCACCATGGGCCTTCGCCTGGCGGCTGGTCGTGTTCGCGCTCCTCATCGGCGCCGTGCTCCTCGCCGTGGCACTGAACGCCTTCTTCGTCACCGGCGTCCTCGCTGCGTTCGTCAACTCGCTGGTCCTCGGGGCCGTCGGCTGGGTCATCACCCGGTCCTTCGGTCACGAGTACCGTGTGGCCACGTGACGGATTCGCACGAGACCACCCTTCGCACGACCGACGGCGTCGACATCAGCGCCGTGCATGTTCCTGGCGCGCACGACGACCTCTGCTTCGTCATGGTGCACGGGTTCACCGGCAACTGGCGCGAGGAGCGGGTGCAGAAGGTCATCGGCCGTCTCGTGCGGTTCGGCGGGGTGGTGGCGATCGACATGCGCGGCCACGGCCGCTCCGGTGGGGCCTCCACCGTGGGCAAGAGCGAGGTGCTCGACGTCGCCGCCGCCGTCGAGTGGGCGCGGGCGCTGGGCTATCCGCGCGTCGTCACCGCGGGGTTCTCGATGGGAGGCGCCGTCGTCCTCAGGGAGGCCGGACTCTCGGCCTCCGGCGAGCTCGATACCGGCAGGGTCGACGGCGTCGTCAGCGTCAGTGCGCCCGCCTTCTGGTACTACCGCGGCACCCGCATCATGCGGATCGTCCACCGGCTGGTCGAGACCCGGTCCGGCCGACTGGCCATGCGGGCCTCAGGCACCCGCATCAGCGGTGAGGGATGGAGCGACCCGGCCCCGACTCCGCCCCATGAGGCCGCCGCCCTGCTCGGCTCGATCCCGCTGCTGGTCGTGCACGGCGACGAGGACAAGTACTTCCCCATCGAGCACCCGCGGGCCATCCACGATGCCGCCCGGCGCTCCGGCGTGCGCACCGACTTGTGGCTGGTGCGCGGCTTCGGGCACGCCGAGTCCGCGATCTCCACGGACGACCTCGACCGCATCGGCGCCTGGGCGCGGGAATGCGTCGTCGGCGCGGAGGGTTGAGGCGGGCATGACCGGAGTGTGGGTGGTGGTGGGCGTCCTCGTCCTCGCCACCGTGTTCGGGGTCTGGTTCCGCCGGACCTCGGGGCGCATCAAGGATGCTCCCGTTCCGATCAGCGGCGTCGTGCCGGCGAAGGACGACGACCCGCCCGTGGACATCGAGCCCGACGTGCCCGACGCCCGGTCGACCGCCCTCGCCGAGGCACTGGCGGGCCGACTCGGCCAGCAGGCGACGGTGGTCCAGTTCTCCAGTGCGTTCTGCCAGCCCTGCCGTGCCACTCGCCGCATCCTCGAGGAGGTCACCGCCATGGTCCCCGGCGTGGCCCACGTCGAGATCGACGCCGAGGACAATCTCGACCTGGTGCGGGCGCTCGACATCCGGCGCACCCCCACGGTCCTGTTCCTCGATGCGCAGGGCGGCATCCGCAAGCATGCGAGCGGGCTCCCGCGCAAGGCCGACGTCATCGCCGCCATCGGCGACCTGGTCCCCGGCGACTCCGCCCCGCCGCCCGACTTCGCCATCTGACTCCTGCCAACCCTTTGCAGCAACGAGGGAGTCGCTCGTGGAGGACCCGCCCGAGCCGGACCACCCTCGGCGCCTAGTGTCGGACCATTCGCTTCAGAACCGGGAGTGCCCATGAGTTCCATCGATTCGAAGTCCGTGCCCTCTGCGAAGGCCGACGACTGCACGCGTGAGCAGATCGACCCCCGTGGTCCGCGCTTCGGTGGAGCCATCACCACGGTGGTCCTCGCGCTCGCGCTCGTCCTCATCGGCACGACCGCGGGCACCGTGCTGATCGCCTGGCAGACCCTCGTGTTCGCGCTCGGGGCGATCGTGGGCCTGCAGGCGCAGCCATACGGCATCGTCTTCCGCCGCCTCATCCGCCCCCGCCTGGCGCCGCCCGCCGAAATGGAGGACGCGGCCCCGCCGCGCTTCGCCCAGGCGGTCGGCCTCGCCTTCCTCGTCGTGGCCCTCGTCGCGTCGCTCCTCGGCGTGACCGTCGTCGCCACGGTCGCCGTGGCGTTCGCCCTGGCGGCGGCCTTCCTGAACGCCGCGTTCGACTTCTGCCTCGGCTGCGAGATGTACCTGCTGGGCAAGCGCCTCGCTCATCGCTAGGCGCCGCCCAACCAGTAGGCTGCGGGCATGGTCGAGGTCACCTACACCGGGCTGCTCATCGTTGCGATGGCAGCGGCTGGCTGGTTCGCCTTCTACGTCGTCTACAAGCTGTTCAAGGGCCAGGGATAGGTGCTGGCGCCTGACGGCTCGGGCGTCGAGGTCCCCCAGCAGCTCCGTCCATGGTCCTGGCTCATCGGGCGATGGATCGGCGTGGGCACCGGCCAGTACCCGACGATCGACGACTTCCGCTTCGGGCAGGAGGTCTCCTTCGCGACCGACGGCCGGCCCTTCCTCTCCTACGCCTCCCGCAGCTGGCTGCTCGATGACGACGGCAACCGCGTGCGCCCCCTCGCGACCGAGGCCGGGTTCTGGCGTCCGAAGGACGACAACGCGATCGAGGTGACGCTGGCGCACCCGACCGGCTACTCGGAGATCTGGTACGGCCGGCTCGAGGTGACCGGGCTCGAGAACGCCGTGGTCACCGGCGCGCGCGTCGACCTGCGCACCGACGTGGTGGCGCGCACGCAGACGGCGAAGGAGTACACCGACGGCCAGCGGCTCTACGGGCTCGTCGACGACCGTCTGCTGTGGACGTTCGACATGGCGGCCGTGGGCGAGCCCATGGTCAACCACCTGGCCGCCTCGCTCTCGCGTGTCCCCCGCGAGGAGCCCGAGGAGCCGGCATGACGGAGGACTGGGAGCGCCGGCTCCGCGACCACGGGTTCCGGATCACCCCCCAGCGCCAGCTGGTGCTGGAGGCGGTCGAGAGCCTGCGCCACGGGACTCCGGAGGAGATCCTCGTCGAGGTCCAGCGCACGGCGACGGGCGTGAACCTGTCCACGGTCTACCGCACGCTCGAGGTCCTCGAGGACGTCGGCCTCGTGACCCACGCGCACATCGGCCACGGCCCGCCGACCTACCACTCCGTCGACGAGCACGTGCACATCCACCTCGTGTGCGACCGCTGCGCCAAGGTGCTCAGCGTGCCCGCCTCGGTCGCGTCCGACTTCGTGCACCGGCTCGAGTCGGAGTACGGCTTCCGCACCGACATCTCGCACGTGTCCGTGCACGGCCTCTGCGGGACGTGCAAGGACCGTCCGCTCGAGGTCGAGCCGGACGACGCGCCGTGACGGTCGCCGATGCGGTCGCACCGCCCGAGGGCCATCCCGACCAGGGCGTGACCTGGCACTACGGCGATCCCCACCGGGAGCAGCGGCTGCTGGCGGACGGCCGGGCCGCCGTCGACCTCTCGAACCGGGGCGTCGTCACGGTGACAGGACCCGATCGCCTCAGCTGGCTGCACAGCATCACGACCCAGCACCTCGATGCCCTCGCTCCCGGCGGCTCGACGCTGGCGCTCATCCTCAGCCCGCACGGCCATGTCGAGCACGAACTGCATGTCGTGGACGACGGCACGACCACGTGGCTCATCGTCGAGCCCGGATCGGTCGAGGCGCTCGTCGCCCACCTGCGCTCGATGCAGTTCATGCTGCGCGTCGAGGTGGCGGATGCCAGCGCCGCCTACGGCGTCGTGTGGGAGAGGTCGCGCGACATCGACCCCGAGCACCCCACGTGGCTTGTCCCGCCGGACTTCGCCGGTGACGGCACGACCGACTCTGGCAGCGACCGGGGAGGCGACGCGTCGAAGTACGTCCCTCAGCGGCCTGCTGCCCTGCCCGGCCGAGAGGTGATCCTGCCGATCGCCGACGTCCCGGCCCGGCTCGCCCTGCACGACGAGCCAGCCGGGACCTGGGCCTATGAGGCGCTCCGGGTGGCCGCTGCGGTGCCCCGCCTCGGCCAGGAGACCGACCACCGCACGCTCCCGCACGAGGTCGGCTGGATCGGGTCGGG
>Ga0075163_10013607_pt1 | contig 10534 bp, 10 predicted proteins | sample JI1023141ADNA_FD_71478 | JGI IMG/M metagenome (GOLD analysis project Ga0075163, IMG submission 71478) | Wastewater effluent complex algal communities from Wisconsin, to seasonally profile nutrient transformation and Carbon sequestration -... | ecosystem: Engineered > WWTP > Effluent > Algae... | reverse complement strand
GACCCGAAGGCGCGGACCTTCGCGACGTCGCGCGCCGCGTCGTCCGCCGCGTCGTCCGCCGCCCCGCGCGAGCGCCCGCGGGCGGCCGCGCCGAGCGAGCGCGCGCCGACCCCGGACAACCCGTTTCGTCAGCTGCTCAGCCTGCGCCTCGCCGACGCCGAGCCCCCGCGCGAGGCCGCCGACGAGGAGGCGGCGAAGATCGTCGAGGCCCCGCACGCGGCCTTCGCGGTCGACGCCCGCGGCCAGGTCCGCCTCGGCGAGCTGCACGTCGCGACGATGACCCGCGGCTCCGACCTGCTGCGCCCGGAGGTCCAGGTCGCGCTCGGCGAGCCGTTCGGCGCCGGCGCGGTCGCGCAGGTGCGCCGCCGCATGCTCGCGTGGACCCGCGACCTCGTCGGCGAGCTGCTCGCCCCGCTGCGCGCCGACGCGGCCGCGCGCCTGAGCCCGGCGGGTCGCGGCCTCGTGTATCAGCTCGAGCACGGCCTCGGCTCGGTGCTGCGCAGCCGCGCGGAGCTGCAGGTGCGCAGCCTGAGCGCGGACGACCGCAAGGCGTGCACGCAGCTCAAGATCCAGCTCGGCGCGCTGGTCGTGTTCGTGCCGGCGCTGCTCGAGCCGGCGGCGATCGTCCGCCGCGCCGCGCTGTGGTCGGCGGCGCACGGCCGTCCGCCCGCGCTGCCGCCCGCGGGCCGCGTGTCGGTGCCGGTCGAGGCCGGGGTCGACGCGTCGTGGTACCACGCGATCGGCTACCCGCCGTTCGGTCCGCGGGCGATCCGGGCGGACCAGGCCGAGCGGGCGTTCAGCCGCCTGCTGCAGGCGACCAGCGCCGGACCGGTCGCGCTGCCGCCGGAGATCGCGTCCTGGATGGGGTGCTCGCAGGCCGAGGCCGCGGGGGTCGCCGAGGCGATGGGGTTGACGCGGGTCGATGACGATCGCTTCGTGTTCGTGCGGGCGGAGCGGGGGCGTCGGGCTCGTCGGCGGGGGTCGCGGTAGATCGAGGGCTGGATCGAGGTTCGTTCGATGCTCTTGCACCTCGCCGCCGGTCTGTACGGAGTGAACCTGCTGGTCGGGCTGGCCGCGCAGGTGTTCGGGGTGGGGTTCGGGCGCTGGCACCACGCGCTCTACGCACTCGTGTTCGCGGCCGCCGTCGCGGCCCTGCTCTGCGAATTTCATCCGGGCCTGCTCGTGACCGTCGGGGCGCTGGCGGCGTTTCCACGGGCCCGGCCGCGGACGTGGCGGCATCCGGCCCTTGCGGTGGTGGGCGGCCTCGGGCATGGTGCAGCGCTGCTCTCTGGATGAGGGCAGGGAGTCGCCATGGACCTCCGAGACGCGATCCTCCGCCGCCGGACCACGAACGGCCCGTTCAAGCCCGATCCGGTGCGCCTCGAGCACCAGCACCGCCTGATGGAGGCGGCCGCGCGGGCGCCGAGCCACTTCAACTCGCAGCCGTGGCGGTTCGTGCTGATCACGGACGCCGGGCTCCGCGGCCAGATCTCCGAGATCGCCGGGCGCACGATGGAGGACCTGATGGCGGGCGGGCGGTTCTTCAACCGCTACAGCAAGTACTTCCGGTTCTCCGAGAAGGAGATGAAGGCGCGGCGCGACGGCATCTACATCGACCAGATGCCGATGCCGCTGCGGCCCTTCATCAAGCAGATCTTCTCCGAGGCCGGGCAGAAGGTGATGAACACGCTCGGGGTGCCGCGCACGCTCGGGCGCGACAACGCCAAGCTCGTCGGCGGCAGCCCGCTGATGCTGGCGGTGCTGCTGACGCGCGAGGAGTACCGGCCGGGCGAGCTCAGCGGGTTTTACAGCCTGCTCGGCGTCGGCATGGCGATCGAGAACATCTGGCTGACGACCGTCGACCTCGGGATGGGGATCCAGTTCGTGTCGACGCCGATGGAGTACCCGGAGGCGTGGCAGCAGATCCGCGGGCTGCTCGCCGTGCCCGACGACCTCGAGCTGATCGCCGTGTATCGCCTCGGGTACCTGCCCGACGAGAAGAAGCGGCCGAGCATCGACTGGGTCAGCAACCACCGCAAGCGCTTCGAGCAGTACGTGTTTCGTGACACCTGCCGGACGCCGGAGCCGGACCCGGAGCCGGACCCCGAGGCGTCGCGATGACGGCGGCGGCGGAGGCGGGCGCGCCGGTCGTGTTGGCCGTGGCCACCGCGACGCCGCCGCATCGGCTGCCGCAGGGCGAGATGCGGTCGTTCGCGCGGCGGTTCTTCGCGCGCGACTTCCCGGCGATCGACCGCCTGCTGCCGGCCTTCGACAACACGGGGATCCGCGAGCGGCAGTTCGCCAGCCCGATCGAGTGGTTCGACGCGCCGCACAGCTTCGCCGAGAAGAACGAGGTCTACCGGCGCAGCTGCCTCGACATCTCGACGCGCGCGGGCGCGGAGGCGCTGCGGCGCGCGGGGCTGGGGCCGCGTGACATCGCCGCGCTGGTGTTCGTGTCGACCACGGGGATCTCGACGCCGAGCCTCGACAGCTTCCTCGTGCAGCTGCTCGACCTGCCGCGCAGCGTCGCGCGCGTGCCGATCTGGGGGCTCGGCTGCGCCGGCGGGGCCGCGGGGCTGGCCCGCGCGGCCGACCTCGTGCGCGCGCTCGGGCGGCCGGTGCTGCTGATCGCGGCCGAGGTGTGCACGGCGACCTTCGTGCACGGCGACCGCGGCAAGTCGAACCTCATCGCCACCGCGCTGTTCGGCGACGGCGCGGCCGCGGCCGTGCTCGCGCCCGACGGCGACGGCCCGCGCATGCTCGCCAGCCACAGCCACCTGATCGACGACAGCGAGGACGTGATGGGCTGGACGCTCGACGCGGAGGGCCTGCGCGTCCGCTTCGCGCGCAGCATCCCCGACATCGTGCGCCGCGTCGTGCCGGAGTTCTGGCCGGCGGCGGCGCGGGCGGCCGGGCTCGCGGCGGCGGACATCGAGCACCTCGTGCTCCACCCCGGCGGCGCCAAGGTCCTCGCGGCCTACGCGGACGTGTTCGGCGGCGACGACGGGCGGCTCGAGCTGGCGCGCGAGGTCCTGCGCGACCACGGCAACATGTCGAGCCCGACGCTGCTGTTCGTGCTCGAGCGGTTCATGGTCCGGACCCCGCGCACGGGCGCGGCGGGGCTGGTGCTCGGGCTCGGGCCCGGCTTCTGCGCCGAGGCGGTGGTGTTTCGATGGTGAGCGCGCGGACGCTGCTGTTCGTGCTGCTCGGGCTGGTGCTCGCGCAGCGGGCGATGGAGCTGCGGCTGGCGAAGCGCAACGAGGCGTGGGCGCGCGGCCGCGGGGCGCGTGAATTCGCGGCGGGTCACTATCCGGCGTTCTTCGTGCTGCACGGCGCGTGGCTGCTGGCGTGGCCGCTCGAGGCGCTCGCGGGCGGGCCGGCGCTCGGGCCCGGCTGGGCGGCGTGGCTGCTGGTGTTCGCGGCCGCCGAGGCGCTGCGCTACTGGGCGATCGCCAGCCTCGGGCACCGCTGGAACACGCGGATCCTCGTCGTGCCGGGCGAGCCGCCGATCGTCCGCGGGCCCTATCGCTGGCTCGACCACCCGAACTACGTCGCCGTCGTCGCCGAGCTGGCCGCGCTGCCGCTGGTGTTCGGCGCGTGGCGGACCGCGGCGATCCTCGGCGCCCTCAACCTCGGGTTGCTGCTCGGCGTGCGGATCCCGGCCGAGGTGCGCGCGCTGCAGTGGGCGCGCACGAGCACCCGCTGACGCTCACGGTACGTCGGGCGCCGGCTCGGTCAGCGCGTGGAGCACGACGCGGCCGCGGCGGCCCTTGACCACGACCTCGCCGATGCGCTCGCCGGCGAAGCGACCCTCGAGTCGATCCCAGGTCGCGTCGCTGACGAGGATCTTGCCGCCGTGCTCTTTGGTGAGGCCCTCGATGCGCGAGGCGAGGTTGACCGCGTCGCCGATCACGCTGTACTCGGTCTGGCCGCTGCCGCCGAGCATCCCCGCCGCGACCTCGCCGGTGTGGATGCCGATGCCGACGTGCAGCGGCGGCTCGCCGCCGGCCTCGCGGTGCTCGTTGATCTCGAGCATCACCTTGCGCATGTCGAGGGCGGCCTTGACGGCGTGCGCGGCGTGGCCGGCGAGCGGCGCCGGGGCGCCCCACAGCGCCATCAGGCCGTCGCCGATGAACTTGTTGACGGATCCGTCGTGGGCCTGCACGACCTGCGTCATGCGCCCGAAGTAGTCGTCGAGGAAGCGCAGCACGTCCTCCGGGGCGCGCGACTCGCTGTAGCTGGTGAAGTCGCGGAGGTCGGCGAACAGGATCGTGACCTCGCGGCGGGCCGGCTGCAGGCGGTCCTCGCGGCCGGCGAGGATCTCGTCGACGACCTTGGGCGCGACGAGGCGCGACAGGCTCTCGCGGCGCTTGAGGTCGACGAAGGCGCGGCGCACGGCCTGGCGGGTGAAGGCGAACAGCGTCGCGCAGGCGATGAAGCCGAACGCGACGAAGCTCCAGCGCGTCCACGCGAACTGGCCGGAGCCGACCTGCGCCGCGGTGAACACGGCGATCGACAGCGCGGTCGCGTACAGCAGCGACTCGACGCCGTAGCGCAGCAGCGAGTAGCTGATGACGAGGGCCAGGAAGATCGTGGAGCTCTCGAGCTCGACCGTGCCGTGCTGGAGGTCGATCCAGTCCATCGCCGCGCAGAAGCCGATGTCGAAGGTCGTCGCCAGCAGGGGCATGAAGCGGACGCGGGGGATCGTCAGCGTGGCGCGCCGGACCGCGACGAACGCGATGACGGCGAAGGCGATGTAGATCGCCACGGCGACGTCGCGGGCCGGGTCGTCCTGCACGACGCCGGTCAGGTCGCCGATCACGCCCTGGCTGACCGCCATCAGGCCGAGGGCGATCAGGCGGACGGCCGTGACGCGTCGCTCGTTCTCGAGGGCGCGCGCGGCGAGGACCTGGCGCTCGTTGTGCTCGGCGCTCACGCGCGCGAGGCTGGTCCATCGGGTGTCGCGGGCCGCCATGTCCCGGCGCCGAGGATATCGCCTCGCGGGCCGCGTCGTGCGCCGCGCGGGCGCGCGACTTCACCCCTGCGCGGGCGTCTTGATGCCGTTGCTCATGAAGCTGCGGCGGTCGCCCTCGAAGCTGAGCTGCAGGGTGGTGAGCACGATCGCCAGGTGTTTGCCGTCGGGGCCGACGAACACGACGCCGTCCTCGAGGCTGTAGTCCCACACGAACGGGCGCCGGCGCTTGCCGGGCTCGACGACGAGCGCCGGGGCGGCCCCGCCGGCGGCGAGGGTGAGGGTGTAGGCGGCGCCCGGGTCCCCGGCCTTGTCGCGGCCGCCGTACTGGACGCTCAGCTCGGCGCGCAGGGACGGGCCGCCGGGCAGCGCGATGGTCCACGTCGGCGCCTTGCCGGGCCCGCCGGACTCGCGCACCGGCACGATCGGGGCGCCCTGGTTGCCGATGACGATGTCGTGCTTGTGAAACAGCTCGTCGCGGTGGCGGCTCATCTCGGCCTTGATGTCGGGCGGGTCGCAGCGCTCGGCGTCGGGCTGGCGGTGCTTGATCTCGTGGGGCGTGCCCGCGGCGAAGGTGTCCGTGTCGGCGTCGACGACGTAGAGCGTCGCCACGCCCTCGCACTCGGCCGCGCCCGGGCCGTAGTAGTAGGTCTCGAACGCGTAGCGCTGGCCGTCCGTCGAGAAGCCCCAGAACGTCAGCTCGTCGCGCTGCGTCGCGCGGTCGCCGGGGCGCACGTACGGGGCGGGCGTCGGCGCGGGGGTCGGGGTCGGCTCGGGGGTCGGCTCGGGGGTCGACGTCGGCGGCGAGGTCTTGCTGTCCTTTGGGACAGCCTTGGTCGGCTCGAGGCGCTTGGCCTCGTGGAGCGGCTGGACGTCGGGGGCGCCGCAGGCGGCGACCAGAGCGAGAGCGAGAGCGAGACCGAGGCGGGGCTGCGGCATGGCGCGGAAGTTAGCAACTCCGGCGCCCGGGCGCGAGGGCGCGCTGCTCCCCGGCTCACGGCTTCGGGCGCGCGAGGACCATCGTCCACGGGAACACGGCGGGGGCGGCGAGGATCTCGAAGTGGGGCTCGAGGAAGCGGATGAAGCCGCTGCGGCTCCAGTGGTTGACGTGCTCGGGGTCGTTGCCGAGGCGGCGCAGGTTCTTGCCGCGCATGAAGTTGAGGGCGCAGAAGAACGGCTCGCGCGGGACGCTGAGGAGCACGTGGCGGCGCGCGAGCTGCTTGAGGATCGGGATCATCTGGCCGGGGTCGGGGATGTGCTCGAGGACCTCGAGCATCATCACCATGTCGAAGCTGCGGCCGTCGCGGACGAGCTTGCGCGCGTCCTCCTGCTCGAGCGTGGCGCGGGCGCCGAGGCGCTCGCGGGCGTCGGCGATCGCGGTCGGGCTGAGGTCGATGCCGGTGAACTCGGCGGCGATGCCGGCGCGCAGCAGGGCGTCGATCATGAAGCCCTCGCCGCAGCCGAGGTCGAGGATCGTGCGCGGCGCGGCGCGGCGCGCCATGTCGGCGGCGCGGCGCTTGAACCGGTCGATCAGCGCGACCTGGATCGGGTTCTTGCTCTCGTGCTTGAGCCTGTTGCCGGCGACGGTCATCGCTGCTCCCTAGCGCTGCGGGCGGTGGAACGGGTTGCGCTCGATCGACACGGTCGCGGGCCCGCCGTCGTCGTCGTCCTCGTCGATGTCGGTGTCGATGTCGACGCCGGCGGGCACGACCGGCGCCGGGGCGGTGGTCGTGCGGGAGGCCGGGGCCGGGGTCGCGCGGCCGAGCGAGGGGCCGGGCGTCGGGGCCGGGGTCGCGCGCGCGGGCGAGGGCCCGGGCGTGGCGAACGGGCGCGGCGCGACCGGCTCGGCGCCCGCCGGCGGGGTGAGGGCGGCGATGCTCGGCCGCGTCATCGGCACGGTCGGCGGCGGCGCGGTGACCTGCGGGCCGCGCAGCTGCTGGAGGTCGGGCGCGCTGGTCTGGCTGATCGCCGGGGGGATCGGCGCGGAGGCGAGGGACTGGCCGGGCTGGAACGCGGCGAGCTGGGCCGGGCTGGCCTCGCGCTCGTCGCGGATCGAGAAGATCTCGGCGGAGCGGATCGTGGTGCCGACGAGCAGCTCGGCGAGCAGGCCGATGCCGAGGAACTGGACCGCGATGATCGTCAGCAGCACGCCGAGGGTCAGCAGCGGGCGCTCGCCGATCGGCTCGAAGAACCACATCACGCTGAGGAACAGCAGGATCAGCAGGCCGATCGCGCCGATGATCGCGCCCGGGATGCCGAAGAAGTGCAGCGGGCGGGTCCGGTAGCGCGTGACCAGCAGGACCGTCAGCAGGTCCATGAAGCCGTCGAACATGCGCTTGAAGCCGTACTTGCTGACGCCGTGCTTGCGCGCGCGGTGGTTGACGACGAGCTCCTCGACGCGGAAGCCCCGGCCGTGGGCGAGGACCGGGAGGAACCGGTGGAAGCCGCCGTAGACGGCGAGCTCGCGCACGCACTCGATGCGGTAGGCCTTGAAGCCGCAGTTGAAGTCGTGGAGCTTGACGCCGCTGAGGCGGCTGACGACGCTGTTGAAGACCTTGGAGGGGATGGTCTTGTCGGCGGGGTCGTTGCGCTTCTGCTTCCAGCCGGACACGAGGTCGGCGCCGCCCTCGATGCGGGCGAGGAAGTCGGGGATCATCGCGGGGTCGTCCTGGAGGTCGGCGTCGAGGGTGAGGACGACGCGGCCGCGGACGCGCTCGAAGCCGGCGGCGAGCGCCGAGGACTTGCCGAAGTTGCGGCGAAAGTGGACGACGCGGACGCGCGGGTCCTGGTCGACGAGCGCGTCGAGGGCGGGGCCGGAGCCGTCGCGGCTGCCGTCGTCGATGAACAGGATCTCGTAGTCGCGGCCGATGGCGGTGCACGCGGCGGTGCACTGGGCGTACATCTCCGGGATCGAGTCGACCTCGTTGAACAGCGGGATGAGCAGCGAGATGTGGGGCTGGTTGTCGATCACTTACTTGCTCCCCTCGGGGCCGATCATGGTCTCGGGCCGGACCCATGCGTCGAACTGCTCGGCCGTCAAGAGGCCGAGGGCGAGCGCCGCGGCCTTGAGCGAGGTGCCCTCCTTGTAGGCCTTCTTGGCGATCTTGGCGGCGTTGTCGTAGCCGATGTGCGGGTTCAGGGCGGTGACCAGCATCAGGCTCTCGCGCACGTTGTGCTCGATGCGCTCGGCGCTGGCGGCGATGCCCTCCGCGCAGAACTCGCGGAAGTTGCGGCTGGCGTCGCCGAGCAGGCGGATCGAGTGCAGCACGTTGTGGATGATCAGCGGCTTGAACACGTTGAGCTCGAAGTTGCCGGACGCGCCGCCGATGTTGACGGCGACGTCGTTGCCGAGCACCTGCGCGCAGACCATCGTCATCGCCTCGCACTGGGTCGGGTTGACCTTGCCGGGCATGATCGACGAGCCGGGCTCGTTCTCCGGGATCGTCAGCTCGCCGAGGCCGCAGCGCGGGCCGGAGGCCAGCCAGCGCACGTCGTTGGCGATCTTCATCAGCGCGCAGGCGAGGGTCTTGAGCGCGCCGTGCAGGCCGACCAGCGCCTCGTGGCCGGCGAGCGCCGCGAACTTGTTGGGCGCGGTCACGAACGGCAGGCCGGTCAGCGCGGCGATGTGGCGCGCCGAGGTCACGGCGTAGTCCTTGTGGGTGTTGAGCCCGGTGCCGACCGCGGTGCCGCCGAGCGCGAGCTCGTAGACGCGGGGCAGCGCGGCCTCGAGGCCGGCGACGCAGTAGTCGAGCTGCTGCACCCAGCCCGAGAACTCCTGGCCGAGCGTCAGCGGGGTCGCGTCCTGCAGGTGCGTGCGCCCGATCTTGATGATGGAGGCGAACTCGCGGGCCTTGTCGGCGAGGACGTCGCGCAGGCGGCCGACGTGCGGCAGCAGGTGGTGCACGACCTGCTCGGCGGCGGCGATGTGCATGGCGGTCGGGAACGTGTCGTTCGAGGACTGGCCGCGGTTGACGTCGTCGTTGGGGTGGACCGGCTTCTTGCTGCCGAGGACGCCGCCGGCGAGCTCGATCGCGCGGTTGCTGATCACCTCGTTGGCGTTCATGTTGGTCTGCGTGCCGCTGCCGGTCTGCCACACGCGCAGCGGGAAGTGGGCGTCGAGCCGGCCGTCGATGACCTCGTCGGCGGCGCCCACGATCTGGTCGACCTTGTCCTGCGGGAGCATGCCGAGCTCGGCGTTGGCGAGCGCGGCGGCCTTCTTGAGCAGGCCGAGGGCGCGGATCATCGGGCGCGAGAAGCGGTCGTCGCCGATGTCGAAGTGGTGCAGCGATCGCTCGGTCTGCGCGCCCCAGTAGTGGCTCTCGGCCACCTCGATGGGCCCCATGCTGTCGGTCTCGGTGCGGGTCTTGCCGGTCGCAGTGCTCATGCGGGCCCGGAGGCTAACACCGTGTCCGGGCCGTTGGGAGCGCGGTCCGGGGCGGCCGGGCGTCGGCGCGGCGCGGATACGTCATGAAAACTCACGGGCGCGGGGCGGGCGGACTTGACCGTCCGGCGGAGTCGGGCCAGCTTGCGGCATGCGCAAGGTCGTGATCCCGCGGGCCGGAGGCTACGAGCGCCTGACGATCGTGGAGGCGCCGACGCCGTCGCCCGGGCCGGGCGAGGTCCGCGTCGATGTCATGGCGATCGGCGTCAACTATGCCGACTGCGTGATCCGCATGGGGCTCTACGCGTCGGCGAAGGAGTACGTCGGCTGGCCGATCACGCCGGGCTTCGAGGTCGCGGGGGTGGTGTCCGCGGTCGGCCCGGGGGTGAGCTGGCCGATCGGCCAGGACGTGATCGCGGTGACGCGCTTCGGCGGCTACGCGAGCCAGGTGGTCGTGCCGGCGTCGCAGGTGTTCGCGGCCCCGCCGGGGCTGTCGGCGACGCAGGCGGCCGGGCTGCCCGCGGTGTTCCTGACCGCCGACCACGCGCTGCATACGCTGGCGCGCCCGGCCGCGGGCGAGTGGGTGATGGTGCACTCGGCGGCGGGCGGGGTCGGCTCGGCGCTCGTGCAGCTGGCGCGGCTCGCCGGCTGCCGCGTGGTCGCGGTCGTCGGGGCGCCGCACAAGGTCGCCGCGGCGCAGGCGCTCGGGGCGACGCTGGTGATCGATCGGTCGGTGGCGGACCTGTGGCCGGTCGCCCGCGACATCGCGCCGGAGGGCTACGCGGCGATCTTCGACGCGAACGGGGTGGCGACGCTGCGCCGCAGCTACGAGCACCTGGCGCCCGCGGGCCGGCTGGTGGTCTACGGGTTTCACAGCATGCTGCCGCGCGTCGGCGGGCGGCCCAACTGGCTGCGCCTGGCCTGGGACTACGTGCGCACGCCGTGGTTCTCGGCGATGGGGCTGGTCAACGACAACAAGTCGGTGATGGGTTTTAATTTGTCGTACATGTTCCACCGCGACGATCTGCTCGCGGGTGGGATGGCGCGGATCCTCGGGGGGTTCGCGGCGGGGACGCTGCGGATGCCGACGGTGACGACGTATCCGCTGGCGGACGTGGCCCGCGCGCACGCGGACCTCGAGTCGGGGCAGACGGTCGGGAAGCTCGTGCTCGTGCCTTGAT
>Ga0075163_10013606_pt1 | contig 10535 bp, 7 predicted proteins | sample JI1023141ADNA_FD_71478 | JGI IMG/M metagenome (GOLD analysis project Ga0075163, IMG submission 71478) | Wastewater effluent complex algal communities from Wisconsin, to seasonally profile nutrient transformation and Carbon sequestration -... | ecosystem: Engineered > WWTP > Effluent > Algae... | reverse complement strand
GGAAAACCTACAGAAGGTATGACGGTAAAATCTGGACCTGGTGGTAAATTTTCACTTGGTCCGGTATTCCCCCCAACGTGTAGGCTGAAGAAGAATAGGAAATCCATGAAGTGTAAAATTGGAAATGACTACTCCGCATGCCCTGGAAAGGAAGAATATCAGCTGCAGGAGCAGTGGAATTATCCCTCCTGGTGCAATAGGATATTGTACTTCGAGAGTAACTTGGCAAGTGAGAAGCTGAATTGCACCAGATATCACAGCTTTGACCACAAGGGTATGTATGGATCACCACAGACTGCCGTTGTGGCAGAATTTACCCTTGAAATTTAGCAACATACTCCGCAACCCACCGCAGTGGAAATATCTCCTCCACACAGTGCACAATTTCGAGCAACAGTTTCAGAATTCCATGTTCGTACGAACATGGAGCAGATATAGGCACCGCCACAACTTCATATTCTCGAATTACACCCTCTTTATTTCTCGGTTCTTGTACCACATGTAGAGTAAAATACAAATGAAGATGGAGGATAGTCCTTCAACCAGTGCCACCCACCCTTTGCGATATGCAGCGTTGTAACGTCCGCTGCACTTCCTACATTTTCCCTCCTTTCCACAGCTGCAACTTTCGAGTGCACCCCTGCAAAGCGCCTTGATAAAATCCACCAGTGCAATCACCACAATGAAGATGAGTGCACCCAGCATAATGGAAACTATGTTAACATCCAGTGTTTCCATCAGAGATTCTTCACTCTGCACCTGCACTCCACCACCCTGAAATTGCTGCCCTGTCTGTGTAGATTTCTCCACTGTAATTTCCACATTCCTACTGCCACTGGAGGTGAGGTAACTGGGGCTGAAAACTACACCGGATGTTTCCACAACTCCTGCGCGAGAATTCTCAACACTCTGCATTTGATACAGTGAACTTTGATACGCTACACTCTGTAATCGAAAATTCCCTTGTACAGGGCATAGAAAGTTACTATTGTGGGCGTGAGTAACAACACGAGCAAGTATATCATAATAAGTATGGGATCTTTCTCACCAATTAACTTCGGTGGCGAGTGTATGATGGATAGGTACAGAAGTCCGAAGATTAACCCAACTACAATTGCAGAAAGTAGCCTAATTCTCAAACGTAGCCACAGTGCCATTGTTACCACAATCACCAGTACCAGATACGTTAGAATGGAAAGATATAGCTCCATCTTGCGGTCTTTCCAATTACTGCTCCTTTCTATAGTAGTTGCAGCAAATCTAGAACTTAGTGCCGATAATTACAGCGGATGTACATCCGCCGTGCAACACATTTTTATCCCCACACTTCACGCCCACATTTCACACATCTGGTGCAGCTGCAGTGCGATACACTAGAGTACTCTAATTTCCAGCTTATCCAGTGGAAGTTCAGCACCATCATCTTGCAACTTTGCCACCGCCGGAAGTACCCAGCCCATCTCTATCAGTGGAGTTACACGATGAAGTGCAGAAGTACCAAGGCGAAACTGGGGACGTAAATGGAGTTGAAATTGCTGTTGATACTGCTCCTCGCTCACTTCCTCTGTTGTGGGTATTTCTTCACACTTGCACCACAACTCCTCCGTTCTCCATCCGAAGGCTGAAGTGGGCACCAAATCTGCAGCACCCAACTTGGGAATTTGCAAGTTAAATTTGGGCTGCTGTGGTGGGGAGGTGCTGCGTGGTGTCTCATCTTGGTACCACTCCTCTAAATTGTGCTGGTAATTCCTAACTTCTGCATCAACTCCCTTCAGCAGGGTGCCCAACTCGGACAACATTTCGATACCAGGCGAAGAATTTACACCACCATTCCTCGGAGTACTGGTGCCAGAACTAGCCTTACTTCCGGGGCAAGAAGGTGCACGTGAAGATGCTGGACTCACATTTCGAGAAGGTGCCCTAGAAGATGCCGGACTTGATTTCGGTGTCCCCTTCGGAGTTGATATGCGTGAATTTACCTTGGAAGATGTCCTAGAACCTCTCTTCTTGTTACCGCAGATATCATCTAACTCAATTCTCTCCATTAGTTCGGACTTCTCATCAACTTCAGGTTTCTGCGCAATAACTTCCACATTTTCCAGCATGGAGCGCTCCAATATCTTCGAAATTGCGGCCTTGTCAATCTTTCCAGAATTTGTCCGTGAAATCCTACGCGCTGGAGTACGTTGTAACTTTTGTTCCGCACTCTGCAAGATTACCTCCATTTGTCTTCCTACAATTGTCATCTGGTGGGTCGGTACTGCAGTTGTAATATTTGACCTCATTACTAAGCTGGTAATGGAACGAGCATAAATCTACCTTCAGGCAGCGAGATGGACTCATCTTCACAAGCCCAAAATTTACAACCATTTCCAACTGTAGCCATTACTGCAGAAGGTAGCACTTACAGTCCAAGAATTGAAGAGTTGGTAATGTGCGATGCTGAACTTCAATCTTCGCCCCAACCTGGTACACTTTACAGATGGGAGCAGCTGCTGTCCACTTTCGAATTGGAAGACCTATCAATGCTGGAAATTAGAGAACCCTGCTACAAGGTGAAGGATGAAGTGAAAGATCAAGCCTTGTTGCTAGTGAATCAGTGCAGAAGGGAGTTGCTGCTCTCAAATCCCAAACTTGCCCTGCAATCATGCGAGGAATTGCGCACGCTTGGTTTCACGGAAGCTTCTCGAATACTGGGCCACGATCTTAGCAGCCACGATAATCTTGTAATGGCGGGAAGACTACATCTCATACATCGTATGCGTAAAGTACCAAATTCAGTTGAGGAGTATCTGCAGGTATTGCAGAGAAGACTTAACCCGCAAGTCAAGACCTTCATTTCACAGCATATCACCGAACTGCAGGAGTTGATAAATGACCATCGCTGGATCAATTTTCGCTACACATACAGCGCAGCGAGAAGTTTGACAGATCTTTACCTATTGAAGCCCCATATCAAGAGTGAACTCGCCGAAAATACCACATTCATGTACTTGCGAGTGGCAGTGCAGTTCTTTCACAACTATGGTATTCAGCAGGTTTCACATTGCTACTTTCAGCTTGCGAATGCTAGATTTCTCCCTGCAACACCAACATTGCTCAACGCTGGTGCAAAACGTCCACAGATGTCAAGCTGTTTCTTGATGGCAATAGATGATGAACTACCTTCTATGTATTCCAAGCTATTCGACGGGGCAATGTTGAGTGCATCCAAGGGAGGACTTGGTATTGATTTTAGTCCCATACGTCACTCTGAAATTGATGAAGTTTCGATGTCTTCTGGTGTAGTGCCACTTCTCAAGGTATTCAACGAGATGTTATCACACGTGGACCAAGGCGGAAAGAGAAAAGGTGCTTCCTCCGTCTTCTTGCGCCCATATCACATCGATATACTCGACTTCATTAACCTCACTGATCCTGTAGGGGATCATAACGCGAGAGCGCATGGACTAAATCCGGTGATATGGACACCCTGGATCTTCTGGCAACGTGTGAGGGAAAATGGAAATTGGACCCTCTTCTGTCCCAACAAAGTGCCACAGCTGGGACGTACATACGGAAAAGATTTCGAACGTTTGTACGTCGAAGCAGAGGCAGATCCCTCCATATCAGCGGGCTTTCGCAAGACTATCAAGGCACGTGAACTCCTCTCCCAGATGCATAGGGTGGAGCGCAGTTCCGGAAAACCCTTCATCATGGGTGGCGATTCCTGCAATTTCAAGTCACCACACCGGCACCTGGGATATATTCGAAGTTCCAATCTCTGCGTGAGTCGAGATACCCTGCTACTTACCTCGGAAGGATATTTCAGAATTGGTGAACTAGAAGATCAAGAAGTTAAGGTGTGGAATGGGGTCAATTGGAGCGAGAGTAAAGTTGAACGTACAGGTGGCGGTCGTCCAAGGCCACTGCTGAGCGTTTATTTCAGCGATGGTAGTGAATTACGCTGCACCCACAATCACCAGTTTCTACTATGGAATTCCGAAATGAAAGAACCACAGAATGGAGAGGAGTGCAAATACCTGATACAGGGGGCGAAACGTGCAATGGCGGTGGAGTTGAAACCTGGTGATAGAATTGTATCGCAACATGCCCTACCAATTGTGTATGCTAATCACGAGAATATCAAGTTCCCACATCCCTACACTCACGCGGTATTTTGCTTCTTCGGCGCTGAAGTTGGTGGAAGTTGCGAAAATGGTGCAGAAAGTGAGACAATTCGCACACTTGAACTCTGCGGTGAACAGGCGCAACTTTCGCAGTGGATTGAGTTGAAAGGTGGGAATGAACTTCCTCCAGATTTACCACCGCACCTTTCGGTACCACTCAACGTAGGTTTCGATACTCACCTGGAGTGGATGGCGGGTGCACTGGATTCGGCCGGAAAGTATATAGCAGAAGAGGGAGTGGTGGCACTACAACACGGTGATGGTATTTTCCTCGATGAAGTTAGGCTACTCGGGCACTTGCTTGGAATGAGAGGTGTGTTGGAAGAAGGTATCGCATGGACGCTCAAATTCCACGTTCGACAACTGCTGCCACTAATAGCGCTAGGTTTGCCCATCAAGTTGCTCAAAATGGACTTCACAGAGGTACCGGTGCAGCCCCTATTTGTAAAGGCAGTGGTAAACCATGGGGAATGCAGCACCACCTTCTGCCTGAAAGAGAGTACGCTAAACACTGCCACTTTCGCAGGCATATTGACAGGGCAGTGCCTTGAAATTATCGAGTACACGGATGGGCACACAACTAACGTCTGTAATCTCTGCTCCATTAACTTGCCAACATACAGCCAAATTTACCACACACCAGCGGCAAACTTCGAAGAACTCATTTCACGTGTTAACTTCAGGCAATATTGCGGGCAAGTGTGGGACTGTGTTGTTAACCTCAACCGTGTAATTGATAATAACTACTATCCCGCCTTGCATGGGGATGAAGTTGGCAACGGTGTACTGAAGAAGACAAATCACTCCCACCGTGCCATAGGACTAGGGATACAGGGAATGGCAGAACTCTTCTACAAACTAGACCTTCCATACTGCTCGAATGAGGCAAGAAAACTTGATGAAGTAATTTACGCCTCCATGTACTACAATGCCCTTGCTTCCAGCTGCCAACTCGCAATACTTGAAGGTAAGTGCGCAATATTCGAGGGTTCTACCTACAGCGAGGGCAAATTACAATTCCACCTCTGGTCTGAAGAACATATTCTGAGATGGGGCAGGGGTCCCAGCTGCAGTGGTGTGCGAAGATTTCAGGATACACTGCCACTCTCACCCCTGGTATGGAAGCAGGAAATAATACAACTTCGAGATTGCGAAGGTAATGTGGTTGAAACTATCCCTCCAAGCTGGGAAAAGTTAGCCTCTGCAGTGCAGAAGTATGGACTTCGAAATTCCCTCCTAACTTGCCAGATGCCCACTGCATCCACATCCCGCATCATGGGTAATTGCGAATCCTTCGAAGTTCACCTCAGAAATATCTACTGTAGTAAGGTGATTAATGGAGATTTCCCATTTCTCAACGGATGGATGGCGAGAGATCTCGAAGAACTCGGGCTGTGGAATGATGAAGTTATTCAGCACATTATCTCGGAGGATGCCGTACTCACAGGTTTGGGAAAGAAGTTGAAAGAAGATCCCACATTCTGCGGGCAATTTCAGCGCGAGGCGCACAAGATGGAGAGACTTGCACACCTGGAGCTGAAATATAGGACAATGTGGGAAATACCACAGAAGGAAGTGCTGATACGCGCTGCCAACCGTGGAAAGTACCTAGATCAATCACAATCAATGTCACTCTTCATGGTTGATGCAACCGAGCAAAAGATGACCGCTGCCCACTTGATGGCGGATGAACTAGGACTGAAGACAATAATGTACTATCTTCGCACCCAATCCTCCAGAGGTGGTGGTAAAGTTACCAGCACAACAACAACGCCCACAGCACCGCAGCGAAGTTCGAAAGTGGAAATCTCAACACCAGAGTTCAGAATATTGCCCCCACTGCCAAAGAATGAAGAAGTGAAGTGCGAGGGTGAGCAGTGCCACTGGTGCAGCGGATAAATAGTACGAATGAAAAAACGTGGGAGGTATCTCCCTCGTATTACAGAAATGTCCCACTTCACCCTACATTCTCAGTGAATGTAGTTCTGCTTACCCTTGATAATTTCACTCTTGTACACTGTGTCCAGAGAACCGAGATGATAATCGAAACGAAATTGATACTTTGTAACTGTAGCAAGATCAAGCTGCCACACCGCACTGCCACTTCTGTATGTGAGGTTTGTAAATTCCACCTTCACTGTAGTAGAATCTACGTATAGTTGTCCTTCACGATCCACAACGTTGAATTCCAGGGCAAATAGCATATTATCCTCTGCGAGTGAAGGTGCACAACCTATATCTCTCACTCTCCAGCGTGAACCCTCCACAACTATATCATCGTATGTTCCAGGAAGTACCTGCAGAATTTGGTCTGAAGTTGTGCTATATCCAGAGAAGCCCAGTCCACCTGTAGTGGTGGCGGAAATATTCCTATAACGTATAGGACTTTCCTCTGTAGCATTCAGGGTGATGTAACTACTCGCATTTGTACCGTTGAGTGTGAAAGTTCCCATTTCCTATTTGGTGTAGAAGTAAGTGTGAAATATCTCTAGCATTTCACGCGCACATTCTCCTACACTACATTCTCTGGTGGAACCACCACAGAATTCCCACACTTTCACCCACATTTCTACGTATAGGTTCTCGTTGCGGTTTGTACTGCACATTCAGGGCTTGTACTTCATAGAAATGAAATGGAGATGCAGCAACTGGAACCCTCACTCATTGTGGCATATATGGAGGAGAACTGGGATAAATATCCCGCGAGATATATACGTTGGCTCTTTCACCTGGGATGCCAGAGGAATAGGAACACCAGATTCGTCTACAGATATGGTCTAACTTGGCTCGCATATCATAGGACACTCACACTATGCACCCTTCTGGAACAAATTCCAAGATATTGCTGCTGGTCAGACCTCAATACTCTACTTGGTACTCCAGTTGAATCCTGTGTCATTTCTCTCTACGCTTCAACGCTAGAAACTGACAAGAGGATACTCTCAAGACCACCAGTTATTATTCACGCCACACATGCTCCCATTCCCATCTCACTTGCTGCCAAGTGGTGCCCTTCACAGAATTCCAGCATTGATAGGGAGACAAACTTCACACACAAGCTCTGCATACAAATGGGAATTACTGCAAAGCAACTTAGGAAGAATTTTCTCACACCATTACGCCACACCCTTCACGTTGCAGAGTCCCTAATGTGCGCAGGAAAATGGAAGGAAGTGGACTACAGCAGAGTACCAAGATCTGCACTCGCAAGATATCACAAGTCCTTTCTTCAGCATGACACGCTGCGCTACAGTAACTACATTCACGCACAACAAAGGAGAATTCCAAAGGTGGGACCAGACCTGGTTGATAGTTGTCTTTCAGCCTGCTACAGCTGGGATAGTAGCATCAATAGCTTCACAGGAGATGTTGTAGGATTTCAAGTACGCGGAATGCACAAACAACGCTACAACGGTACAGCTGCAACACAGAAGTCTGAAATTCCCCACATTGTGGTCGATTGCTCGGGTTCATGTATTGGAATTGTAATTTCAGTGGCAACCTCACTCATTGCGCTACTTGGAGCAACATCATGGCAACGTCTAGGTGATGCACAAAGTCACCCCACAGAAATGGACACTGGATCAATACTGAAATCCATGCTGTCAAGTTCTGGTATTTCCCCTGGTACAGAGGCCATTCCGCCCTCTATACTCACACTCCTCGGTAGTGGTGGAAATTGCAGCACAAGCATCGAGGGAAATAAAGATAGAAGCACCACCATACTTGTGTTAAGTGATTTGGCCGCAAACCACAGCCTATGCGAGTTAGAGAAATTACCAGCATCACATCGCCTAATTCACTGGTGTTGTTGCAACGAAGTTGTAAGATTCAGAACTCACAATACACACATGCAAATTACAGGCTATGATACGCACCTCTTCAACGCAATAACTCGACATCCCACAGACATCAGAATTGAGCACTACTTGCAGGCAATTGAGAACGATCCAAAGTACGCAAACCTTGGACCCCTGCTGCCACCTATACATAGCAACCTTGAATCTAAATAGCTACAGCAGGGGCACCGAAAGGTCAAGCCTCAGCAGTTTCCCATCCTGTAGCATCAGTAGGAAATGGGAAACTTCGCAACCTGACAAGGCTGCGTTGAGTACTCAATTTGAGAGGATGACATAGTACAAAATGGAGTTGGTATTTATCCCTCCGTCATCCTGTACAACTTCGGTGAAAAAAGTCTCGGAATGTACAGCTAAAAAAACTCCGCGGTCGCACGACCGTAGAATTGAAATTCATTTTTCACATCCCTCTCACTAGAATACGTACACAACGCAGGCCAATGTTTTTGCGCACAGTGCTGCAGATCTCACTGTATTTCAACGTTCATACCCTTCCTCAGTTGTTCGAAACTTACTTTCTTCTCGCTGTGTAAGTTGAGCATCTCCACCAACAAGTGCGCAAATGCCAGTGTGTAGCGTGCCTGGTCTCTAGAATTTGCAATGGTCTGCAGTTTGCCCGAAATTCTGAGATAGTCTTCGCACACTGTTAGGAGATGGAGAATATCATAGCATCCCATATCACACCTTCCACCTGGAAGCGTGCCGAAGTAATACTTGTAACTGTGGCGCACAACCGCATTGTGGTAGAAGAGTCTATTCTCATACCTTTCAACTCCGTATTTCGCCGTGAAATACTTCCCACTGTTGTTCCTCAATGGCACCAGTCTCATTTCAGAAGAATCGGCCCCATTGAAGGACTGATACATGAGATGGCCACAGAGGTACACATAATTCTGCAAACCCCTGGGATGATAGTAGGGCATTCTGAACTTCAACAGTGCAAGCGCAGGTTCGATAATTTCGTGCCATCTCTGCTGGTCCTCCATATCCTTCATGATTCCAGATTCAACTTCACTATTTGCGCTGGTAGTGTGGGAAACTGTGCGAATGTCTGAAATGAAAATTACCCTCTCTCGCTGCAGTGCCCACTGCTGGGCAATTTCATCTGTGAAATACTCCCTGTGTATGGTGGTGCGTTTGTTCGGCACTTTGAACTCCCTCGTATCATAGAGATGCCACTCGATTTGGGGGAAGAGTTCCACCAGCAAATGTAGGTGAATTCCAGGTGCTGCACCCGCGTAGACCACAATAGGATTTGGAAGGTCATTATTATCCCAGAATGTGGTGAGCAGCTGCAACTCCGAGAGTAGCAGTTTCAACTGCCCCCACTTCACTACATTTCTTTCTTTACCATTCCATCGAACGTATGGTTGCAGGGGATCCGAACCGCTGTAGTAGAGATTTTCACGTTTCCACCACCGGAGTGTAGAAGAGGAAGTGGCCCTACTTTGCTCCAAATTTCTCGTTCTCTCTTCCTTCTGCTCTCTGCTCAAGTAATCCGTAGTATCAACGCCCATCACTGGCATCTCCTCCTCCCGTTCTGCAATATCTATCCATCTCATCTCAGCGGTGGGCATTGCAGCGGCAGCAGGTGCAGGAGTTGTGGTGTTGGTATTTTCCTGTGTAGTTACCGTACTCATTTCCGCACCTGTAATTTGATACTGCCTTCCTTTCATACAGTGCCAAGATGATGTTACTTCTGTAATTTAGTTCGCAAAACTTCACCAACTGGAAGTAGTGAGGGAGTGTGGCTAGAGGGTGAAATGAGTACACCTCCCAGTCTTGAAATTCCATTTATCAGGCAGTTTTGGGCACTGGGCTGGTGCCGAAGAAGCCAGAGATGCACGTGTGCAAATGTGCGCAGAGCATGGGACCTGGTGAGAAGTTCAATTCCACAGGCATACCCGCACTCCTTCAGTACCACTTCCAGGGAGGTGAGGGGAAATTGCTGCAGCTGCTCCAACTCTAGTCCCTTCAGTGCCAGGTGATGGGACAGAATTGAAAGTGCACGCATAGAAACTCCATCATCATAGTTATCTGGGTCTTGCATACGTTCCAGCAGTTGCCTGTAGCTGGAGGGCTTCTGTTCATCAATTCCCAGCAACTGTAGCAACAATAACTTATCTCTAATCTCACGCATTAGAGATGAAGGTAGCGGCTGCATTGTGATAGGATTGGTGCCACTCTCGATCAAGCGTCTGAAGTTACTGGAAATGTAGCACCATATCTGGCCATTGCCATCTCTGTAACTCGCTGTGCTCAAACGTGTGAAGTTGTAGTGCTGCTGGTCCTCATCTGAGATGTGGGTGCAGTGTGGAACTCTATCTTCAAATTGTAGCTCATCCAAGTACGAATGTGAAGTAATGAATTGCCTCTCCCTCCTAGTTGCTGCAAGTTCAGCAAGTTGTGGTACAGGAATTGAAGTTATACTGCGCAACCTACTACACAGTGAATTTAGCCCAAGTTCTGTACTAATTTCTCGAACTTCACCCTCGCGTGCTGTATTTGT
>Ga0075163_10013605_pt1 | contig 10535 bp, 3 predicted proteins | sample JI1023141ADNA_FD_71478 | JGI IMG/M metagenome (GOLD analysis project Ga0075163, IMG submission 71478) | Wastewater effluent complex algal communities from Wisconsin, to seasonally profile nutrient transformation and Carbon sequestration -... | ecosystem: Engineered > WWTP > Effluent > Algae... | reverse complement strand
GGGCCGGCGCGACCGCCAGGACCCCGCGGGCCGCGGTCTCGACGGCGGCGCCGTCGCCGGCGGCGATCGCGCGCGCCAGATCGGCCTCGCGCTCGTCCAGATCTCGGGCCGACGCGGCGTCGGTGGTCGGCTCGGCGCCCAGGCGGGCGGCCTCGGCCCGGGCGCGGGCCGCGGCCTCGTGGTTGCCGACCGACAGCGCGGCGTCGGCGGCGGCGTTGGCCAGCTCGACCGCGCGCTGGCGATCGCCGGCCCGCGCGGCGTCGGCGGCGGCCCGGGCCAGGAGCGCGGCCTTCTCGCCGGTCGGCGCCAGCCGCGCCGCCTCCTCGAGCATCGTCGCGGCATCGCGGTAGCGGCCGGCCAGCGCGTAGATCCGCGCCAGCGGCCGCGGCACCGCGGGGATCGTGGGGTCCTCGGCCAGGGCCGCCTCGTAGTGGCGGCGCGCCGCGTCGGGGTCGAGGAGCTTCTCGTCGAAGACCAGGGCCAGCTCGAGGTGGAGCGCGCCGCGATCGCGGGCGGTCGGCGCCGACGCGATCTCGCGATCGAGCAAGCTGGCGGTCAGGGCCCACTCGCCGCGCGCCATGGCCACCGCGCGCAGCTCGTAGGCGATGTCGAGGTCATCGGGATCGCAGGCGTGGGCCTCCTTGAGGCAGCGGTAGGTGTCGGCCTCGCGGTGCAGCGAGTCGCGGTAGAGCTGGGCGCGGCGCCACCACAGCCGGGCCCGGGCCTTGCCGTCGGCGGTGGCGATGATCTGCCGGCCGATCACGTCGGACACCGCCTCGCCGTCGCCCCGCACGTCGTGGAGCTGCTCGAGGGCGGTCAGGGCCCGCAGGTCGCCGGTCGGCGCGACCACCGCGGCGGCCTCGTAGCGCGCGATCGCGGCCTCGAGCTGCTCGCCGGCGGCTAGCTCGGCGCCCAGGCGCAGCTCGCGCTCGTAGTCCGAGGCCGGGCCGTCGCCGGGGCGGATCGCGGCCAGGCCGCGCAGGGTGATCCGGCGCGTCGTGTCGGGGCCGGGTTCGACTGGCTCGACGGTGCGGCCGCCCGAGCCCAGCGGCGCGGTCCGGGTCCGCGGCGTCGCCGGCGCGATCTCGCCCGAGGTGACCCCGCTGTCGCGATCGAGGGTGCGATCGAGCGCGGCGACCCGATCGTGGGCCCAGGTGCGGGTGGTGGCGTCGAGGGCCAGCGAGGCGGCGGCGCGCTCGAAGAGGTCGCGGGCCCCGGCGACGTCGTCGTCGGCCATGCGCACGTCGGCGAGCGGCAGCCAGACCGTCGGCAGCTCGGGGGCGGCGGCGTGGGCGGCCTCGAGCTGGGCCTTGGCCCGCCCGGGATCGCCGAGCTTGTCGCGGCACAGGAGCGCCAGGGCCAGGAGCCAGCGCGCGCGATCGTGGCCGGCGGCGTGGAGCGCGGCCCGCTCGTAGACGTCGGCCAGGCGCGGGTAGTCGCCCTCGGACTCGAGGAGATCGGCCAGCGCCGCGACCAGCTCGCCGTCGCCGGGCGCCAGGCGATGGGCGCGGATGAGGGCGTCGCCGGTGATCGCGAGGTCGCCGAGATCGGCCCGCGCGGTGGTCGCGGCCTCGCGGTAGAGTTCGACCGCCAGGGGCTTGGGGGCCCGGGCGGCGACCGCGAACAGCGCGCGCACCAGCGCGTCGGCGTTGCCGGCGGTGCGGGCCGCGGCGCGCACCCGCTCGATGGCCTCGGGCAGGGTCGTGGGATCGCTGCCGGCACGGACCCGGGCCGCGATCGCGTCGGCGTACAGCTCCGAGGCGGCGAGGTGATCGCCGCCGGCGGCCGCGGCCTCGGCCAGGCGCTCCATCTCGGTCGGGCGCGCGGCGCGGCGGCGCGGCTCGGCGGCGGTCGGCGGCGGCGCGGCGGTGACCAGGGGCGCCGGAGGCAAAGCGGCCAAGGCGGCCTCGACGCGCGCGCTGGCGACGGCGTCACCCAGGGCGTCGCGGTACAGGCCGAGGGCGTCGGTCAGCCGGGCCCGGGCCTCGTGGGCCGGGACGTTGGCCGCGCCGCGCTCGAGGGCGGCCGCCAGCTCGCCCTTGCGCCGCCGCTCCTGGTGCAGCGCGAACAGGAGCATGGCGGCCTCGTCGGTGAGGCGGCCGGCGTCCTGGATCGCCTCGAGGACGGCGATCGCGCGGTGGTCGTTGCCGCGGCGCTGCCAGGCGCTGGCCAGGGCCCAGACGTCGGCGGCGGTCCGGCGCTCGGGCGCGATCGCGCCGAGGGCGGCCGCGGCCTCGCCGTGGTCCTCGGCGGCCGCGGCCTCGGCGGCGAGCAGGCGCAGGGTGGCGTCGCGGCGGGCCGACGGGCCGTGGGCCTCGGCGGCGGCGCGCATGGTCGCGCGGGCGCGCTCGAGGTCGGCGAGCCGATCGTAGTACACGTCGGCCAGCTCGAGGAGGACCTCGGCGCGGCGGTGGCCGTGGAGGGCCGGATCGCCCTTGGCGTCGGCCAGGCGGGCGAGGGCGTCGGCGCACGCCGGCCAGTCGCCCTGGTCGGCGCACACGTCGGCCAGCTCGCGCAAGGCGCGCGGGTCGCCGGCCTCGGCCGGGCCGGCCAGGAGCGCGCGGGCGACGTCGAGGCGCCCGGCGGCGCGGGCCTGCTCGACCTCGTCGAGCCGCGGGGCCGGGCTGGCCGCGAGGGCCGGGGCCGGCGCGCGCAGCCGCTCGGCCAGGCTGGCCAGGGTCGGATGGCCGGCGTTGGTGGCCAGCGCGTCGACGATCGCGACGGTGCGCTCGCGCCAGGCGGGCGGAAACGCCGCCGGGTCGCCGACCACCAGCTCGCCGAGCTCGATCGCGGCGGCGACCCGGTCGCGCTGGGCGTCGGCGTCGTCGCCGGTGGCGGTGGCGATCGCGGCCAGGGCGTCGGCCAGCTCGACCCGGTGACCGCGGCCGCGGGCGACGTCGGCCAGGGCGTGCAGCGCCGGGCGGTAGGCCGGATCGAGCTCGAGCGCGCGCTCGAGGGTCACCTTGGCGACGTCGGGGCGCTCGAGCTGGACGTGGAGGGCGGCCAGCCGGCATAGGAGGGCCTTCTGCCGCGCCGGCTGGCGGGCGCTGGCGGCGATCTTGCGGCCGAGGATGGTGGCGACCCGATCGAACTCGCCGAGGTCGCGCTCGATCAGCTCGAGGGCGTCGAGGGCCGGCAGGTGATCGTCGGCCAGGCGCAGGGCCGCCTCGAGGCAGCGGACCGCGTCGCTGGTGTGGCCGGCCCGTCGACGGAACAGCTCGCCCGCGCGGTACAGCGCGTCGGCCCGGGTCCGCGGCGCCACCGAGGCGTCGCCGTGCTCCGCGTAGGCCTCGAAGGCCGCCGCCGCCGCCTCGAGATCGCCGCGGCGCTCGTGCAGCTCGGCGAGCAGGCGGTACGCGGCGCCGGCCTGATCGCTCGGCAGGCGCGGCGCGGCCCGATCGAGGAGCGCGATCGCAGTGCCGGGATCGCCGGTCCGCTCGAGGGCGCAGGCCAGGCGATACTCGGCGACCGCGCGGTCGCGATCGTCCTGGGGCGCCGCCGAGGTCAGGACCGCCGCGTAGGCCCGCGCCACGTCGGAGAACGACCGCTGCCGCCACGCCGCCTCGCCGAGCGCGCGCAGCGCGCGCTCGCCGAGGCTCGCCGCGGTCGCCGCGGTCGCCGCGGTCGCCGCGGTCGCCGCGGCGGCGACCGCGGCCGCGCCCGGGCCGGTCGCCGCCGCGTCGCCCAGGCGGCTCACCGCCGCCTGGGCGAGCACCAGCGCCCGGCCCGCCGACTCGATCGCCAGGTGGGCCTCGGCCGCCTCGACCAGGAGCTCCGGCCCGGTCGCCGGCCCGCGGGCCGCGACCAGCGCGTCGCTGGCCGCCGCCAGCGCGCGGTCGTCGCCGCGGCGGCGCGCGATCGCCACCGCCGTCGCCAGCGCGGCGTCGGCCGTCGCCGTGCCCGGCGCCGCCGCCGCCGCCGCCGCCGCGTCCTGGGCCGCCGCCAGCAGATCGGCCTCGGGCTCGGCGAGCGCGCGCCGGGCGCGCTCGCCGAGCAGGGCCGCCCGCTCGGCCGGCGCCGGCCCGGCCGCCAGGAGCACGTCGAGGCAGCGGCGGGCCTCGGCGAAGTCGGTGGCGTCGGCCAGGAGCGCGCGGGCGGCGGCCGCCGCCACCGCCGGCGCGGTCGGCGTCGCCAGCGCCGCGGCGTGCTCGAGCTCGGCGCGCCGCGCGGCGCCGCCGAGGAGCTCGGCGCGCCGCAGGGCCAGCTCGGCGGCCCGGGCCCGGCCGGCGTCGTCGGCGGCGAGGAGCGCGACCGCCTCGGCGTACAGCGTCGCGGCGGCGGTGGGATCGCGGGGCGCCCGCTGCTCGGCCAGCCGGGCCTTGGCCTCGGCGGCGATCGGCGCTGGCCCGCGCGCGGCGCGGGCCAGCGCGGCCTCGCCGTCGGCGGTCTCGCCGACGGCGAGCAGGCTGTCGCCCAGGGCCAGCGCGGCGGCGGCGTGGTCGGGCGCGACGGCCAGGAGCGCGCGCAGGTGCGCGACCGCGTCGGCGTGGCGGCCGGCCCGGGCGGCGGCGGCGGCGGCCGGCGCGAGCAGCGCCGGGTCGGCGCCGCCGCAGACGACCGCGGCGTCCCAGGCCGAGCTCGCGGCGCTCGGGTCGGGGCCGCGATCGAGGAAGTGCGCGCGCGCGGCGAGGGCGGCGAGCTGCACCGCCGGCTGGCCGGCGGCGGCGGCGGCGGTGGCGGCGGCGGTCAGGAGCGCGGCCGCGGTCGGGTCGCCGGCGGCGGCGGCGACCTGGCCGCGCGCCGCGAGGGCCTGGGGGATCGCCGCGGCGGCGACCGCGCGGTCGGCCAGGCCGCGGGCCAGGTCGAGATCGCCCACGGCGACGCACGCGACCTCGGCCGCCTCGGCCCAGGCGGCGGCGCGGGCGACGCCGTCGGTCCGGGCGCCGCGGGCCTCGAGGTGGGCGACTCGCTCGCGGTGGCGGCCCTCGTCGGCCAGGCGCTCGGCCAGGGCGAGGTCAGCCTCGACCAGCCCCGGCGCCAGGGCCACCGCCCGCTGGTACATCGGCGTCGCGGCCGGCGGATCGATCACCCGGTAGAGCCGCGCGGCGGCCAGGGCCGCCAGCACGCCGCCGTCGCGGTCGCCCTGGCGCGGCGCGAGCTGGGCCACCGTCGCGAGTCGGCTCGCCGCCTCGCGGGTGTCGCCCTCGGCCAGCGCGATCGAGGCCAGCGCGGCGTGGGCTGCGGTGAACTCCGGCCAGCGCGCCAGGGCCTGGCGCGCCAGCTCGCGACCGTCGACGAACCACGACGGGCGGGCCGCGGTGATCGCCAGGATCCGCTCGAGCAGCGCCGGCTGATCGGGACCGGCCGCGGCCAGGAGCGCGCGGTAGCCGCGCATCGCCTCGTCGAGCTGGCCGCGGCGCAGGAGATCGTCGGCGGTCGCCATCGCGGCGTGGGCCACCGACCACGCCGCGCCCAGCGGTCCCGGGGACGGCGTCTCGCCGGCGTCGGCCAGGGCCACGGTCATCGCGCCGGCGGTCGGCGTCACCCGCGTCACGCGCAGCTCGTCGATGGCCGGCAGGCGCCAGCCCGCCGGCGGCAGGAGCTGCCAGGCCACCAGCTCGGCCAGGTCGACCTCGACCTCGAGGAGCCCGACCACCCGGAGCGGGCCTTCGCCCGGCACCAGCACCTCGAGGGCGCGCTGGACCACCAGCGGCGCCGGCGTCGGCAGGTGGCCGTGAACGCGCAAGCTGCCCAAGAGCACGCGGACCGTCCGGCCGCGGGCCACCACCGCGAGCTGGGCGCTCAGCTCGGCCGCGGCCAGGCCGTCGGTGACCTTGGCGGTCAGGGCCAGGCCTTCCTCGGCGACCCGGAGCGCCAGGTCGGTGACGCCAGCGGCCGCCAGCGCGCGGCTCCGGTTCGCGACCGCCGCGGCCAGCGCCGGCTCATCGATGCGCAGCGTCAGGCCGGCCAGCCGGGTCCGCCGCCGCTGCCAGCGCGCGACGTCCTGGTCGGTCGCCTCGGGGCCGGCGGCCAGCGCCAGCCGCTCGATCACCAGCGGCCCCAGGGCCAGGGGCTCGCCGTCGGCGAGCGCCAGCTCGACCTGACCGCGGTCGCGATCGAGCGTGGGACGGAGCGCAGCGGTCAAGCGCGTCGAGGCTACCGCAACCCTGGTCGCGCGGTCACCCCGCGCGGGCGTCTCTCAGCGCGCGGTCGTCACGGTCACAGCGCCGAGCAGGGGTCCCAGGCGACCTGGGTGCGCGCGCCCTGGTCATCGACGTTGATGAGCAGCTCGGTGCGGGCGCGGATCTTGTTGCTGGCGACCAGCGCCTTGCAGCGGTGGGTCAACCAGTCGCGCAGGTAGGTCTGGCCGCGCTCGGCCGCGAGCTGCGCGACGAACTTGCCGGCCTCCTTCTCGAAGTTCGCGACGTCGGGCAGGCTCTTGGCGGTCATGCGCACGATCGCGTAGGACGCCTCGCCGCCGAGGCGGCTGGCGAACTCGTAGACCTCGGGGCCGACCGCGCCCGGGGTCAGCTCCTCGTAGACCGCCTTGGTCAGCTTGGCCGACTCGCCGAAGGGCGTCCGGTTTCCGGACCGCGGCAGCGGCGGCAAGGTGGTCGCGCTGACCTCGACCGGGGTCGACGCCGGCAGCGGCTCGTCGGGGCCGATCGCAGTGGCGACCGGCGCGACCGGCGCGACCGGCGCGGCCGGCGGGTCACCCGCGGCCGGCGTCGGCGTCGGGGCCGAGCCCGAGCCCGCCTGCATCCACGCCGCCGGCACGTCGGTGGTCTCGGTCCAGGTCGCGCCGAGCTTGGTGCCCGGGAACAGCTCGGCCAGCGGCTTGGCCTCGGCCTGGGCCTTGGCCAGCGCCGCGGCGGCCGCGCGCCGCGCCGCCTCTTGGCCCCACTTCGGCCGCGCCACCTGGTCGGCGAGGTCGCGCTTGACCTGGTCGAAGGTCAGATCGCCCTGGCGCTTGTCGACCACGGTCACCAGGTAGAAGCCGTCGGCGGCCTCGATCACCGGCGACACCTCGCCGGCCTTGGCGAGGGCCTTGACCGCGCTGTTGAGCGCCGGATCGGGCAAGGTCATCGCCGCCTCGTCGTACCAGCCCCAGTCGCCGCCGGTGCCGCGGAACACCGGGTCGGCGTCGAGGGCGGTGGCGGCGGCCGCGAAGGTCTTCTTGCCGGCGACGATCGCGGCCCGCTCGACCTCGAGCTTGCCCTTGGCAGGATCGACCGCAGGCGCCGCGCCGGTGGCCGGCGGCGGGGTCCGCGCGAGGTAGATGCGCCCGACCCGGACCTGCTGCTTGCCCTTCCACGCGGTGTCGCTGTAGGTGGCCTTGACCTCGGCCTCGTGGCTGGCGAGGAACCGATCGCGATCGGCGTCGGTGATGATCAGGGCCCGGGCGTAGCTGGCCGGGGTGAACCGCACCAGCTCGTAGGCGACGGTGGTGTTCTCGGCGATGTAGCGGGCCAGGGCCTCCTCGCGCGACACCGTCACCGAGCCGGCCAGGATGTCGGCCATGGTCGCGGCCAGGATCTCGCGGGCCTGCTGCCGCTTGTACTGCGCCACCGACATGTTGAAGCGGCCGCTGGTGAACAGCTTGAACAGCTTGTAGCTGAACACGCCCTTGCCGTCGTCGTCGAAGAACGCGCGCCGGGCGTCCTGCTTGCCGCCGGCGTAGCGGAACTGGCCGTGCATGATCGTGTAGTCGATGAGGTCGTCGCCGACCCGCAGGCCGCGGCGCTCGGCCTCCTGGGCCAGGAGCTCGCGCCGCACCAGGGCGTTGAGCGTCGAGCGCTCGCGGCCGCGCGCGGCCTCGTCGCCGCGGGCCAGGCCCCAGGCGAAGCGCCAGGCGGCGTCGTCGACCGCCTTGTCGCCGACCGTCAACATGGTCGTGCGGCCGGTCGACTGGCAGCCCTGGCCGGAGCCGACCGACTGCGGCCCGAAGCTGATGACGAAGCCCGCGATCAGGATGCCGAACAGCACCCAGATGACCATCGACGAGCCCGATTTCCGCAAGTTGTCGAACATGTGCGTCCCTATCTCGAAGCTGCGGCCGGGTGGCGAGCGCGCGGGCGCTCGGGGCCGCGAAGGCGGCGCAGTCTAGCCACAATCGCCGGCCGGCGCCACGGCTACGCGCCATCGCCACGGCCCGGCGCCTGCGCGCCGGGGGCCGCCGCGCTTGCAACGTGCGTCGGCACCGTGCTACTCCTCCGCCGCCTCGCCGACTGCCCCCGCCAACGGGTTGCAATCGCGAACGAATAAGGAAATGTCGCCGCTCGTTGACGCGTTGGATGCGCTGCCCGCCGGAGCCCCCGGCGCCTTTCCGCGCGCCGCGCACTAGGTCCGCATCCCGATGCTCTTCGACTGGGTCTACGGCATGTTCTCGAACGATCTCGCGATCGATCTCGGGACCGCCACGACGCTCACCTTCGTCCGCGGCCGCGGGATCGTCGCCAACGAACCGTCGGTGGTCGCGGTCCAGGCCAACTCGCTCGGCCCCAAGAAGGTGCTGGCGGTGGGCAAGGAAGCCAAGGAGATGCTGGGGCGCACCCCCGGCAACATCGTCGCCATCCGCCCGATGAAGGACGGCGTCATCGCCGACTTCGAGGTGACCGAGGCGATGCTCCGCTACTTCATCCAGAAGGCCCACCAGCGCCGCACCCTGGTCCGGCCCCGGGTCATCGTGTGCGTGCCGTCGGGCATCACCGAGGTCGAGAAGCGCGCGGTGCGCGACAGCGCCCTGGCCGCCAGCGCCCGCGAGGTCTACCTGATCGAGGAGCCGATGGCGGCGGCGATCGGCGCCGGCCTGCCGATCACCGAGCCGTCGGGCAACATGATCGTCGACATCGGCGGCGGCACCACCGAGGTCGCGGTGATCGCCCTGGCCGGCATCGTCCTGTGGAAGTCGATCCGGGTCGCCGGCGACAAGATGGACGAGGCGATCGTCCAGTACATCAAGCGCAAGTACAACCTCCTGATCGGCGAGCGCACCGCCGAGGTGATCAAGAAGGAGATCGGCTCGGCCTACCCGCTCGAGGAGCCGCTGACCGTCGAGGTCAAGGGCCGCGACCTGGTGGCCGGCGTGCCCAAGACCCTGGTGGTCAACTCCGACGAGATCCGCGAGGCGCTGCAGGAGCCGGTCAACTCGATCGTCGACGCGGTCCGCTCGGTCCTCGAGCGCACGCCGCCCGAGCTGTCGGCCGACATCGTCGACAAGGGCATCGTCCTGTCGGGCGGCTCGGCCCAGCTGAAGAACCTCGACGTGCTCCTGCGCGAGGAGACCGGCCTGCCGGTGATGGTGTGCGAGAACCCGCAGCTCGCGGTCGTGCTCGGCACCGGCCGGGTCCTCGACGAGCTGTCGCTCCTGCGCGAGATCGCGCTCAAGTAGGCGAGGCCGGCGATGGCGATGACCCTGCGCCGGCGGCTGATCGACTGGGGGTTGGTCGCGGTGTTCTTGATCGCGCCGGCCCTGGTCTTGCGCGCCAGCCTGCGCCGGCCCGGCGAGCTGACCGCGGTCGATCACGCGGTCCTTCGGGTCTCCGCGCCGCTGCAGTCGGCGGTGGCCTGGGTGGTGCGGCGGGTGGCGTCGGTGTGGAACGGCTACGTCGCCCTGGTCGACGTCGAGGACGAGAACCGCGAGCTGCGAGCCGAGAACGAGCGGCTGCGCCGCGAGCTGGCGGCGATGGCGCGCAAGGCCTTCGACGTCGAGGCCCTCGAGGAGCTGGCGATGCTGCGCCACTCGACCTCGGCCGACACGATCGGCGCCCGGGTGGTGGCGAGCGCGCTGTCGCCGGCGTTTCGGGTCGTGCGCCTGCGCATCGATCGCGGCACCGGCGAGGTCGAGACCGGCATGCCGGTCATCACCTCGGCTGGCCTGGTCGGCAAGATCCTCGCGGTCTACGGCCGCCACGCCGACGTCTTGCTCCTGACCGACGCCCGGTCGTCGGTCGCGATCGTGGTCAAGCGCACCGGCGGCGTCGGCCAGCTCGTCGGCCTGGGCGCCGCCGATCGCTACACCTGCAAGATCGACTGGCTGTCCCGCGGCGACGGTCCCGACGATCCGGCCACGCTCAAGGTCGGCGACGAGATCTACACGTCGGGGCAGGGCGGCGCCTTCCCCGCCGGGATCCTGGTCGGCACGGTGTCGAAGGTCTCGACCAAGGACTACTCGATGTTCCAGGAGGTCGAGGTCACGCCCGCCGTGACCTTCTCCGAGCTGCGCACGGTCCTGGTCCTCCTGGCGCCACCGCCGCCCCCCGATCCGACCGCCGGCAAGGACAAGCGCAGCGACCCTGCCTTCGGCGTGCGACCGCGCTAGCCCTCGGCCTCGTCCTCCGCCTCCGCCTCGGTCTCCGCCTCCGCCTCGGCCTCGGTCTCCGCCTCCGCCTCCGCCTCGGTCTCCGCCTCGGCCTCCGCCTCGGCCTCGGTCTCGGTCTCGGTCTCGGCCTCGGTCTCGGTCTCGGTCTCCGCCTCGGCCTCGGCCTCGGTCTCGGCCTCGGTCTCGGTCTCGGCCTCCGTCTCGGCCTCCGCCTCGGCCTCGGTCTCGGCCTCCGCCTCGGTCTCGGTCTCGGTCTCGGTCTCGGTCTCGGTCT
>Ga0075163_10013604_pt1 | contig 10535 bp, 11 predicted proteins | sample JI1023141ADNA_FD_71478 | JGI IMG/M metagenome (GOLD analysis project Ga0075163, IMG submission 71478) | Wastewater effluent complex algal communities from Wisconsin, to seasonally profile nutrient transformation and Carbon sequestration -... | ecosystem: Engineered > WWTP > Effluent > Algae... | reverse complement strand
CGATGTCGCCGAAATTCTCGGAAAGGCGGAAACGGGAAATCAGTTTGATGGCATGGTCGTTGTCATCATGCGCCTCAGCGACGGACGTCTGGCTGCTTTCGACACCTCGTATGCCAGCTATGCTGGTAATGATTTCACGGACGGCAATGGCGTGGTCTTCGTCGGGCAATCACTGCCGGCTCTCATTGCCTGGCTCTCGATTTACGGTCAAAGACTCATCGCTGAGAGTCTGCCCCGGATAGAATTGCGCGTGCGAGGCGAGACCTGATCACGCCTTTAAGGCATCATTAAGCGTCGGGAAAATTTTCACGACGTGCGAGAACCCCAGCAGGTCATAAACCTTCTTCACCTCTTCGGTCGGTGCCGCAACGCGCACCTCAAACCCTTTGGGCTTTAGAATCGATTGTGCTTTGACGGTGATACCGATGCCGGCCGAGCTGATAAAGCTAACCTTACTCATATCGATGATAATATTGCCCGCCGGGTTCTGTGTCGCCATATCGAGTTCGAGTTTCAGTATCGCGCTGCCAGCCGTATCGAGACGGCCCTCGAGCTGAAAGATCGAATCTTTTTCGGTATTGCGCTTTGAAACACGGATACTCATGGTTCCCCTATGACCTGACAACCTGCGGCCGCGAATTGCTGGTGTTCAGTTTCACGCGATGCCAGAGGTTATGCTGTTGGATAAAATGGTACATTTTTTCTTCGATATGATCGAGCTCTTCGCGGTACGGTAAACTCAAGTCATCCTGAAAAGTAATAATATACGTCGTGATGCCGCGCACCGCCGTTTTGATATCCATCTTTTCTGCGGAGCGCGCAATCGACTGAAAAAGGCGCACCGCCAGCCGCGAGCGCATATCTTGTTTGAACGCGCCATTATTCTCCGCGATCTTCATAATCATCGCATCGACCTCGTCGCGATATTTAACCTCGGGAAAATTACAGAACCGGCCGGTGAATTGCGCGAGTAAATAACTCAGGTTCGCCTCGTCGCCGCGCGCATAGGCGAGCTCGATCTTATTGTAGAGTTCGCGCGCTTCGGCGTTTAATAACTCGCGCTGGTTTGTGGTGAGGTTGTGCGAAACGACAACATGCACATCGTCGTGACTCTCAAAGACTTCCTGGATGCCGGTCATGACTTCTTTAGACACCACCGATTGTAGGTTTTTCAACGGGTGTTCGTAAGCTTTGAAAAACTCATAGGTGAAAGTTGTTTTGCGCAGCGCAGGTTCTGACTGCAAATCGATGAGAAACGCCCCAAGCATCTTGAATAAGGGATGATGGTCGGCCTCAAAAGACAGGACATGAAAAATATGCTTATAGATGTTCGATACGATACGCCATTCTTTGACTTTCTTCTGCGCTTCCAGATTTTTGTAGAGATCGTCATGGACATGATCGTCTTTGCGACCATAATACAGCCGCAATGGCTCCATGATGTGCGGCTCAGCGATTTCAAAACCTTTCTGGTGCGCCCACTTCAGCAGCAACAGGAAATTATCGATCTGGTGTAGGGGAATTTCCTGCATCGTGATTTGCCGGTTCTCCTTTAATAGCGGAAAAGCGATTTGCCGAGGCAACAAAAATTTGTCCGCATTTCACGCCTGGCCGCTCTCCGGTATATGGAGCTTAACAAGATCAAGAACCTGGCGCTCTCTGAGACCGGGTTTCTTTTCGACCCGGCAACGGGCAACACCTTCACCCTCAACGAATCGGCGGTTTTTATACTAAAAGCGCTGAAAAACGGCATGCAGCAACGCGAAATCGCCGATTCGCTCACGTCTGAATTCGAGGTCACTGCAACACAGGCCAACGAAGACGTCAGCGATGCGCTTCTGCAACTGAGAGAAGCAGGGCTCGTTTCTGCGGGGGCAAAATGACAAAGACCACAGTCTGCGTCACCGGCCTCAACGCCGCCGATAGCCCCGCACCCGGCCTTGCGGTGCTGCGCTCGCTCCATGAATCGGGTCTCGGTTACCGCCACATCGGCATCAGCTATGGTGTGCTCGATGCGGGTAATTACATGTCGGGCCTCGTTTCAGCCTGCTACCTCACTCCCTACCCGAACACCGGGCCTGACGCGCTGCTCTCGCGCATCGCCGAGATCAACAAGACCGAAAAGATCGATGTCATTCTGCCCACACTCGATTCTGAACTCGACAACTACATCAAAATCGAAGCAGAGCTGCGTTATCTCGGTATCAAACTTTTATTACCGCTCAAAGACAGCCTTGCTCTGAGAGACAAACCGACGCTTGCGGAAAAAATTCCCACAGATATCATCAAGACCCCCGATACGGTGCGGATATCCGACGTTTCGGCGCTGCGCGATGCCGCCGACAAGCTGGGATTTCCCCTGTTGGTAAAGGGGCAGTACTACGAGGCTTATGCCGCGTACTCACCCGAAGAAGCTGTCGGCTGGTTTTACAAACTCGCTTCGCAGTGGGGTGTCCCCGTGATCGCGCAGAACATGATCGCCGGCGAAGAGATGAATGTCGCGGGCCTCGCCAAGCGCGGCAAACTCTACGGCGCCGTCGCGATGAAAAAACTCTTCCTCACCGACAAAGGCAAGGCCTGGTCGGGAGTTACAATCCGGAACGAAAAAATTCTCGAGATGACGCGGCGGCTGATCCAGTTCCTGAACTGGGACGGCGGCTTCGAGCTCGAGTTCATCGTCGAAAACAAGACACAGGAAATTTACCTGATTGAAATGAACCCCCGCTTTCCCGCGTGGATCTACCTCGCCACTGCGGCCGGCATTAACATGCCGGCGATGCATGTACGCCTGGCGCTCGGCGAACACGTCGAACCGAAAACCGAATACGAAGTCGGTAAGGTGTTCATCCGCCATGCGCGCGACGAGATCGTGCCGATGGCGGCCATGGAATCGCTCTCGACGACGGGAATGATTGCTCATGCGGCACCCTCATCCCCCAACCCCTTCTCCCAGAGGGAGAAGGGGAGGCCAAAAACCCCTCTCCCCCTGGGAGAGGGGCAAGGGGTGAGGGTCGCGCGCGCCAGTGTTTTCGCACAAGGATAAAACATGAAAAACAACAACCTGAAAGAACTCGAAGCCGTGGGCGCATCTGCCCAACGCAAACCCTACTCGCGCCCTGTCATACGCAAACAATACATGGGTGCCGCGAATAAGTTCGGCGGCTATGCTGTACCTGAACCCGTGATGCACATCGACGGTGTGCAGATCGACGATCTCGTCAAAGAATTCGGTTCGCCGCTTTTCGTCTTCTCTGAAAACACGCTGCGCCGTAAGGTCCGCGAGCTCAACCAGGCGTTCTCTTCACGCTACCCCTCGTTCCAGGGGGCCTGGTCTTATAAGACAAACTATCTCGATGCGATCTGCAATGTCTTTCACAGTGAAGGTAGCTGGGCCGAAGTTGTGTCGGGCTTTGAATACCTGAAGGCTCGTCACAACGGCATTCCCGGCGATAAGATTATCTTTAACGGCCCGTATAAGAACTACGATCTCTTAAAGAAGGCAGTTTCCGAAGGCGCCAGGGTCCATGCCGACCACCTCGACGAAATACGCGACCTCAAGAGGATATCCGACGAATTGGGCAGACCCGTCGAAATCGCGCTCAGGCTTAACCTCGACACGGGCATGGTGCCGCAGTGGAGCCGCTTTGGGTTTAACCTCGAAAGCGGGCATGCTCTCGAAGCGGCTCGCATGGCAACGGCTGATGGCAAACTGAAGATCATTGGCGTGCACTCGCACATCGGCACGTTCATGTATGAGACTGCGCCTTACAAAAAAGCCGCCGAGAAGGTCAGCCAGTTTTACAAACAACTGCGCGAAGAACTCGGCCAACCGCTGCGTTACATTGACCTCGGCGGCGGCTTTGCTTCAAAGAACAAGCTCAAGGCACATTACAAAGTCGACAGCTCGTGGATTCCCTCCTTCGACGCCTATGCCGAAGCGATTTGCGATACTCTTTACGAAAACTTTCCGGGTGAAGAACCACCGCAGCTTTTTCTCGAAACCGGCCGCGCGCTGGTCGACGAGGCGGGTTTTCTGATCTCGTCTGTGGCGGGCGCCAAGACACTCGCCAGCGGGCAGCGCGCGCTCATTCTCGACGCGGGTGTGAATCTTCTTTATACCTCAACATGGTATGACCTGAAGGTTTCGCCGACACAGTACTACTCGGGCAGCTGGGAAGACGTCACGCTCTATGGCCCGCTCTGCATGAACATCGATGTGGTGCGCGACAAGTGCCTGTTGCCGAGCATGCGTCGCGGTGAGCAGCTCGTCATTCATCCCGTCGGTGCATACAATGTCACACAATCGATGCAGTTCATTGAAATGAAACCCGCGGTCGTCATGGTTTCGCCGAAAGGTGAAGTTAAACTCATCAAGCGCCGCGAGACCATGGAAGATCTCGTTGCCTTAGAACATTCCTGATATGTACGCCTCCGCAACTGCCCTCCCCACCTCGGCTATACCGCGCTGGTGGGGAGGGTCTTTTTTAAGATTCCACTTTGAGGCCGCGCTCAAGAGTTATGCGAGCATTCTATTTAGTGACCGCAAACTCATCGGTTGTATCGCTCTTGCCGCGACATTCTTCAACCCGCGCGCCGGGCTCTACGGCGTTTTTGCGCTCAGCATCGCCAACGCCCTGGCCCGCATCATCGGCGTCCACGAAGATAAAATCCGCAAGGGTTTGATCGGTTTCAACGCGCTGCTCTTAGGTCTTTCGTTCAGCTACTATTATGCCCTGTCCCCGGTTTCGCTTTTTATTCTCTTCGTTGCGGTCGTGCTGCTCATCTTTGTGAACGTAGCACTCGACCACATCTTCGGATACTTCTTTAACATCCCCGCGCTTTCGATACCGTTTGTGGTCGTGAGCTCGATCAGTTATCTCGCCTTCTACAACTACGACGGCGCCGCGCTGCAAAAGGCCGAACCTTTTGTTTTCGATGCACACTTTCCCGAACTGCCGCGCTATGCGCTCTACTACCTCAAATCGCTCGGCGCAATCTTTTTCCAGTCGAGCCCGTGGGCGGGCCTTGCAATCATGACAGCGCTTCTGATATCAAGCCGGTTGGGATTTCTGCTGTCGCTCTTGGGTTTTTTCACAGGTCTCGGCTTTCACGTGATTCTGAAAGGCGACATGAACGACATGACCGGTGGCTTTGTAGCGTTTAACTACATTTTGACCGCGATCGCCCTTGGCGGGGTTTTTCTGATTCCCGGCCCGGCGGCGTTTACGCTGGCTATGCTCGCGACACTGGCAACGGCGACGGTAGCCTCATTCATCAAGATTTTCTTCGTCAGCTTCAACATGCCGGTGTTAACGCTGCCCTTTGCCTTAACGACTCTGCTCTTCCTCTACTGCATCAAACTTCTTTATAACAAGAATCTGCGGCCTGTGGATTTCCTTCCCGGTTCGCCAGAATATAACCTCGACTTCTTCAAATCACGCCAGGGTCGTTTCGGCGACTTAGGGCTCGACATCAAACTACCCTTCTGGGGCAAATGGAAAGTCTCGCAGGGCTATCACGGCAAATACACACACCAGGGCGAATGGTATGCCAGCCTCGACTTCATGGCCCTCGGCGAAGACGATGCTCTCCGCAAAAATCAATCCACCTTAGCCGAAGATTATTATACGTTCGGATTACCCGTTCTCGCAGTCGCAGCAGGAACGGTACGCCGGGTCGTGTCGCACCTCGACGACAATGAACTCGGCGCCATGAACCTGCGCGAGAACTGGGGCAACCTGGTATTGATTCAGCACGGCCCTTCACTCTTCTCGCTCGTGTGCCATCTAAAGAAGAATTCTGTCATCGTCAAAGAGGGAGATTATGTGATCGCTGGCACGAAGCTCGCGCAGGCGGGAAACTCCGGCCGCTCAGCCGAGCCGCACATACACCTGCATTTTCAGGCGACTCCCGAGATCGGCAGCGCGACTGTGCCCGTGCCGCTGACACAATACGTCCTGCACAACGGCGTCTCGAAGATTCACTTCAATGATTTGCCGCGTGAGGGAGAGGTCGTCGCCAATCTTGCGCCCGATTTTAATCTCAAAACGTTTTTCGCCCTCGCACCCGGGCAGGTTATCCGCGTCGATCTCGCCGGCCCCGAAGGCAAAACACTCAGTGAAGAGTGGGAAGTGAAGATCGACTTTCTCGGCAACCGTTTCATCGAGAACGGCGGCGGTGACCGCCTGCTCTATTCGGCATCGAGTGACTGGTTCGCCGCACTCGACTATACGGGCGGCAGGCAAAGTGCCCTGTTCATGCTCTTCAACGCCTACTACCGCGTCCCGTTCTCTGCGGCAAAATTTTCTTATGGCGAACGCATCTCGTACAAACATTTCACAGCGCTGCCGCTGCGCCTCCTGAAAGATATTCTGCTGCCGTTTACCGACCGTGTCTCGCTGCAATGGAATGCCATGCCGCAGTCGAGCCCCGCCGCGCCGCTCATCTCAACCGTAACGAATGGTGCGCGCGTTGTCTTTGCCGCGTCGGCCGAGTACACCGGCAGCTTTCCCGGAAAAATTACCGTAGAAAAGGATGGAGAAAAATGGGTCTTATCTTCCGCTGCCTGATACTCTGCTGCGCTTTATCAGGTTCTCTCTTCGCGGCAAGCACCTCCGAAGCTTTTGCTGAAATGCAGGCGGGCAATTATGATTCAGCCCTCAAAATCTGGGACAAGCTCATTCAAAGCGAAAGCGAGTATGTCGTCGCCCTGAACAACCGCGGCTACTGCAACCTCATGCTGGGCAATTTCGCAGCTGCCGCTGAAGATTACCTAAAGGCCGACGCTATCTCGCAGAATCTCGATGCCAAGGCGGGAGCGCAATGGGCCTATCTCGGTGCCGAAAAATATGGGGAGAGTCTGCAATGGGGCCGCGCCGCGCTCGCCATCGACCCGGGCAACTACTGGGTTAAACTGCGCATGGCGGCCGCCTATAAAGAAAACGGAGATTCCTCCGCCGCCGAGAATCTCTATGAAGATATCAAAGAGCGCCATGGTGCGCGTTCGCTGAGTTATGCACCCGCCGGGCAACTCATACCTTACTACCAGGGAGTTACCTATTCCGGTTCGCGGCAAAAAACATCGGGTTATGACGCCGGCATGTTTGGCCTGTGGAATTTTAATTCGGGACACAGCATCGGCGCAGGGTATGCGCAGAGCAATATTGGTAACCCGGCGTCGACGACCGCTTACGAGACGCGGCAGGTAAAACTTCAGGGGGGATATTTATTCTCCGATCTTTCGCTCTTAAGTTTTAACGGGCATTATCTTTCTTCAAACTATGCGCTGCTCGACAAGGCAGTGACCCTCAGCGGCGTCTATAAAACGAATATCAGTTCGGGCTTCGCGATCGGATTCGACGCATTGATCTTTCCGCAACACAAAGGCGCCGCGCTGAACCCGCAATATACGTTGCCGCTGACAAACTCGCTGACGCTGAATCTTTCAGGTACCGTGCAGGCGATTCGTTTCAGCCAGGTGACAAATATCTATGGCGCCGCGGGTGCGTCGCTCGCGTATTGCCGCTGGGCTTTTTGCCTCACCGCCGGCGGTCTTTATGGCAGTCTCTACACCCCGCTCTTCGAGGGTGGCGGCATTCTGACCTATACGCTCGACGAACTCAATCTCATGGGTTTCGCGCGCCTCGCCTACCGCCCGGCGTCGTGGTTTGAAGTTTCGGCGGCTTACACGTATGGGCGCTGGTCGGCACTCAACGGTGACACCCCGGTTTCGGGCACGTTCTCTTTCGCTGCTACAGGAAGTTTATTTTGAAAAGTTTCGTCGGATTAATCTCTTTTCTGGCAACGGTCGCTCTCGGTGCGGTTGATCCGGCTGCGTTGAACAATACTTATTCTCTCGAATATTATGGCAAATACGCTGAAGCCTCGGCCGCCATGGAAAAGATTGCCACCGAAGCCCCGAAGGAATATTTTTTTCAATTGCGCGCGGGTTATCTCGCTTATATGGCGGGTAACTTCTCGCGCTCCCTGGCGCTCTACCAGAATGCGCTGCTCTTAAAAAGCGATTCACTCGAGCCGCGCCTCGGTAAACTCCTGCCACTCATCGCTCTCGGTAAATACAAGCAGGCCGAAATCGAGGCGCAGGCCATCCTGAGAACAGATCCTAAAAATTACACAGCGCGGCTCAAGCTCGCTTACGCGGTTTATCTCGCCGGTAAGTTCACGAAAGCGGAGAAACATTATGCCGACCTCGCCGCTGACTTTCCCTCCGACGCAACGGTGCTCATGGGTTTAGGCTGGGCCAATCTCAAGCAGGGCAAAAAAGCCCCCGCGCGCGAAAATTTTGCGCGCGTGAAGCTCATGTTTCCCGAAAACAAATACGCCGACGAAGGTTTGGCATGGGCAAAATAAGCCATCAGCTAAAAAAACCGTAGATATTGACGGGAGGCTAAGGGCAAAACTTCTGCCTGACGCCGTCCCCGGCGAATTTTCCCCAAGGACACCTTATGAAAGAAGATAGTTCGGTTCGCCTCATGCTGGCATACCTTTGCATACTAAACCAGATGAGCGCGAGCCTGGCCGTAAAGGTCGAGATACTCGATCGTTTCGCCCTGACCGACGATGAGATCGCAAAGGTTTGCGCAACGACAGTTGAGGCAGTTAAAAAAGCACGCTGAGCCTGTAACAACCCGGCACAAAGCCGCTGCCGGGCTTGCGTTACCCATGACCTGCTTTACGCCGTAGCGCGGATATTTCACAGGCGGCAACTCATGCAACAAGCGCGACTCACGTTCATCCTCATCGCTCTCAATGTCATCGCTTACATTCTGGTCGCAGTGCAGGGTTCAAACTTTCTACAACCCGGCGGTCGCGAGCTCGTAAAATTTGGGGCTAACTTCGCGCCGCTCACGATAGGTCACCTCGAAGTGTGGCGCCTTTTTACCTCGATGTTTCTGCACGGCAGCCTCATGCACCTTGCCATCAATATGTATTCGCTCTACTCCGTCGGCAGCATGGTGGAGTTCCTCTGCGGCAAAAAGAAATTCCTCGTGATCTACCTGGTTTGCGGACTTGCGGGCAGTCTTGCCAGCGTCGGCGCGAATCTCTTGCGCACCCGACCGGGAATCAGCATTGGTGCTTCTGGCGCAGTCTTCGGTATTTACGGATTTTTTCTGCTGCTGATGTGGCTGCGCCGGGATGCGGTAAATCCGTCTGCCCGGCGACAGATATTGCAGAGCGGCGCAATCTTCATCGGTATCAACCTGTTCCTGGGGGTCATCAGCCCGGGCATCGACAACGCGGCACATATCGGCGGGCTGATCACCGGACTTTGCGCGGCCCTTTTGCTGGCCCCCGGTATTCGCTTAACCCGGTGACCGCGAACTAAAAATTATAATTGGGCTGGATCAGGTTTTATAGGGCATCTCGCCCAAATAATCTTTTTTTCCGATCGTGATACCGTTGTGCCGTAAAATCGAATAGGCCGTCGCGATATGAAAGTACATGTTGGGGATTGCATGCTGAATCGCAAACTCGGTTCCCGTCAGATACTTGCCTTCCCAACGCGGTTGCGAGACTTTGATCGTTGCAGAATCCTTATAATCGTCTTCTTTGAAACCGGCTAAGAAGGTCACAACCTTCTGAATACGCTCTTGTAATTCGCCCAGTGTCTTTTCCGTATCTTCATGCACAGGTGCTTCCTTTCCTGTCAGCCGAACGGCGCACATTTTTGCCGTATCGCATGCAATCTGAATCTGGCGTATCAGGTTAAACTGATCGGGTGCCAGCCGCGAATTCAGGTAAACGGAAAAATCGACCTTGCGGTTCTCAGCTTCGACAGCCGCTTTCGCCAGAATCTTGCTGAGATTTTGCAGCATCTTTGTGAACTGCGTCACTGTAATTGCATAGAACATGAAGACATACAGATACTGCATTCGGAACACGGGGTAAAGAAAAAGCTTGCCCCGCGACATAGCAGGCGCATGTTTACCCATGAGTTTATGGCAACGTTTTAAGCGCGCACTGCGCTCTATCTTCGGCGGCTGGGTTTCTGAAATGGAAGATCCCGCCCTCATTCTTGAACAGAATATCCGCGACATGCGTGATAAGATCCCTAAGATGAACGAAAATATCGCGATGCTTAAAGCCAATGCGAAGCTGCTTGAAAAAGAGAAACAAAAGCTTGAAGCCGAACAGGCCAAACTGGTCGCCAACATCAAGGCCGCGATCGGTCAGGGCCGCGAAGATATCGCCGGCGAATATGCGCTGCAACTCGAGCAGAACAAGACCCGCGTTGCGCAAACCGAGCAACAGCTCGCGCAGGCTCAGGCAGCAGCCGTGAAAGGCGAAGAAGCCAAGGTGGCATTCATGAAAGAACTCGACCGTAAAACAAAAGAAGCACTCGACGCCATCGAAGCGGCGAAACGCGCGAAGTGGCAGAAAGAAGTCGCGGACACTATGGAACAGTTTACCGCGGGCGGCATCGACCACACGCACGACGAGATGGTCAAACGTATCGACCGCGACGGCGCGGTTGCTGACGCCAAGCTCGATATGGCATTGAACAAAGGCGACGG
>Ga0075163_10013603_pt1 | contig 10535 bp, 19 predicted proteins | sample JI1023141ADNA_FD_71478 | JGI IMG/M metagenome (GOLD analysis project Ga0075163, IMG submission 71478) | Wastewater effluent complex algal communities from Wisconsin, to seasonally profile nutrient transformation and Carbon sequestration -... | ecosystem: Engineered > WWTP > Effluent > Algae... | reverse complement strand
GAATTATTAGAAGCTAAAACAGGTGAAGAACTACAACAAGACCTGTTAGAAGCAAAAACAAGACTTCAGAAATTGAGGTTTGCAAATGCAATTTCTCCAATCGAACAACCAAGACAATTGGGTTTAATTCGAAAAGAGATTGCTAGAATTAAAACAGAATTGAGAAAAAGACAATTGAGTCAATAGATAAATTTATCGCAATGATCGAAAGAAAAGAACGGAAAACGAGAATAGGAGTTGTTTCCAGTAATAAAATGGAAAAAACTATCACTATTGTAATTGAGCGAAAAATGAGACATCCATTTTATGGTAAGTTCATCAAAAGCACAAAAAAGTTTCATGCACATGATGAAAAGAACGAAGCCAACATTGGCGATGTTGTTAAAATTATGGAAACGAGACCATTGAGTAAAACCAAGAATTGGAGATTAATTGAAATCTTAGAAAGAGCTAAGTAAAATGATACAACAAGAATCAAGACTAAAAGTCGCAGACAATAGCGGAGCAAAGGAAGTACTTTGTATTCGTGTACTTGGAGGTACTAGAAAAAGGTATGCTTCAATAGGAGACAAAATTATTGTTTCAGTTAAGGAATCTTCCCCAGGAGGAAACGTTAAGAAGAAACAAGTCTCAAAAGCAGTAGTTGTTAGAACAGCTAAAGAAGTAAAAAGAGCAGATGGTTCTTATATCAGATTTGATGATAATGCCGTAGTTCTTTTAAATGCTGCTGATGAACCAAGAGGTTCGCGTATCTTTGGCCCTGTTGCAAGGGAATTAAGAGACAAGCAGTTTATGAAAATTGTTTCACTTGCACCAGAAGTATTATAAGATGAAAAAAGTAAATCAACAAAAAAGATTTTTACCAAAAATAAAAATCAAAAAAGGAGACACTGTGAAAGTTCTTTCTGGAGATTATAAAGGAAAGACAGGTGTTGTTTTGGAAGTAATTCCAGCAGAAAATAGAGCAATTGTAGAGGGTATTAGAATGGTTTCAAAGCACACCAAACCAAATGCTAAAAATACTGCAGGTGGCATTATAAAGCAAGAAGCTCCTATTAATATTTCAAATCTTATGTTAGTAGTAGGCGGAACACCTACCAGAATTGGCAGAAGAGTTGAAGGAGATAAGATAGTAAGATATTCAAAGAAAACTTTAGAGATAATTAAATAATGAGTTACGTACCACGTTTAAAAGCAAAGTATAAAGATGAGATTATAGCTGAACTGATGGAACAGTTTAAGTATAAAAGCATCATGCAAGTACCAAGATTGGTTAAGATTTGTATCAACCAAGGAGTTGGAGCAGCAGTTAGTGATAAGAAATTAGTAGATACAGCAATAGATGAAATGTCTAATATTGCAGGTCAAAGAGCAGTAGCTACAAAATCAAAAAAGGCGATTTCGAATTTCAAATTGAGAGAAGATATGCCGATTGGAGCAAGAGTTACACTTCGATCTGACCGCATGTATGAATTCTTAGATAGATTAGTAGCTGTTGCATTGCCACAGGTACGTGATTTCAAAGGTGTAAATGAAAAAGCTTTTGATGGCAGAGGAAATTATACTCTTGGAATTACAGAACAAATTATTTTTCCTGAAATCAATATTGACAAAATCAATAAAATTGGCGGGATGGATATTACCTTTGTAACCACAGCTAAGAAAGATGAAGAAGCACATGCTCTTTTGTCAAAATTGGGAATAGCATTTAGAAAAAAATAAAAGTATACAAATAGTATGGCTAAGGAATCAATGAAAGCGCGTGAAGTAAAGCGCAAAAAACTCATCGACAAATACGCTGAGAAAAGAAAAAAATATAAAGCTGAAGGAGAATTAGGTCTTTTGGATGCTTTACCAAAAAATTCTTCTCCAGTTAGATACCACAATCGGTGTAAAATAACAGGAAGACCAAGAGGGTATATTCGTTTCTTTGGAATTTCTAGGATTAAATTTAGAGAATTAGCACTTGATGGAAAAATCCCAGGTGTAACAAAAGCCAGCTGGTAATACATTAAGAATTACAAAAAAGAATAAAATGGTAACAGATCCAATCGCAGATTATTTAACAAGAATCCGCAACTCACAATTGGCAGGACATAAGGTTTTAGACATTCCTGCATCAAACATGAAAAAGAAGATAACTGAAATCTTATTTGAGAACGGTTATATTGCTCAATACAAATTTGTGGATGAAGGTCCACAAGGCACTATTAAAATTGCTTTAAAGTATAATCTAGAAACTCGTACTCCTGTTATACGGGAATTAATAAGAGTGAGTAGATCAGGTTTAAGAAAATATAGTCACGTAGCAGGAATTCCTAGAGTAAAAAATGGTTTAGGAATTGCAATTCTTTCTACTTCAAAAGGTCTTTTAACAGACAAGCAAGCAAGAGAGATGAATATCGGTGGCGAAGTTATTTGTTTCGTATCATAAAAAGTTAGAAAAATGTCAAGGATAGGTAAAGCACCCATTTCAATACCAAGTGGAGTGGAATGTAAAGTTGGAGAAAATAATATTGTACAGGTTAAAGGACCTAAAGGTACACTTATTCAAAAAGTAGATAGAGATATCGAAATTAGTGTTGAAGGAAATACTTTAACAGTTAGTAGACCAACTGAACAAAAAAGACACAAAGCACTTCATGGTTTGTATAGATCACTTATTTCAAATATGGTGGTTGGCGTTCATGAAGGATTTGTAAGAGAATTAGAATTGATTGGGGTTGGTTATAGAGCATCAAATACAGATCAGGTTTTAGAATTATCAATTGGTTATTCTCACCCTATCTATGTTTTATTGCCAAATGAAATAAAATTATCAACTAGTCAAGAAAAAGGTCAACCGCCTAAAGTAAGATTAGAATCCATAGACAAACAATTAATTGGACAAGTTGCCGCTAAGATTAGATCATTGCGTAAGCCAGAACCATATAAAGGAAAAGGTATTAAGTATTCTGGAGAGATTCTTAGAAGAAAAGCAGGTAAATCAGCTGGTAAAAAATAAAATAAAGTAAGATGGGACAAACTAAGCCAGTCTTAAGAAGACTAAAAATTAAAAAAAGTATCCGCAAGAAATTAGCTGGTACGAGTGCAAGACCAAGGATTTCTATTTTTAGAAGCAATAAAGAAATATATGCTCAAATAATAGATGATTCAAAAGGAATTACAATTGCATCTGCTTCTTCGGTAAAGAGCGAAAAAGTTAAAAACAAAGTAGAACAAGCTAAAGAAGTTGGTATAGCGTTAGCTGAAAAAGCCAAATCTGCAGGAGTAATAGATGTTGTTTTTGATAGGGGAGGGTATTTGTACCATGGTCGTGTGAAATCATTAGCTGATGGAGCTAGAGAAGGTGGATTAAATTTCTAAAATATTAATAATGACGAAAGTGAAAGATATAAAGGTTAAAGCCAGCGAATTAGAACTAAAGGATAAAGTAGTTAATATTCAAAGGGTTGCAAAGGTTACTAAAGGAGGAAGAACATTTAGTTTCTCAGCTCTTGTAATCGTTGGAGACGAAAATGGAACCGTTGGATATGGTTTGGGTAAAGCTCGTGAAGTTCAAGCTGCTATTACCAAAGGAATCGATGATGCTAAAAAGAACTTAATAAAAGTTCCTGTACTTAAAGGTACAATCCCGCATGAACAATTGGGAAGATTTGATGGTGCAAAAGTACTTATAAAACCAGCATCTGATGGTACTGGAGTAATCGCTGGAGGATCAATGAGAGCAGTATTAGAAAGTGCAGGTATACATAATGTACTAGCTAAATCTTTGGGCTCATCCAATCCACACAACGTTGTAAAGGCAACAATATTAGCTTTAAGCTTATTGAGAGATCCTTTCACTGTTTCAAAAGATAGAAATATTTCATTAAGCAAAGTTTTTAACGGATAGTATAATGGGAAAGATTAGGATCACTCAGGTGAAAAGTGCCATTGATAGGCCAAAAAAACAAAAGAGCACAATTTTTGCCTTAGGTATAAAAAAATTGAATGGCTCTGTAGAGGTAGAAGCTACTCCTCAAATTCAAGGTATGGTAGCTAAGGTACAACATTTAGTAACAGTAGAACAAATCTAAGAAATGGATTTAAGTAATTTAAAGCCCGCTAAAGGGGCCGTTAAGTCGAGAAAAAGAATTGGTCGTGGACAAGGTTCAGGACACGGAGGATCCGCTACAAAAGGACATAAAGGAGCGCAATCTCGTTCGGGTAACAAAAGGAAAATTGGATTTGAAGGTGGACAAATGCCGCTTCAAAGAAGGATTCCAAAAAGAGGATTTAAGAATTTTATGAGAGTAGAATTCAGAACTATTAATTTATCTGAGCTTCAACATTATGCAGACAAAGAAAGTTTAACTGCATTTGATTTTGAAACTTTCAGAACTTTAAAATTGATTAAGAAATCAGACAAAATTAAAGTTTTAGGAAATGGTGAATTAACTGTTGCTCTAAATGTAACAGCTCATGCTTTTAGTGAAAAAGCAAAAGAAGCAATTGAAGCAAAAGGTGGCTCAACTAATTTGATTTAAAATTTTTATGAAAAGATTTTTCGATACCATAAAACATATCTTCAGTATAGAAGAATTAAGGAATAAAATATTTTATACCTTAGGGCTATTAGCTGTATATAGAATTGGTTCATTTATTTTGCTACCAGGCGTTAGTCCTGATGCAGTATCAAGTGTTCAGAATGGCGGTGGCGGTTTAATGGGTATTTTTGATATGTTTGCAGGTGGAGCTTTCAATAGAGCCTCCATTTTCGCTTTAGGAATTATGCCATATATTTCTGCATCAATTTTTATGCAGTTATTGGCAATGGCAGTACCTTATTTTCAAAAATTACAAAAAGAAGGCGATAGTGGAAGAAGAAAAGTAACTCAATATACTAGGCTATTGGCGGTAGGAGTTGCGATATTACAAGGATCTGCCTATGTTAAGTTCTTGACAACAACAATGGGAGCTGGTATTACAATGAGTCCATTTATGTTTTGGCTTTCTACCACAATTATTTTATGTGCTGGCACTATATTCGTAATGTGGCTTGGGGAGAAAATCACTGATAGAGGTTTAGGAAATGGTTCTTCATTATTAATCATGTCAGGTATTATTTCAAGTTTACCTTCCTCACTTTGGGCTGAAATGCAATCCAAAATGAGCGGAAGTGGTGGTGGAGTATTAATATTTTTCTTAGAAATTATTTTTCTTATTGGAGTAGTTATTTTTACAATAATGCTAGTTCAAGGTACTCGTAAAATTCCTGTACAATATGCTAAAAGAATTGTAGGTAACAAACAATATGGAGGAGTAAGACAATATATTCCGCTTAAAGTAAACATTTCGGGAGTTATGCCGATTATATTTGCACAAGCATTTTTATTTATCCCTTCTACGATTATTCAGTTTTTCCCAAATACAATCAATCAAAATGGATTTATTTCTAAATTGGCTGATTATACTTCTTTCCCACATGCTTTATTTACTTTTTTATTGGTAATGGCATTTACTTATTTTTATACTGCATTGATTGTTAATCCAACTCAAATGGCAGATGATTTAAAAAGAAATAACGGTTTCATTCCAGGTGTTAAGCCAGGAAAAAGCACCGGAGATTATATAGATACAATTATGTCAAGAATAACCTTGCCAGGTTCTATGTTGTTAGCTATTATTGCTATTATGCCAGCATTTGCAGGAATAATAGGCATTAACAGTCAGTTTGCTTATTTCTTTGGTGGTACTTCATTATTAATTTTGGTTTCAGTGGTTTTAGATACTCTACAGCAAATTGAGACCCATTTGTTGAACAGACATTATGATGGATTAACTACAACTGGTACGAAAATTAAAGGAAGGAATGCACTTCCAAATATGTAATAATAATAGGGTTATCGATGATTCATTTTAAAACAAAAGAAGAAATCGAACTAATCCGAGAAAGTTCTTTGATTGTATCAAAATGCCACGCTGAGGTGGCAAAGTATATCAAGCCCGGAGTAAAAACCATTGAGCTTGATAAAATAGCAGAAACGTTTATTCGAGATAATGGTGGTGTTCCAGCATTCAAAGGATATAATGGTTTTCCTTATACTTTGTGTATTTCAGTAAATGAAGGTGTTGTACATGGTTTTCCTAACAATAGAGAAATTCAGGATAAGGATATTTTGTCAATTGATTGTGGGGTAAAGAAAAATGGGTTTTTTGGAGACTCTGCTTTTACTTTTCCTATCGGTGATGTTGATGAAATTCACTTGAAATTGTTAAGGATTACTTTGGAATCATTGTATTTAGGCATTAAAGCAGCAGTAAGTGGAAATAGAATTGGCGATATAGGATTTGCCATTCAGAAGCATACAGAAGTGGATAATGGATATGGTGTTGTTAAAGATTTAGTTGGACATGGGATTGGGAGAAGTTTGCACGAGGATCCGCAGGTTCCAAATTATGGTAAACGTGGAAAAGGGGTAATGTTAAAAGAAGGAATGGTAATTGCGATTGAACCGATGATTAATTTGGGTACTTATAAAGTAAAACAATTAAATGATGGTTGGACAATAATTACTGGAGATGGCAAGGCTTCTGCCCACTTTGAGCACACTGTTGCAATAGGAAAACAGGAGGCAATTATACTATCTGACCATAATTTAATATTTGATTCGATAAATAATAACATTAACATAAAAAAATTCCAATAAAAACTGCGATATTTGCAGTCCAAAAAAAATATATGGGTAAATCTGATTTAATAAAGCTAGACGGAATAATTTCTGATTCACTTTCAAACGCTATGTTTAGAGTTCGATTGGAGAATAACCACGAAATTCTAGCAACAATTTCGGGAAAGATGAGGATGCATTATATCCGAATCCTACCTGGTGACAAAGTTTCGGTTGAGATTTCCCCGTATGATTTATCAAGAGGTAGAATAACATTTAGATATAAATAACTAAAAAACAAGATGAAAGTAAGAGCATCTATTAAAAAGAGAAGCGTTGATTGCGTCGTAGTACGTCGCAAAGGCAAGTTGTACATTATTAACAAGAAGAATCCTAAGTTTAAACAAAGACAAGGTTAAAATATGGCAAGGGTATCCGGTATTGATTTACCAAGAAACAAAAGAGGTTTTATCGCTTTAACGTATATTTACGGAATAGGTAGAACGAAAGCATTAGAGATTTTAACAAAAGCTAATGTGGATCCAATGAAGAAAGTGCATGAGTGGAATGATGATGAAACATCTGAAATTCGTAATGTAATCACTGGAGAGGTAAAAGTGGAAGGCGCACTTCGATCAGAAGTTCAATTACATATTAAGCGACTTATGGACATCGGTTCATACAGAGGAATTCGCCATAGAAAAGGACTTCCATGTAGAGGACAAAGAACCAAAAACAACTGTCGTACTAAGAAAGGTAAGAGGAAAACTGTTGCAAACAAGAAAAAGGCCACTAAATAATAAATAGAAAAAACAATGGCAACGAAAGCAAAAAGCACAAAGAAAAGAATTGTTAAAGTAGAAGCAGAAGGATTTGCTTATATCAAATCAAGTTTTAACAATATTATTATATCGCTTACCAATAGAGCAGGACAAGTAATATCTTGGGGTACTGCAGGAAAGGCAGGCTTTAGAGGATCTAAAAAATCTACTCCTTATGCAGCTCAGGTTGCAGCAGGATCAGCCGCTCAGGTAGCATATGAGGCGGGTTTAAGAAAAGTAGAGGTATTTGTAAAAGGTCCAGGTGGTGGACGTGAATCTGCTATCAGAACACTTGGAAATGCAGGTATAGAAGTAACCATCATCCGTGATGTTACACCAATACCTCATAATGGTTGCAGACCTCCTAAGAAAAGAAGAGTATAATAGAATTATAAAAATAGCTTTAAAAGCTTTTTTCTGAATGAAAATAGAAAGCTTTTAATCAAAAAAATTCAAAGAAAAAAAATGGCAAGATATACAGGTCCAAAAACGAAAAAAGCAAGGTCTTTTGGTGAAGCAATTTATGGTTATGATAAATGGTTTGAAAAAAGAAAATCGCCTCCTGGACAACATGGTAACGGAAAAAGAAAAGGAACACCTTCAGAATACGCTATTCAGTTGAAAGAAAAGCAAAAAGCGAAGTATACTTATGGTCTTTTAGAAAGACAATTTGCTAAAACGTTTAAAGAGGCTGCTCGTAAATCTGGTGTAACTGGTGAGATATTACTACAATTGTTAGAATTACGTTTAGATAATACCGTTTATCGTTTAGGATTGGCACCGTCAAGAATGGCAGCTCGTCAATTGGTAAGTCATAAGCATATTACTGTAAATGGCAGTATTGTAAATATACCATCTTATTCAATGAAAGTAGGTGAAGTAGTTAGTGTAAGAGAAAAATCTAAAGTACTTGACTTAATTTTAGATACAGTAGGAACTGGAAGAGTAAAGAAATATAATTGGTTATCTTTTGACAATCATAGTTTATCAGGGCACTATTTGGAAGTACCAAGTAGAGAAATGATCCCTGAAAACATAAAAGAGCAATTAATCGTTGAATTATATTCTAAGTAATTTTTAAAATAAACCAATAAATAAATGGCAATACTTACATTTCAAAAACCGGATAAAATTATTCTTCAAAAAGCAACAGACTTCGAAGGAATATTTGAATTCAGTCCTTTGGAGCCAGGATTTGGAGCTACCGTTGGAAATGCTTTAAGAAGAGTGCTTTTGTCTTCTCTTGAAGGATTTGCTATATCTGCAATTAAAATTGGAGGAGTAGACCACGAATTTTCTACTATAAAAGGAGTAATAGAAGATGTAACTGAAATCATTCTAAATTTAAAGCAAATTCGTTTGAAAAGACTTATTGCAGACGAAATGGGTGCTGAGAAGATATATCTTTCTATTAAAAATAAAGATCAATTTACAGCAGGTGATATTGAGGCGCACACAAATGTGTTTTCAGTTACCAATCCTGAGTTGGTTATTTGCAATATGGAAAAAGGTGTACACCTTGAAATCGAATTGACGATTACTAAAGGTAGAGGTTATGTGCCTGCTGATGAGCAAGAGAAAGAAGACACTTTAGGCGTTATTGCAGTAGATGCAATTTATACACCAATTAAGAATGTTAGATACAAAGTTGAAAACACAAGGGTTGAGCAAAGAACAGATTTTGAAAAACTGGTTTTTGAAATCAAAACCGATGGAACGATTCATCCAGAAGAGGCCATTAAAGAATCTGCAAAGATTATGATTCAACATTTGATGCTTATCTCAGACGAAAATATTAGCTTTGATACGGAAGATAATAGCGAAGAAGAGGTAGTTGATGAGCATATCTTACACATGAGAAAAGTGCTTAAAACACCTTTGGAGGATATGGATCTTTCTGTAAGAGCATATAATTGCTTGAAAGCAGCTAAAATAAATTCATTGTCGGAGTTGGTGCAATATGATACAAATGAGCTACTTAAGTTTAGAAATTTCGGTAGAAAATCATTAGTTGAGATTGAGCAATTAATAAATGAAAAAGGCATGCACTTTGGTATGGACCTTGCAAAATATAAATTAGAAGAATAATATTACCAATAAGCTAAGAATTAAGCGAAATGAGACACGGGAATAAAATCAATCATTTAGGTAGAACCTATAGCCACAGGAAAGCATTGTTGAAAAACTTGGCTGCTGCCCTTTTGATACAAAAAAGAATTACAACTACACTTGCTAAGGCAAAAGAGTTGAGGGTATTTGTGGAACCAATAATTACTAAATCTAAAACGAATACAACGCATTCGAGAAGGATTGCTTTTGGTTACTTACAAAGCAAAACAGCTATCAAAGAACTATTTGATGTGGTAGCTCCTAAAGTCGGCGATCGACCAGGCGGATACACTAGAATAGTTAGAATTGGCAATCGTTTTGGTGATAATGCAGAAATGGTTATAATGGAATTAGTTGACTTTAACGAGCTATACCAAACTACAACTAAAACAACAGATGCCAAAGCCAAAAAATCAAGAAGAGCAGGCGCTAAAGCAAAAGCGGAAAAAGCGGTTGTTGTTGAAGACAAAAAAGAGGAAATCTTAGAAGAAAAAGCTTTGGATATTGAAAACGATGTGGAGACTCCAACTGAGGACTCAAACAACGACGACAAAGCTGCAGAATAAAAATGTTAACAATTAATTATAAAAAAAGGATAGTCCAATTGGTACTATCCTTTTTTTTTATTTTAAATTTGCCTTTACATTATGGATAATTTGAGCAATATTAAAGCCACACTTCTGTTAGCAGATGGAACTGTATTCACAGGCTTCTCCTGTGGTAAGGTAGGTACAACGGTAGGGGAGATTTGTTTTACAACTAGTATGACAGGATACCAGGAATTGTTTACCGACCCATCATATAATGGTCAGTTATTGGTAAGCACGAATGTGCATGTCGGAAATTACGGCATCAAACAAACGGAGAGTGAATCGAGTGAGATACAAATAGAGGGATTAATATGTAGAGAGTTTACAAATGCCTATTCACGCAAGCAGGCAGACAGTAATAT
>Ga0075163_10013601_pt1 | contig 10536 bp, 3 predicted proteins | sample JI1023141ADNA_FD_71478 | JGI IMG/M metagenome (GOLD analysis project Ga0075163, IMG submission 71478) | Wastewater effluent complex algal communities from Wisconsin, to seasonally profile nutrient transformation and Carbon sequestration -... | ecosystem: Engineered > WWTP > Effluent > Algae... | reverse complement strand
GTTGAAAAAAATCCGTTTTTTCCCAAATTATTACTGATTATGAAACTGACTGTTGTGCTTATGCTGGTCTTTTCATTGCATGCTTCGGCAGATGGTTTTGGCCAGCAAAAAATTAGTTTAAAAGTAAAAAAAACAGAGATAGCCGATATCCTTGCATCAATTGAGAAACAAACTAACTACAGGTTTTTATACAATAACGATCTGGTTCAGCTTAAGAAAAAAATTGACCTCAGTTTGGAGGATGCTGACCTGAAACAGGCGCTGGATCAGATATTCTCTAAAACAGAACTTTCGTACGAGCTGATGCAGAATAACCTGGTGGTTATTAAAGAAGCAAATACTGCTGAAGAAATAAAGGCTATTATAACCGGTAGCGTAACCGGAGAAAAAAATGCATTGCTATCTGGGGTTGCTGTACAGGTAAAAGGAACCAATAAGGGTACAACTACCAATGCCCAGGGCGTTTTTACCATTAATGCAGAAGCAACTGATGTACTGGTTTTTTCTTACATAGGTTATGAATTACAGGAAGTGCCTGTTGCGGGCAAATTAGAAATAAATATTACGCTTAAAAGCAGCAACCTGGCACTCACTGATGTGGTGGTTATTGGTTATGGTACTGCCAGCAAAAGGGATCTTACAGGGTCTATAGTAAAAATAGATGGTAAGGTTGTGGCAGATAAACCAAATACGAATCCTGTAGCTTCACTGCAGGGTAAGGTAGCAGGTCTTTCTGTTGTAAATAACGGTACGCCGGGTAAAGCACCTGATATCCGTATTCGTGGTACAGTAAGTATCGGCCAGGTTAGCCCCCTGTATGTTGTGGATGGTATTTTTAATGACAATATTGATTACTTAAATCCTAATGATATTGAATCAATTGAAATTCTGAAAGACCCTTCTTCTCTTGCAATTTTTGGCGTTAAAGGCGCAACAGGTGTAATTGCCATCACTACTAAAAAAGCAAAAGCAGGGCAGGTAATTATAAATTTCAATAGTACTTACGGCTTTAAAAAATTAACTGATAAAATACAGTTTGTAGATGCTGAGGGGTTTAAAACACTTTTTGCAGAAGAAAGAGCCAATGATGGCACTACAGATCCTTTTGATTATACCGGGTTAACTGCAAATACAGACTGGATAGATGCTGTAAGCCAAACTGGAAATTTTAATACAAATAACCTGAGCATATCAACCAGTTCTGATAAAAACAGGTTTAATATGGGTATTGGTTACATTAAAGATGAAGGAATTGTACGGCATGAGGAATTACAGAGATGGCTGATCTCTATAAGCGATGAACTTAAATTAAGTAAGAATATTAAAGTTGGGGTTAACATCAATGCTTCAAGGCAAAATAATCCATACGATGCCACCTGGGTATTGGATGCTGCAAGGAAAGTAATTCCACAGGTATCATCAGGAACGCAGCCATTTCTGGTAAAAAATCCATATGGCACAGATAGTACCCTGACTGATATTTACTCAGGCCTTGACGTAGGATTGCAGGCTGCAGGAGTTATAAACCCTTTGGTACAATTGGAGAACGAGTATAATAAAGTAAGAAATATTGAATACAGAACAGTAGGAAGCGTTTACGGAGAAGTTACTTTTCTTAAGAAATTTACTTTCAGATCCACTTTATACGCTGACATAAGCAATATTGATAAGCGTCAGTATACGCCGCTTTATTATGCATATAATCCTAAGAATGACGAACCATACCTGTATAGCCAAACAACTAAAGTTCAGCAAAATAATGATTCATACAGAAAGTTTCAGCAGGATCATGTACTGAATTATAAAACCCGTTTTGGAGATCATAATTTAACGTTGACAGGTGGTTTTACAACCTACTATTTTGGCTACTTTGGAAGGCAGGGTACATCAGGGCAGGATGGAGTTGATGGAACGCCTATTCCCAACGACCCAAGATTTTGGTATATTACAAATGGCTTTGAAAATTCAGGAGGAACGTCTGCAAGTTCCAGCCAAAGTGAATATTCTACTGTATCATATCTTGCCAGGGCTTTGTACAACTACAAAGGCAAGTATTACCTGAACGCATCTTTTAGAAATGATGCTTCATCAAGATTGCCCCCAAATAACCGCGACCAGCAATTTTGGGCTGTTGGTGCTGCATGGGAGCTTACCAAAGAAACTTTTATGGCCAGTCAAAACTTTCTTGACTACTTAAAACTCAAAGGTTCGGTAGGTGTGCTTGGCAATCAAACAGCATCCAAATTAGATGGTACGCCATTAAATTATCCTTTCTATCCAAATCTGCTTACTGGTACAAATGCAGTTTTCGGAACAAATGTATATTCTGCAGCAAGGCAGGAATACCTTCCTAACCCGGATCTTAAATGGGAAACTGTATCAGCATATGAAGTAGGCGTAGAACTAAATGCTTTTAAAAACCGCCTGCATTTTGAAGCAAATTATTTTAACCGAACAACCAATGATCTGATGACTTATGTAGACAGGTCAACTATTGGATTACCTAACAAACTGGTAAATGGCGGAAGCCTGAGAAACTGGGGTGAAGAGTTTTCTGCAAGCTGGAACCAGGAATTTTCAAAAGACTTTACGCTTAATGTATCTGGAAATATTACTTTCATGAAAAACAAGATAATTAAGCTAAGTGATGATTTACCTACAGGATTTCTTTCCAGGGCTTTCCAGAATAACGGAAGTGCAGAAAGCAGAACACAACCAGGCTTACCTATTGGCTCATTTTACGGTTATATAGTGGAAGGTATTTACCAGAGCAATGCGGAAATACAAAAATCACCTAATGCTTCGTCCGTTGGGCAGTATGGCCCCGGTGATTTCAAATTTAAAGATGTAAATGGTGATGGTATTATCTCTGCGCTTGACAGAACAGTTATTGGTAATCCAACGCCAGACTTTACATACGGTACTTCAATCAACCTTACTTATAAGGGCTTAAGCCTGGGTATTGATTTAGTAGGGGTTTATGGAAATGAGATATTCAGAACTTGGGGTTCTCTCGAATCCCCATTCCAAAGGGTAAATTACTCCGCAGAAAAACTGGAGAGATGGAATGGTCCGGGAACTTCTAATTGGGTACCCATTATTGCGCAAAGCCACAGGTATAATTACAACGGTTCATCATATAACATTGAAGACGGCAGCTATTTCAGAATAAGAAATTTGCAGCTTGCCTACAATTTTGATCAGAAAATGTTATCAAAAGTAAAAGTGAAGAACCTGCGCATATTTGCGAATGTTCAGAACCTGAAAACATTTAAAAATAATCTTGGTTATACCGCAGAATATGGTGGTGATGCAACAGCTTTTGGTTATGACAATGCAGGGGGTGCAATACCAGTAGTAAGTACCATTGGATTAAATGTAACCTTTTAAGTATCCTAAAAAAAATTGAAAAATGAAAAAAACTAAGAATATAGGTTGGTTATTGCTGGCGGCAATTCCAATTATTACCACGGTTGTTGGCTGTCAAAAATTTCTTGATAGAAAACCTTTAACAGCCACGTTAGACGATTTAAACCAGGGAGCACTTGAAGGCCAGGCTTTAGGCATGTATAACGTGCTTAGAACCTATGGAGGTTTTTCAACTTTACCTTGGTTAGACTTCCACAGCATAAGGGATGATGATGCGCAAAAAGGCAGCGACGCAAGTGATGGAAAAGAGGTCGTTACTGAGTTTGAAACATTTGTGTACAGTAAAGATGATTGGGCTCCTAATACCTATTGGAACGATCATTACGCTATGATCAATGCTGCCAATGATGCCTTATACACTGCGGATTCCCTTGATGTTAGTGACGATGCTTCTAAGCGTAATATTGGAGAAGCCTGTTTCTTCAGGGCCTATTCCTATTTTGAACTGGTAAAAACCTATGGTGAAGTACCATTGCTGAAAGCAAAAATACAAACACCGCTTGATGGTATTAAGCCTAAAGAAACCGTGGACAATTTATATGCCTTCATAGATTCTAATCTTCAGGTGGCGGTAGAATATTTGCCGTTAAATGCGGCTGGCTGGGGCCCCGGATTCGATGGGAGGCTGACAAAAGGTGCAGCAAATACCTTGTGGGCGCAAACTTATTTATTCAGAAAAAACTGGGCCCGGGTAGCTGAACTTTGTAACACGGTAATTGGCTCAGGACAATACGCATTGCTTGAAAATTTCTCCGACGTATGGAAAGACGGTGTTAATGGGGCAGGAAAAAACAGCTCGGAATCTGTTTGGGAAATGAATTCTAATGTTGGTGAAAATGCAGTATCCAATGGTTCTTTATATAACGGAACTGCCTGGGGTACCTGTCAGCAGATTCGTCAAAATGGGGCTTCCCAGGAATGGAACCTTGGTTGGGGCTGGAATACGCCTACAGAAAAACTGGTAAGTTCATGGGATGCTGCTGATCCAAGAAAATCTAAAACAATTTTATATTCTGGTCAGTACGATGGAGGAACTGCTCTTGGTGGCCATGGTGCTACAATACCAGCTTATACAAACCCTGACGGAACCGGAGGGCTTGCACAGAAATACTGGAATAAAAAATTATATACGGGTAACGATCCTGCTATGCGGCAATATACAGGCTACGTAAATGCTGGTGAAGCAGGCTGGATCAACCATCGTTTATTGCGATACGCCGATGTGATATTAATGCTGGCAGAAGCCTCTAATGAATTAGGAGATGGCGGTACAGCCGAAGATATGCTGGAGATGATCAGGAACCGTGCAAGCGGTAATCTTGGGGCAGGCCGCACAATCGTTCCTTTTGTTGCTTATTCCGGTCAGGATCAAATGCGCACAGCTATTAAAAATGAACGGCGTTTTGAATTTGCTATGGAAGGTTACCGCTTCTACGATCTTGTAAGATGGGGCGATGCTATAACAGAGCTTGGTCCATTGGGGTACACGAACCGGTGCAGGTATTATCCTATACCGCAGCAGGCAATCAATCTGTCAAAAATAGATGGTGTAGAGATTTTGAAACAAAATCCTGAATGGCAATAACTAATCAAATAAAATTATTACTATGAGCTTAATTAATATAAAATATAAACCCGTTTTACTTGGTTTGGCGGTAGGTTTAGCCGTAACTGGTTGCCAGAAAATGGAACGGCCGGTATTAAAGGAATTGATATTAGATCCGGAGCCCCCGGCTTATAATGAGTTAAAAAGCTTTTGGTCTTTCGAAAACAATTTAACCGATGGCGGCGAAAACAGCCTTACACCAACTTCTAATGCAGTTACGTATGTTGCAGGCGTTACGGGCCAGGCTGCACAAATTGGAGCTGATGGTTATATATTGCTGAAAGCTGCCACCGATACCGTAGTTTATGATAACGAATTTGTAGGAATACCTGCTGATACACTTAAAAACCTGGGCAGTTTTACTTTTGCATTCTGGATGAATGGTGTAGGCCCGGTTAAAGATGGCGCTCAAGGTGTATTTTCTATTTCAAACAGTGCCGAATTCTGGGGCAACCTGGACATGTTCCTCGAAAACCAGGATAACGGCAACGAAGCCTTTTTCAAAATTCACATGTTCAACGCAAATGCCCCAAGTGGTAATGGCGAACAATGGAATGAAGTAAAAGTGGCCAATGTATATAATAAGTGGACGCATGTGGCGGTAGTATATGATGCGGCTACATCTGCATTGAGTTTATTTGCAGATGGCGCTGCTACTGGTATTGCAAACAAAAAATTAACGTTTAGTGACGGATCAGATTATGGTAAAGTAAGGTTTGCAAATTTCAATGGTATGGTGCTGGGTACACACCAGTTTCAAACTGCGCCAAGCCTTACCAATCATGGTCCCGAAGGCTGGGCAAAATCTTTTAATGGTGCTTTAGATCAATTTAGAATTTACAACAGGGCATTGTCTTCTGCTGAAATAGATGATCTCTACACTACAAAGAAGTAGATAAAAAGGATTCTTTTTAAAAAGGATTGCAGTATTGCAATCCTTTTTAAATTTTAAGTTGTGCGTAATTTTTATGAGCCGAACTTTATAACTTTTTTCATCGTTCCTTGCGTCGCACACTTGTACTGAAGAGCCGCTATGAGCTTTTGGCTGCTAGCTCCAGGCTCTTGTATTTTGCTCGCAGCTTGATGCTCAAAGTTCCGAAAGTACAAGTGAGTGACACAACCGGCGATGCTATAAAAAACTACAGCCGGCATCAAAATATGTATTTAAAAAAATAAACTTTCAGGGAGAGCCTGGCATACAAAGTGAACATTGTAAAAAAAATAAAAAAATCTGTGTTGCTCATTACAATAATAATGGCAGCGCTTTTTTTATTTACAAAGTGCATGAACAATGAAGTGCATGATGATGAAGTAAGCGAAGCAACCTCACCAGAAAATGAATTTGCAGGTTCGCAGGTTTGCGCCAATTGCCATAAAGAGATGTATGATAAACATCTTACTACTGCCCATTACTTAACATCGCGGCCGGCAACCGATGCTTATATTAAAGGTAATTTTGATACAGGTAAAAATGTATTTCATTATTCCGATTCTGTAAAGGTTGTAATGGAACAAAAAGACAGTATTTTTTACCAGGTACAATATGTAAACGGGGTACAAAAAAGAAAAGAAAGATTTGATATAGTAGTTGGTTCTGGTACAAAGGGACAAACCTATTTGTACTGGAATGCAAAAAAAATATTGCAGCTCCCGGTATTTTATTACACTGATTATAATGAGTGGGCCAACAGTCCTGGTTATCCCGGAAAAGTTATTTACAACAGGCCCATCACATCAAGATGCCTGGAATGCCACAGTACGTATGCGCAAAAGATTTCTGATGAAAAAACAGAACCCGAAGATTTTGACCGCAACAAAATAATTTTTGGTGTTGATTGTGAAAGATGCCATGGCCCGGCTGCAAAGCATGCAGCATTTCAGTTGGAAAACCCAACAGATACAATGGGTAAATTTGTTATCAATCCCGGTAAGTTATCAAGGGTACAGCAATTGGATCAATGTGCCTTATGCCATGGTGGAAGATTGAACAAAACAAAGCCTTCTTTTACATTTCAGGCTGGCGATAAATTATCAGATTATTTTCAAACAGATACAGTTGCAAAAAATGCAACAGACATTGATGTACATGGTAACCAGTTTGGATTGCTTGCTGCCAGCAAATGTTTTAAGATGAGTGAGATGACGTGCAGCAGTTGTCATAACTCACATGAAAATGAAACAGGAAAGATTGAATTGTTTTCTCAAAGATGCATGACCTGTCATAATGAAACGCATGGAAATGTATGCGCCATGAGTAAAAAGATGGGAACGGTGATTACACAAAATTGTATAGACTGCCATATGCCCGTACAGGCTTCAAAGGCAATTGTATTTTTAAGAGAGGGTGAAGAAAAACCTTCTACTGCATTTATGCGTTCTCACTATATAAAAGTGTATCCTGAAGAAATAAAAAAAGTACTTGCTTTTATAAACCAAAATAGCAGGAAGAAACCGGCCACTCAATAATTAAAAAGGGTTAATAGAAATAATATGCGTTTCAAAAATAATATACTGTTTTGTCTGCTGGTTTGTTCCGTGGTTATTACCTCATGCGATGAATCAGCTAATACGTTGTTTGAAAGTGTACCAGCCTCCAAAACCAATATCCATTTTGAAAATGAGTTACCCAAAAAAGAACTTTTCAGCATACTCTATTACCTCTATTATTATAATGGTGGTGGCGTTGCAACCGGTGATATCAATAATGATGGTCTCCCTGATATTTATTTTACAGCCAACAGCAAAGGCAATAATAAATTGTATTTGAATAAAGGAAATTTTGAGTTTGAAGATATAACAGACAAAGCGGCTGTAAAAGGTTTATCAGACTGGTGCTCTGGTGCAACCATGGCTGATGTAAACGGCGATGGTTTATTGGATATTTATGTTTCTACAGTAAGTGGAAAATATAAACTGGAAGGCCACAACGAACTATACATAAACAATGGCAATAGCACATTTACAGAACGTTCAGCAGAATATGGTTTGAATACTTCCTGCTTTACTTCGCAATCTGCGTTTTTCGATTATGATCATGATGGAGATCTTGACTGCTATATTTTGAATCAGTCACACAGGCCACACGCAAATATTGTGGATACATCTTTGCGCAAAACTTATGACAGTTCTTCCGGTGACAGACTATACAGGAATGATGTAAACACGGCAGTTAAGAAATTTACAGATGTAAGTGCAGCAGTGGGTATTTACCAAAGCAACCTTGGTTATGGCCTTGGCCTTGCCGTTGCGGATATTAATAATGATGGTTGGGATGATATTTATATTGGCAACGACTTTCATGAGAATGATTACTATTATGTAAATCAGCGCAACGGAACTTTTGCTGAAGAAGGCAGCAAACATTTTGGCCATTACAGCCGCTTTAGCATGGGCAATGATGTGGCTGATTATAATAATGATGGGCAGCTAGATATTATTACGGTAGATATGCTGCCTCCCGATGAAAAATATTTAAAGACCTATGGCAGCGATGAGAATTTCGATATTTATAAAGTAAAACTTACGCTCAATGGTTATCAAAACCAATGCTCCCGTAATTGCCTGCAACTGAACAACGGCAATGGAAATACGTTTAGCGAAGTGGGGCTTATTGCTAATGTTCCCGCAACTGACTGGAGCTGGTGCCCGCTGTTTGCTGATCTGGATAACGATGGCAATAAAGATCTTTTTATTTCAAGCGGTATCGTAAAACGCCCTGTGGATCTTGATTATATAAAGTTCGTGTCCGATCTTAAAAACAAAGGGATGGACAGAACAGATAAGTTTGATGATGACGCTATTGATGCTATGCCCGATGGCGCTTCACATCCATTCTTATATAAAGGCGATGGAAAGCTTGCATTTAAAGATGTAAGCAATGAATGGGGAACAGGCAACATGAAGGGTTATTACAATGGCGCTGCTTATGCTGATCTTGATAATGATGGCGACCTTGATTTGGTAATCAACAGCCTCAATGCCCCGGCAGTACTATTGAAAAATAATGCCCCTGAGAAAAATTATATTGGCATACACTTTAAAGGTGATGGACTCAATACTTTTGGTATCGGCGCAAAGGCATATCTATTTACAGAAAAGGGTATGCAGTACCAGCAGTTGATGTTAACGCGTGGCTTTCAATCTTCCTCAGATACAAAACTGCATTTCGGTTTGGATTCATTAGCCACTGTTGATAGTATGCTGATCGTATGGCCTGATCAAAAATACCAGTTAATCAAAAACATTGCTGCTAATAAATCAATAATTGTTGCACAAAAAGATGCAGCAGGTGTTTTTGAATACAACGCATTCTTTCCTGCTAAGCAAACAACATTTGAAGACATTAGCACACAGGTAAATTGCAACTGGCAACATAAGGAAAATGATTTCTTTGATTTCAATGTGCAATACTTAATTCCACATGAACAAAGTACGCGTGGCCCAAAGATTGCTGTTGGCGATGTAAACAAAGATGGCTTGGAAGATTTTTATGTATGCGGTGCAAAAATGCAGCCTGGTGCATTAATGCTGCAGCAACAAAACGGAACTTTTATTTCTAAAGATACTGCATTGTTTCAACGCTTTGCTGCATCTGAAGATGTAGATGCGAAATTCTTTGATGCCAATAGCGATGGCGCATTGGATCTTTGGGTGGTAAGTGGCGGCAATGAACCACCTGTTAATGATCCGTCTTTTGCAGACAGGTTGTATATGAATGACGGCAAAGGAAATTTATCTTTAGCTGAAAATGCATTCACACCGTTCTATGAAAATAAGTCCTGCATTACAGTGGCAGATATTGATAAGGATGGTGATACCGATGTATTCATCGGCAATCTTGCCGGCGTTGCAACTTATGGTTTGCCAAAGACTTCTTACCTGTACATTAATAATGGCAAAGGGAATTTTACATTTGACAATAACAAGTCACTCAACCTTTCAGAGATCGGCATGGTTACAACTGCATCTTTTGCAGACTTTAATAATGATGGCTGGCCAGACCTTACGGTTTCCGGCGAATGGATGCCAGTGAAAATTTTCATGAATAATAAGGGCAAGTTTACTCAAGCCGATGTTCCTGCATCAACGGGCCTCTGGCAAACGCTGTATCCAGCCGATGTAAACGGTGATGGTTTTACAGATTTACTTGCGGGTAACTGGGGGCATAATTCTAAACTATGGTCTGGCAAAAATGGTCCTGTAAAATTGTATGTAAAAGATTTTGATAAAAATAATTCTATTGAGCAGGTAATGTGTTATACCATTAATGGTGAAGAGTACACTTTTCTTGCAAAAGACGAACTGGAGCGTTCCATGCCGGTGCTCAAAAAAGCTTACCTCAAGTACGATGAAGTAGCAGGCAAAAACGTGCAATACATGTTTTTCGATCTCTTTAAAGACTATACAGAATTAAAAGCAGAAACCTTAAGTTCATCCTGTTTTATGAATGATGGCAGAGGCAATTTCACAAGAGCAGATCTTCCTGATGCACTGCAACTGGC
>Ga0075163_10013600_pt1 | contig 10536 bp, 6 predicted proteins | sample JI1023141ADNA_FD_71478 | JGI IMG/M metagenome (GOLD analysis project Ga0075163, IMG submission 71478) | Wastewater effluent complex algal communities from Wisconsin, to seasonally profile nutrient transformation and Carbon sequestration -... | ecosystem: Engineered > WWTP > Effluent > Algae... | reverse complement strand
AGCATCGATCCGCTGATCAAGACGCTGCAAGACCGCGAACGCACGTTCCTAGCCAAGGCCTTTGCGGCGGTGGCCCTCGGCGGCATTGGCGACAAGGACCCGCTGCCGTGGAACACCCTGCTCGCGTCCGGCATGAACTACATGGCGACGGTCGACACGTTGACGAACGGTTCGACCGGCGTGCTCGATATCCTGTAGGGCCGCGGAGCCCCTGCTATTCGAGACCCAGCGCGCGGCGCACGGCCTGCTTGTCGATCTTGCCGCCCGCGAAGTCATCAAACGCGCGCTCCGGCGGCTTGATCATGTGCTGCGCGATGAACGGCGCGCCTTCTTCGGCGCCCTGTTCACTGTCCTTGAAGCAGCACTCCCATTCGAGCGTCGCCCAGCCTTCGTAGCCGTACTTCGTGAGCAGCGTGAAGATCGCCCCGAAGTCGACCTGGCCATCACCAAGCGAACGGAACCGACCCGCACGATTCTGCCAGTTCTGGTAGCCACCGTAGACACCGACGCGGCCGTTCGGCCGGAACTCGGCATCCTTCACGTGGTAGCACTTGATGCGCTCGTGGTAGAGATCGATGTACTCAAGGTAATCGAGCTGCTGCAGCACGAAGTGACTGGGGTCGTAGAGCAGGCACGCGCGCGCATGCTCGTCGACATGGTCGAGGAACGCCTCGTAGCTGGCGCCATCGTGCAGGTCTTCGCCGGGGTGCACTTCGTACGCGCAGTCGACTCCACATTCTTCGGCGTAGTCGAGGATCGGCCGCCAACGCCGCGCGAGTTCCTTCCAGCCCTCTTCGACGAGCCCCACCGGCCGCTGTGGCCACGGATACATCGTGTGCCACATGAGCGCACCGCTGAACGTCGGCATCGCCGAGAGCCCGAGATTCTGGCTCGCCTTCAGGCACAGTTTCACCTGCTCGGTGCCGTAGCGATTCATCGCCTCGGCCGTGTTGACCTCGGCTGGCGCGAAGCACTGGAACATCGACACGTAGGCTGGATGCACGGCAACGAGCTGCCCCTGCAGGTGCGTGCTGAGTTCGCTGATATCGACGCCGTTGGCGTCGGCGATGCCGCGCAACTCGTCGCAGTAGGCCTTGCTCGATGCCGCCTTCTTGAGGTCGATGCAGCGCGCGTCCCACGACGGCACCTGCACGCCCGAATAGTCGAGGTCGGATGCCCACTTGCAGGCGGTGTCAAAACGGTTGAGCGGCGCTTTGTCGCTCATGAACTGCGCCAGGAAGATGCCGGGACCTTTCATCATGGGTGGAACTCCAAACGAGGGATGCGGGGGATAAATCGCGCGGGCCTTACTTCGGCACCTTGACCCAGGTGCCCTTCTTCGCGGCTTGCAACGCGGCCTCAAGCACACACTGCACGGCCACGCCATCGGCAAAGTCCGGCGCAAACGGCTCGCCGCTGTGCAGCGCGCGCACGAAGTCGACGAGATGGTGCACGAACGTGTGCTCGTAGCCGATCATGTGGCCATCGGGCCACCAATTCGGCGCGTAGGGATGCACCGAGTCCATGCACAGGATGGTGCGGAACCCCTGCCCATCGCGCGCATCGGCAAAGGAGAAGAACTCGAGCTCGTTCAGGCGTTCGAGGTTCCAGCGCAGCGAACCCTTCTCGCCCGAGATCTCGATGCAGTTGTGGTTCTTGCGCCCGGGCGCCGTGCGCGTCGCCTCGTAGGTGCCGATGGCACCGCCCTTGAACTTCGCGAGGAAACAGAACGCATCGTCGACGTCGACCTTGGCCTTGCCCCCATTACCATCGGGGCGTTCCTTGGTGAACGTCTGCTGCACGGCGCACACGGACTCAAACTCGAGGCCCGTGAGCGCGCGCGTGAGATCGATGAGGTGCGCATTGAGATCGCCATGCGCGCCGCTGCCGCAGGTCTTCTTGCTCGTACGCCAGCTTGCCGGCACCGAACCATCGCTGAGCCAATCCTGCAGGTAGACCGCGCGCACCTGCCGGATTGCGCCAAGGTCGCCACGCGCGACCATCTGGGCAGCGAGTCGCGTCGCTGGCGCGCGGCGGTAGTTGTGCCAGAGGCCAACCCGCACCTTCTGCTTCTTCGCGAGCGCCGCCATCTCCTTGCACTGCGCCACCGTCATCGCGAGTGGCTTCTCGCAGAGCACGTGCTTCTTCGCGCGCAGCGCCGCCATCGCGATCTCGTAGTGGCTGTCGTTCGGCGTCGCCACATCGACGATCTGGATCGCCGGGTCCGCGAGCACGGCCGCGAGATCCGTCGTCGCGCGCGCAAAACCAAGCTTGTGCGCGGCGGCATCCGCGCGCGCCTGATCGCGCCCTACGATGACCGCCGGCACCACCTGGAACGGCAGGTCGAAGAAGTGGTTTGCCTGGCGGTAGGCGTTGCCATGGGCTCGTCCCATGAACGCGTGGCCGACCATCGCAACCTGGAGAACGGGGAGATCGCCGGCGCGGCCGGCATTGGACTGGGACGAGAGACTCATGGCTGGTCCGGCACGATAGGCAGAACCCACCGCGCCGATCCAGCCGGACTAACGGGATCCGCCGAACAGCACCCGCACGTTGCGGTCACCGGTGCCGTGGGTGTTCCAGGCGAGGAACAGGTCCAACAGGCCGTCGCGGTTCCAATCGCCCTGATCGAGCACGAGTTCGGCATTCCGATCGCCGAGGCGGGATGGCGAGACGGGCCGGGGGTCGCCAAAGACCCCGGGTTCGGTGCTCAGGTAGTAGGAAACCGACGTCGATCGTTGCCCGGCCTCGGCCTGCTCCACGACCACGATCACATCGATGCTGCCGTCGCCGTTCACGTCGCCGAGGCGCAGCGTGCGCGGTTCGCCGGCCGGCAACTGGCGGGGCGACGACAGGCTCTCGACAAACCGATCGATGGCGACCTGCCCCTGCTGCCCGGTGAGCGGCGCGGTATTACGAAACAGCCGCAGCGTGCCATCGTTGGCGCAGGCGACCAGCAGATCGACGAGCCCATCGCCATCGAAGTCCGCGGCGGCGAGGCGCGTCGGCGCACTGCCGGCGAGCAGCACCTGGGCCCCGCCGGCCACGGCACTCGCTTCGAAGTGGTCCAGCTCGGGCAACGAACCGGGCACGTAATGGTAGAAGCGCACGTGGTCGCCGTTGATGTTGCCTGGCGTCGTGCCAACCGGCACGGCGAGCGCCAGCTCGAGACGGCGCACGAGACCAACACCGGCGGCCGCGAAGTCCCCCAGTGCGAAGGACGTCGCGTTGCCGTGCACCGGCGTGAGCACCGTCGGTTCGAAGAACGGAAACTCGTGCAGCTGCGGATCCGGCTTGCCGCGCAGGATCGCCAGCAGCGCCGTGCCTTCACTCTGGGCCGGCAGCACGAACGTGAGCAGCGCCACGAGGTCGGGCACGAGGTCCCCATCGACGTCGGCGATGCGCAACCGCGACGCGTTGGACAACACCGCACCCTGCAACGCCGGATCTGAGCTGCGCAGACGCAGTTCGCCGCTCAGCGAGTTGGGCACCTGCGGCGATGCCGCGGTCGGATCTGGGCGCCAGATGCCGATGCGAGAGGACGCGTCAAAGTAGGCAATGCTGTCGAACTGCCCGGCGGGCGCTGGCACCAGCAACATGGTCTGCCCCAGGATCGCCGGCGCCGCGAGGCTGCCGACGGGGCGCGGGAAACCACCAAAACCGTCATTCTCGAGCAGATCGATGCCGTTGCTGCGACCGAGCGCGAGGTCGCGCACGGCCCCGGCGTCCGCCACGCTGATCGGCCGGAAGTTGCCGCCGACGATGCCTTCGACATCGCGGTCCCACGCGGCACCAGCATCCGGCGGCAACAGGGTCAGCGACTGCGTCGGCGCATCGGCGATCAGCAGACGCGTCGATAGGCGCCGCTCGATCTGGTCGTCGACGAGGCTTTCGTGCACGACGAACACCGCCTTGGCTTCGCCTGACAACGCGGTGGCCGGGAACGCGCGGCCAAAGTGCATCGCAGCGATGTTGCGCGGCAATTCGGCGCCCGTTTCGACGCCACCAGCAATCGGCTGGAAGCCCGAACCGACGAAGCGCAACAAACCCACGGAGGCGACCGTCGGCACACCGCGCACACCCACCGCGAGTTCGATCGAGTTGGCCTGATCCAGATCCGCGGCGAGACTGACACCGAGCGGGTCCGTCGGGCTCACCTGCACATCGCCCGGCTGCGGCGCCAGGTAGCCGCGCGGGAAGGCCTGATGCAGGACCGCGATCAACGGCGGCGTCGGGCCGGTGCCTGGCGGAATCGCCGCAAGCCCCGCAATCACGAGCGCGAGCGACTGCTGGGTTCCGTTGCGGCAGGCGTGCAGTCCCACGGCGGGCGACCCCTCGTCCGGCGTGTAGTTCGGGATCGCGAAGTCGAGTTCGGTCGCCGGCGCAAACGTGCCGTCACCGCGCCCCCACGCGACATCCAGTGCCAGCTGCGTGCCGCTCACGAACGCAACGTCGAGCGCTCCGTCGCCATCCAGGTCCGCAACCTCGGTGGCGTCGTAGGGAAAACTTCGAATCTGCAACACGACCGGGTCCGCAAACGACGGCTGCCCGATGCCGAGAGGACGTGCCAGCCGCACCTGCGGCAACTGCCCGACCGGCGCGTTCGGCCCTGGTACCAACAGTACATCGGCAAGGCCGTCCCCATCAAAATCCGCCGTGCGACAGCGATAGGTCCCCGGATCGCCGAGAATCGGATGCACGATGCCGAGCGGTGGCTGCGGCTTCGACTGACCGAGCACGAGATGGTGCACGGCAACCGCTGCGCCTTCGTTGGCGATGAAGAGATCCGGCACCCCATCGCCATCAAAGTCGCCGGTGCACAGATCGCGTGGCGTACGTTCGGCGGGCACTTCGTGGTCGCCAATCTGGCGGCGCGCGCCAAAGCGCTGGAACATGCCGTTCTCCTGCGCGAGCAGCAGTTGCAGGAACCCGACGCCACCCTCGTCCGTGAGCACGGCAAAGTCGGGCGCATCGTCACCACCGGGCGCACCATCGAGTCCGATCGGCACCACGGCAACGGGCAGCTGCTGCAGCACCGCCCCGCGCGGGCCGAAGAACGGATCCGGATTGGCAAACAGGAACTGACCACTGCTCACCGCCTCCGCCACCGCACCATCGAGGTCCGTGCGCAGGATGATATCGACCTGGCCGGGGCGACCATCCGGCGAACTCGGCATCGCAAACACGAGCCGGTCCAGCCCTGAGTCGGCGACGCGGCGGTCCTCGGTCGGCACCGTCGTCACGCGGTCACCCTTGCGCAGCAGGATGTGCACCGCCTCAAACGACAGGGGTGCTGGCCCCGGCCCGCTGAAATTGTAGGGCACCAGCGCCGAACCGATCAGCGTGACGAGATTGCCACCCGTGGTGCTGCCCTGCCGCGGCAGCACGCGCGCGATCTCCGGACGGTAGTAGACGTTCGTCTCACTCGTCGACTCCCCCGAGATGCTGTCGCGCACAAACAGCTCCATACGATCGGGGAACGCATTGCCGGGCACCACCGCCGATACGAACGCTTCCTCCGCAGTCGCCAACGGCTCGAGCACGAGCGCCGAACCGACGCGCAGGATGCGCGGCGCCACCGTGCCCGGCTCGACGACCTGCGAGGGATCGCGCGTCCACACCAGCATCTGCAGATTGGCCGCATCCGTGTGGCGCAGGCCGCGCACCCGCACGCGCACCCGTTCCCCAAACGGCGATACGAAGCGCTCGCTGCCCGATGCGCCGACCACGAGGTTCACGGCCAGCTGGCGGACCAGCAGGATCGGCACGGCCGGCGCCACATCACGATCGTCGACGAGCACCCGCAGTCGCCCTTCGATATCCGCCCCGCTCGGGTCGGCGATCACCGAGACGATCGCCGCCGTGTCCATCGTGAACGTGACCGTGGTCGAACCACCCTGCCCGGACACCGTCGGACTGCGCTGCGCCACCGTCACCCCGCGCGCTTCGATGAGCACCTGCAGACGCGCCCCGGTCGAGATCACTGAGTTGGCGGCCACCACGGTCCGCGTGGTGTTCTCGGTCGGCACGAGCGGCAACACGGGCGAGATCGTGAGCTCCGGCGGCCGCACCGCCGCCGTGGTGCCACCACCCTGGCTCGACGCGAGCCCCGTGATCAGTCCGGCGCCGCAGCCGCCGAGCAGGAGCGCGGAGCAGAGGAGAAGGACCAGGCGTGCACTGCGAAAGAAGGAGCCCATGACGGGGTACAAGTCTACCCCCTGGAACGGGTCGGGGCGGCCGCACGATCAAGCCAATGCGAACGGCCGATCCCTCTCAATCGAGCCGGACCGTGCCGAGCAGGCGATCGGGGTCGCACCATTGGCGCAGCGAACCACAAAGCGCCTTCACGTTCTCGTCGGTGTAGAGATCGTAGAACCGCTGATTGTGCGGGCCGACGCCGTGTTCGGCCGAATAGCTGCCCGCGAAGTCGCGCACGGCGAGGTCGTAGATGCGCGGCTGCAGCGCGGCGACCAGCTGCGCCGCCGGCACCCCGGCCTTGCTCTCGTCCCAGACGAGGTTCAGGTGCGTGCCACCATCGCCCCAGTGCCCGTAGTCACACAACCGCACGACCGGGAACTCGGCCGCCAGCATCGTGTGCACCGCCTCGGTAAACGCCGGCAGCTGCGATCGCGGCACGCTGATATCAAACGCGAGCATCTTGCCCACACTGCGCAGGCTCTCGCTGATGTGGTGCCGCATCTGCCAGAACTCCTCGCCGCGGTGCATGACGATGTCGGGCACTTCGTCGCCCGCGACTTCGAGGTGCGCACCGAGTTGCTCTTCGAGCACATCGTCGAGCGACAATAGCTCCGACGACAACGTCGAGGACAGTTCGACGAGCACGCTGTAGGCCGGCAACTGCGCAAACGGCCGCGGCAGGTTCGGCTGATGATCCAGCACCGGCCCGAGCGCCGCCGCGCTCATCACTTCGAACGCACTCAACACATCGGCGAGGTCGCGTTCGAGCGTCTGCAGCAGGTTCAACACCGCAGCACCGCTGTTGCAGCCGACGAGCGCTACCGCGCGTTGGCGCGGCTTTGGCGCCACTTGCAGCACCGCGCGCGTGACGATGCCAAACACGCCCGACGTGCCGACAAACAGGTGTTTGCTGTCGAGGCCGGTGTTGTTCTTGCGCAGCCGATTGAGCGCGGACACCACGCGGCCATCGCCGAGCACGACTTCGACACCGAGCAGGTTGTGGCGCACATCGCCGTACTTGAGCAGGCGCGTGCCCCCGGTGTTGGTCGCGATCATGCCGCCAATCTGCGGATCGGCGCCGAGGTCGACGGGAAACCACAAACCGTGCGGCAAAAGCGCTTCGTTGAGCTGGCTCAACAGCACGCCACCATCGACGAGCACCGTGCGGCCATGCTGGTCGAGCTCGATCGTCTGGTTGAGACGCTCGAGACTCAGCACGACCATGCTGCCACTCGCATCGGGTGTCGATGCCGCGACGAGCCCCGAATTAGCGCCCTGGGCGACGACGCGCGCGCCGTGCTCCTGGCACAACCGCAGCGCGGTCGCCACTTCGGCCGTCGATGCCGGGCGCACGACGCAGCGCGCGATACCCTTGCCATAGCGCCAGCCGGTCTCGAAGCGCGCGCGGTCCTCGGGACTCTGCAGCACCGCGCGTTCGCCAAGCGCTGCCACGAGCGCGCCCACCAAGGCATCAACTGTCATACCCGGAACGTATCCGCACTGCCGCCCGCGATCACGAACGCGACGTCATCTGGAAGATCGCCGTCGCATTGCCACTGTCAAACCGGAGGTCGAGCACGCCCGGCGCTTCCTCGTGGCGCGTGATGAACTCGTGGAACGAGCCCGGCACGACTTCGCTGCGCAGCGAACCATCGGCGGCCACGAACAGCCGTTCGACCATCGCCGCGCGGAACGCCGTCTGGCGCACGCGCCCACTCGCCGAGATCTCCACGGCGGGCTTCACGGGGCGCCCCAACTGGCGCTGGCGCGCCGCGGTCGCCTCGACGTCGGCGACACGGTCGGTAGCGTGGTTGAACGCATTGCCTTCCGTCGCGATCCACGCCATCTCCTTGCTCTCGGCGAGCAGGATCTCGTAGTCGGACCAACGCGGCTCGCCGTGCTGGCGATCAAAGCACGCGACGAGGTTGGGCAGCAGGCGCACGGCGTCGGCAAAGGCGATCGAGCCGTTCGCCGCCAACGCAACCAGCTGTTCCTTGGCCCACGCCGACAGCGGATCGCGCGAGGCCCCGACCACACGCGCCACCGCGGCCTGGAAACCCGCGCTGAAACGTTCGGGGTGCAGTTCGCTCAAGAAGAACTGCGCAATCGACTCGGGCAGATCGCGGTGCGCGTAGGCGCGGCCGGTCATGCCGATGCGATCGAGTGGGTAGACGTCGCGGCACTCAAAGCCGAGCGGCTCGAGAATGCGGCGGAAGGCGGCCTCGCCGGCCGGCAGTTCGCCAGACGGCGCCGCCACGGTGCGCAGCGCGCCGTGGTCAAACACGAGGCGCTTGCCCTCGCGCACGGTGTCGCCCACGTAGGCGGCCGCCATCGGCACGCGACGCGTAACGTCCTCGAACAACAGCATCGTGAGGGCCTGGGCGAGTTCCGCGCGCGCCACCGTCTCGGCCCGCGGCTGCAGCAGCGACTCGTGCACGGCCAGCGCCTCGAACAGGCGCACGGTCCGGACCATGCCGACGGCTCCGTCCAGCAGGGCCCACAGGGTCGTTTCATGCAGGTTGCGCATCATAGGTTCCTCACGTAGCAGCACCCCGACCGTCCGCTTCGCCCTCCAGAGGGCCGCAAATCAGCCGAATGCCGCACTTGTTACGCAAAATACTAGCTCTCGCATCGGAACTTGGCGCATCGGGCCCATCCGACTTCTTTGCATGACTTAATGCGCTAGACTCATGATGTGTCCAGATCCCTCCCTGCCACGGGCGCCCTGCAGGCGTTCGAATCCGCCGCCTTCCACCGCAGCATCACGCAGGCCGCCCGCGAGCTGCATCTGACCCAGAGTGCCGTCAGCCGCCAGATCCAGGCCCTGGAGGAGCACCTCGGCGTGCCGCTCTTCCGCCGCGAACGGCAGCGCATCCACCTGCTGCCCGCCGGCGAGTTCTACCTCGAACACGTGCGCGCGGCCTTCGACCGCCTCGAAGGGGCCGAACTCGGCCTGCGCACGCTGGCCCGCGGCGGCGGTGTGCTGCAGCTCGCGATCCTGCCGACCTACGGCACGATGTGGCTGATTCCGCGGTTCCCGTCGTTTGCCGAGCAGCACCCCGACATCCAGGTGCACTTCACGACGCGGCTGCACCCGTTCGACTTTGCCACCGAGGACCTCGACGCTGCGATCCACTTTGGCGACCGCCACTGGCCCGGCTGCTACCTCGATCCGCTGATGGACGAAGAAGCGCTCGTGGTCTGCAGCCCCGGCTACCAGAAGAAGCTGCGCCTGCGCTCCGCCGACGACCTGCGGCGCGCGACGCTGCTGCAGATCTCGACGCGGCCCCACGCGTTCGCGGATTGGCTGCAGCGCGCGGGCATCCAGGGTGTGGATGGCCGCCGCGGGCCACGGTTTGAGCACCACGCGATGGTGCTGCAAGCAGCCATTGCCGGGCTCGGCGTGGCCCTGCTGCCCTCGTTCGTGGTCGATGCGGACCTCGCTTCCGGGCGCATCGTCGAAGCGTTCCCCGACACGCGCACGCAGACCGGCAAGGGCTACTGGCTCTGCTACCCCGAACGCCGCCGCGAACTGCCAGCCCTCGCCGCGTTCCGCGCCTGGCTGCTCACGGCGCACGGCAAGGACCCGCTGTCGATACCCAGCGGCCCGGCGTAGCCAGGCAGCTCCAAGGGAGCGCGCGTCTGTGTCGTGAGGCTTGCGGGATCTCCGGGAAATCGTCAGTCCTGGACCGCGTCCCGTGACCTCCGCCGCCTCACCCCACGAATGCTGCCAAGCGAACGCCGCTACGACCCTGGCAGGACCACGGCGGTCCGTTCCGCAGCGCGCACTGCGAGTTCGCGCGCAGCACCGAGCAACTCGACGCGCCGCTGGCCGAGCCAGCGCCGTTCGAGCTGCAGGCGGTAGTCGCCGGGCGGCAGCGACAACGGGATCGAGGTGCCTTCGGCGACGAAGTAGTGCCGCTGCGGATCGCTGCCTTGCCGGCTCACCACCACGCAGAGGCGGGCGTCGGCCGCGCTCGTGGCGGCGAGATCACGATGCACGGTGACGACGCCCAGATCCGGCACCCGCAGCACCACCATCATGTCCTCGGGTTGCACGGGCACTGCGAAGCGCTGGCCACCGAGCACCACGGCAACTTCGCCGACCGCGCGCGCCAGCTTGGGAAACACGTAGATGCCGGCGCCGGCCGCGTTGCCGACCCCGCCGTCGTGAGTGCCGAGTTCGGCGAGCACGATCCCGTGTTCCAGCGGCGCACCGCAGGTCTGTTGCACGTGCACTTCGAGCCGTCGCCCCCGCTGCAGCGTCACGGCGAACTCCCCACCATCCTGGCCCAAGGCACCATCGTAGGACCACGCCACGAAGGCCGGGTGGGTCAC
>Ga0075163_10013597_pt1 | contig 10537 bp, 6 predicted proteins | sample JI1023141ADNA_FD_71478 | JGI IMG/M metagenome (GOLD analysis project Ga0075163, IMG submission 71478) | Wastewater effluent complex algal communities from Wisconsin, to seasonally profile nutrient transformation and Carbon sequestration -... | ecosystem: Engineered > WWTP > Effluent > Algae... | reverse complement strand
ATTTTGTTGGCGAAATCATAAAACACCGGCTTGCTGTTGGGCAGGCGTTTGTCAGTGCCAGGGCTGGCCAGGGCGTTGTTGTAAAATTTAATCAGGTATTCGTTGAAGGAAAAGCGCGCCGAAGACATCCAGGCGATTTTTCCTTTGACGATGGGTGTCTCTACGTGCAACCGATTGGAAATCAGTCCGATGCCGCCCCGCATCCGGAAGCGCTCATCGTCCGGCTCGCTCAGTTTGACATCCAGAACGCCGGCAGTGCGGCCGCCGTAGCGCGCCGGTATGGAGCCTTTGTAGATCTGCATCTCGCGGATGGCGTCGGTCGGGAACAGCGAGAACAAGCCGAGCATGTGGGTCGGGTTGAAGATCGGGATGTTGTCGAGCAGGATGAGGTTTTGTTCCACCGCCCCGCCCCGCACGTTGATGCCGTTGGCGCCTTCCCCGACGGCCGAGATGCCCGGCAGGGTTTGCAACCCGCGCAGGATGTCCACTTCGCCGCCGGCGGGTGTGATCTTTTGCATGGCGCGGATGCTGAGCACGTTCACGCCCAGCGCCGGCGTTTCCAGCGTGCGCACCGATCCCTGCGACGATATCACGATCTCTTCGATCTGTGTGGCAATGTTTTCCATTTCAATCACCATCAGCGAATCGCCGCTCACCGGCATGCGGCGCGAAAAGGGTTTGTAACCCACCAGGGAAAATTTTACGCTGTGCGCCTCACAGGTGACGGGCATGCGCAACCGGCCGGAAGAATCCGTGGAAACCAGGGTTTCGGCGCCGTCGAGTTTGAACGAAGCACCGACCAGGGCTTCGCCGCTGTTGGCGTCCAGGACTTGTACGTTGAAAAAACAGCGTGTTTGCGCCGATGCAACTGTGTTCATGGCTGCTGCAAGCAACAATACCAGACACCATTTTGAATAAACCATCAGCGACAAAATGCGGAGGGATGAGGAGAATTTGTGTTCATGTACGGCTCCGGCTGACAACACTGAGCCGGGCCGGAATCGCAATGATACACAAGTTTGGGAAACCGGGTGGGATTTGGAAATTGGAACCCCTACCCGTTATACCCCTTCTCACCAAAAGGCTGCGCCTCTTCGATGAACATTTGGGCCAGTTTTTTGGCCTCTTTGGCGTAGTCGATGTTGGGATTGTCCTCCTGTTCGATTTCGCCGAGTATCTCGAACTGGAACTTGTCCGCTCCGAATTCCTTCCATTCTTTTTGCAGCACCACATTGCGGTGGTTCCCGAAATCCAGTTCCAGGCGGTGGCGGTTCCAGATTTTGTCCAGGTTGACGCTGTGGTCGATGAATACCTTGTTGTTGACGGTATTGCGAATCCGGAAGACCCCGATTTTGAATTGGATCTGTTTGTAAGCGTCCTTGAGTTCTTTTTTTGTTTTCATCATGCCTGAATTCTTGTGAACGTGCTGCCGCCTTTATGAGGCGTCCGTATAAGACATATTCGTCAGCTTGTTGGGTTTCAGATAAATGCAGTTTTTTTGAAAATCCATGAAGGTATTGAACCGCTTTAAAACTTCATTGCCCAAAATATGAACCGGAAAACCGGCCGGATTGGCGGTGGCCAGTTTTTGCGCCGGGATATTCAGCAGGCTGTTTTTGCCGAGGGTGAGTTTTTCATTGTTCACGGTGACTACGGGGAAATTCTGGCCCTGTCCGTTCTGCAGGATGGTTTTTTTGATCACCTTCAAATCCCCGGGGAAATTTTGACGGGCCAGCAAGGTGGTGTCCAGCATGATCGTACGCTGATAGCCATTGTCAAACAGAAACCGGTTTTGATATTTTTTCCCATGCACCTCCAGGGCGCCTTCGATGCAAAACAAAGAATGGGAATAGATGATGGGCATTTTCGAATAGCCCCCGGAGGTTTTGGGCATTTTGGAATGAACGATAAAAAGACTGTTGTCAAAATCAATTTCGACCACCCTTCCGTCGAACAAATCCCAGCCAAATCTGCCGTCGGTTCCCTGGCCGGACAATACCACCGGATAGACCGGAAGGCTGTCCCAGTGCAAATTTCCCAGACTCAACGTGTTGTATGGATTCATTTGGTCATAATCGGGCCTCACCTTGCCTTCCCGTACTCCTGGCTGATCGGACAACAGCTGCGTTTTGGCAGCGATGGCTTCATGGGTCAGCAACAAACCGGTGGTGCCGCTGTCAAATTTCAAAAACAAGGTGTCCGTATGGTTCAGACATGCCTTGATCCTGATGTTGTTGTATTCGGTCAGGATGAATGGAATGGTATCGTGACGCTCCGGGTTTTGCCGGGCGAATTTTGTTACAACAGCCTTGCTTTCCAGCCGTGTAAAGCAACTGTCCTTGCCGTTGAGCAGGACGATAAAGTCAAACTGCTGCCCCGGTTTCAGTCTGGTTTTTATGGAATCCTTGTCCGTATAAAAACGAACCCAACACGGTTTGGGGCTTTTGGTGATGACATGCACGTCGGGTCTGGCTTCGGGTGAAAGCCACCACGCGGTTTTCTCTTCCTGGTCGCCCTCGATGATGAGGGCCTGCCTGGACGTCGCGCGGATGACAGGCAATTTGTCCTGCCCGGATGCCATTTGACTGAGCAGCAACAAAAAAAACAGGAACGGCACTGGTTTTATCATGGTTGTCGTTTTTTCCCGGCAGCCGCAAACGCTGTTTTTCAGCGAAAACGCCCGGCAGAAGGCGCTGCGCCGGGTTTGCCTGTTGTGACAGTGGATTCGTATTTTCGCACAATATCCAGCAATTCTCCAAAACTGTTGTCTCTTAGATTGCAATATGCCAAGGCGCCTGTCCCGGTCTTCGGGTTGAAATAGACAAAAGCGCACACCCCGGTATTCCCGCCGAAATGCAATCGGGTACCCGCCGCTGAAACGGACCAAAGTGTTGCGATATCTCCTTGTCATTGACAATCGAAACAGAAAAGCCCGGGATCAGGCTTTTTTGTAAAAAACTATTCAATTCTATTGTCAGGCTGTCTGTGGACGCCATGTGGTTTCCGGTGAGCGCTTTCCTGTCTGCGCTGCACCCCGTCACCCACAAGGCTGCCGCAACCGTAATAGTCAGTGTAAATGTATTCATAGCATTGGTTCATTTCTTTCCTAAGCGGACGCCTAAGGATGAAATATGTTACAATGCCCCTGTCAATGTGAATCAATCCCTTCCCTCTAGTATGCCCAGAAACCACTCTCTTTCCGTCAAATGTTCTTCCGTTTCGATCTGGCGGCGCAGTGTATCCACCGCTGCGGCGTCGAGGCGGTTGAGCGCCAGCAATTTCTGGAAATAGCGCACAATGTTTCGGTAGTTCTGCTTGTGGTACCCGATGATTTTTTTGCGCCGCAGAAAAATGGTCATGGAATCCAGCAGCGCGTCGAGCAGGCGCAGTTCGTCGGCCTCGTAGTAAATTTTCAGGAGCAGGGTTTTGGCGGCGAGGTGCAGCAGCAGGTCGTGGTAGTCGGCTTTTTGCAGGAGCAACATGGCCTCCCGGTAGCGGCCGCGGCTGTATTCGAGGCGGGCGCGGTTGAAACTGACCATGCTCTCCCGGTTGGCCGGTGCAATGCGTTCTCCGTATTCCGTGATGAACTGCTCGACCCAGTCGAAGGCTTTGATTTTGAGACCCATGCCCACCACATTGCGAAAGGTGAAGCGCGAGAGTTCGCCTTTTTCCAGCAAATAACCTTTCTCCAGTGCATCCTTGTAAAGTTCGAGCCCTTCGTGTGCAAACGCCTCGTCGCCTTCGTTCAGTTTGCGGATGCAGAAATTGAGCGCCAGCAGCATGATGTCGCGGCATTCTTCGGGCTGGAATATTTCCTCCACGCGCAGCAACAGCGGCTTCATGTTGCGAAAATGCACTGTCTCTGCGGGATACAACAGCGCCAGACAACAATGGTAATACAGGTTCACTTCCGGGGCAGCCGACAAGGTGGCATCGCTGCGGACGTGCTCCAACACCGCATCGAGCATGCCGAACCGGTAATCAGCCCGAAAAACGGCCTGGTGCGACAGCAGTTCGCAGGTCAGTTTCAACTTGCGCAGCACAAACGATTTCTCCAGTTGGTCCGACAAACCCTGCAACCTCAAATCCCGGGTGCGGGCGGTGCCGGAGTTCTGCCGCAGCGCCTCGGCATGGATTTGAAACCGGCGCTCCTGCACTCCCGGGTCGCCGTGCCGGTCGGCGTTGTCCAGCGATGTGCCCGCATTTTGCAGCACCGATTGTGCCAGGTGGTCGAGCGAACGCTGGCGCAAGGCCTGGGCCAGCAACAATTCTTTTTGCCCTTTTTCCTGTTCGAGTTCCTTCCAGACTAAGTATTGCCGTACGAGATCGGTGAGGAAATGGAGTGTCAGCCGCATCAGTGCGCCGTCGTATTTTTTTTCCGGAAAAACGGTGGCAAAGGCGGCTTCCCGCGTCGGCGTTCTGCCCGTTTGCACGCATTGCTGCAGGTACAGGAAAAGTGCACGGACGTCGGTGCGCTGGTTGAAAAACGGCGAAACCGTCATTTTTTCCAGCTCCCGGATGGTGCTGCGGGACAGGGTGCCGAGGATTTGCCAAAGCGGAGTCTGATGCATGTTGTATTTTAAAAAACAAATTTATGCACAACGTTTTTCATTTTAAAAAATTGATTTTCAAAATTTTAAAATAAAATCAGGTGCAAATAAAATTAACGTTGTTCAAAATTTGTCCTTTTCTGCGAATACAAAAAGGCCAATGTTTGTATCGTCAAACTTTCAGACGCTCCTTAATCTAACATGTTCCCAATGAAAAGACTTACTTCATGGCCGGCCGTCGCAATGCTGCTTTTGCATGCAGCCTTTGTCTCCGCTCAGGCTCCACAGGTTTCGATACCCTATTTTTCTATCCTTTCCCCCAATTTCCTGACCAATGTGTACCAGGAAGGTGATGGCAATTACAGTACGGCAGCATTCGGGGCCGACCTGTCCAATGGCGATGTGACAGGCGATTTAAAAATTGCCGACGTGGATTCGTTTTTTTGCACGCCCGACGGCACTGATTTTACGGGTAAAATCGCCCTGCTTCGCCGCGGTGTGTGCACCTTTAAAGTCAAGTTGGCGAACGCTGAAGCCGCCGGGGCGATCGCGGTGATTGTCATCAATCTGGACAACACGGTGATTTCTATGGCCGACGGCGCCCCTGCGCTTCCCAATCCCGGCATTCCGATTATCATGGTGACCAAAACGATCGGCGATGCCATGATGCAGGCCATATCGCAGGGCGAAACGGTCAGCGTGTCGCTTGGCAATGCACCCGCCGGTTTTGGTCTGGTGGAAGGCCACGTTCGCCGCGACGACGATGATGACTGCACGGCAGACGCCGGAGAACAACCCGTTAAAAACTGGCTGGTGGGATTGCAGGGCGCATCCGGCAGTACAAAAATTCGCAACACCGACGCTGCCGGGCGTTATGCGATTTATGCCGATACGGCGGATTCACCCTATACGGTTTTTGTCATTCCGCCCAACGCAGGCTGGGCGCCATGCCCGGCTTCGACGAGTGTCACGGTCGCCTTGGGCGATACGGTACAAGCCGATTTTGCCGCGCAAGTCGCTTCGGATTGTATCGAGTTGCAGGCTGAAATTTCCTCGCCGCTCCTGCGTCGGTGTTTTGACAATACATTTAACGCCGAAGTGTGCAACAACGGAACGCTCACTGCCACCGGGGTTTATTTTGACGTGACGATGGCGCCCGAATTTGATTTCATCACCAACGCAACCATGCCGTACACGAATTTGGGCAATGGCGTCTATCGGTTCCAGCCCGACTCAACGGGCTCGTCCCTGGCGCCCGGCGCTTGCCTGAGTTGGTCGTTCCATGCGGTCGTGATTTGCGACTCTGCGGTGCTGGGTCAGACCCTGTGCTATTCCATCCATGCATACCCCGACACCTCCTGCACCGAACCGTCGTCCGCATGGAGTGGCGCCAACGTGACCGTCACCGGCGAATGCCAGGGCGATTCGGTGCGGTTTGTCATCACCAACATCGGGATCGGCAACATGGTCTCACAGCAGGATTATGTGATTATTGAGGACGATGTGATGCGGGAAGAAGGCATGTTCCAATTGGGCCAGGGACAATCACAATCGTTCAAGGTGCCTGCCACCGGCGCAACCTGGAGGCTGGAAGCCGGACAGGAACCCCAGCACCCCGTGCCCGGATTTCCTTCGGCCACCATTGAAACCTGCACACAGAGCGGCAACTTCACGACGGGTTATTACCTGATGTTTGCGCAGTACGACGCCGGCAACGCCATCGACGAAGAATGCCAGGAGGTCATCGGCTCATACGACCCGAACGACAAACAGGGTTTCCCCAGGGGTTACGGCGACCAGCACCTCATCCGGCCCAATACGGGACTGGAGTACCGGATCCGTTTCCAGAACACCGGCACCGACACGGCATTCACCGTAGTGGTGCGCGACACGCTGCCGGCGGCGCTGGATTTGGCGAGCATCCGGCCCGGCCCGGCCAGCCATCCGTACCAGTTTGAAATAACCGGCGACAACGTGTTGGTTTTCAGATTCGACGACATCCAACTGGTGGACAGTTTTACCAACGAACCGGCCTCGAACGGCTTTGTGTCGTTCAAAATCAACCAATTGCCGGATGTGCCACTCGGGACACTCATCCAAAACAGCGCTGCCATTTATTTTGATTTCAACCCGCCTGTCATCACCAACCAGACCTCCCACGAAGTGGGCTACGTGCTGGGTGTGGTGAGCCTGTCCAAAGAACCGGGCAAAACAGCGGCCGATGTTCCGGTGGTTTATCCCAATCCCGCGTACCCGGCGGCACTGCTGCAACTGCGGGGAGAAGGCATCGAAAACGCACCCTGGCGGCTGTTCGACGCCACAGGCCGGCAGCTGTCGTCGGGCCGACTGGACGCCACCGGTCTTCGGCTGCCGTCTTCCGGGTTGCCCAAGGGCCTGTTGTGGCTCGAAGTGCGCTCGCAAACGGGACCGGTCTATTTTGTAAAATTGATCGTGGAATAAGTTTGTCGGCGCCGGTTGGATACACCTGCTTCGGAAAAGTCAAATGTTTGTCGATCCATACATTCCAGCAACACAATGCCCCCGGAGGTGGCGCGTGTTGTTGGAATTTTTTTTTAAAGGCGCTATGGCTTTTCTATTCAATATTCAAATAGAGCGTGATCGTGATTTTTTTCGCGGTGGTGTTGTTCACCGTCAGGCGGTGGTTGCCTGAACTGTTGACGACAAATTCGTTGGGTGCTTTCGGGCCTGTAGTCAATGAAATATCCTGAGATCCGGGCTCGGTCAAAAAGCCCTTGACATCGCTATCCTCAAAGTCATAGCCGATGGTAAAATCCATTTTTTGACCTTTTTTGGCATGGATGATAAAGTCAATGGAGCCGGAAGCCGCAATGGTCCGGGTCAAAGCAGCGGAAGTAGCGCCTTTGGCAAAACGAACCGTTTCTTTTTTGGCGGTTTTGGCCTTGTTGGCAGGCGCATTTTTGGCCGCACCTTCCAGACTGATGGAGATGCGGTAACTCGTTTCTTTTGTGCCGTTGTTGGATACCCTGAGGGTGTAATCCTTCGAAACCTCAATGGTGCTCTGGTAGGGCGCCGCATTGGGTTCGATGGATACCTTGCCTAAATCCATGGAACCCTGATTGGTATCATCCACAAAGCCCAGGGTGAGTTTTTGGCCTTTTTTGGCATAGAAGACAAAGGCTTTTGTGCTTCCGGCCGGCACTTTTTGTTCCCATACCAGCGAATTGGAGCCTTCTTTGGTAAAATCAATGCGTTCGGGGCTTTGGGCAAAGGCAGCCATGCCGGATAGCAACAGTGCCAGTGTATTCAAAATGATTTTGTTTGTTTTACTTTTCATGCGAGTCAGGTGTTTGCTTTTATAGTAGCCGGCAAGGGCTCTTGCGGCAAATGTAAATGTCCGGTTGCGTGAAATGCAAAGAGAAACTGCGTTTTTAAGGCTTGAACAAAATACCTCAACTGTAAATGTCGGTGCCAGTGCGCCTCTGAAAAAAACGGTTGATTGGGAATAAAAATAGATATGACGGCCTTTTCAGGCTTCCCCATGTTTCCGGGGCTCGGGGTACCCGATCAGATAGCTGGCCTTGATTCCAAAACGGTTGGTTGTTTTCCCGCATTCCCAGGTATAGTTGTTCTTTTCAAGCGTATTGATTATCTTTCTGAAATCATCGGGTGTGTACATTCTGATGATAGAAACAACACCATCCCAAATGGTATAAAGCGGGATCAAGGGAATCAGATAAGTGAATATAAAACGCGATAGTTTTACAGGCTTGAAAAATGGAGTGAAAAGTAAAAACGCTATCGGGTGCATAAGAAGCAGCCCTAAAATCGGGATGAGCCCTTTTTCGCCTCCGTCAAAAATGCAGATCGATTTATTGGTATTAACAGCATCTTGTAAAATCGCCGCTACCTGTGCCGGTTTGAAATGATGGATGGCTGAAAACATGACCCGCAATCCCTGCAAATCTGAAGGCATTTTGAAAACATCCACTGAAAACGCTTTGTAATCTATCCTGCCATTGGTTCTATGCTTTATAAGTTCATAGGTATAAATATTGGGATACTTGTCTGTCAAAGTAATGGTTAGTTCGCCGCTGTCCAGGGCACTCAATTCTTCGTAAACCTGCTCTATATAACCTCCGCCACCCGAACATAAATCAATTATATTCTTTTGCCCTGTTGATTTCAGTGTATGGTATATCAGGGGAATGCATGGTTTGTAAAGTTCGGTTTTGATCAGGAAATAGCGCAAATAGTCTGTTCCGCCGGTCCTGATGATGTCGGGAAACCACTTGAAATCCTCAAATTCGAAAAGATGCAGTCTCATAAAGTTGTATTCCGGGTGGATGCTGTCACATCAATCCTGTTCCAGATACACCCCGGTTGGAGCGCCAAATTTACTTCTTCCGCTTTGATGTTTTCAATTTCGACCGGTTTGACCTGAAAACCAGGGGGTATGACCAACGCTGCCGATGCGCATTGTGCCCGGCCGGCCCCGCGTGGACGCTCCTGCAGGTGAGGCCCTAAGCCAAAACCTGCCGATATCCAAAAGTGCTCTTCTTGAAATGCCGTTGGATATTCTGCCGTTGGATATTCCCCTGACCGCCGTTTCTTTGCACTTCCATGACAGTCCTGCTCACCACACTGAACGCCAAGTACATCCATACCAACCTGGCCATCCGGCTCCTGTACGAGCTGAACCGGGATTGGCCGGGATTGGCGTGGAAGGAGTTTACGATCAATCAGGATCGCGACGAGATTGCCCGCTTTTGCGCGGATTTTCAGGTGGTGGCCTTTAGTTGCTACATCTGGAACATCACCCGGACGCTGGAAACGGCGCGCAAGATCAAGGCACTGAATCCGCATGTCCGGATACTGCTGGGCGGGCCGGAGGTAAGTTACGACTGGCAGGACGTGATCGCCCGGCCAGAGGTGGATTACATCATCACGGGGGAAGGGGAAACGCCGTTCCGGGAGTTTCTCTACGCCTGGCCGGAAGTGGACCACCTGGCCAATCTGGTGCACAAAACACCGGCCGGGGAGGTCCGGTATTTTTCCAATCCCGTCATTTTTGAACTGTCGCAATACCGCGATATCCGCCCCTGGCAAAACGATCCGCCGGAAAGCCTGGCCGGGAAGGTACTCTATGTGGAAACCTCCCGCGGCTGCCCCTACAAATGCGAATTCTGTCTGGCCAGTCTCGACAACAAGGTGCGTTACCTGCCCGACGAGCACATCAAATCCTCGCTGCTCTACCTGATGCAGCACGGGAAGGTGATCAAATTCCTGGATCGCACCTTCAACATGAAGCGGGATTTTACGCTGGATATCTTCCGTTTCATTCTGGAATATCACCGCCCGGGCAATGTCTTTCAGTTCGAAATCACGGCCGATATCCTGCATCCGGATATCATCCGCTTTATTCAGGAAAACGTGCCGCCGGGATTGTTCCGATTTGAGATCGGCATACAATCCGTGAATTCCCGGGTGAATCTGGAGGTGAGCAGGAAGCAGAATTTTGACAAAACAAAGGGCATCATCCAGTCGCTGCAACACAAGGTGGAAATGCACCTGGATCTCATCGTGGGTCTGCCGCTGGAGACCCTGCCGGATATCCGGTACGGATTCGAGGAGGTATTCCGCCTGTTTGCGCCGGAACTGCAACTCGGGTTCCTGAAATTCCTGAAAGGCACACCGGTTCGGGAAAAATACGAACAACACGGTTTTGTGTTCGATCCCGAACCACCCTACGAGGTCATCGAAAGCAACTACCTCTCCCGATCCGAACTGGATCGTATCCGGCTGGTGGAACACGCCCTGGAGATTTACTGGAACAAACCCCGCGCCATCCGCACCCTGAAATACGTGACGGCGCGCTACAGCATTTTCGACTTTCTGGAAGGGCTGGGGGAGTGGTTCGCGCAGGCGCACCCGTTCCACCAATACACACAGGCCAATGCCTACGAGCGCCTGCTGTCGTTTGTGCAGCACCGCTACCCGGAGGATGC
>Ga0075163_10013596_pt1 | contig 10537 bp, 10 predicted proteins | sample JI1023141ADNA_FD_71478 | JGI IMG/M metagenome (GOLD analysis project Ga0075163, IMG submission 71478) | Wastewater effluent complex algal communities from Wisconsin, to seasonally profile nutrient transformation and Carbon sequestration -... | ecosystem: Engineered > WWTP > Effluent > Algae... | reverse complement strand
AGCAGGCGCGAGCCCCGCGAGGCGAGCTGGGCCAGATCCGGCGCCGTGAGCAGGGCCAGCAGCAGGTGGCCCGACCGGATGCGCGGCAACCGGGCATCGAGCGAAGCGATCAACCAGGCCTGCTCGAAGAGCTTCGGGAGATGGGCCGAGAACACCGGGGTGCGGCCGTTGCCGGTCTTGAAACGGTCGATTTCGGCGCTCAGCTCGCGCTCCACACCGGTGGTGCTGATGGCACAGCGGCGCAGGATGCAGTGCAGGTCGCAGCCATTTTGTTCGAGCAGGGCCAGCAGCAGGTGTTCGAGATCGACCTCGTAGTTGCCCCGGGCCATGCACAGGCCGGCGGCACGCTCGGCGGCCTGGCGGCAGGTGTCGTTGAGTTTGCTGATCAGGGTCTTGAGGGAGTTGCTCATCGGGTCGGCTCTCGGGGTGGGGCGGCTCAGTCGGTGAAAGGGGCAAGGTAGGCGAGGTCGCTGCGGTCGGCCGCAGCGGGGCGCGTCAGCACGAAGCTGTCGTGGCCGAGCCGGCAGCCGGTGGCGGCGCCGAGCACGCAGGGCGTCACGTCGGCGGCCCGCAGGATCGGGCGGATCTCGTATTCGAGCTGCCCGCCGGCGGCCAGGGACAACAGCCGGGCGAGGGCGGCGGCCAGCTCGCCACGGGGCAGGAAGGCCAGGTAACGCGCCCGGGGCAATGGCCCGATGTGGATACGGATGCGCAGGTTGCACTGCCACACCCGCTCGCCGACGAGGGCGTCGCGGCCCAGAGTGAGCTGGCCGCCGCCGAGCTGCGAACGCTGGGCCGGCGGCAGCACATACCAGCGCCCGACGAACTGCTCGATCTCGACCCGCTCGCGGAAATAGCTGCCGAGCACCCGCTGCAGGGCTTCGGCCGACATGGGCCGCTGGCGCAGCAGCCCGGCCAGACGGGCGACGGATTCATCGTCGATGGCGCCGAGGCGCCCGCGCAGGCCGGCCATGCCCAGCCCGGCGAGGGACAGCAGCAGGGGCAGGAAGTGATTGCGCCGGTCCATCTCGTACTGGATGGGCAGCCGGTATTTCTTCCAGGCCCGGTAGAAGTGCCCCACCGAGCGGTTGGTGAACAGGTCGAGAAAGGCCCGCCCGGCGGTGTCCTTGAGGTGGCGCTCCCGGTGGAGGACCTGCTCGGTGTAATGGGTGGGCAGCGCGCCATGCACGCCGAGCATGCCCATGAAGGCCGGGGTGATCTCGACCCGCTCGGGCCCGGTGCCGCCCTGGCCCGCGGCGGGGCTGGCTTCGATGCCGTCCACCTGGCTGGGCGCGAAGCCGAGGCGCAGGGAATTGCGGAAGCGGATGCGCTCGGACACCGCATCGCCTCCCTCGCTGCGAAAGGCCAGCTCGTAAAGGCGCACGAGCTGGAAGAACTCGTAGCGCTCGGGAGACTGCCGGGTGTCGGCAATCAGGCCAGCATCGGGCCGCCGCTGCGGGGCGCGCATCGGATCAGTTCCTCCCCGGTTCGCCCCGAGACGAGCACCAGTTGCGTAAAGCTGTTGAGGCCGGCGTAAAGCCCGAGAAAATGGTCCATGCAGCGGGCGAAACCATGCAGCCCGCTACCGACGAAGCTGGACTCTTCTATCGTCAGCCGCACTTCCAGCCCGCGCACGAAGCAGGCAAAGGGCTTGCCGGGCATCCAGACGGTCTGGCTGGAATGCGCGATGGCCCGCAGGCCCTCGATCTGCCGGCGCGTCGTGGCGCTGCGCGGCAGGTCGTAGAGGGCGAGCATCTCCTGGAAGGCCGCCAGGCCGCTGCCGGTAAGGGACAGGTGGTTGAGGGCCAGGTGCGAGATGATCCGCCACTGGCCGTCGCCGCGATGGTCGAAACGCCAGGGCTGGGTGGGCTTGCGCAGCAGCCGGATGCTGCGGACGCTGGCGCCGCCCTCGACAAAGAGATCACCGGACGGCGCACCCACCGACATGAAGGTGGGCAGATCCCGGTTGGTGCAGCTGAGCTGCAGGCTGAGCACGTCGGTCCTGGGCTGCACCGGGTCGAAGCCGGCATCGACGATGGAGATGGAGGTTTCGTAGCCGGGGCTGCTCTCGGCCAGCAGCGGGTCCCGCTGGGCGAACCAGTAAAAGGCGTTCTGCTCCGGCGTTTCCCCGTGGCGGAGCGAGAAGAAGGGCCGGAACTCGGTGATCGTCTCGCCCTGGGCCGTCTGGCGCACCCGCTTGACGCTGTCGATGGAATACACCTCGTAGGCGAAGGCCCGCCGGCCGTCTGCCACCACGGGATAGGCCGCGGAGCGATGGGTGACGCGGATCGGATCGCCCCGCTGGCTGAACAGATTGACCACCGGCACACAGCCCAGCCGCAGGTTCTGCGGGCCGAGGGTCTGCAGCAGGCGCGAGGCGTCGCCGTCTGCGCGGAGCTTGCCCAGCGCAAAATGGAAGCACAGGCGCGGCTGGGCCCGCAGCCCGGCGGGCAATGCGGCCAGGTCGAGATCGAAGAAGTTGAATTTTTCGGGGAAGCAGAAAAACTCGGTCAGATGACGATAGGCACCATGGGCGGCCTCGGGCATATCGATGAGGGACTCGTCGGGCGCAAAGCCGACCTCGCCGACAAACCCGTCGCGGACAGGCTGCCAGCGGCCATCCTCACCTTCGGCAAAGACCTTCAGACAGCGCAGAAAGAGCGCGTCCCGCAACGCCGAAGCGACCGAAGGCTCGGCATCCATATAGAAACGTAACCGGCCGCAGGCGCCCAAGCCCGCCGGCTCACCCTCACCCTGCAAGGCCAGCGAGAAACTCAGCCGGGCCTGGCAGCCGATCGGCAGGCGCACCTCGCCCGGCGCCACGGCCAGGGGGTCGAAGACGAGCCCGTCGATCGCCAGCGGCATCAGGCTGACGTCCCAGGCGGTCCGGAACTTGCACACAGCCCCCTTGATCGGGCGGGACTGGAGCTCGGTGCCCCGGGGTAGCATCGCGGCAGGTGAGAGCCCGCCGCCGGCCGGCTCAAGGTGGGCGATCGAGCAGCTCGGGAACGGCCGCAGATAGTGGGGGTAGAGGACGCTGAGCAGGGCCTCAGTGAACTGGGGGTAAGAATCCTCGAGCTTCTTCGAGACGCGCGCCGTCATCAGCGCGAAGGATTCGATCATCCGCTCCACGTGGGGGTCGTCGCAGCCCTCGCCGGACAGCAGCAGCTGGGCCGCCAGCTTGGGGTAGCGCTCGGCGAACTCCCGCGAGTGGCTGCGCAGGAAGGCCAGCTCCCGCTCGTAATAAGGAAGGAGATCCTTCATGGCGCCACCGCGGCGCGCCGGGCGCGGCTGACGGAATACTGCAGGCTGGTGGGCTGCAGCAGGGCATCGAAGGCCACCGGCTCCTGGGCCGGGTTGACCACCAGCACCGCCCGAATCGAAAAGTGGAGCGCATTGATGGCCTGGCGCTGGAGTTCGAGCTCGACCCGCACGTCCCGCAGCCGCGGCTCGTGGACGGCGACGGCCCGCTCGATGCCCGCGCAGATGCGCTGCCGGTCATGCACGCTGGCCAGGCTGAGGCCGGCGAAGTCGGCCAGCCCGAAGCCGGCAACCGAGGCCTGGGCCAGGGGGTAATCCTGCGCCAGCGCCGCGTCGAAGACGACCCGGGTGTTGAGCAGGGCTTCGAGATCCCGCGCGACGGAATCCTTGAGCTGTTCGAGGGACAGCTTTCGACGCACCGCCGCCAGAGGCAGGTCGTCGAACAGCTTGTCGAACAGGGAGGGCTCGAATCCCTTGATCATGACGGCGGCAGAGGGGTGTCGTGGGCCGGGCTTCCGCCTCTCGTGAAAGGAGCTGGGATCAGGTCAGGTTGGGCGTGTTCTTGGCCAGGTTCCAGGCGCCCTGGATATTGACCTTGCCCGACTTGCTGCCGTCGATGTTGAGCTCGTCGTAAGTCCATTTGACCGCCGAATACTTGAGCGAGAAGGTCTCCTTGGGGATGCCCTCCTCGCTGACCGTCGGCGACACCGAGGCGATGATGACGTTCTTCAGCTCGATCTTGAGGTACTGGTGGCGCGTCTGGTTGGACGAGGGGTTGCCGGTGGAATTGCGGCCGCCCAGCGCGCGGTAGAAGTAGATGATCACATCGTTGACCACCAGGCCCGACGAACAGGCCTGGTAGAGCTTGGGGCTGGCGCCGTCGATGTCCTTGGTGAACAGCATCTCGCCGTGCTCGACGCGCTCGGCGGTGTGGCCGCCGGCGGCCGAGGCGGTGGCCGACTTGGGCTGGCGCATGGTGTGGCTCCAGCTGTAAACCTCGACGGTGTCCTTGTGCTTGGCATCGCGGGAATCGCCCTTGATGTCGCTGCCCTTGAACTCGACGTAGATGTCCTTCATTTTTCGATTTCTCCTTTAGCTGGGGGCGCTCTCAAGGAAACGCAGGGCCGCCCCAAGTTTCCTTGACCCCCACGGGGGGCGGGCCGGGCGGAACCCGGCCCTGGGGGCGCTCAATTCTTGCCGGACGGCAGTTCGGCCACGAGCCGCAGCGACACCGACAACTCATCGAGCTGGAAATGGGGCCGGATGAAGGACACCGCGCGATACACGCCGGGCCGGCCCGGGACTTCGCTGACCTCGATGGACGCCTCGCGGAGCGGGAACTCGGCCTTGGTCTCCTGGGAGGCCGAGTCGTCGGTGGTGACGAACTTGTCGATCCAGCGCTGCAGATAGGCCTGGATGCCCGTCGGGCTGGCGAAGCTGCCGATCTTGTCGCGCATCATCGCCTTCATGTAGTGGGCGATCCGCGAGACGGCGAACATGTACTGGAGCTGGGCCGACAGGGCCGCGTTGGCGTTGGCCGCATCGCTGTCGTACTTTTTGGGGCGCTGGGCCGACTGGGCGCCAAAGAACGCGGCGTAGTCGGTGTTTTTGCAATGCACGAGCGGGATGAAGCCCAGATCGCTGAGTTCCTTCTCGCGGCGGTCGGTGATCGAGACTTCGGTGGGGCACTTGAGGGCGACCTCGCCGTCGTCGGTGCGGAAGGTGTGGGTCGGCAGATCTTCGACCAGGCCGCCACCCTCGACACCGCGGATCGCTGCGCACCAGCCGTAGTTGTCGAAGGCGTCGGTGAGCCGGGCCGCCAGCGCAAAGGCGGCGTTGCACCACAGGTATTTGTCGTGGTTGGAGCCATCCACCTCCTCGACGAAGTTGAAGCCTTCGGTCGGCAGCCCGTCGAGGGGGTTGTAGGGCAGGCGGCCGAGGAAGCGCGGCAGCGCCAGGCCAACGTAGCGGGCGTCTTCCGATTCGCGGAAGGCTTTCCACTTGGCGTACTCGACGGTGTCGAAAACCTTGCCCATGTCCCGCGGCTTGCCGAGATCCAGGTAGGACTCCAGGCCGAAGAGCTGCGGAGCCGCCGCCGTGATGAAGGGCGCGTGGGCCGCCGCCGCGACATGCGACATCTGGTCGACGAAATACATGTCCTCGGGCTGGCGGGTGAGCTCGAACTGGCCGATCAGCGCACCGAAAGGCGCACCGCCGAAGGTGCCGAACTCTTCTTCATAAACCTTCTTGAAGAGGGCGCTCTGGTCGAAATCGATGGCGGACTTGAAGTCCTTGATCAGCTCGCGCTTGCCGGCGTTGAGCAGCTTGATCTTGAGGTGGGTGCCGGTGGAGGTCTGCCGGCACAGATAGTGCAGGCCCGTCCAGGCGCTTTCGAGGGCCTGGAACTCGGGAGCGTGCATGATCGCGCTGAGCTGTTCGGAGATCAGGCGGTCGAGCTCGGCCACCCGGGCGTCGATGGAGGCGGCCAGGTTCTCGGACACCACGACCTCGCCTTCGAGCACCTGGTTGACCAGCTCGCCGATGATGTCCCGGGCGCGGGATTTCTCTTGTTCGGACTGGGCGACGCGGCTTTCCTCGACGATCCGGTCGAGGAGACCGGCCCCCAGCAGGCTGGATTCGGTGGGCGCGGCGGCGGCGCCTGCTTGTGCGACGCTCATTGCTCGCTCCCTTCCGGCTGGGCAGCGCCGGGCGCCCGCAGATTCTCGGTGTTGGCCAGCACTTCGCCCAGCAGCTCTTCGAGCTTCTCGTTGCCGGCCAGCTTGTTGCGCAGGTCGGCGAGCCGCGCGCGCGCCTCCTGCAGCCTGCGCAGGGGCTCGACCTGCTGGACGACCGCCTCGGGGCGGAAATCGTCGAACTGCCGGAAGGTGAGATCGACCCCCAGCTCGCCGCCATCGGCACCCAGGCGGTTTTCCACGCGATAAGCCGCCCGCGGCGCCAGCGCGCCCATGACGTCGTCGAAGTTGTCCATGTCGACGTTGACGAACTTGCGGTCGCGCACCTTGCCGAGGGGCACCTGCGACTGCGCTGCGAAATCACCCAGCACACCCACCACGAAGGGCAGCTCCTTCATCTCGATCGCATCGCCGACCTCGACGTCGTAGGTCAGCTGAACCCGCGGCGGACGGACCTTCTCGAGCCGCTTCTGCACGCTATCTTTTTTCGCCATACCCGTTCTCCAGAATGTTCGGGCCAGGACATCCCGCAGCGGTCGAAGGCCCGACGACCGCCCGCCTATCGCCCCCGGGCCATCCCGGGGCCCTCGCTTACTTCAGTGCACCAAATGGATCGCCGCCCGACGGGTTCGCCTCGGCGGTGGTGGCCGGCTTGCGCGAGCCGGCGCGGCCGCGGTTCTGGGACGCACGCTGCGTCGCCCCGGCGCTACGCGACCCGACGGCATCCGACTTGGCGGCGGACGGCGGCACCAGGACGCTCTCGCCCAGCGTCTCGCGCATCACCTTGACCAGGCCGATGGCATCGGTGCGGGCATTGCCCTTCAGCTCGACATCGCTGCGCAGCTCGTTGAGGGACTGCGTCGCGACGCGCAGGCCGGCCACCGCGCGGATGCTTTTGGCACTGCGGTCGGCCGGGTCGCGCTGGAGCACCTCTTCGGCCGAGGTGATCGCCTGGGCGTAGTTGCCCGCGTCGAAATGGATCCTTGCCTTGCGCGCCCAGGGCTCCTTGCGTTCGGGGTTCCTCGCGGCCAGCTCGTCGAGCGTCTTGAGGGCATCTTTCTGGTTGCCTAGCTGGAGCAGCGTGTCCACCGACCGGGTGGACTGCTCGAAGGCGGCGGCGAACTCCTCGGGCTTCAGGGAAGCGTTGTTGGCGGCGCAACCGAAGAGCACGCCGGACATGCCAACGACGGCGGTAAAAACGAGATTCTTTGCAGTACGCATGGGCTCCTCACGCATGGATGACTCGCGCCATCGCCGCCGTGTTTCGAAGCGGTTGCCTTGACGCAAGTTGCATTGTACATTTCAGCTGGATGCTGTATCAATATTCACCTGACACCTCAAGCATAGCACGACATTCCGCAAAGAAAACAATGGGCATACCTTCAGGGCATACAGCAAGCCATACGTCGTTGCGGCGGCCTGGCCGGATGGTCGTTTCGGCCATCCTGCTCGCGTGGCTGCCCGGCTGCGCTGCGTTGGGCGCGGTCGGCGCAGCCGCCGGCGCCATCGACCGGGTGATGGATGTGGCCGGCGTGGGCAAGGGGCGCGACACCGAAAACGGCAAGCCGCTCGAGGTGGCGATGAAGATCCATGCGGGCGAGCGGCTCAACGCCAGTGGCAGCGGCCAGCCCCTCTCGCTGGTGCTGCGGGTTTACACCCTGCGCTCGCCCGAGCGCCTGAAAGCCATGGCCTACGCCCGGCTGTCGGCACCGGAGGGCGACCGCGAGGCCCTGGGCGAAGACCTGGTCGCGGTGCGCGAGCTGGTGCTGATCCCCGGCAAATCCTACGAACTCGCCCTCAAGGTGGCGGGCGAGGCCAGCACGATCGGCGTCACCGGGCTGTTTCGCGCCCCCTACGCCGACCGCTGGAAGCTCGCCTTCGATGCCCGCAAGTCCGCCGACAGCGGCATCGTCATCGGCGCCCACGCCTGCGCGCTGACGGCCAGCGCCGGCGCCCTCGTCACCGACACCGGCCCGGCAGCCTCGCTGGTGGGCGTGCAATGCAACCGATAGGCAGACCGATCCCATGAACCAGGCCAAACCCCTGTGGGCCGAAGGGCTCTTCCTCAGGCCCCAGCATTTCCAGCGCCAGGACGCCTACGCCGAAACCCTGGGCCGCCATGCCCAGCTGGCCGCAAACCCATTCGCCTGGGGCATCCGCGCGCTCGAGCTGGACCACGAAGCCCTGCGCAGCGGCCTCCTGCGGATCACCCGCATCGACGCCGTGTTCGCCAACGGCGACACCCTCGTCGCCCCGGGCGTCGACCAGCTGCCGCCACCCTTCACCCTCGAAACGGCGGTCACGGACGGCGCCGCCGCCGACTTCTGCGTCGCCGTCCGGCACCTCGATCCCAACGGCCACAACTGCACCGACACCCCCGACGGCCCCGGCCAGGCGCGCTACCTGCTCGTCCCCCGCGAGAGCATCGACCTCTTCTCCGACGCGGCCGAGGCCGAAGTCGTCACCCTCAGCAAGCTCACCCGCCTCAAGGCCGGCCACGAGCCGCTGGGCGAATACCAGACCCTCCCCGTCGCGCGCATCCGCCGCACCGCCAGCAACGGCTTCGAGCTCGACCCGGCCTTCGTGCCCCCGGCCCTCTGCATCCACAGCGCGCCGGCCCTGTTCCACCTGCTGCGCCGCCAGATCGACGCCCTGCAGGCCAAGGTCGACGCGCTCTACGGCCTCCACCGGGAACCCTCCAAGAACATCATCGAATTCCGCTCGGGCGACATCGCCTCGTTCTGGCTGCTGCACACCGCCAGCAGCGCCTGCGCCGCCCTCACCCACCTGCTGCGCAACCCCGCCCTGTCGCCCGAGCGGCTGTTCCACGAGCTGCTGCGGCTGGCCGGCGGGCTGCTCACCTTCTCGAAGGGCCACAGCCTCAGCGACCTGCCGGCCTACGACCACGCCGCCCCAGGCCCGTGCTTTGCGCGCCTCGACGGCCTGATCCGCGAACTCCTCGACACCGTGATCTCCACCCGCTACTTCGCGATCGCCCTTGCCCAGCTCAAGCCGGCCTTCCACGCCGGCCGCCTGGATTCCGACAAGATCGACGGCAACACCGCCTTCTACCTGTCGGTGTCGGCCACCCTGCCGCAATCCGAGATCATCGAATCGGTGCCGCTACGGCTCAAGCTCGGCGCCCCGGACGATGTCGAAAAACTCGTCCTGTCGGCCATGGCCGGCGTGCGCCTGCGCCACGCGGCCCAGGTGCCGGCGGCCATCCCGGTGCGGCCGGGCGCCTGCTACTTCGCCCTCGACACCCACGGCCCGCTCTACGACCGGATGCTCAAGGCCCAATCCATCATGATCTACGCCCCCGAGAGCTACCCCGACCTCAAGCTCGAACTCATTGCCATCACGCCATGACGACCGCTCCCAGCCTGTTCTCCAGCCCCGCGCCCCTTCGCGCCGACGCCACCGTTGCCGCCGCCCCGGCGCGCAGCCTCGTCGACCTCCTCTACGACGGCTTCTACCTCCTCACGCTCCTGCGCAGGCACAGCCTGCCGGCCGACGCCGAGGCGTTTTCGGGCGCCATCCAGGGCCTTCTAGACGATTTCGAGCGAGCCGCCCTGAAGGCCGGCTTCGTCAGCCAGGACATCTTCGATGCCAAGTACGCCTTCTGCGCCGCCGTCGACGAAGCCGTGCTGGGCGCCCGTACACCCATCCGCGACGCCTGGGAGCGCCGGCCGCTGCAGCTCGTGCTGTTCGGCGAACAGCTCGCCGGCGAGAACTTCTTCGAGAGGCTGGAAGCCGCGCGCAATGGCGGCGCCAGCCGCATCCAGGCCCTGGAGGTCTTTCACCTGTGCCTGCTCACCGGCTTCAAGGGCCGCTACCTGCTCGAAGGCCCCGAGAAGCTCAAGTACCTCGTCTCCCAGCTTGGCGAGCAGATCACCCACATCAAGGGCAAGCCCGCCGCCTTCTCGCCCCATTGGGCTCCACCCGACCAGATCGTCAATGCGATCCGGCGCGAAATCCCCCTGTGGATCATCGCCGCGGTGCTCGCGCTGGTCGGCCTCGTCAGCTACCTCGGGCTCGAATGGCAGGCCCGCAGCCAGGTGCGCGAAACCCTCGCCGGCTTCACCGACATCGTGCAGCTGGCGCCCCGGCCACCCACGCTCACCCTCACGCTGCCCTGAGCCCCGCGCCGGAACGCCTGAAGAACGCCTCGACGCAGGCCATCGGCGCCGGCCGGCGCACCCCTACGCAATCTGACGTATTTCTCCGCCGGGAGGCCCCTCGTAATCTGGCACTGCACCGCACAACGCGGCCCCGATTACCCAAGTCCAAGGAGCTTCCATGAGCACTCGTCGCAACTTCATCAAGGCCACGGCCCTCTCCGTCGCCATGGCTTCGGTCGGCATGGCCTCTTTCGCCGCCCAGGCCGCCGACACCATCAAGGTCGGCATCCTGCACTCCCTGTCCGGCACGATGGCCATCTCCGAGACGGCGCTCAAGGAAACCGCGCTGATGACCATCGAGGAGATCAACAAGGCCGGCGGCGTGATGGGCAAGAAGCTCGAACCGGTGGTGGTCGACCCGGCCTCCAACTGGCCGCTGTTCGCCGAAAAGGCCCGCCAGCT
>Ga0075163_10013595_pt1 | contig 10537 bp, 8 predicted proteins | sample JI1023141ADNA_FD_71478 | JGI IMG/M metagenome (GOLD analysis project Ga0075163, IMG submission 71478) | Wastewater effluent complex algal communities from Wisconsin, to seasonally profile nutrient transformation and Carbon sequestration -... | ecosystem: Engineered > WWTP > Effluent > Algae... | reverse complement strand
TGGTGGTGGTGCTGTTCCTCACGCTGGCGAACTTTCGCGCCGGCGTCATCGTGGCCATCTCCATCCCGCTGGCACTCCTCGGCGTGTTCATCGGCATGTGGATCGGCGGCGTGTCCGGCAACCTCATCAGCCTGGGCGCCATCGACTTCGGCCTGGTGGTGGACGGCGCCATCATCATCGTCGAGAACGCCATGCGGCGCCTGGGCGACAAGCGCAAGGAGCTGGGGCGCGCGCTCACCGACGAGGAACGCAGCGAGGTGGTGGTCGACGCTGCCCGCGAGGTGCGCGGCGCCACCGCCTTCGGCGAGGCCATCATCGCCCTGGTGTACGTTCCGATTCTCGCGCTGCAGAGCGTGGAGGGGCGCATGTTCCGGCCCATGGCGCTGGCGGTGCTCTTCGCGCTCGGCGCCGCCTTCGTGCTCTCGCTCACGCTGGTGCCGGCGCTGGCCTCGATGTTCCTGCCCAAGGACGTGGAGGACAAGGAGAGCTTCCTGATTCGCACGGCGCACCGCGCCTACGTGCCGCTGCTGGCCAAGTCGCTGCGCTTCCCCAAGCTGGTCGCCGCCGCCACCTTCGCGCTCTTCTTGGGCAGCCTGGTCGTGGGCGGCAACATGGGCCGCGAGTTCTTGCCCACCCTCGACGAGGGCACCTTGGTGCTCGCCATGGTGCGCTTGCCCAGCGTGTCGCTCGAGCAATCGATGGAGCAGACGCGTGCGGTGGAGAAGACCCTGCTCGGTTTCCCGGAGGTCACCAGCGTGGTGTGCCGCACCGGCCGCGCCGAGATCGCCATCGACCCCATGGGCGTCAACATGACCGACGTCTACGTCATGATGAAGCCCCACGACCAGTGGACCACCACGCACGAGCGCGAGAAGCTGGTGGAGCTCATGGACAAGGCGCTGGCCGACTCGGTGCCCGGCGCCAGCTTCGCCTTCACCCAGCCCATCGAGATGAACACCAGCGATCTGCTGGCGGGCATCTCGTCGGACCTGGCGCTGCGCATCTACGGCCAGGACACGGCGCAGATGCAGCAGATCGCCAACCAGATGATGCGGGTGCTCAAGACCATTCCCGGCGCCAAAGACGTGCGCGCCGAGCAGATCGCCGGCATGAACGTGCTCACCGCCGACGCCGATCGCGTGGCCATCGCGCGCTACGGTCTCGACGTGCGCTCGGTGATGCAGACCATCGCCGCCATCGGCGGCATCGAGGCGGGCACGGTGGTCGAGGGCTCGGTGCGCATTCCCATCCGCGTGCGCATCGCCAACGCGCAAAAGCTGGGCGCCGAGCAGGTGGCGCAGATTCCCGTGCGCGCGCCCAACGGCGCCATGGTGCCGCTCGGTCAGCTCACGCGCATCGACGTCTCGCCCGGGCCCTCGCAGGTGCACCGGGAGCGCCTGGCCCGCAGCATCACCGTGGAAGTGAACGTGCGCGGCCGCGACATCGGCAGCTTCGTCGACGAAGCGAAGAAGCGTCTCGACGCCGAGGTGAAGGTGCCGCCCGGCATCTCCACCTCGTGGGCCGGTGAGTACGAGCGCCTGGAGAGCGCCACCAAGCAGCTCCTGGTGGTGGTGCCCATCGCGCTCCTGCTCATCGTGGTGCTGCTGGTGGCCACCTTCGGCAAGGCGCGGCCGGCGCTGCTCATCTTCCTCAACGTGCCCATGTCCATCAGCGGCGGTATCGCGGCGCTCTTCGCCCGCGGTCTGCCGCTCTCCATCTCCGCGGCAGTCGGCTTCATTGCGCTCTTCGGCGTAGCGGTCCTCAATGGCCTCGTGCTGGTGGCCAGCATCGAGCGTCTGCGCGACAAGGGCGAATCGCTCGACGCCGCGGTGAAAGACGGCGCCGAGGGTCGCTTGCGACCGGTGCTCACCACCGCGCTCGTCGCGTCGTTGGGCTTCCTTCCCATGGCGCTCGCCACGAGCGCCGGCGCCGAAGTGCAACGGCCCCTCGCCACCGTGGTCATCGGCGGCCTGGTGTCGTCGACGCTGCTCACGCTCTTCGTGCTCCCCACCGTGTACGCCTGGCTCGCCCGCAAGCTCGACAAACCCGAAGCACCCAAGGCTCCGAAGACCGAGCCCCAGTCGGCGCAGCCCGCGTCCGGGTGAGCGCGGCCGTCGGCGGCGGGTCGTGCTAGGCTTCCCGACGATGGCGCTGCCGATTCCCCTCCACGCCTACACGTACGCCGAGTACCTGGCCATCGAGGAGCATGGCCTGGTTCGGCACGAGTACATCGGAGGGGAGATCTACGCGATGGCCGGCGGATCGCCGGAGCATGCGGCGCTGGCGGCGCAGGTCCTTCGCCTCATCGGGAACCAGCTACCCGCGGGATGTCGAACTTACTCCTCGGATCTGCGCGTTCGCGTCGACGCTCGCGACGTCACCACGTATCCGGACGGGACGATCATCTGCGGCAAGGTCGAGACCTCCGCGCGCGATCTCATGGCCGCGACGAACCCCGTCCTCTTGGTCGAGGTCACCAGCCCCTCGACGGAAGCGTACGATCGCGGCGCCAAGCTGGATCACTACAAGGACCTTCCGAGCGTGCGCGAGGTCCTCATCGTCTCCCACGCGGCCGCTCGCTTGACGCTTCACCGACGCGAGGCTGATGGCTCGTGGAGCGTGATCGAGGCGCGGATGCCGCTTGCCGCTGGCCTCCCCACAGCACTGGAGCTTTCGAGCATCGGCGGCCGCCTGGAAGTGGCCGACGTGTACGACGGTTTGTAGTGGCAAGTGGCCGCTATCGTTGTTCGGTAGCGCGGTGAAGCTCCATCGTCGCCCCAGCTGCTCGCGAGCTCTCGATGGGAACCGCCGTTCACCCATCTCGACGAGACCGAGGTGCGCATGCGCCCCACGGGAGGCCGCGAAGGAAGGAACGCGTCGTTCCCGCGTATGCAGAGGAATGAGTCTCGACCCTTCGGCGGCGCGTGGCGTTCTCGTCCCTCGTCCTCGGGGTGTCCTTGGCGCTCGAAAGGGTCCGCGCCGCCCACGTTCCCGCGGCCGAGTGACGTTTGCCGTTCTCGCTTCACTGCTCGTCGTCGGATGTGGGGCGTCGCCTTCGCCGGAGAGCGTCGCGCGCGCCCCCGGGCTGCCGATGGCGAGCGCGACGCCGTCCGCGCCCGTGATATCCACGCCGACCGCGACGCCGTCCGCGCCCACGATGCCGACGCCGAGTGCACCGCTGCTCGCGCCCGCGTCCGCGTCCGCGACGACGCCCGCCATCGTCGTGACGAACGCAGCGTATGGTGCAATCGCGCTATGGCGCGCGCACGCGAACGGCGCGATCGAGTCAGTCCCCTTTCCATGGTCCAAACTTTCCAATATCGACTCGCTCACCGTCTCGTCCGACGGACGCGAGGTCGCATACGTCGAGGGCGGCTGGCTCTACGGGCCTCTGGTCGTGCGCGCGATCACCGACGGAGCAAAGACCACCGTCGCGCCGCATCGCCCCGGGCACGAGCTCAAAGTCGTCGCCTTTTCAGTGAACGGCCGAAAGATCCTCTTCGCAGAGCGAACCGCGAAGCGGATCCCTCGATGCTCCCCGGGCCATTCTGATTGCATCGAGCGCGGGCCCGCCGCGTATCGCGTTTACGACCGCGACGTCGCGAAGACCACGCGCGTCGAGCTGATACTTGGCGACTCGGAAGAGATCGCCGCGCTCCTCGACTCGGGCGAGCTCCTTGTGACCAACCTAGACGGCGCGTTCGAGCGGTTCGATCCGTTGACGAAGACACGAACGCCGATCGCCGGCGGGCCGTACGTTCGCTCTCACCACTTCGTCGCGCGCGACCGGGTACTCTCAACGGGTTGGGACGAGACGACCAAACGAACGACCATCCTCGCGCTCGACCTCGCCACATGGAAGGAGTCGGCCATCACCACGCCGGGCGGGTACGCCGAAGCCTTGTGGCCGGCCGCGAGCCCCTCGGGCCGGCGCGTCGCGTGGACGCGCCCCAGCCCTGGCATGAAGCTCGCGCTCGTCGTGGACGGAACGACGCGCACGCCCGCCTCCCGGGATCTCGTCGGCTTCCAGTGGATCGACGACACGGCTATCGTCGCCCACTACCGCAACCGCCTCGATGTGGTCGCGACCGACGACGGTGCGGTGAGAGGCACGTTCACAACGAACGCCGAGGACACGGCGCGCTAACGCGCGCGCAAAGCACTCGCGCGTACGTTGGTCACGGGGTAGAAGATGGCTGGTCGGGCAATCTGGGAGGCCAACGAAGGTTGCCGCTTCACCGACGCGAGGCGGATGGCTCATGGAGCGTGGTCGAGGCGCGGATGCCTCCCCACGACGCTGGAGCTATCGAGCATCGGCGGTCGCCTGGAAGGAGCGGAAGTGTACGACGGCTCGTAGCTAGCTACCGAGCACCACGATGCCGTCGGGCGACCAGTCGCGACCCACGCAGATCACGCCCAGCGACTCGAGCGATGGCGCGATGGTCTTCAACTTGAACGAGTCGGTGGTCGCCATGAGGACCGGGCACGCGGTCTCGGTCTGCCGCGCCGCATCGAAGAAGAGCAACGCGAAGGCGTCGCCCAGGACTTCGGAATCGGGCCACTCCTTGGGGTCGAGCGCGGGGCTGCCGGCCACCATCGCGAACGGAACGATCGACTCCTGGATCCACTTGCCCTTCGCCGTGAGCTTCGCCTCGTTCTCCAGGTAGTCCTCGTAGCTCTCGATGATCTCCTTGCGGAGCTTCTTCGCGGTGCTCCAGTCGAAGAAGCGAATCGCTACCAGACCCGGCGTGTGGCCCCAGGCGTGCTTCTTGGTGATGCGCAGCATGCAGCTCCCGGAGCGGAGCGATTCGATGCGCGCGCGGAATGCGTCGAGGTACATGGTTGGCCAGGATACGTGGTTCGCGCGGTGCAGGTCCACCGGCCGCTCGTCTCGCGGTCGCCCGGGTCTCGCCGTGATGCGCCTGGCGGAGTACAGTCGCCCCGGTGGAAGTTTCCGTCGACCCCTCCAAAGTGCGCGAGTTCGTGGACGCTGCTGTCTTCTACGCGTGGCTCTCGGTGCATCACGATCGCGAGACCGAGGTGTGGATCAAGATTCACAAGGTGCGCTCCGGGCGTCCGTCGATCACGCCGGCGCAGGCCATCGACGTGGTCCTGTGCTGGGGTTGGATCGATGCCATTCGCAAACGCTTCGACCAGGAGAGCTTTCTCCAGCGCTACACCCGCCGCGGCAAGCGCAGCACCTGGAGCCAGATCAACGTGGCCAACGTCGCGCGGCTGGTGAAGGAAGGCCGCATGACCGAGCATGGCCTCGCCGAGGTGCGCGCAGCCAAGGCGGACGGAAGGTGGGATCGTGCCTACGGCAGCGGCAAGGCCATGAAGATTCCGGACGACTTCCAGGCCGCCATCGACGCCTCGCCGCGGGCGAAGAAGATGCTCGTCACCCTCAGCGAGCGAAACCGCTTCGCCATGGCGGTGGGCGTCCACAACCTGAAGACTGCCGCCGGCCGTGCGCGCAAGATCGCGAAGTTCGTCGCCATGCTGGAGCGGGGCGAAACGCCGCATCCCTGAGGCGACGAGCGCGCCTACACTTCATTACTCGTCCGAGCGAGCCGGGTTGCACCGAGCTTAGCCGCCGCGTACCTTTGGAAGGCGGCCACCGCCTCGGCGCCGTTGACCACCAGTCGCACCGAGAGGCCGAGCTTCTTCAGCGAAGCCTGGGCCACCAGCGCATTGACCGGGTTGTCCTCCGCCAGCAGCACCTGCCGCTGCGCCAGGTCCGTCGGAGGCGGCGCCGGGTTCGAAGAGAGAGGCGCCGGGCTCGAGCTGGGCACCGGGGTCGACGTGGGCGCCGGGCTCGAGCTGGGCACCGGCGACGACCCGGGCGCGGCCGACGCCGACTTCGGGGCCGACGAGGGCACGGTCACCTTCTTCATGGTGGACGAAGAAATGCGCCGCGCGAGGATCATGGCGCCCGGACGCACCGCCCCGTGACGTCGGGTGGGTGCCTCGGAGCGCGGTGAAGGCGCCGGCGCGCTGGGCAGCGCCAGCGTCACCGTGAAGCGCGATCCGCGGCCCACGATGCTGGTGCACACCAGATCGCCCCCCATGGCGTGGGCGAGCTCGCGGGCGATGCTGAGGCCGAGACCGGTGCCGCCGTAGCGACGGGAGAAGGAGCCGTCCGCCTGGTGGAAAGCATCGAAGATGCGCGGTAGCTCCTCGGGGGCGATGCCGGGCCCGGTGTCGTAGACCGCGATGCGCACCCGTCCCGGTCGGTAGTTGGCCACCACGGTGACGGTGCCCTGCTCGGTGAACTTCAGCGCGTTGCCCACCAGGTTGTGGAGAATCTGCCTAACGCGCGCAGCATCTCCATGCACCCTACACGGACGCGGCAAGCGCAGGCGCCCCCGCAAGACCAGCCCGGCCTCCTTGGCCACCGGCTGTGAGAGGGAGATGACGCCCTCGATGAGGTGCTCGAGATCGAAGGGCTTGGGCGTGAGCCGCAGGTGCCCGCCCTCCAGCTTGGAGACGTCGAGGGCATCGTTGATGAGCCGGAGCAGGTGCTCGCCCGCTTGCTCCACCAGCGCGAGCTGCTCGGCGGCGGGGACGGAACCCGCCTCTTGCATCATGCGCGTCACGCCGAGGATGCCGTGGAGCGGCGTGCGCATCTCGTGGCTCATGGTGGCGAGGAACTGGCTCTTCACCCGGCTCTGGCGCTCGGCCATTCGCAGCGCCTCGGCGCGCTCCTCGGCGATGCGGTCGGTGGAGTAGCGAAGTCGCAGTAGCTCGAGAATGCGCGCCTCGCAGCGGCGGGCCTCGAGCAGGATGATGGCGAGGAAGATGCCGAAGCCCACCCCGGTGTACACGCCGAAGCGGGTGCGCTCGGCGAGCTGGTGAATCACCACCGGGAGAATCATCATCGTGAGCAGCGACGCGCTGGCACGCCAGCTGGCCTGCAGCACGAACATGCCCACCGCAGAGACGCCCGCGATGGACGTGAGCAAGAGCGCCACCACTTGCGGGTTGTTGCGGGGGGCGAGCCACATGCACAGGAGGCCCCACACCAGTCCGTCGGCGGCGAGCACCGCGAGGAAGAGGCGATCGAGGCTCGCGCCTCCGGAGCTACGGGAAAGGCTCGGCGTGTGCGCTACCTCGCCCTCGGGCGCAGCGGTTGCGCGCGCGATGTGGTTGCTGAGGATCAGCCGCGCCGCGGAGACCACGCAGCGCAGGGTGAACCACATCCAAACGGTGATGTGATCCACATAGGGCAACAGCCCGAGGCAGATGATGCCGCCGAACGCCACGCCGGTGAGCGTCGACATCTGAATGCGCTGATGGAGCATCGCGCTCTGCGCGCGCCCGACCCGCCGTTCCGCTTCCCGCATGAAGCTCTCCCTCGGAGCTCGAGACCGCTGACCGCTGACCTGCCGCGAGCGCGGCCTCGAACTTTCAATCACCGGCATCTGGCAGTCGAGGAGCACCATGTCGGGCTGGCACTCCTGGATGGCTTCGAGGCGGCGCGTCGCATGCGGCAGCACGAGCGCGACGCCGGCTGGGGTCGCACGCCGGTGCTCGCCCTGAGCGCCAACGCCCTCGAGAGCGATCGTGAGCGCAGCCTGGCCTCGGGCATGGACGAGCACCTGGCGAAGCCCTTCCGCGTCGAGGAGCTGCGCGTGGTGCTGGAGCGCCTCATGCGCGAGGCGCCCAAGGTCGTCAACATGGACCAGGAGCCCAAGGCATGAGCGCCCGAGCGATCGGGTACCCAGCTCTCTTGGTGGTTGCCTTTGCATGCTCGCGAACCGAGCCTCGGAGCTCACCGCCTCGCCCCGTCATCACGGCGCCCAGCGTGGCAGCCTCCACGGCGCGACCGTCGGACGAGGTCCGGCATCGATGTGCCGACGACGCCGAGTGCCTGGTGTCCTGCGGACACGGCGCCGTGAACGCGGCCTGGTACATGGCCGCGCACCCGGGTGGTGAGCGCTGCGAGGACGGCTGCGCCAGCAAGGGGATGCGCGCACGATGCGACGTGGATCGCTGCGTGGCCGAGCGCGCGGGAACGCGCGTGCCCGAGTGCACCGGTCTGTTCAAGCCGGTAGCGCCCATCGGTCCGTACCACGCCTGCGCCAGCGACGCCGACTGCCGCAGCACCTGCAAGTACGGCGCGGTGAACGCGCACGTGGGCGGGTTGGTCGACGACTGCAAAGATGGGTGTGCGACCGGCGGTCTCTCCACCCGTTGCGACCGGGGTGCCTGCGTCACCATCGGCGACAGCGCGGTGGTGGCCGCTTGCACCCGCGTCTCTATTTGGCGATAGCGTCTACCTCAGGCTCGGCGGCCTTGCGCTTCTTCCGCGTGCGCATGTTGAGCGCCTCCACCGCAAGGGCGAACACCATCGCCGAGTAGATGTAGCCCTTGGGAATGTGCGTTCCGATGCCTTCGGCGAAGAGCATGACGCCGATGAGGATCAGGAACGCCAGCGCCAGCATCTTGAAGGTCGGGTTCGTGTCGATGAAGGCCGAGACCTTGCCGGCGAAGAGGGCCATGAACCCCACCGCCACCAGCATCGCCACCACCATGACCCAGATCTCGTCGACCATGCCCACGGCGGAGATGACCGAGTCGAGGGAGAAGACCAGATCGATGACCACGATCTGCGCCAGGACTCCGGCGAAGCTCCGCTTCTTCGAGGTGTCGGGCGCGTCGTCCTCGCCCTCCGCCTTGTTGTGAATCTCCTTCACGCTCTTGCCGACGAGAAAGAGCCCGCCTGCCAGCAGCACCAGGTCGCGCCCGGTGACGGAGTCGACGTGATGGTTCTGCACCCAAACGTCGGGCACGAAGCCGATGCTCGACCAGTGGAACATCGGCTTGTCGAGGCTCATCACCCAGCGCACGCCGAGCAGCAAGACGATGCGCGCGACCAGCGCCAGCGCCAGACCGAGCCGCCGCGCCGCGGTTCGTCGCTCCTCGGGAAGCCCCGCCACCAGGATGGAGAGGAACACGATGTTGTCGATGCCGAGCACGACCTCCATCGCAGTGAGCGTCAGCAGCGGGGCAATCCAGTCCACCGGCCGACGGTAGCACGAACATTACGTACCTGTAACCTTCGGCGCTACTCCACGTGAATCTCGCCCATCATGCCGCCCTCGGCGTGCTCGTTGATGTGGCAGTGGTACATCCACATGCCGGGCTCGTCGAACACGGTGGCGAGCTTGAGCGTGCTCTTCATCGGGACGATGACCGTGTCCTTGGCGACGAGCCGCTCGTCGGCCGTGGGCACGCCATTGGTGGAGAGCACCTGGAAGAAGAAGCCGTGCAGGTGGAACGGGTGGTCCATCTCGCTCTTGTTCTCGATCTGGAGAATGCGTGCGGCGTTCCGCGGCACCATCACCGTCGGCACGTTGGGGTACACCGCGCCGTTCACGGTGAAGGCCAGCTCGCCCGCTGCGTTGGTCGACTCGTCGAGCGCGAGCGGGATGGCGACGGGGCCGTCGGGCCGCCGTGCGGTGGCCGCAAACGCCGTGGGCAAGGGCTTGGGCGACGCCACTCCGGCCCCCCCAACGCGAACGCGCGCGACCACCACCGGCGCGTCCTTGCCCGAGTCGTGCCCACGGTCGTACGGATCACCGACCAGGTCCACCGTGCCCGCGCCGGGCGCGATGAACATGACGTCGTAGCGCTCGGCCGGGGCGATGAGCAGATGGTCTGCGTCGTAGGGCTTCGCAAAGTGCCCTCCGTCGGTGCCGAGAACGCGCCACTGCACCCCGGGGATGCGAAGATTGAAGAACCGACCGTTGGCGACGTTGAGAATGCGCCAGCGCACTGCCGCCCCCGGGCGCACGGTGATGGTCGCATCGACGGTGCCGTTGACCAGCAGCGTGTTGCCCTGCCGCCCCATCATCTTCGACGTGTCGTCCAGGTAGGTGGGAAAGGTTCCGTCGTCCTTCAGGCGCACGTCGTCCAGCACCAGCACGCGCTCCTCGTCGGCGCTCGGCTCCTCGGCGCCGCGCACTCGAATCACGCCGGCGAGGCCCTTCTCCACTTGCACGTCGGTGCGCATGTGCGGGTGAAACCAGAAGAGCCCGGCGTCCTTCAGTACGAAGTCGTAAGTGAAGGTCCCGCCGGGCTCCACCGCGCGCTGCATTGCCGGCGAGCCGTCCATCGCAGCCGGGAGCCGTATCCCGTGCCAGTGCACGGTGGTGGACTCTGGCAGTGCGTTGCGAAAGTGCACGATGAGGCGGTCGCCCACCTTGGCCTCGATGATGGGCCCGGGGACCGTGCCGTTGTAGGACCACACCTTGGACACCGGCGTGCGGCCGAACTGCTTCTGCGTCTCCTTGGCTTCGAGATCGACCTCCACCACGTTGGGGTCAGGGTTGCGATCGACGATGGGAGTGAGCGCCAACGGGTCGCCGGGGTCGCTCGCTGGTGCCGGCGTGGCGCTGCTGCATGCGGCGAGCACGAACGCGGAGGATGCGGTGCGCAGGACCCGTCGCGCCGTGCTCACGGGGTACCGGCCTTCTCGTTGGAGTAGGGTGAGTACTCGCCGCCCTTCTTGCAGCGCAGTCGATAGGTGTACGCG
>Ga0075163_10013594_pt1 | contig 10538 bp, 5 predicted proteins | sample JI1023141ADNA_FD_71478 | JGI IMG/M metagenome (GOLD analysis project Ga0075163, IMG submission 71478) | Wastewater effluent complex algal communities from Wisconsin, to seasonally profile nutrient transformation and Carbon sequestration -... | ecosystem: Engineered > WWTP > Effluent > Algae... | reverse complement strand
CACGGTGCCACCGCTGCCGAACGGCGGCATCGTCGCGTCGGCGGGCTTCGTCGTGCGCAGCCCGGATGGAGCGACGCAGCTGCTGCCGGCGGCGAAGCGCGCGGACGGATGCTACGAGCTGCGCGTACCGGCTACGCCGACGCTGGTCGGGCTGCACGGCCTGACGCCGGTGATCGTCGCCGAGCCCGGAGGCGTGATCCGCGGCACGCCACTCGAGCACACGTTCACGAACTGAGAGGCGACGGTGTTCCGAGCCATTCCCGCAGCGACTCGCTCAACGCGGAGTCGTCGACAGCGGCTGGCCGTCGAGCACCCGCAGCCGCGGCAGCGAGCGCAGTCGTTCGCGCGTCACCACCTCGCCGAGGGGCCCGTGCCGCAGGTCGAGCTCTTCGAGCCCGGTCATGCCGACGAGCGTGTCGAGGCTGGCCGCAGTGAGCCCGCGCATCTGGCGCAGATCGAGGGCGCGCAGCTTCGGCATGGTCGCCAAGGAAGCGATGCCGCGATCGGTGATGCGATCGCAGGCAGCAAGCGTCAGTCGCTGCAGACCCGGCAGGTGCTCGGCGATCGCCGCCAGCAGCGCATCCGGGTAGTCGCCGCACAGCTCCAGCGACTCGAGCCCGCGGGGCAGGCCCGCGACGAAGTCGACACCGTCCACCTGCCCGCCGAACGCGCGGAGCACGCGCAGGCTGCCACCACCCGCGGCGTTCGCGCCACCGAGCAGCGCCAGCTGCGCGCTGCGCCAGTGGCCGCCGCCGACGTCGAGCGAACGCAGACGCGAGGCCGCGGCGAGGGCAGTCAGAGTCGCATGGCCCGGCCCCATGCCGATCCGATCGGCGCGCCGCCGATCGGGAACACGTAAGGCGCGGTCGATGTCGTCTTCGGCCTCGGTGCCATTGCGCCAGTTGATGCCGTCGATCGACGACAGATCGAGTTGCTCGAGTTCCGGCAACTCGGCCAGACGCGCCAACACGCCGTCGTCCAGCTGCTGGCAACCGCGCAACGACAGCCGGCGGATCGTGCGGCAAGCGAGCAAGGCGACGACCCCGTCGTCGACGAACCCATGGTTGAACGACAGGTCCAGCTCGCGCAGCCACCGTGCACGCGGCAGCAGAGCCAGCAACTGGTCGTCGGTGTCCATGCAGCGCATCGTCAACGACGTCAGCAGCGGCAGCGTTTCGAGCGCTGCGGCGAACGCCGTGCGCTGCGCCGGGTCGAGACGGCCGAGGCGCACGGTGCCCGACAGCTCCAGGCGACGCAGCTTCGGAAAGCCGAGCAGCACCGGCCAACTGGCGGCGGTCACGTGGGGCGGCACCTCCGGTGCAACGAGCTTCTGGCCGAGGCCGACCGTCTCGTTCCATGGTTCGCGCACGCGCAGTCGCTGCAGTTCGCGCAGTGGCGCCAGCGCCGCGATCACGTCGTCGTCGCCACCGACGACCTCGACCGCGCGGGTGTCGTTCGGCAGCGCCTTGGCGCTGGCCACGTCGTGCACGAACACCACGGCCGGCTCCTCCGCGGGATCCTGTTCGGGTTCCACCGCGTGCGTCGGCGTGGGCTCGACGGCCAGCTGGGTTCGCGCCCACACCGCAAAGCCGACCACGACCGAGGCGGCGAGCAGCACCGTGGCGGCCGTCAGCCAGTTCGCCGTCCGCGTCCTCGGCGCAGGCTGCGCCGCGAGCCGCGCCTGCACGCCGGCGAGCAGGTCGGGTGGTTCGGCCCCGCCGAGACGCTCGGCCAGAGCCCAATCCATCACGGGGTCGTCCTGTGCGATCGTCGGCTCGCGGTCGCCAGCAGGACCAGAACGCCGATCGGGCCCGTCGTCGTCGCCGTCGTTCGTCATCGTTCTCGCCTCCGTTCGATGCAGTTCCGCAGGGCCGCGCGCAGTCGCTGCAGCAGCGTGCGCACACCGTGTTCGCCGAGGCCGAGCTCGGCGCCGAGTTCGGCGCGGCCGAGGCCATCGCGGTAGGTGCGTTCCAACGCGATCCGCGAACGCTCCGGCAGTTCGTCGAGGCAACGGTCGAGCGCCGCCAACCAGCCGGCACCATCGGCGTCGCCGCGCTCGAGCACATCGCGCTGCCAGGCCTGTTCGGCGGCTTCGGCGTGCAGTGCGGCCCGACGGCGCTCGCCGCGCTGCTCGCGCAGCCACAGGTGCTTCGCCGTCTGCCGCAGGAACGCTGCCGCCTCTGCCCCGCTCCAGGCGAGCACACCGCGCTGCAGCGCCACCACCAGCGCATCCTGCGCGATCGCCTCGGCCTGCTGGCCCCGACAGCCGAGCACGTGCAGGAAGCGCCACACAGCGCCCTGATGGCCACGGACGAAGGCGGCGACGTGGTCGTCGCGATCGGTGGCTGGTTGCGGCGGCGGTTCGCTCACGCTGGTCACGCGCCACGGTCCCCCGCTGGCGCACGAAAGTACGCAGCGAAGCCGGAAAAACCCGCCGTCGCTACTGCGGCGCCGTCTGCACGCGATCGCGCAGCCGCAGCTGCCCGCACGCCGCCTCGGCATCGGGCCCGCTCGAGTCGCGGATCGTCGCGAGGATGCCGCGGCTCTTCACCGCGCGCACCATGGCGATGATGCGTTCGCGGCTCGGTGCGGTGAACGGCAGCCCGTCGACCGGGTTGTAGACGATGAAGTTCACGTAGCCGCGCACGCCCTGCAGCAGCGTGCACAGTTCGTCGACGTCCTGGTCGCCGTCGTTGATCCCCTCCAGCATCGTCCACTCGATCTGCACCGGCGTGCCGACCTCGCGCGCGTAGGCATCGGCGGCCGCGGCGATCTCCGGCAGCGGGTCCTTGTGCGCGCGCGGCAGCAGCTCGCGGCGCTTCTGCTCGTTGGCGCTGTGCAGCGACCACGCGAGGCACGGCCTCACCGCGAACTGGCGCATGCGTTCGAGCGGCTTCACGCCGCCGACCGTCGAGAACGTCTGCTTCTTCGGCGAGATCAGCACCTCGTCGCGGATCCGCGCGACGGCGGCCATCACGTTGTCGAGGTTGTGCGACGGCTCGCCCATGCCCATGAACACGATGCGGTCGATGCGCATCACGCGCCGCGCGTGCACGATCTGCTCGACGATCTCGTCGGTCGACAAGTGACGCTCGACGCCGAACAGGCCCGACGCGCAGAACCGGCAGCCGACCGCGCAGCCGACCTGTGTCGACACGCAGCAGGCGCCGACCGGCATCGCCACCGTCTCGACCTTCTTGCCGTCGCGCAGCTCCAGCAGCAGCTTGACGGTGCCGTCCTTTGCGCGGGTCTCCGCGGCGACGCGCGTCACGAGCCCCGCGTCGAGCCACTGCTGCAGGAGCCCCTTCTCGTCGGTGGCGAGCCGCAGCCCGTGCTCGTCGAAGTCCTGCAGCGTCGGCGTGCGCCCCGCGGCGACGAGGCGGCGCGCCAGCAGCGCCTTCGCCTCGGGCAGGGCCTGCTGCAGGCCGGAGAGGCCCGAGCCGATCAGGGGTGCGGTCGCGTCGGTCATGCGGGGCCGCAGAGTGTGCCGTGCGATGCGTGCTTCGCCACCCCCTGCTGCGGTCCAGCACGAACGACCTCGCGCGCGGGCCTGGCTTGACCCGTGCCACGGCCGTCGCGACCATCCGCAGCCCGCACTGCGCGCCACCCGGGAATCTGCATGATGAAGTGGTTGAAGAAGCTCGTCTCCGGCAAGAGCGACTCGTCCGCGGCACCGCCGCCGCCGAACCCGCTGCTCGACGGCCTGGCGACCATGCTGGAGGGTGTCGACGAGCACGGTGGCAAGGCCGCGCGCAGTGGCTTGGCGGAGGACCTCGGGTCGTTCCTGGTCAGCGGCGAGCCGAGCCAGGTGCTGGGCGAACTGGCCAGCCGTCCGGATCTCGCCGAGCACTTCCGACTGGTCTGGGCGCTCTCGGACAAGCCAGCGAACGTTGGACCGTTCCTGACACACCTCGGCGAAGCACAGCCCGAGCAGCTGGTGCGTTGGGGCAAAGCGATGGTCGCCATGCTGCAGGCGGAACGGACCATCTGGCGCATGACCTTCGAAGGGGATCGTCGCTGGGTCGAGGCCATCCTGGCGCAGTCGCTCGGCGCGCCGGTAGGCAGCTGCTTCTCCAGCGAGATCCCACGCCCGCGCGGACTGACGGCGGCCCATCTGGAGGCGGCGCTGGTTGCCGACGGTGCGACGGCGAACGCCTGGCTGCACACGCTGTTCACAATGCCCGCTGACAGATCCGGCTACACGGGCTACACGGCGAAGTGGCATCTCGCATTGACGAAGCTGCCGGACTTCGCCGAAGCGCTGCACCGCCATCGCGAAGTGGTGCGCCCGTGGCTGCGGCCGGCCGAGCTCGAGCAGCGGCAGCATTGCCTGAAGGTGCTGGCGAGCGCGCAGGTGCCGACGCTCGAAGCGTTCGCCGACACGCTGGTCGTGCACGCCCTCAGCGGCAGCAAGCAAGTGCGCGCGCTCGCCGACATGCTCGTGCTCTGGGCTGCATCGGCGACGGCGCCGCTCCTGCGCACGACCGCCGTCCAAGGCACGCCCGACGAACGGCGGCTGGCTCTACAACTGCTGGCGCAGATCGGCACGCAGCGTGGCGACGAAGAACTCGCCGCGTGGGTGCGCACGACGGCCGCGGCCGACAAGGCGGCCTCGGTGCGTGCGCTGGTCGACGACCTCACGACGAAGGCCGTCGCCGATGCCGCGCCGATGCCGCCCGAACTGACGGTGGCGCTGCCGACGATCGACTGGCGGGTCGAGGCGACGCCAGCGCTGGAGGCCGCGCTCGCGAAGCTGTGGCAGGCGTGCGACAAGTCGATCGCCGAACACAACGACCAGGTCACAGCAGCCAAGGCCGCCGGCAACAAGCACCGAGGCCAGCTCGAGTCGTCGATCGACAAGCTGACGAAGGCGCAGCTGCACGAATGGCTGTTCGATGGCGCCGCCGGAGTCGCGCCGGCGAAGGGGCGTGCCTGGAAGCGCACCGAAACCCACTGGTACGGCCTCCGGCAGGTCATGGTGGCCTTCGCACCGACCGCCGACCTGTCGCCCATCGCGATGGCCAAAGTGCTGGCGTTCTTCGGCGAACTCGCCGACCAGCAGGACCTCGAGTACCCGGCACTGCTCGCCTTCGAGGCGATGCACGCACGCACCGGCCACCCGACCCTGCTCGAGCTGCAAGCGATCGTCACCGGCCTCGGCGGCCCGCAGCAGGCCGTGCTGAACAACTACACGAACGGTTGGCAGTCGATCGGCAAGGACTGGCAAGCGGAGCACGTCTGGCCGCTGGTCGCCCACCAGCTCGACACCGTGCTCGGCTGGCTGCGCGATGCGCCGCGCGACTACTCGTTCGACCTCCCGGCGCTCTACCGCGCGCTCGGTACGCTGCCCGTGCTGCCGCCCGAAGCGGTGCACCGCCTGTTCGAGGTCGCGCTGGGCACCGGCAAGACCGAACGACCGCTGGCGCAGAAGGCACTCGCGAACGTTCCCGACAAGGAGGCGCGCATCGCCAAGGCGCTCGCCGACGGCAAGGCCGAAGTGCGCGCGGTGGCCGCGACGTGGCTCGGCGCGCTGCGCCACCAGCCTGCCGTGGCGGCGCTCGAGCAGGCGATCGCCAAGGAGAAGAACGACCTCACGCGCGGTGCTTTGCTCGATGCGCTCGAAGTGCTCGGCTGTCCGATCGAGAAGTACCTCGATCGCGCAGCGCTGGCCAAGGACGCGCAACGCGGGCTGCAGAAGGGCCTGCCGAAGGAGCTCGCGTGGCTGCCGGTCGACGCGCTGCCACCGGTCGCCTGGCGCGACGGCACGCCGGTGCCACGCGACGTGCTGGTGTGGTTGTGCGTGCAGGCGAGCAAGACCAAGTCGCCCGAGCCGAACGTGCTGCTGCGCAAGTACGCGAGCATGATGCAACCGGCGGCCGCGGAGGCGTTCGCGCAGTTCGTGCTGGAGGCGTGGCTGCACGAGGACGTGGCCCCGATCACCGCCGAGGAGGCACAACGCATCGCCGCCACGCAGGCGGCATCCCTCTTCCAGCAGATCCGCCAGTACCCGAAGTACCACACCGAAGATCCGAACCGCGACCTCAGTGTCGAAGAGCTGCTGGCGAAGTACCTGCCCGGGTTCCTGCGGCAACCACGCGGCTCGGCGATCGCGAGCAAGGGCGTGCTGGCGATCGTCGCTGCCGCTGGTGGCGCGCGCGTCGCAGCACCGGTCGGCCGCTACCTGAAGGAGTGGTTCGGTTCGCGCGCGGCGCAGGGCAAGGCGCTGATCGCGATGCTGGCGTGGGTCGACCACCCGAGCTCGATCCAGCTGATGCTGTCGATCGGCAACCGCTTCCGCACGAAGAGCTTCCAGGAGGAGGCGATGAAGCAGGCGCAGGCGCTCGCCGAGCGCCGCGGCTGGACGCTCGACCAGCTCGCCGACCGCACGATGCCGAGTGCCGGCTTCGACGAACGCATGGTGCTCGAGCTCTCGTACGGCCCGCGCACGTTCACGGCCCACCTGCAGGCCGACCTGTCGATCGAGCTGCGCAATCCCGACGGCAAGAAGATCGCGTCGCTGCCCGAGCCGCGCAGCGACGACGATGCCGAGCTGGCGAAGGCGGCGAAGAAGGCGCTGTCGGCGGCGAAGAAGGAGCTGAAGACGATCCACACGCTGCAGACCGATCGCCTCTACGAAGCGATGTGCACCGGGCGCGACTGGTCGGCGAGCGACTGGACGACGTTCCTGCTGGCACATCCGGTCGTGCGCCTGCTGCTGCAGCGCCTGGTGTGGATCGAGGTCGGCTCCGACGGCAGCGAACGCCTGTTCCGCCCGCTCGACGACGGCACACTGACCGACGTCGACGACGAGCCGCTCGAGCTGCGCGCCGACGCGCGCGTCAAGCTCGCCCACGACTCGTGCCTCGACGCCACGCACATCGCCGCCTGGCAACGCCATCTCGCCGACTACGAAGTGAAGCCGCTGTTCCAGCAGCTGGGCAAGGGCACCTTCCAGCTGCCCGCCGCGAAGGCCCGCCTCACGGAGATCGACGACTTCCGCGGCCACTTGCTGGAGGCGTTCGCGTTGCGCGGTCGCGCCGGCAAGCTCGGCTACGTGCGCGGCCAGGCGCAGGACGGCGGCTGGTTCGTCACCTACGAGAAGCGCTTCCCCACGCTCGGCATCACGGCCGTGATCACGTTCACCGGCAATCCGCTGCCAGAGACCAACCGCACGGTTGCACTGGAGACCCTGGGCTTCCAGCGCAAGCTCGGCGACCGCCAGGTGGACATGGCGCTCGGCGACGTGCCGGCGGTGCTGCTGTCCGAGTGCTGGCAGGACCTGCGCGCGTGCGCCGCCGAAGGCACGGGCTTCGACCCGGACTGGCAGAAGAAGAGCGAATACCGATGAGCGCCCACGACCCGCGCACGATCCAGCGCCTCCCGGCCGAACAGGCCTTCGCCGCCGAACTGCAGCGGCTGGCCGCCACCGACAAGGGCGAACGTCCCGCCGGCTGGCGCCTGTCGCCGCGCCTGGTGCGAGCGTTCGTGCTCGGCGACCAGGCACTCGGCATCGGTCGCAAGTTCCATGGCGACGACCCGCTGGTCGAGCGCTGCATCGTCACACTGATGAGCAACCGCGGGCTGCTGCTGGTCGGCGAGCCGGGCACGGCGAAGACGATGCTCTCGGAGCTGCTGAGCGCCGCGATCAGCGGCAGTTCGACGTGCACGCTGCAAGGCACCGCCGGCACCACCACCGACCAGATGCTCTACGGCTGGAACTACGCGCTGCTGCTGGCCGAAGGGCCGTCGCCGCGCGCCCTGGTGCGCGGCCCGATCCACACCGCGATGCAGCAAGGCGCCCTGTGCCGCGTCGAGGAGATCACGCGCGTGCAGCCCGAGATCCAGGACTGCCTGATCGGCATCCTCTCGGACCGCGTGTTGCACGTGCCCGAACTCGCCGGCGAGCATGCCACGGTGTTCGCGGCGAACGGCTTCAACGTGCTCGCGACCGCCAACCTGCGCGACCGCGGCGTGCACGAACTGTCGAGCGCCCTGAAGCGCCGCTTCCACTTCGAGACGGTGCGGCCGCTGCACGACAAGAAGCTCGAGATGCAGCTGGTGAAGCAGCAGACCGACGCGCTGCTCGCGACCGCCGGCGTCGACACCGTGCTGCCGCCCGACGTCGTCGATCTGCTGGTGACGGCGTTCCACGACCTGCGCAGCGGCGTCACCGCCGAGGGCACCGTCGTCGAGAAGCCGACCGCGGTGATGTCGTCGGCCGAAGCGGTCGCCGTCGGTTACGCCGCGTGCCTCGACGCACACTGGCTCGGCGAGGGCGACGTCGGCGGCGAGCACGTGGCCCGGCAGCTGGTCGGCACCGTGCTGAAGGACAACCCGGACGACGGCAAGAAGCTGCGCCACTGGTTCGACGTCGTCGTCAAGGCGCGCGCGCAGCAGCACCCGCAGTGGCGCCGCGCGTTCGGCACCCGCCGCGAGGTCGATCGCTGACGATGGGCCGGTCCGCCGACATCCTGGCCGAACACGAACGTCTCGCTGCGCTGGCCCTGGCCGCGCGGACCGACGCGCTCGTCGTCGTGCCGGTGAGGCACCACAGCCCGGCGTGCGCGCTGCAGCTGCACCGCCGCCTGCGCGCGCTGCGACCGAGTGCCGTGCTGATCGAAGGGCCACGCTCGTTCGACGAACTGCTGCCGGTGCTCGGCCATGCCGACGCCGTGGCACCGTTCGCCGTGCACTGCCACGTCGTGCTCGAGGGCGGGGGCGACGACGGGCGGCGCCGGGCGGCGTGGTATCCGTTCTGCGACCACTCGCCGGAGCTGGTCGCGCTGCGCACCGGGCTCGCGCTCGGCGTGCCGGTGCGCTTCGTCGACCTCGACCACGCCGAGCAGTGCCGGCTCGAAGCGCATGTCACCGACCGGGTCGAAGCGGACTCGCTGCTGCACGAACGCCACCTGCAGCGCAGCGCGCACCTGCAGCTGCTGGCGACGCGCCTGGGCTGCCGCGACCACGAAGAACTCTGGGAGCACCTGTTCGAGGTGCCCGTGGTCGCCACGGCACCCGACCGCCACGACGCGCAGGTGCTGGCGTACTGCGCGCTGGCGCGCCGCGACCACACCGACGCGGAGCTGGCGGCCGACGGCACGCTCGCGCGCGAGGCCGAGATGGCCTGGCACGTGCAGCAGGCCCTCGCCGAACGAGCGCCCAATGCCGGCCCGGTGGTCGTGGTCGTCGGCGGCTTCCATGCGGTCGTGCTGCCGCAGCTCGTGCGCGATCGGGTGCCGCGCCCGCAGATCACCGGTCCGCGGGTGCTGCGCGGGGACCAGGCGGTCGTGCGCTACGCATTCGATCGGCTCGAACGGCTCCACGGCTACGCCGCCGGCATGCAGGCACCGCGCTGGCAGCAGGAGGTCTGGCAGCGCCTTCTGCGCCAGCACGACGCCGGGGGAAACGACGTCGCCCGCGCGCGCGACGACGCGGCCCTGCAGCTGCTGGCCGAGCTCGCCGAGGAGCTGCGCGAGACGCACAAACTGCCGGTGCCGATGCCGACGCTGGTCGCTGCGTTCGAGCAGCTGCAGCGGCTCGTCACGCTGCGTGGCCGCGTGGCCGCCACGGTCGCCGACCTGCGCGACGCCCTCGGCACGTTCGTCAAGGGCGATGCCGACGCCGACGGAGTGCTGGTGCGCGGCCTCGGCGAACGCATGCTGACCGGCAGCGCCGTCGGCCGCGTGCCGCCGGGCGCGGCCACCCCGCCGCTGCTGCGCGACTTCCACGTCCGTGTGCGACGACAGCGATTGAAGATCGACGACACCGAGCCGCGCAAGCTGGCCCTGGACCTGTACCGCCGCCCCGAACACCGCCGCACCAGCCGGCTGTTGCACGGCCTCACCCTGCTCGGCGTGCCGTTCGCGACCCGCACCGCCGGGCCGGACTTCGTCGCCGGCCGCCAACTCGACCGCCTGCAGGAACACTGGCTCTACACGTGCACGCCGGCGACCGAGGCGGCGCTCGTCGAGGCCGCGCTGCACGGCACCACCGTGCCCGAAGCGGTGGCGCGACGCTTCCTCGACAAGCTCGCGGCGCTGGCCGGATCGGGGCAAGCGCGCGATGCGCGCATCGCCGCCGCGATGCTGAGCCATGGCTGCGTGCTGGGCCTGCACGAACACATGCCGCGCCTGCTCGCCGACCTGCGCCAGGCGATCGCCGCCGACGCCGACTTCGCTGCGGTCGTCGCGGCGGCCGGCACCATCGCGCTGCTGCACGAGTCGCGCGAACCGTTGGAAGCGCGCGCCATCGACGAACTGCCGGCGGTGCTGGCCGCCACCTACGAACGCGCGCTGTTCCTCGCCCGCAGCCTGCCGACGAACCCGCCCGACGCACGGCCGATCGTGCAGGCGCTGCAGCAGCTGCACGAACTGCTGGCGTCGACCGCCGGACGTCCCCTCGACGCAGCGTCGTTCCAGGAACTGCTCGTGCACCTGCGACACCAGCATCCCGACCCCTCGCTGCGCGGGGCCACCGCCGGCCTGCTGCACGGTTCCGGCGACGTCGCCAACGCCTTCGTGCTCGGCGAACTCACCGGT
>Ga0075163_10013593_pt1 | contig 10538 bp, 7 predicted proteins | sample JI1023141ADNA_FD_71478 | JGI IMG/M metagenome (GOLD analysis project Ga0075163, IMG submission 71478) | Wastewater effluent complex algal communities from Wisconsin, to seasonally profile nutrient transformation and Carbon sequestration -... | ecosystem: Engineered > WWTP > Effluent > Algae... | reverse complement strand
CAGAAACATCAATGCATAATAGACAAGCTACATGAATTCGTCAATTGGTTAACATACTCCGACACCGTAATTACCCTTCAAACTAGGGAAATTTATCTGTTTGCCATTAGAGATTACCTGATTTGGTCATGCATAAGATATCGTGTAAGTCATGAGTTCATAACGCGCATAAATAATTCATTAAACTCTCACATAAGAAAATATGACTCCGCAACCAAAACGAGTTCATCTTTTACAAAAGAGGAATTTGACATAATTTTAAAATATTCAAACCCTCTTGAACCTACGAACCCCTTCAAGAAAAAAGGTAGAAATCGAAATTTTCTCATTATTACTTTATTCCAATCCACTGGTATAAGGCTTGGCGAATTGCTAAACTTAAAATGTTCAGACATTCACAACTTTGACGACCGCTATTACATCGAAATTCTAAATAGAGAGGATGATGAATTTGATGATTCACGAGCTAGAAAACCCTCAATAAAGAATAGCCAAAGCCTGAGAACGGTCTCAATTACTCAACAACTATACTTTGCTATTGATGACTACATTAAAGCTGAAAGGCGTCCCTTCCGAGAGGGCAAGAAAATGAAACTGCAGCACGGATTCTTGTTTACAAGCGAACGGGGAAAGCCTCTATCCTACTCATTAATTGGAAACATGTTAAACCACTTAAAAAAATCGGTTATAGCAAAAGGCGAGAATTTCTCTAGTGCATTAACTCCCCATTCATTTAGATACTTTTTTGCTGAAATGTATTTATGCAATTTAATTGAAGTTCAAGGACTCGACATTGAGTTAGCAAAGGATCATTTAAGAACAATTTGCGGATGGTCAGTTAGTTCCGTAATGCCAAATTATTATGCGAAAAAATATATTGCCGAAAAGGCAAACAAATTGAACTTAAAGAGAATTGAAAACAGATGAAATTCAATTTTCTTAATCCTGGCTTTGTTAAGATAGCTCAAAGAAATAAGGATCATGTTAACATAATTGACACAAGTGGCGATATTTGGATCTTTTATGACGGTGGATCCAAAAGGGAGATAAATTGGAAGTCACTTAATCTTTGCAACGATTATTTAACAGAGTTATTTCAAGGGTTTATTTTTCATAGACTGGAAATGTTTGCTCCTATCACTGTTTGGGCAAACTATCTTTCAATAAGGTTACTCTCAAAATCAAATTTGAATAGTGAATTTCCCTGGCGAGAAAATGACGTTTTGAATTTTATCAACTCGCTAAAATTCGTAAGAGAGAAAAACGACTTTTATCAATTTTATTTATGGGGTTTCAATAACGGACTAACTGGGTTTGAGAAAAATATTCAAGTCAAAATTAGAGAACACAATCAAGGTCATCGGCCTGTTCATAATAAAAAGATTCTTTTAAGGCAGGCTGGGATTACCGCTGAGCAGGAAATACTGCTTCTTAATTACATTGAAGAGTCTTACTCAACTAAGGATTACCACCTACTAAGAGACAATATTATCATTCACTTGGCTTTTCAACTAGCTCCAAGGCCTATTCAGTTACATAGCTTAGAAAAAACTGATTTTGTAGTTGTGCCCTCTGCTGCAACAAGCTATTACTCGCTCAACTTGCCGATGGCAAAAAAAATTAGGTCCAGACTTCCAGAGAGACGGCCACGAAGTATTGATTCAAACCTTGGTAAGAAAATAGAGCAATTAATAACTCTTGATCGAGAGAAATTCAAAATCAATAATAATTCAGCTCTTTTTAAGCATGAAGATGGTTCTCGTTTAGCAAGCTGGCGAGTCTCTGAAATAATTATCGATCAACTCGCAAAACTGGGAATTAAGGGCGGACTAACAACCATGAGACATCACCTAGCTCAATCAATTGCTGACATGGGTGGTTCCGCGGAATTGATTGCGGAAATACTAGGGCATAACTCGCTTGTCGCGGCTAGAGCATATGTTGCCGCCTCACCAGGTATCTCTGTTATCAAGACAAAGGCTCTCGGTAAAAATCAAACATACTTAAACATCCTTAAAATGTTAGTTACCGGAGAAATCACTGACAGAGTCGAGAGTCCTAAAGATCGATGGGTTAAGGGCATTGTCGGAAAACAATATATTGGGGGTATCGGGGCATGTGGTTTAAGTTCAAATACATCGTGCCCAAAGAACCCAGTTTATTCCTGCTACACCTGCAAAAAATTTCATCCTTTTGTTGATGGTTCGCATGAAGTAGTGAAAAAAGCCTTGGAGGAACAAGCACAATCCTTTGTTGATGTTGCCATAAACAACATGGACATAGAAACCAATAGATCTGTGACTCAATTAGAGCTTACCATTCAGGCCGTCCAAGGTGTAATTGAAAACTTGAAGCTTAAGAACCATAATTAAATGAGTAAACACTATTTAATTAACCTAGAAAATTTCATAAGTGAAGAACGAGAATATCTTCTTTCACTAAATACTTTCATTACCTGGGAAGACTCTCTTTGGGACTGTGCTAATTGGATATTTTACAGGGGCGCGTCTCATAAAGTGAATTTCAATGAATTACCATCCGAAGGAAGAAGAAAGACAGCTGACCCAATCCCCCTACCCTTTTCTGATTTCTGCAAAGCGTTAGTAGTTTTTATTTATAGAACAAAGAAAGTGGGCCTGCCATCCGTTCAACAATATGCTATTGAATGTAGACGGATTTACGGCTTGATGAAATTAAGAAACGAATCCTCCGTTCATCAATTAACTCGGTGGCATTTTGAAGAAATAGTTAAACAACTCCAAGAAAACAACTATAAGAATCTATATGCAGGGGCAACAACGATTCAGGTAATTAGTAAGATAATCGATGATAAGGACTTAACAGAGCAACCGATTTGCTTTAAGCACTGCATTCCTGAAGTGCTAAGCCGTAATACATACATTCCGATAGCAGATCTGGGATCAGACAAGAGTAGAAAGATGGATGAAAAGCTTCCCAGTTATGAAGCAATGAAAGCATATTCAATTTGCACTAACAATCCACTTAGTGACGATGAAGAGATTATTCTACGAACAATCGATTTGCTAATTGTCATGGGGCAACGGGGCAATGAAGTGGCACTCATCCCATTTGAGTGCTGGGTCGAAGAGAGGGCAACTTCAGGAAGAGATCAAAAGATTCAAGATGCGAATGGTAAGGAAATAATAAAATACGGCATACGATATTACGCAGAAAAGAAATTTAAATCTACTGTGCATTGGTTAGCTGATCAGGATGTACCATTTGCAAGACGAGCGGTCGAAAGATTAAAATTGCTCACTGAAGAAGCTCGCAAAATAGCTAAATGGCAAGAAGAGTCTGGAAGAATTTGGGAATTGGATCCAGAAAACGTTCTTGAAGATTCAGAATTATTGAACTACTTATATTATACGAGCTTTCAATCAATGCACGTCTTTTTCCGAAGGCGCAATGTTGATCCAGTAAGAATTATCAAAGGGGATTTTGGGCGGCAAAATTGGAATGGTAGCAATTATCCCAATAAGTATTTCTATCGTGCAGGAGATATTGAAAACGCTTTTAAAAAAATGCAATATAAAACTCTCACCCAACTAACCCACACTCAACTCAGGGAGAAGATCAATGGAAAATGGGTTACATTATTAACGACAAGTCAACTGTTAAGTATCAAATTTGAAGGAGCTTTTGCGCCATCAAGACCCAATCAAAAAAACAGGCTACTTCCGCGGCGAGTGTATCTAAGTGACATTAACCATGCCTTAGGTGGATTTAAAAATATTGAGTCAATTTTTGAACGGCGAAACCTTGTTGAAGCTGATGGATCAAAAATTAAAATAACAAGCCATCAGCCTCGACACTGGAGAAATACTATCTATCAACTTGCCGGTATGACGAATGTTCAACAAGCTCTAGCTTTAGGCCGAAGTAATCTAAATCAAAATGCCACCTATCAACATACCTCGATCCTTGACCGAACTGAAAGCCATCAGAATTTTTTAGCATTTAACTCCATAAATGAGAAAATAGCGTATCTACACGATTCAATAAGAGAACGCAAACTCATTGGCGAGATAACAAATGTTTATCACAATCTTCTCGAAAATAATACCAAGCAAGAAGCTGAATCATTTTTGAAAATTCACGCTACAGCAATTCACATCACACCATTCGGAGGTTGCACTCATGATTTCAGTCAGGCTCCATGCCCAAAGCATCTTCAATGTTTCAACGGCTGTTCACATTTACATAGGACAAATTCAACTGGTGAGTCTGAAAAGATTGCTGAACAAATTGAAGTAAGTAAATTGGCATTAGAGAAGATGAAAAAAGAATCTGATGGTGAGTATGGCATTGATGTTTGGATAAAGGACCTTCAAACCAAGATTGAAAATATGCAGAAAGCACTTGACATTAGACCAGACGACAAAGCTGTTAAAGTCTTCACTAACGGGAAGCCAATTACACAAGATGTCTCCAAAAGAAAAGGTAGTTCTGTTTCTGATAAATAGTTTATGGCAAAAAAACCAAGGGGCAAAAATTTAACAGAGAGACTTGTTGAGGTTTTGAATGAAATGAAAAAAATGGGCTATAAGGCGGCTCCAATTTCTCGATCAACGGTTCAAAGACGCTTAGGGCTTAAAAGTAGAAGTACTCTCGTGCTAGAAGGACGAGGTCAACTAATTGATCGAGCTAGGGACATACAATTGGATGATGCCGGATTGGACAAGAATAAAAAACTAAGAAGGAAAACACAGGATGAGCAGATTCAGGCACTCAAAGAAAAAATTACTTCTATAGAAAGGGATCTTGATATTCTAGTAGGGAAATTTGCCATGGTAGTTAATGGGTTGCAGGCTAAAGGCCTTTCAATTGAAGATATTATGCTTCCCCTGCGACCAAATTTCAAGAAGCAAAAGAAAAAGTAGCGTCCAAATAATGCCGGGTCAGAGAGTATCAGCCGACAAAGTCAAAGAGATCATTGAGCTAAAATCTCGGCATGTCAGCAATAGACGAATTGCTGAAATTGTCGGACTGAATCGCAATACTGTCAATCATTACTGCCAGCTTCAGACTAAAGGCTTGCTTGGCAATGCCTTTAAAATCAAAAAAAGCAAGTCATACCACAGTGAGCAAAGGCTTATTGATTGCCTGAAGTTCATCCAACAGAAATTTGAAGCCACGAAACTCTTACCGCTGTGGAAGCTATATAAAATTGAATTTAATGATGGATATCGATATACTCACTTTTGCGGGATAGCACAACTGGTTGAAAGGATCGTTATTATGAAAAATCCAACACACCCTCCTATCTTGATTACAGGGCGGCTAAAGGTAAAATCATCGATCAATCCTGCTTACTTTATTTGCCTACTATTTCCTGCCAGCGGGCTGCAAACCACTATTCATACATCAGATTTGAAAGCCATTAGTATTATCAATTTTCTACAAACTTCATTTTGCACACTGGGTGGCTATCCTGAGATCATGGGGCTTGCCTCGTCTCAACATTCGTTTAAAAAACTTCCACGCAGTACTATTCAAGATGTAGAAGATTGGCTTGATCAAATGGGTTCAAAGGTCGTTCACCATTCGAATGAAAATATCGAGTTTAAGAAAATAATAAGTCAGTTTTCGCTTGATGCACGCACCACCAACTCAGATGAAGAACAATTTTTCGGAGTAAGAGTATCACTACTCTTCAAAATCTTTGATCGACCAAACCTTTCTGAAGTTCCTATCAAATTTCCAGAACTGAGAAAAGTAATAACCGCCAAGGCGCAAAAGAATTCTCATGTCTTTCTACCAGAGGACAAGAACTACTACTCTATTCCGTCATCATATATAGGTCAAGTATTAACAATCAAATACAATTCTGAGATCGTTTCCATTTACTCCGGTGATAAACAGCTCTGCGATCACCTACGAACCCTGAAACACTTCACTTATACCACAAACAAACATCACCTGAATCCTAAAGTCGGGTGGACTAAAGAATACTTCCTTCGAGTCTCTTCAAAAATTGGAGCTTCAACCAAATTATTTATTCAGCACCTTTTTGAAAAATATGATTCCCCAAACGCTGGATTTAAACAAGCAAATGCTATTCTTCTACTTAAGAATAAATACCCTGGAAGGGAAATTGAAGCGGCCTGCAGCAAGATACTCCCGATCGGGCCTCATACATATCATCGACTTAAAAGAGAGCTTGAGTTATCCTTGACATTTGGTTAACACCGATTCTTCGTTAAGCCACCAATGTTAGCCGGGGCTTTTTCTCTTCTCAATCCAGTCATACATTGCTTTTAAATTAGGAACGTCATGAAGATATTTCATTTCCCTTTGTTCAAGTGGATATAAAGTCAGCTTAATCTCGTTTTCCTTTTTAAATTTCTGGTTTAGGTTTTTAATTACAGTCGAAATATCAATTATTGGTAAGGGCAAATGTACCCCGAACATTCTTTCAGTGTTTCCAGTGTCAAGATTAAACATTGCCACAAAACATTCAAGCCCTTTGTCACAAATGAAATATACTCCGGACATCGATTTTGGATATGTCGGTGAAAACCAAAATCCTTCAGGATAAACTCGTTCTTCTGGATTTTTCAATTGTTGTCTGACAATGTCAAAACAACTATTAAGAACGAGCGAATATCCGAACCGTTCAAACATCATTAGGTATCCAGTTTTAAGAAGAGCATATTCTAAATTCTCAGGAATTACTTTACTCTTCAAAAAGTCCATGTTAATAATGTTACCTCCTTTCACTTGCTTCATAGTCTTTTCCAACTTACCGGGATGGTTGTTCTTTTTGCTATGGAACATTGTCATTGTCCCATCCTTATCAACTGTAATTGTACCTGCAAATGTCTCTCCGTAAATGTTTACCTTGACTCGTGTTTCTGTTCCAGGAATAAACTTGCCACTGTCAATTTCACGAAGCCTTTCAGTTAAATGGAAATCAATTTTGTGTCCTGCTGTGTTGTTGCAAGACTTGCAGGTAAGGGTATTTGCTGAGCCACCTAATGATTTGGGTGGAGCATCTTCAAGGGTTAGAGGGTCGTCTGTATTTAGGTCAGCATGTGGCCTCAAGCAGATAGGACACAAATAGAGATCTTTGTCACCAGTCACTAAAGCATTGTCAATTAGAAGGTTTAAGTTATCCTTATACTTATCAAAAATTGCTTGTCGCTTGTCGCGTCCTTTACTCATTGGTAGTTCGTTTAAAATCTCCGCTAACAAGCTTATGAGGGAGAATCCTTCATAAGCTTGCTTGCCTTACTCAGTAATGAAATAAATCTAGTTACAATTGCGGTGCTAGTTTTAAACGACTTTTCAGCTAGGTCAGTGGGACTTTCAAATTGACCCCTTACGTAAGCTACATAAAGCCCGTCATTTTTAACATCATTAGCTGCATCCCACCAATCAATTTCAACAGTATCATCACCAGCAATTGCTTCAAATACCAATCCTATAATGGATTTAACCTGCTCGCTTCTTTTGGAGGAGAATGCACCGAGAGATAATGAAAGTTTTCTAACAAAATCATTCAATTCCTTTCCTCTAATATGTTTAGCATCATGCCTCTTGAAGATCGGTTTAATTGCAAACGGAACTTGCACATCTAAGTAAATTGATAGTAGGACAAGGGCTTTTATACATTCTTCGCCAGACAAAATCATTATTGAATTGGCTAGGCCCGCATTTAGATTCTCACCTTCGATTTTTATTGCGGAATTAAATTGACTGCTAGCATTTTCTAAGCAAAATTGAAAACCCCTTAGTATTTCACGCTTGTTGATTTGATAATACGGTAGATTTGATTTTCTAATTTCAGCTTCTGCGGGCTTCCTCTCTAGCACCATGTACTTCCTGATAAATTCTCGGTACCCATCTATTGATTCTATCTTAACAAGATACCTTGGATAAATATCTTTTTCAGACTTTCGCATTGAATTGCGACCAAATCCGTCATATCCGAATTCACTACTTGCAGAAATAGCCAGTTGCGCACACCATTTTTTTATACCATCAGTTATTAATATCAAATCTTCGGTACTTAAAAACTTATCAGTTATCTGGCCATGAAATATTTTATTTCTGATTGATATCGCGTTCAGAAGATTCTTTTCAAGTTGATCATGCTCTTCACCAATTAGATCCTTGAGCTTTACAGGGTATATTATCTCAATTCCCTTAATGAATCCAAGGAAAAAAACATTTCTGTTTTCGGCTAAAGCCTCCCTTAATTCTTTGAATTGACCATTGAGGTTGGGGTTTTGGTAGACCAAAAAAGTAAAAAGCTTACGTATTTGTCTTTCAGCTTTAATTAATGAAAGAGCAAAAGCATCAACGCCTTTTGTTATACACTTTGAATCAAGGATTAACTCAACTGGTTCAAATTCCTTACTGAAGTCCATCGTATGCTAAAATTAATGAAGTGATAGTTTTCTTGAACGATGGAGGGTGGAGCCCTCTCACCTACTGATTACCTTTAATGCTTCAACTCAATTCTTGGGAAACCCTTTTCAAAGAAAGACTGTCTAATCCTGTAAATATTCCGCCAAGCTTCAATACTATTATTTAAGAAAAGACCGCTGTCATATCCTTCATTTGAAATAGGATTATTGTAGATGTTAGCGACAGGAATAACTCTGATTTCGTCAAACATATGGTCAAATCCTTCTCTAGCTTCAACAGATATGTTTAAAATATCATAAACAGCTTGTCTTTCGTTCTTCGGAAATTCAAAATGGTGTATTGGGTAAAGCTCTATCACATTTGACTCTTTTAGATCAACTTGTTTTTCTAAATCTCTTTGATCCATAAGCTTCATGTCGGCTACCATTTGGTCATATTCAGTTTGCTTATTTTTAGTCTGTGCATCCATTTCATCATAAAACACCTTCAGTTTTTCATGAGTGGTGCCGTTATTTTGGAGATGCTTCAATTTGTTTTGGCCTTCCTTTAATTCGAGTGTTTCAATGATTTGAGAAAGTTCAGTAAGTACATTGTACGCTGAATCCATTTCTCCCATGTAATGCAAAATTTCGTATTTAATTGACAAGCCTGCGCATAGATTTTCAATGTGAGAAATTTGACGAAAATATTCGATTGCACGATCAAGGCTTTTCAGGAAGTCAACAAGCATTGCGGAGCGTTCAACGCTCATAGATTCAAGTTCATGCCCATTATCGAAGTCTACAAGATCAGTATAAACTTCAAATTCATAGTTAACCTTTGTTTCATTTACAATAGCATGGCTCGTAACAAAGTAGTTTTTAGATTCGATTGATTCTTCTTTAATGGCTCTTACCTTCTGAGACCAAATTAATTTTCGTTGTATGATGTCCTTGAGTTGACTAACCCTTAAATCGTGATTTTCTCCAATAATACTTTCATACGCCTTAATCCTAGCTATCCCTCTGGCATAGTCCATATTAATTTTGGAGCCCTCAAAAAGTATTAATTCACATTTAACAAGTAGCTTAATGTTATCATTCGCATCAGTTGACTGAAGTATTTGCTCCATTTCCTTTAAATACTTTTCGTACTTGGAATCAACATCTTGACCATCATCTTTCAGATACAACTCTCTTTCTCGGCTCACTTTAAGGTAGTACCTAATGTGATCACTCTTGCCAATGGTATCAAGCTTGGCTTGATAATCAATTTTAGATATTAACCCCAAGGAATAGCGAGCAGTGGTGTCGTACAAAATTAGATGCTCAAAAAGATCATCAGTTAGTTCCGATTTAAGTTTGATCGCATCTTTGAAGTGAGTTAGTGATTTCATTAAGTCCCCTCGATAATAGTAAGCAATACCAATTATTAAATTATACTTGGCTGATGTTGCAATTGCTTGTGATCCGTTTTGGTGAGCTGCCAATATATCTAGCCACTTTGATTCATTTATTAGGTGCAACCCAAATTGCTCTATCAACCTTCTTATTTCTGAATCACTTGTTACCTTCAGTTTAGGATCAATTAGTATTTTTTCAGAAACCATTGAAGAGCTTATTGCCAGTTGCTGGTTAAGATTTCTAGAGAAAATACCGTGGTCTAACGCAATTTGATACATTGAGTTGATAGCATTCAAATCAAGTTTTTTTTCGAGCCTCAACGTATGAGTGTCTTGGCTATTCAGGTCTTGCTTTTGTTCAATAATATTTTTTACAAACTCGTTTAAATGTTCATAAAGGAATACATTTTCCTTCTTAAAGTATAAAACGTAAAAAGCTGGTATTCCTGAATTTAATAGATAATTAATATTGGAAGTATAAATACTAATGCTTACTGAACCATCATCGTTTTCTTCCTTTTTCTCAGTTGCTTTTAGTTGGATGAAGAATCTAAATCCAGTATGCTTCCCACCTCTTTTTATTTCATTTCTGAAATCAATGCCCTTATCACGTCCAGGCTCTTTTCGGATCTCGAAATTAGTAACATCAAAAAGTGGTATAAAATGATTATTCGAGATGTCTTCGAGCTCCTCATTTGGATTAACAAGGGGAAGTTTCATTTCATCGAGTATATTCTTATCCATTTATTTATTTTTAAAT
>Ga0075163_10013591_pt1 | contig 10538 bp, 8 predicted proteins | sample JI1023141ADNA_FD_71478 | JGI IMG/M metagenome (GOLD analysis project Ga0075163, IMG submission 71478) | Wastewater effluent complex algal communities from Wisconsin, to seasonally profile nutrient transformation and Carbon sequestration -... | ecosystem: Engineered > WWTP > Effluent > Algae... | reverse complement strand
GTAAGAGCCCACCGCGGCACTGGCGACAGTGACGGCACGGTAAACCCCATCCGGGGCAAGGCCAAATAGGGGGACGTTGACGCTGCTCGCGGAGTCCCCGGGTAGGCTGCTTGAGCGGCGTGGCAACACGTCGTCCAGAGGAATGATTGCCCGGCGGGTCGGTTTTCGGATCGGCCCGCTCGACAGAACCCGGCTTATCGGCGGGCTTCCCTTTTCTTCTTGATTTTTCCTTTTTCGCCCCACTTTCCCCCACTCCCGTGGGGCGTGGTTGCGTGTCAAATTGCCAAAATCACGTTTTTTGACATCGCCGCTCCTGCCTGGCGATGTTTCCCTTTTGCCGCTCTCCGGTACCTTGCGAATTGAGCTTCAACTTTCGCAATCTTCTGTATCGGCGTTGATTTATAAGCGTATTTCCAGAATCTCGGCTGTCGCCCCTAAGTGCTTGTGCGCAAAAGGGATTTGCCTTTGGCTCGGCTTGACCGGGTATTCCTTTTGTTCTAAAGTGGGACGAAGTGGGCGAAAGTGGGAAAAAGTGAGTTTTTCTGGTTCGTTCGGGTGAAGAAGTGGGGGAAGCATGTTTCAAGGCGCAGCCGCGCTCAGTCTCGATGCGAAGGGTCGCCTGGCGATTCCTGCGCGGCACCGGGACGCGCTCGCAAAGCTGGCCGGGAACACCTTGGTCCTGACGGCTCACCCCCATCGTTGCCTCCTCATCTATCCCGCTCCGGCCTGGGATCCGATCCGCGACAAGGTGCTCGCGGGCTCCAGTCTCGAACAGCATTCGGCGCTGCTGAAGCGTCTCCTGGTGGGCTTTGCCCGCGACGAGGAGATGGATTCGGCGGGCCGCGTCCTCATCGCGCCGGAGCTCCGCAGCTTCGCGCAGCTTGAAAAACAGGTGCATCTGGTGGGGCAGGGCGATCACTTCGAACTCTGGTCGGATGCCGGCTGGCAAAAGCAGCAGGAGGCGATTTTCGCCCTGGGTGCCGAGCTTCTGCCGGCTGGCTGGGAAACCCTGCCGCTGTGAGCGCGACCCCGCATATCACGGTGCTGCTTAAAGAAGCAGTCGAGGCGCTGGCCGTCAAGCCGGCGGGTGTCTACGTCGACGGCACCTTCGGCCGCGGCGGGCACAGCCGTGCGGTGCTGGCGCAGCTGGGGCCAGAGGGCCGGCTGATCGCCTTCGACCGCGACCCGGTGGCGGTTGCGGCGGGCAGGGAAATCAAGGATCCACGTTTCGAGCTGGTGCACGCGCCGTTCTCGGACTTCGCCGAGGCGCTGGCGGAACGTGGGGTGGAAAAGGTCGACGGCGTCCTGCTGGATCTGGGGGTTTCCTCGCCCCAGCTGGACGAAGCGGAGCGGGGCATGAGCTTCCGCTTCGACGCGCCGCTCGACATGCGAATGGATACAACCCGCGGTCTGACTGCGGCAGAGTGGCTGGCGGAAGCGCCGGTCGCAGATATAACCCGGGTGCTGAGGGAATACGGTGAAGAACGGTTTGCTTATGAGATTGCAAAGGCGATTGCAGTTGCTCGGACAGGGGGGGCTGTTGCAACCACTGGACAGCTTGCCGCACTCGTGGAAAAAACGGTCCGCACACGCGAGCCGGGTCAGCACCCCGCGACGCGCACCTTCCAGGCTCTACGGATTTGCGTCAATCAAGAGCTTGAGGAGCTGTCGCTAGTCCTGCCGCAGGTGGTAGCAGCCCTGGCGCCGGGAGGCCGTCTGGTGGTGATCAGCTTTCATTCCCTCGAGGACCGCATCGTGAAGCGCTTCATGCGCGACGCGTCGCGGCCGCCGCAGCTTCCGGCGCGCCTGCCGGTGCGCGCGGCCGACCTGCCCAAGCCCAAGCTGGCCCTGGTGGGCAAGCCGGTGTGGCCGTCGGACGACGAGGTGGCGGCCAATCCGCGTTCCCGCAGCGCGGTGATGCGGATCGCCGAGCGGACGGAGGACTGACATGGCCCGCCTGACTGGATTTCTCGTGATGCTGGTGGTGGCGAGCAGCCTCGGCGTCGTCGCGTCCCAGCATCAGGCCCGCAAGTTGTATACCGCCGTCGAACGCGAGCAGCAGCGCTCCCGTCAGCTCGAAGTCGAGTGGGGCCAGCTGCAGCTCGAGCAAAGCACCTGGGCGGCTCACGCCCGTATCGAAAAACTCGCTCGCGAGAAACTCGCGATGCGCCCACCTCTGCCAGGGCAGATCATCGCCATCGAGGAGCGGCCATGACCAAGGCCAAGAAGGGCGTCACCTTCAACCACAATCCCCTGCTGCGTTCCGAGCTGCCAGCCTGGCGGCCGCGCTTCGTGCTGCTGTGCCTGCTCGGCGGCTCGCTCGCGCTGGTGGGCCGGGCGGCCTACCTGCAAGGGGTGAACGACCAGTTCCTGCAGGCCAAGGGCGAGTCGCGCTACGCCCGCGTGCTCGAGGTGCCCGCCACCCGAGGCAAGATCACCGATCGCCAGGGCGATGTGGTGGCGGTGTCGTCGCCGGTCAAGTCGATCTGGGTGATCCCCGAGGACGCCCGGTTGAACCCGGGCCAGGTCCGCCAGCTCGCCGGCCTGCTCGAAATGCCGGTCCAGGAGGTCAACCAGAAGCTGTCGGTCGACAAGGATTTCGTGTTCCTGAAGCGTCAGGTGTCGCCCGAACTCGCCGACCGCATCGCGGCCCTCAAGCTGCCGGGCATTCACGATCAGCGGGAGTATCGCCGTTTCTACCCCGGCGGCGACGTGATGGCCCACGTGGTGGGCTTCACCGGCGTTGACGACAAGGGCCAGGAAGGCATCGAGCTCGCCTTCGAGGCCGCGCTGGCCGGCAAGCCCGGCTCCCGGCGCGTGGTCAAGGACCGTCGCGGCAACGTGGTCGAGGACGTGCAGTCGATCCGCCTGCCCCAGGACGGCCGCGAGGTGGCCCTCGCGATCGACAACAAGATCCAGTATCTGGCCCACGCCGCGCTCAAGCAGGCCATGATCGACCACAAGGCCAAGGCCGGCGGGGTGGTGGTGATCGACGCCAAGAGCGGCGAGATCCTCGCCCTCGCCAACGCGCCCACCTACAACCCCAACAACCGGGTCAAGCTCACCGGCGACCAGCTGCGCAACCGGGCCCTGACCGACACCTACGAGCCCGGCTCGACGATGAAGCCCTTCACCGCCGCGCTGGCCCTCGAAAAGGGCAAGGTCACCGCCAACACGATCATCAACTGCGCGCCGGGCCGCATGACCATCGGCAGCGCGACGATCTCCGATGCACACCCCCACGGGGCTCTGTCGGTCACCCAGGTGATCCAGAAATCCTCCAACATCGGCGCCGCCAAGATGGCACTGAGCTTTCCGCCCGAGACCATGTGGAAGATGTTCGACGACCTCGGCTTCGGCTCACCGCTCAAGCTCGGTTTTCCGGGTGAGGTCGGCGGTCGTCTGCGCCCGGCCAAGAACTGGCGCCCCATCGAGCAGGCGACCATGTCCTACGGTCACGGCATGTCCGTCAACCTGATGCAGATGGCCAATGCCTACCAGGTCTTCGCCCGTGACGGCGACATCGTTCCCCTGTCCCTGTCCCGCGTGGATACGCCGCCCGTGCACGGCACCCGGGTGTTCTCGCCCCAGACGGCCCGCGAGGTCCGCCAGATGCTCGAGACCGTGGTGCAGCCCGGCGGCACCGCCCAGCAGGCCAACGTGCCGGGCTACCGGGTCGGCGGCAAGACGGGTACCTCGATGAAGCTCGTCGGTGGCCACTACGCCAACCGCTACGTGGCCTCCTTCGTGGGGATCGCGCCGATCTCCGATCCGCGCCTGATCGTCGCGGTGATGATCGACGAACCCAGCAACGGCAAGCGCTACGGCGGTGAGGTGGCCGCGCCGGTCTTCGCCCAGGTCACCGGCGGCGCCCTGCGCACCCTCGGCGTGGCGCCGGATGCGCCGCTCAAGCCGCTGCAGGTGGCCCGCGGGGCAGCCGCGCCTGTCCGGGAGGCCATGTGAGCCTGACGCCCCAGCAGCAAGTCCAGGACGTCCTGGCGCGCCTCGCCGCCGATGGCGTCGAGGTCCGCCGTCTGTGCGTCGATTCCCGCCAGGTTCAGGCGGGTGATGTCTTTCTGGCCAGCCCCGGCCACCGGGTCGATGGCCGGCGTTTCATCGCCGATGCCGTTCACGCCGGCGCCGCGGCGGTGTTGTGGGAGCGCGACGGGCATGTGTGGGACGGCCGCCTGCAGGTGCCCAACATCCCGATCGACGGGCTGGCGTCGCTCACCGGCCACCTGGCCCACGAGGTTTACGGGCGTCCCTCCGAAGCCCTGTGGCTGGTGGGTGTGACCGGCACCAACGGCAAGACCTCCGTCACCCAGTGGCTGTCCCGCGCCTTCACCGCCCTCGGGCGCAAGTGCGGCGTGATCGGCACCCTGGGCATTGGCTTTCCCGGCGCCCTGTCGTCCAGCCTCAACACCACCCCCGACAGCCTTACGGTGCACCGCACGCTGGCCGAGTTCCGCGAGGCAAAGGCCGATGTGGCGGCGATGGAGGTCTCGTCCATTGGCCTCGACCAGGAGCGTCTCAACGGGCTGCACTTCGACGTGGCGGTGTACACCAACCTCACCCGCGATCACCTCGATTACCACGGCAACATGGAGCGCTACGGCGCCGCCAAGGCACGTCTGTTCGACATGCCCGGCCTGCGTGCCGTGGTGCTCAACCTCGACGACCACTTCGGCGTCGAGCAGGCCCGCCGCCTTGCCGGTCGCGGCCTGCAGGTGATCGGCTACACCCTCAACCCCACCAACGCCGACGTGGCGCCGTTGAACCGCCTGATCGTCGCCGAGCGTCTCACCACCACGGCGGCCGGCATCCGCTTCACGGCCCGCAGCGGCAACGAGTCGGCTGATCTCTACCCGAACCTTGTCGGGCAGTTCAACGTGTCGAACCTGCTGGCGGTGATCGGCACCCTGATGGCTTCCGGCTTCTCCCTCGAGGACGCGGTCACGGTGGCCGAAGACCTCACCCCGCCCCAGGGCCGCATGCAGACCCTCGGCGGCGTCGGCGACCCGCTGGTGGTGGTCGACTACGCCCATTCGCCCGATGCCCTCGAGCAGGTGCTCACCGCGGTGCGGCCGACCGTGAAGGCCCGCAACGGCCGCCTCGTCTGCGTGTTCGGTTGCGGTGGTGACCGTGACCCGGGCAAGCGCCCGCTGATGGGCGAGGTCGCCCGGCGTCTGGCCGATCAGGTGGTGCTGACCAGCGACAACCCGCGCGGTGAAGATCCTGACCTCATCCTGCAGGCGATTGCCGCCGGAGCCGGTGACGGCGTCGAGATCATCACCGACCGTGCCGAGGCGATCCGCCGCGCGATCCTGGCCGCCGCCGCCGACGACGTGATCGTCATCGCCGGCAAGGGCCACGAGCCCTACCAGGAGATCAACGGCATCCGTCACCCTTTCTCGGACGTCGAGCAGACGCGCGCAGCCCTTGAAATCTGGAACGACGCCCAGGGGGAACTCTCATGATGTATCTCCAGGACGCAGCCCTGGCCACCGGCGGCACTGCGGTGGGCGGGCAGGTGCTCTTTTTGTCGGTGAGCACCGACTCGCGGGCGATCAAGCCCGGCCAGCTGTTCGTGGCGCTGCGGGGCGAGAACTTCGACGGCCACGACTACGTCTCCGCCGTAGCGGCCCAGGGCGCCGCCGCGGCGATGGTCGACAAGGCCTGGGCGGCGGCCAACCCGGTGCCCCTGCCCCTGCTGGTGGTGGACGACACCCGGCTCGGTCTCGGCCAGCTGGCCGCCAACTGGCGCAGCCGCTTCAGCCTGCCGCTGATCGGCGTCACCGGCAGCAACGGCAAGACCTCGGTCAAGGAAATGTGCGCGGCCATCCTGCGCGCCCAGGCGCGCCTCGACGGCCTCGATCCCGACCTCGCCGTGCTGGCGACCCGGGGCAACCTGAACAACGACATCGGCCTGCCGCTGATGCTGCTGCGCCTGTCGGGCAACCACCGGGCTGCGGTCATCGAGATGGGCATGAACCACCCGGGCGAGATCGGCTATCTCACCCGCCTGGCCCGGCCCACCGTGGCGCTGGTCAACAACGCCCAGCGGGCGCATCTGCAGGGCATGGGCAGCGTCAATGAAGTCGCGCGGGAAAAGGGCGCGATCTACGAGGGCCTGTCCGCCGACGGCGTCGCGGTGATCAACGCCGACGATGCCTTCGCCGGCTACTGGAAGGCCATCAATGCCGGGCGCAGGACGCTCACCTTCGGCCTCTCCGACGACGCCGACGTGAGCGCCCGCTGCACATCCCACGGCTTTGCCAGCGATCTCGTGCTCAGCGCACCGCAGGGCGAGGCGCGCTTCCGCCTGCAGGTGCCGGGCGTGCACAACGTGCGCAATGCCCTCGCCGCGTCGGCGGCCTGCCTGGCTGCGGGGATGAGCCTCGATGCCGTCGCGGCCGGCCTCGGCGCCTACACCGGCACCCCCGGCCGTCTGCACTTGCGCAAGGGGCTGGGCGGTGCGGTGGTGATCGACGACAGCTACAACGCCAACCCCGACTCGATGCGTGCCGGCATCGCGGTGCTGGCCGCCACGCCGGGCCGCAAGATCCTGGTGATCGGCGACATGGGCGAGATCGGCGAACAGAGTTTCCAGTACCACGACGAGATCGGCGGCTACGCGAAGAGCGAGGGTGTCGACTTCCTGTTCGGTCTGGGTGAGATGAGCGAGGTTGCGGCACGCAACTTCGGAGAAGGCGGGTTCCACTTCAGCAAGCTCGACGACCTCGTCGCGGCGGTGAGGGCGGAGCTCAATGAAGATACGGTGGTGCTCGTCAAAGGCTCGCGTTTCATGAAGATGGAACGGGTCGTCGACGCCATTGCGGAGAAGGTTTGATGAGTTCTGGTTGTACGGCTGTCGCCACGGTTTCCTGCGCAACGCTTCCGGGAGGGCGTCATGCTGCTTGAACTGGCCCTGTGGCTCGGCAAGGATGCGCGGTTTTTCAACGTCTTCGGCTACATCACGCTGCGGACGATGCTGGCTGCGGGCACCGCGCTGGTGCTCTCGCTGGTCTTCGGGCCGCCGGTGATCCGCTGGCTGGCTGCCAAAAAAATCGGCCAGGCGGTGCGCGACGACGGCCCCAAGTCGCACCTCACCAAGGCCGGCACGCCGACCATGGGCGGTGCGCTGATCCTCATCGCCATCGCCGTCACCACGCTGCTGTGGGGCGACCTCAGCAACAAATATGTGTGGGTCGTGCTCTTCGTCACCCTCGGTTTCGGTGCCGTGGGCTGGGTGGATGACTGGCGCAAGGTGGTCTACCGCGACCCGAAGGGGCTGGCGAGCCGCTGGAAGTACTTCTGGACCTCGGCCATCGCGTTGGGCGCCGCCAGCTTTCTCGGCCTCACCGCCACGCTGCCGGCCCAGCTCGAACTGATCGTGCCCTTCTTCAAGGCAGTGAGCTACCCGCTGGGCGTCATCGGCTTCATCATCCTCACCTACTTCGTCATCAACGGCACCAGCCACTCGGTGAACCTCACCGACGGCCTCGACGGCCTGGCGATCATGCCGACGGTGATGGTCAGCGCGGCGCTGGCGATCTTCGCCTACGTGGCGGGCCACATGGGTTTCTCCAAGTACCTCGGCGTGCCCTACATCCCGGGCGCGGGCGAGCTGGCCGTCATCTGCGGCGCCATCGCCGGCGCGGGCCTCGGCTTCCTGTGGTTCAACGCCTACCCGGCGGAGGTCTTCATGGGCGACGTGGGCGCGCTGGCGCTGGGCGCCGCGATGGGCACCATCGCCGTGATCGTGCGCCAGGAGATCGTGCTCTTCATCATGGGCGGCCTCTTCGTGGCCGAAGCCCTGTCGGTGATGGTGCAGGTGCTCTACTTCAAATACACCGGCGGCAAACGCATCTTCCGGATGGCGCCGCTGCACCACCACTACGAACTGGGCGGCTGGAAGGAAACCCAGGTCGTGGTGCGGTTCTGGATCATCACCATCATGCTCGTGCTGTTCGGGCTGTCCACCCTCAAGCTGCGGTAAGCGGTCATGGCCCGTCCTGAGCTCACTCTCGTTCTCGGCCTCGGCGAATCCGGCCTGGCGATGGCCCGCTGGCTGGCCCGCCAGGGCGTCGCGCTGCGAGTGGCCGATTCCCGCGATGCGCCGCCCGGCGTCGAGCGCCTGCGCGCCGAAGCCGCTTCTGCCGAGATCGTCACCGGCCCCTTCGCCGACAGCCTGCTGGACGGCGTCGGCCGCCTGGCCATCAGCCCCGGCCTCGACCCGCGCCAGCCGCTGGTGCAGGCCGCGCGGGTGCGCGGCATTCCGGTGATCGGCGAGATCGATCTCTTCGTGCAGGCGCTGGCCGATCTCGGCGTGCGCGACGACACCCGCCTCATCGCGATCACCGGCACCAACGGCAAGACCACCACCACCACCCTGGTCGGCGAGATGCTCCGCGGCGCGGGGCTCGACGGCGTGGTGGCCGGCAACATCAGCCCCGCCACCCTCGACGTGGTGATGGCCCGCCAGGATGCCGGCGAGCCCATGCCCCAGGCCTGGGCGCTCGAACTCTCCAGTTTTCAGCTCGAGACCGGGCCGGCCCTCGACGCCGCCTCGGCCACCGTGCTTAACGTTACCGACGACCACCTCGACCGCTACGCCGGCCTCGACGACTACGCCGCCACCAAGGCCGCGGTCTTCACTGGCAACGGCGTGCAGGTGCTCAACCGCGACGACGCGCGGGTGATGGCGATGGCGCTCCCCGGGCGCCGGGTGTTCACCTTCGGGCTCGATGCCCCCGCCGGGCCGGACGATTTTGGCGTGCTCGATGTCGACGGCGCCGAATGGCTGGCCCGCGGCAGCGAGCTGCTGCTGAAGCGCTCCGAGATGCAGCTGGCCGGCAGCCATAACGTCGCCAACGCCCTCGCCGCGCTGGCCTTGTGCGAGGCGGCCGGCCTGCCGCGGGCCGGGCTGATTGCGGCCCTCAAGGCTTTCCGCGGCCTGCCGCACCGGGTCGAGAAGGTGGCCGAACGGGCCGACGGCGTCACTTACTACGACGACTCCAAGGGCACCAACGTTGGGGCCACCGTGGCCGCCCTCGAAGGTCTGCGCCGCAAGGTCGTGCTGATCGCCGGCGGCGACGGCAAGGGCCAGGATTTCTCACCCCTCAAGGGCGCCTTTGCGCGCTACGCCCGGGCTGTGGTGCTGATCGGCCGCGACGCCGCTGCCATCGAAGCTGCGGTGGCGGGTTGTGGCGTCGAGCTGGTCCACGCCACCGACATGGACGCCGCGGTGCTGCTTGCCGATGCCCGCGCCCAGGCCGGTGACGTGGTGCTGTTGTCGCCCGCCTGCGCCAGCCTCGACATGTTCCGCAACTATGCCCATCGCGCCCAGGTCTTCATCGACGCGGTGAAACGTCTGCCCGGAGTCAGCCCCGCATGAAACTTGCTGCCAGCCTTTCGGGCCTTTTCTCCCGCACTGCCACGGATGGCGCCGCGCCGGTGACGAGCCGGGCGGTCAATCGTCTGCTGCAGCCCCTCGGCCAACCGCGCGAACTCGACCCCTGGCTGATCTGGTCCGCCGCGGCGCTGCTGCTGCTCGGCCTGATCATGGTCTTCTCGGCCTCCATCGCCACCGCCGAAGGCAGCCGCATGTTCGGCCATCAGCCGGCCTATTTCCTGATCCGCCACGCTGTTTTCCTGGCCATCGGCGTGATCGCCGGGGTGGTGGTGTTCCAGATCCCCATGCGCGCCTGGCAGGAGATGGCGCCGTGGTTGTTCATCGCCGGGGTCGTGCTGTTGCTGGTGGTGCTGATTCCCGGCATCGGCCGGGACGTCAATGGCGCCCGCCGCTGGTTGCCGCTGGGGGTCGTCAACCTGCAGCCGTCCGAGCTGATGAAGCTCTTCGCCGCGCTCTACGCCGCCGACTACACCACCCGCAAGCTGCCGCTGATGGGCAGCTTCAAGCAGGGTTTCGCGCCGATGGCGGCGGTGATCCTGTTCGTCGGCTTCCTGCTGCTCAAAGAGCCCGACTTCGGCGCCTTCGTGGTGATCACCGCGATCGCCTTCGGTGTGCTGTTCCTGGGCGGCATCAATGTGCGCCTGTTCGTGCTGCTGGCGATCGTGGCGACCATCGGCTTCGTGCTGCTGATCACCTTCTCCGAATACCGCCGCCAGCGCATCCTGGGCTTCATGGACCCGTGGCAGGACGCCTACGGCAAGGGCTACCAGCTCTCCCACGCACTCATCGCCTTCGGCCGCGGCGAGTGGTTCGGCGTGGGGCTGGGGGGCAGCATCGAGAAGCTCTTCTACCTGCCCGAAGCCCACACCGACTTCCTGCTCGCGGTGATCGCCGAGGAGCTCGGTTTCGCGGGGGTGTTCACCGTCGTGCTGCTCTTCGCGATCCTGATCCAGCGCGCCTTTGCGATCGGCAAGCAGGCGGTCACCCTCGAGCGCACCTACGCCGCGCTGGTGGCCCAGGGCATCGGCATCTGGATGGGCGTGCAGTCCTTCATCAACATGGGCGTCAACATGGGCCTGCTGCCCACCAAGGGCCTGACCCTGCCGCTGATGAGCTTCGGCGG
>Ga0075163_10013590_pt1 | contig 10538 bp, 9 predicted proteins | sample JI1023141ADNA_FD_71478 | JGI IMG/M metagenome (GOLD analysis project Ga0075163, IMG submission 71478) | Wastewater effluent complex algal communities from Wisconsin, to seasonally profile nutrient transformation and Carbon sequestration -... | ecosystem: Engineered > WWTP > Effluent > Algae... | reverse complement strand
ATCCACTGGGGCGAAAAATATACGGAATGATCGCACGGGATGACATCGATTCGCATATCGTGAACTTCGAAATTCAAGGCCGCACCACAGCCCTGACACCCGGATTATCGGCGGCCCAGGCGAATGCCTCGGCGACATCGTCGAGCGGAAATTCAGGCCCGAACAAATCGGCCAAGTTCGCGGGGTCTTTTTTCGATCGTTCATGAAGGAAATGCACCGCCGCCGCGAGATCGACCGGCGCGTAATTGTGCAATCCCCGGATCGTCAGCATCCGCCGCACGATGTCTTCCTGCGAAATCGCGACCGGCCCTGCAGGATAGACCGCCCCCACGAGCACCAGCGTGCCGCCGGTTCGCAGCGATTTCAGCCCCGCTTCGAAAGCCGCATTGGCACCGGTGATTTCCAGGCACGCGTCGACACCAAGCCCGTCGTTGACGCATTTCAGCCGATCTTCGAAACCGGGCTCAGCCGGATCCATCGCCACGTCGGCCCCGAACGCGATGGCCCGCGAGCGCCGGCTCGCATCCGGCTCGACGCAGGCCACGCTGGCCGCCCCGTAATCACGCGCCATGGCACAGGCGATGCACCCGAGCACACCGCCGCCGAACACGGCGACATGGCGGCCACGCACATCCCCCGCAAGCCGCAGAGCCGCGGCGACAGTGGCACCCGCGCATGCCGCCAGGCAGGCGATGCGGGCGTCGATCGTGTCGTCGAGCACCACCACAGGCGTGCCCCGCACCAGTCCGACGAACCCCGCCAGACCGCCCCTGGGCAATTGGTCAGGCCGATGGACGCCATGGCCATATTTGACGAGCCGAACGCACTTCTGGGGTATTCCGTCCCGACAGAACACGCAATCGCCGCAGTGGGCCGCCACGCCCCAGACGATCCGGTCGCCGACGGAGACCGGCGCGCCGTCGACATCCACCAGCGGCCAGCTTTCCGGTAGTGAAACGACCTTGCCGATCGCCTCATGCCCCAGCACGGAAGGCACAGGGCCAGCCCGCCGGCCAGTGACCGTGTGCACGTCGCTGGAACACAGCGTGCAGGCCTCGACCGAAACGATGGCTTCGTCCCGTTCGGTGTGAAGATCGATCGGGGCCATTTCCCACGGCTGCCCGGGGCCATGGAACACAGCCGCCCTGCACCACCGCTCGTAGACGATCGAATCGATTTCGAAAACGCTCATGGGATCGCTCGATGTGAATCCGCCGATGGATCGATTACGCCTTGTCGACCGACAGGCGATTGCCCTGCCTGTTCCGTTATGTTAAACCGAACGTCGGAATTCGGGAAGCAAGCGGATCTCCCGATCGTTCGTCATCGCCAGGTCCCGACCAGGAATCGAAACCATGCTGCGCCGCCGATTTTTCGCATCGCTCACCGCTCCCGCAATCGCCGGAATCTGCGGATTCCGGGGCGTCGATTCCATGGCACAAGTCTCAGCCGAAGAACTCACGCTGCTGGAAGTCGCGCTGCAGGATTCATCCGGCGGCCTGATTTCACCGGGAGCCAAGCTCGAAAAACTCTGGGGCGAAGGCGAATTCACCGAGGGCGGCGCCTGGGGCCCGGACGGTTGCCTGTATTTCTCGGACATCGGCAATGCCCTGATGAAATACGATTCGAAATCGGGAATGGTCACACCCTTCCGCAAACCTTCCGGCAGGTCCAACGGCACGATCTTCGACACGAAGGGCCGGTTGATCGCCGCCGAGGGCGCGAACACGGGCGGGCACCGTCGAATCACGGCCACCGACCTGAAAACCGGCAAGATCGAAGTCCTTGCCGAGAAGTTCGAAGGCAAGGCTTTCAATAGCCCGAACGACGTCGCCGTGGACAAATCCGGTCGAGTTTATTTCAGTGATCCCCGTTATGTCGGCAATGAGCCGCGCGAACTCGATTTCGAAACGGTCTTCCGTATCGACCCCGACGGCAAAGTGACGAAGCTTGACACGGGAGCATTCAAACCCAACGGCCTGGTCGTGAGCCCCGACGGGCAGACGCTTTACGTGGCCGACAACGGCGGCAAAAGGCGCGTGCTGCTGGCCTGCCCGCTGGACGATTCGGGCAATGTGAAGCCCGGCAAGGTGCTGCACGACTTCGGCGATGGCCGCGGCATCGACGGGATGACGGTCACGACCGACGGCCGCATCGTGGCCACGGCCGGCAAGGACGAGAAGTCGGGCATCTGGGTGTTTCACCCTGACGGCAAGCTCCAGGGCATCATTCCGACCCCCGAAGCCCCTGCCAATTGCGAATTCGGCGGGCCGAACCGTTCGAGGCTCTATATTCTGGCCGGGGTGAGCCTTTACCGGATCGAGACGACGATGCAGGGCTACGTCGTCCGAAATTGAATTTCGGACGACTTCATGAAATTCACTTCGATCGCTGCCGCCGATAGCGTTCGATCAGGGCGTTCGTGGAACTGTCGTGATCGAGCGACGGTTCAGAGGGCGATTCCAGCTCAGGCACGATGCGATTGGCCAGCACCTTGCCCAGCTCTACGCCCCATTGATCGAACGAATTGACATCCCAGACGACGCCCTGGGTGAAAACCTTGTGCTCGTAAAGCGCGATCAGCGAGCCGAGCGTTCGGGGCGTGAGCTTTTCGATAAGCAGCGAATTCGTCGGCCGGTTGCCCGTAAACGTCCTGTGCGGAATCAAAGGTTCCGGGCATTTTTCGTCGCGCAGTTCCTCGGGCGATTTCCCGAAAGCCAGGGCCTCGGTCTGGGCGAAGAAGTTGGACATGAGCAGGTCGTGATGCCGGCCCAGCGGGTTCAGGCTTTTCGAAAACCCGATGAAATCACAGGGGATCAATTTCGTGCCCTGGTGGATCAATTGATAAAACGCGTGCTGGCCATTGGTGCCAGGCTGGCCCCATACGACCGGGCCGGTCTGATAATCGACCTGGTGCCCGTCGCGCGTGACGCTCTTGCCGTTGCTTTCCATGTCAAGCTGTTGCAGGTAGGCCGGGAACAGGTTGAGATATTGATCGTAGGGCAGGATCGCGACGCTCTGTGCGCCGAAGAAATTGTCGTACCAGATGCCCATAAGCGCGAGCAGAACCGGCAGGTTACGCTCCCAGGGGGCCGATTCGAAATGACGGTCCATGTCATGAAATCCGGCGAGAAATTCATGGAATCGGTCGGGACCGATGGCGATCATGAGCGACAGACCGATCGCCGAATCGACGGAATAGCGGCCGCCGACCCAGTCCCAGAATCCGAACATGTTCGCCGTATCGATACCGAATTTCGAAACTTCGGTGGCATTCGTGCTTACGGCGACGAAATGGTCCGCCACGGCCGGTTCGCCCAGTGCTTCGACGAGCCAGGCACGAGCCGTGCGGGCATTGGCCATGGTCTCCTGCGTGGTGAACGTTTTCGAAGCGACGATGAACAGGGTCTCGGCCGGATCGCTGGCACGAAGGGCTTCGGCGATGTCGGTACCGTCGACGTTCGAAACGTATCGAAATGTCATCGACCGGTCGGAATAATGCCGAAGTGCGTCGTAACATAAGTGCGGGCCGAGGTCGGAACCGCCGATGCCGATATTGACGACATTCGAAATCTTGCGGCCTGTGGCACCTTTCCGGGTTCCGGAACGCAGAGATTCCGCGAATGCCGCCATGGAATCGAGCACGGCGTGAACATCGGCGACGACGTCGACGCCTTCGACTTCGAGCTTCGAATCACGCGGCAGCCGCAGGGCCGTATGCAGGACGGACCGGTTCTCGGTATTATTGAATTTGTCGCCCCTGAGCATGGCGGCGATGCGGCCTCGCAACCCCACGGCTTCGGCCAGGCGATACAGCAGGGTCATCGTCTCGGCCGTAACACGATTTTTCGAATAATCGAGATAAATGCCCGCGCCTTCAGCCGTGAAAGTGCGGCCTCTGTCCGGGTCGGTCGAAAACAGGTCGCGCAGATGCACGGGTTCGATCGCGTGGTAGTGAGCCTGCAGGGCTTTCCATTCATGGCGGTCGGTGAGTTTCATCTTGGCTTTCGTTCTGAAGTGCCGGACTCGTCCGGATGAGGAATCGGTTTTATTTCGAGGCTGTCTTGCGAGCCGGCGGCTGGCCGCCATGCTGATAGCCCTGCCACCATTTCGGGCCTTCGGCTTCGATTTCCGCGTTGAGCTTCGACAGTTCCGCTTGCATTTCGGCGAACTTCGCCGGATTTTTCGCCGCCATATCCGTCGTTTCGTGCGGGTCGGCCTTCAGGTCGTAAAGCTCCATGCGGCTCAGGTTCTCCGTGGCGACGATCTTCCAGTCGCCGATCCTCATGGCTGTCTTGATCGGGCTACGGGCGATCGGGCAGCGCCAATACAAAGGCCGCGAACGTTCGACGGGCTTGCCTTCCGTCAGCAGCGGAACAAGATTGCCGCCGTCGATGACACGGTCGTCAGGCACGTTCGCACCCGCGATGGCGAGCACCGTCGGGAACAAGTCCGATCCGATGACCGGGATATCGGATGTCGTGCCAGGTTTGATTTTGCCCGGCCAGCGGACGATGCCGGGAACGCGGATGCCACCTTCGTAGACGTCACGCTTCCGGCCCCGGTATCCGCCGGTCGAGCCCCGCGTGCGGCCATTGTCGCCGTTGCCTTCGGGGCCGTTGTCGGAAGTGAATACGACGAAGGTGTCGTCCGTCAGTCGCATTTCGTCCAGGGCTTTCATGAGCTTGCCGAAGGCGGCGTCGAGCTGCGTGACGTTGCCGTGATGCTGGCGAATGTCGGGGTTTTCGATACCGGCGTAATGCGATTGAAATTGCGGGTCGGACTCGATCGGCAGGTGCGGCTCATGCGTCCAGACGCAAAGAAAGAAAGGCTTCGACTTGTCGCGTTCTTCATTCAGCCATCGAATGGCTTCGTCGGCGACGAGCGGAGCGGAAAATCCGGCAAGCTTGCCCACGGGTTGCCCGTTGCGAACGAAATTGTCCGGGTTTTTGTGGCTGGGGGCAGCGTTGTTCTGGGTCGAGAACCAGTATTCGAAACCGTGATCGACCGGCTGCGGGTGGTTCGGCTGATTGAAATAACCGTTCAGATGCCATTTGCCGATATGGGCCGTGGCATAGCCATTTTCTTTGAGCAGTCGCGCCGATGTGATTTCCGACGTTCGCAAATAGGGCGATCGGTTCTCGGGGATCCAGGTGAATACGCCATTGCGGTAAGGCGTTCGACCGGTGAGGATAGCCGAGCGGCTGGGCGAACAGACGGCCGATGCCGAATAGCATTGGGTGAGCCGCAGGCCCTGTTTCGCGAAGGCATCAAGGTTCGGTGTTTCGATGACCGGGTTGCCGTAACAGGCAAGGTCGCCATAACCGAGATCGTCGGCCAGGAAGATGACGATGTTGGGCGATTTTTCCGCGGCACGCGTAGGCGAACACGAGATGACCAAGGCAAGCGAAACCAGTGAGATCAGGCATCGAAACGTGGCATTCATGAGAATCGTTCCAGGCGGAATTCGTCACTGGCGGAATCGCACTCGGTGCGATTGACCGATTTGGTCAGGCACCTTTAGAATCCAAGGATATGTTAAGGGGATCGCTCTTGCAATCTGGTGCCGCTGGTGTCATCCCGTTCGATCGGCATGCGTCGCTTTGGAGAACGCCGATCGCATCCGCTTCAGAAACTGGCCTCACGCCGGAAAGACCATCATGAATCGTCGCGAATTTTTGACGCTCGCTGGCTCAAGCATGATCGTATCGGGCGCATTCGACGGATTCGCGCATGGTCAGGCCACAGATTATCCGACGATGCACCGGCTCACGGGCATGGAATCGCACGATTTCGTCGACGGCCGCCCCTGTTTTTCGCCGGATGGAAAAACGATTCTCTTCATGCGGCAGAAGTTGATTCGCAACAGCGAAGGGAAACTCGAGCCTGGCGACACCTGGTTTTGCACCGTTCCGGCCGAGGGGGGCGAGGTTTCGGATTTCGCCCGGATCGACGGGTTTCAATTCACCAGGCCCGACTGGTCGTGGGTGAGGCGTTCGTTCGAGATCGCATTTTGCGGCATTTCGAAATCTACCGGCGACAACAGCATTTACCTTCTGGACGTCGCGAGTCGTAAAATCAAGCTGATTCTGAGGGGCGACAGCGCCCGCAACCGGATCTTCAGTTATCCGTCCTGGTATCCGGGTGCCGGGGCCCTGTGCGTGACGAATTACTGGGAAGGCACGAATTCCGAAGGTTTTACGACACCCGGCACCATGCAGCACCTGCTCAGGTGTGAGCTGGACGGCAAGACGAACCCGCTGACCCACCCGACGCAGATCTGGCCGGGGATGTCGAGCGTCTCCCAAGTCGGCACCGGACCAGGAAACCTGCCGGCGATCGCGTTCGCAGGAGAGTTGCGCACACGAGCCGGATACAATCAGGATTTCAACCAGATCTGGATTCGCCGCCCGAATGGTTCGGTGTTCGCGATCGACGGTCTTCAGGCAAGAGCGCCGTGGTGGTCGCCCGACGGTTCGCTGATCGCTTTCGAATCGAATCGCGAGACTTCGAAGTCGGGTAATGAGAATTACCAGATTTTCGTGCAGAACCCTTCGAACCCGGCATGGATATTCCCGGTCACGAGACCGGATCAAGCCGTGCAGCACGCCAAATGGTCGCCGGACGGCAACCGGCTGACTTTCGCTTATGCGATCGAGAAAGGCAGCCAGGCCCAGGGCATCGCCTACGTCGATCTGAGCGAAAGCCGGTCAGGCTGAATGGCATCGATGAACGCCCGAAGGCCCCGGCATATCGTCATGTGCCTGATTTTCTGCGTCATCTGCACAGGTCTTGCGTCGCGGCGATATTCCTGGCTTTTCCCCCGGTTCCTGCACGACTATCCGGGCGATGCTTTCTGGGCGATGGCGGCGTATCTCGGGCTGGTGCTGATGCGTCCGGAGATCGGCCTTCGACAAGCGGCCGCGGGGGCTCTGGCGATTTCGTTCGGCGTAGAGCTTTCGCAGCTTTATCATGACGAGTGGATCGACGGCATCCGGCGGACGCTCTTCGGTCGGCTGATTCTGGGCTCCGGGTTCGACTGGTTCGACCTGGTCGCGTATTGTGCGGGCGTCGGGATCGTTTCGATGCTGGATGCCTGGGTCGTCATTCCTTTGTCTACGTGCAAGGAGCGAATCGAGAAATGAAATCGCCTGTGATTCGCTTCGAAACGACGATCGAAAAGCAGGATTTCGGTACGTTCGCGTTTACCGTAATCAAGCTGGACAAAAGGCTGCACGACGTACTGCCCTTGAAGGAATACCCCCGATTGCGGGTGGAAGTCGACTTGAACGGAGTGGTTTTCGAAGGTTCCTGGCAACCGACCGGGGGCGAGTGGTATCTGGTCGTTTCGAAACCGAAGCTCAAAAAGGCGGGGCTGGAGCTGGGCAGCCGTGTGAAAGTGGCATTCCGAGTCATCGACCAGGACCATGTGGATGTGCCCGTCGAACTGGCCCGGGAGCTGGAAGTCGATACGACAGCCGCGGAAGTGTGGGAATCACTGTCGCCGGGCAAACGGCGGGGCTTATGCTACCTGATCAACGAGGTAAAAACGCCGAAAACGCGTGGCGTTCGGCTGGCGAAAGTTCTGGCCATGCTGCACGGAGACGAGCCGCTGCCATGGGACAGGATGAAGGAAATGGAATCGAAGAAAAGCGAATCCAGAACAAAGCCAAAATCATAGGCCACGAGGCGCATTGCCTCGTGGCCATTGTTCTTCGAACGCCAGATGAGATTCGGGCATCGAAAGCCCGAATCTCACTCGTTCACCGTGCCCTGCAGCACGACTTCCGCCGGGGGCTGGCCGGGCAGGTTCGTGTGGACTTTCAGGGTTTTCTGGAAAGCGCCCTTGATGGCCGATTTGCCGGGCGTGATTTGAACGGTCATCACGTGCACGGTTTTCGGCTGGGTTTCGGCCACGATCAGCTCGATACCTTCTTCGGAGCCTTCCACGCCGGTCACGACGAACGGGGCGTTGCCCTTGATCACGAACTTGCCCGTCGTCGGCTGCGTGGCCGATGCCTTCATCGTGCCGAACGGGACGGCCTTCGGCGAGACGTTCAAGGCTCCGACGACCTGGGCTGTCATCAACACGGGGATGGCCGGGTTGTTCGGGTCGTTCGTGTGGACGAATAGGTCGTTGCGGATGACTCCTTCGGGGGCGTCCTTACGCAGGGAGACGGTCAGCTCATAGCTCACGCCAGTGGAGGTGCGGGCCGTTTCGGCGAGTTTGGCATCAATGCCACGCACGTTCGACGTCATCTTCGAGGCACGCCATTCGGGCGAGCCGACGCGGTCGATCCGGAGCGTGCGGGTCACTTCCTGGCCAGCGACGACATAGCCGAAGTCGATCGTGCCAGGGTTCAGGACGATGTCGCTCTGGATGTCGGAACTGACGGCCAGCCGCACCTCAGCCTGGCGGCCGGAGGCCGAGATCAGCGTCACGAACAGGATCGTCGCTTTGTGGCCGACGAAGTTGGTCGTGTCCATCCGGGCTTCGATCGTGGCCGTGTCGCCAGGGGCGACGATCGATTTGTCCGATGCTCCGCTGGTGCAGCCGCACGAGGGACGAAGGCTGACGATATTGATCGGCTCATTGGTCGTGTTGGTCATCCGGAACGGATAACGCACGGTGGCGCCCCGGGCGACCGGGCCCCAATTGTGGTTCAGCTCGCTGAACATGGGGTCGGCCCAGGATTGAGCCTGAACCGGAGCGGCCGAGAAAATTCCGGCGAGAACGGCAAGCGTGGCCGCCAGCAATGCACGACGTTTCATGAAACGATCCTCCATGATCGAAACCCGATCGAGTCCGCAGGTTTCGGCCACGTTACGGGCCGATTCGCCGAATGACCGTTCGTCCCCGCGCATGAGGACCCCTCGAACGTATCGGCAGTTATCCGTTAAGATCGACAAAATCGACGCTTCGCTTGAATCCTGTCTGGGGGAGTGACCGCCCGGGCGTCAGGAATTCGCGGATGACGCGAAGGCGAACCAGCCGCGACAGGCCAGGAAAATCCATGACCGACACCGAAAAAGAAAAACTGCCCCTGCTGATGGTTTACGAGCTGGACGACACCTCGGGCAGGCACCATGTGATCTGCTTTCAGGACCCGGTGCTGGCCGGCAGCGTGGGTGTGGACGTGCGCACGATCGTCGGCCGGTATTTCCCCACGCCGGAGGGCCGGTTCGACCCGGCGACGTTTCAGTTCAATACGGGCTTCGTGCTCACGGTGACCGACTTCATGAACCGGGTGGTGATCGAAGACCCCTGGCTGCATCAGGAAGCGAAACATGTGGCGGGCGGCAGGCTGGAAGTGATCGACCCGCGCTGCGTCGCCGCGGAGCTGACCGAGATTCCGATGTCGGAGATCGTCGGCTGGTTCGCGGTCGACGATTCAGGCGTGATTCTGCGTGACTCGTTTCTTTACAACCACAATCATCTGTGGTTCGAGCCGCGGTTCGGGACATCCGGATTGCTGAGCCTGCGGTCGTTCTATGACTTCGTGCATGGCGGGCATGCGGACCGGAAGTGACACGAAGCTTCGAAAATCGGGCGCGGATCCGGAAATCGTCGATTTCCGGATCCGCAATTCTATTGACCAGCGTCTTACGGCAACTCTTCGGAATCAGGGCCTGTCGTTGTCCCAGGAAGGGCTTCGGGTGATTTTCGAATCGGCCGACATGGTCAGTTTGAGCGGTTCGCGGCCGGGGCGTGGCAATTTCACGAACGCCTCGTAGTTCGATCCTTCCGGTTCGCTTTTCAGGCCGAATTCCCAGCCCGGTTCGGCCGGGGCCTTGATGCCGAGATCGGCCAGCGTGCCGGCGTATTTCTTGGTTTTGGCGAAATGGGCTTTCTGGGCGTCGTAAATTTCCAGCAGAAACCAGCGGGCAGCCTGATCTTCGGCGATCACCGGCTTTTTGGCCTCTTCGGCGGTCGTCACGAACCGGACATGGCCCCAGAGTTCGGGCCGGTGCATGTCGACACGTCCCTGGGGGCTCCACACCCAGTTCTCTTCGGGATAGCCCTTGAGCTTGGCGTATTTGCCGTCGGCCCCGATCATGTGCCGCCATTCGACGCGTGAAAAGTTCACGCGCCAGATGTCGCCCGAACGGGGCGGGCAGGCGCGGCCTGCGAATTCGGCAAGAGCGGTCCAGGGAATGGCCCATTCGACCGTCCAGGCGGTGTCGAGGTCTTTCGGGTCGTTCAGGGTGCCTTCGACGGCGACGGCGGTTTTCAGGCCTGGCACTTCCCATTCGTTGAGCGCGGGGCCGCCGTCGCGATAGGCTTTCGGCAGGCGCAAGTCCCACTCGGTGTTCAGCGCGTTGATTTCGAGTTCGAGATACTGCTGATTGTCGCCATCGGGGTCGATGAAGATTTCGAAGTCGTTGTCCTGAAAGATCACGGAATCGTGCTGGGTGAGCGTGCCCCAGACGTGGGGCTCTTCGAGCCGGGCGGCGACGTAGAAATACGTATCGTCCCAGGCCATTTTGGCCCTGGTGCGGAAGCGGGGCGCCGGGCGGGCATTGCCCTGGATGTCGCC
>Ga0075163_10013589_pt1 | contig 10539 bp, 5 predicted proteins | sample JI1023141ADNA_FD_71478 | JGI IMG/M metagenome (GOLD analysis project Ga0075163, IMG submission 71478) | Wastewater effluent complex algal communities from Wisconsin, to seasonally profile nutrient transformation and Carbon sequestration -... | ecosystem: Engineered > WWTP > Effluent > Algae... | reverse complement strand
AACAATGAAAAAATAACTGGTTACAATCTTTCGGCACCAGACAAAACCCTCATTCTTCCCGACACATTGCGTGAAGTATCGGGACTGACAAATATTGACTCCACCACTTTTGCCTGCGTTCAAGACGAAAACGGAATACTCTTTATATATGACGCAATAAATAATCAGCTTAAAAAGCAATATACTTTTAACATTGACGGTGACTATGAAGGAATAACAAGAGTTGACCAGACAATATATGTTTTAAGAAGTGACGGGACTTTATTTGAAATATTAAACTATACATCGAACACTTTCAAATTGACTTCTTATGCTACGGGTATTCCAGCCAATAATAATGAGGGGCTATGTTACGACAAGGACAACAACCGACTGCTGATTGCCTGTAAAGGAAAAATCGGAAAGGGACCTGAATTCAAGGACAAACGAGTAATTTACGGCTTTGACTTGCAGACAAAAACACTAACAAGTGAACCCGTTTTTGATTTTGACCTACAAGCAATCAAAGAGTTCGCCATTAAGAACAAACTTGACCTTCCAACAAAGGCACGTAAAAAGAAAGGGGAGCCGACATCAGAGCCATTTATTAAATTCAGAACTTCTGAAATTTGTATTCACCCCGTGACAAAAAAGCTATTTCTTCTTTCCGCTTCCGACTATTTACTTTTTATCTTTAATATGAACGGGGACATTGAACACATGGAACAACTCAATCCGACAATTTTCAATAAAGCTGAAGGAATTACATTTTATGAAAATGGTGATATGCTAATTACAAACGAGGGACAAGACAAAAAGCCGACACTATTACATTTTATATACAGACCAAAATAAAAACTACCGCTAAAAGCAAGTTGCCTGCAAGCGTAAAAAGACAACGACACAACGACTATGAACCCACTTTGGACACAAATAATTATTCAAACGACACTTAGACACAAGAAAAATAAATCGGGTGACAAAGCCAGTCATTCTGATTACCAATTTGCAAAGAATTATCGAGAATTTCTTATCACAACGAAACGCCACATTAAGGACTTTTTCCTAATTACTGTCGGTATTTTTTCTGCATCTTTTGGTTTTAAGGGCTTCTTGCTGACAAATAATTTTATTGACGGAGGGGCAACAGGTATTTCATTATTGATTTCCGCTTTGACAAAAATTCCTCTTCCTATTTTGATTGTTTGTGTAAACATCCCATTTATAATCCTTGCATACAAAATTCTTGGCAAAACTTTCGCAATAAAAACAGCTCTTGCAATTTCAGGACTTGCACTTTGTCTTGCGACAGTTAATTTTCCAGATGTTACGAAAGATAATTTATTGGTAGCAGTTTTTGGTGGCTTTTTTCTTGGCGCTGGTATCGGACTTTCAGTTAGAGGCGGTGCAGTAATTGACGGAACTGAAGTTCTTGCAATCTTTTTAAGTCGCAAACTCGGGACAACTATTGGCGACATCATTATCGCAATTAATGTTGTAATTTTTTCTGCGGCTGTTTATTTTCTTTCCGTTGAAATAGCTCTTTATTCAATGATTACCTACTTAGCAGCATCAAAGACACTTGATTTTATTATTGAAGGAATTGAGGAATATATGGGTGTTACTATTATTTCATCACATAGTGAGGAAATCAGACAAATGATTATTGACAATATGGGAAGGGGTGTAACTATATATAGCGGGAAACGCGGTTTTGGTAAAACGGGTGAAGCGAAAGAAGTGGACATTGTTTACACTGTGGTAACCAGACTTGAATTAAATAAATTAAATATTGAAATAGAAAAAATTGACCCCAACGCTTTTGTTGTGATGAGTAGCATAAAGGACACAAAGGGGGGAATGATAAAAAAAAGACCTTTAAAACATTGACACAGCAACTAATGACGAGAACGCCAGCAGGTAACAGCACCTTGCCAAAAGTGGCGGTTTTGTGCTTCGTAGGACAGTTTTGTGGGTATATAAACTTTAGTGCTTCGTATGAAAGTGAGTGCTGAAAATCGCCACCTTCGGCAAGCTGCAAAACGTTACCGGAAACCCTATTGGCGACCGTTTAACCTAATCTGACTGACAAATAATGAACCGACTGACAACAATAAACATATCAGACCGACACCGCTTTGAACGGACAGCCAACCCTTCGTTTTTAATTTTTTTTTGCCAACGCACAAAACACACTTTCATTTTTTTGCCACCCACAAAACTCAATGCAGAAAAAAAATGAAAGAGTGTTTTCTTCCACCGCTTTAATACCTTCGTAACTCCAAAAAAATATTTTCAGCATTGGCAATTCACAATTTATCTACATTCAAAACAAAACCAAAACTGTTGCAAGGCAATGTTCAAATCATTGCTTGTGCGGGTTCGGGCAAGACAGAATTTGTTTCAGAAAGAATTGCTTACCAAATCCAACAAGGAATTGCAAAACCAAGCGAAATTGTTGCATTGACTTTTAACGATGCAGCAGCCGAAGAATTAAAATTCAGAGTAAGAGATAAGATTAAAGAACTCTTAGGCAAGCAACCCGACATTGGAGATATGTATATCGGGACAATCCACTCTTTTGCTTTTAAAATTTTACAGGACTTCGTTCCTGAATATCGTGGATACGATATGCTTGACGAAAATAGTCGCAAAGCATTTTCTGTTTCACTGAAATGGGACGGAATAAATTTATGGGAGCTATACAACACATTGATAGGACTTGGCTACCGTTTGCCATTCAGCACCGACAATAATCCAAAAAGATATGAGAATTGGACATTGAATACTTTGCTTGTTGATATTGATTTTTACAGAGAAGAAAGCGTAACAGAAAAGCAAATTGCTTCTGACAATTTCAAAACGGCTATTAAGATTTATTTGGACAAACTGAAAGAGAGGAAATTTCTTGACTTCTCTGGAATATTGCGTTTAGTCGTTGACCACTTAGCCAAAGACAAATACATTGTTCAACAAATTCAAAAACAATTCAAATTTTTTACCATTGACGAATACCAAGATGTAAATCCGATTCAAGAAAAATTAATCCGTTTGGTTTCTGGACAAAAAAATGTTTGTGTAGTTGGTGATGACGACCAATCCATTTATCAATGGAGAGGAGCAGATGTAGATAATATCATTGACTTTCCTAAAAATTATAAAAGTGTAACGACCTTCAAACTTGAAACAAACAGACGGTCACACAACAATATAATAAATTGTGCAGCCGATTTTATTTCTGCAAATCCCAAACGACTTCCAAAAGCCATTAAGACAAATTCAGCAGTAACAGAAAAAGGAGATTTATACAAACTCTGTTTTGACACACAGCAAGAAGAAGTTGACTGGATTGTTTCCAAGGTTAAATCACTTTACGGCAAAGAATATATTGACAAAGGACAACCACGAAAATTAAAATACTCTGACATGGTTTTATTATTCCGCAGGCGGAACGATGCACACGAATACAAAGAAGCATTGGAGCAAGCAGGAATAAATGTTATCTATTCAGGCATGGGAGGACTAATGGAATCTCCCGAAGTAGTTGGAATTCTAAGAACGCTAAAATACATTGGAGAAAGTGCAAAGGATGATGATAACGACCCAAACGAAAGTATCACAGACATACATGCTTTAATTTCTGACACTTTTCAAATCACACTTCCAATATTTAAAAAACTTGTAGCAGAAATTATTCAATGGTGCAAAGAGCAAAGGCGTTTGAGTTTGCAAGGACTTTACTACAAATTACTTTCAGGTTTAGGATTAGGCGACATTTCATTTCATAACGACCCGACAGATGATGTTGCACTTTACAACTTAGGAAGATTCAGCCAAACGATTTCTGACTTTGAAGGGTCAAGAACTTATCTTTCAAAAAACGACATTGTTCGTTTCATAGATTTCATTCAAACTTTTGTTTCCAATGCTTATGATGAAGGTTCAACAGATGCAAACGCAGGGCTTATAGATGCTGTAAAAATTATGACACTTCACGGAACAAAAGGACTTGGTTTTCCAGTGGTATTCATGCCACGAATGAAAGGCATCACAAACAGAAACAACGGCAGAGTAACTTTTCTTGACATAACAAAAATTGATTTCACAAGATACGGAGGAGGCGAAGCAGACGAAAGAAGATTGTATTATGTAGCACTTACAAGAGCAAAGAAATTTTTGTTTGCAACCTCTCATCAAATTTCAAATGGTAATACAAGAAGAACAGGAGTGCATAGTTTTTTTACTGCTTTGCCTGACAAATATTTTATCACAACAAACATTGCAGACCCAACCAAAAGAAAACCGTGTTCAATTGACAGAGTTGCTAGTGATTTAAGATTCCCGACAAATTACAGTGAACTCTCCTACTACTTGTCGTGCAGTTACGATTACCGTATGCGTTTCATTTATGGTTTCAATCCTGAATTAGTGCAAGCGTTAGGTTATGGAAAGCAGGTTCACAACCTCATTAACTTAATGCACAAAGAGTATGAACGCTTAAAGAAAATTCCAACAGAAAAAAGAGTTGCAGAATTAGTTGAACAACATTTTTACTTACGGTATGCAGCGACAAAGCAAGTTGACATTCTAAAGAAATCTTGTTTCAATAGTTTGAAAAACTACATCAACTTATGGAAGAAGGATTTTTCACTTGCAGTGAAAACAGAACAGAACTTTGAAATGGATTTTGAAAACAAAGCCCTTATTAACGGTTCAATTGATTTACTTTCAAGGTCAGAGGGGAAACAAGATGTTTTAGAAATTATTGATTTCAAAACAGGCAAACCGCAAAGCCACTTTGAAGAAAAATACACACACCAAGTAGTGCTATACACTATTGCAGCACAGGAAGCATTAATGAAAAATATCAGCAAGGCATACTTGCATTACTTAGATGCTGAAAAAGCAGAACGAAAAGAAGTAGTAATAACAGAGAAGAAAATAACAGAAACACGAACAAAATTAAAAGTTGCAGTTGATGGAATTATCAGCAACCAATTTCCGAGGAAACCAGGGAAAGAAATTTGTTCAAAGTGCGACTGGAATTCCATTTGTCCAAAAGCAAGTTAAGAACGATGGAAATAAACGAACTGATAAAAAACCGAAATGAATTTGTTGAAGCCCAAATAAAAAATGGTTTTGACCTTACAACTGTATTAGTCGGTTTGTATTCTGATGCTTCACACTTTGTTTATGAAGTATTGCAAAATTCGGAGGATGCAAAAGCAAGTGAAATAAAATTTGACTTGTTCTCTGACAAATTAATTATCACTCATAACGGCACTGCTTTCAGCAGTGCAGATATAGAAGCTATTACAGGTATAAGCAATATTCAAAACGACAAGAAAAAAGACCTTGAAAAAATTGGAAAATTTGGTATCGGTTTTAAATCTGTTTATGCTGTTACCGATTCACCAAGGATTCAGTCAGGTAAATATGATTTTGAAATAATCAATTTCGTTTTGCCAAGCAACTTCACTGACACAAATAATTTTTCACAAACAACAATTACTCTTTCATTCAAACATCAAAAACTTTCAGCGGAGGAAATATTTGACCTGATAAAAAGTAAGTTTGAACGCTTTGAATTTTTTAATTTGCTTTTTCTTTCACACTTAAAAACAGTTACTCTCCAATGGGAAGGAAACAAAAAGCTATTCATAAAAAATGAAAGGCAAATCAAAGGGAGCAACATCGCATTTGATTCAACCATTAGTGTTGGTAAGGAAAGACATCAATACTTACTTTTTAGAAATGATGTTCAACATGCAGCATTTTCAAAACTTAAAAACAAACCAAAAATTGCAATTGCTTTCAAGAAAAATATCGTTGACACACAAGAAGAAATAGTTAAGGCGGACAGTAGCAATCTTTTTGCGTTTTTTGAAACGGGCTATGAAACATTTTTAAATTTTTTGTTGCAAGCTCCATTCACTACAACTCCAGCACGGGACAATATTGATTTTCGGTTGAAAGTAAATTTAGGTTTGCTTGATGAGTTGTGCGAGTTAATGAAAAGTGTTTTAGAACATTTCCGAAGCAACAAACTCATTACTCCAAATTTTCTGAATCACCTTCCCATTGACAGCAGTATTGATGAAACAAAATTAGTTTATCAAAAACTGTTTGAATCGGTAAAGACCGAACTTCTATCAGGCAAAAAGTATTTGCCGACAATGTTTAAGAATCAATACCAAGCAGCGGAAGATTTAGCAATAGTTCGTGGTAAGGAACTTACTTCGGTGATTTCAAAAGTAGAAGATTTGCAAATGTTGTTTGGTAAGAAATATTGGATGGACACAAAAATTACAGTTGATAGAACGCCACAACTTTTAGAGTATCTCACATCTGAATTAGAAATTAGAGAATATACTCCTGATGATTTTGCAAGAAAAGTTACAGAGGAATTTTTTAACTCCAAACCTGATAATTGGATGCAACGCTTCTACGAATTTCTTAATGGTAAACAAGAATCATTATGGAGAAGCGGAAGAGGAAAAGATGAGGGTGCATTGAGAAAAAAACCATTCATCCGCTTAACTAATGGAGAACATACACAGCCATTTGATTCGGAAGGCAAACCAAAAGTATTTCTTCAAATTTCAAAGAGACAAACAAACTATGATACAGTCAGCCCAAAAGTTTTAAATAGCAAGGCATCACTAGATTTCATCAAAAACAAGCTGGGAATTAAAGAGCCAAATTTATTTGATGAAATAAAGCACCACATAGTTCCGCTTTATCAAGAAGAAACCACTTCTCCAAACAAAGTAGAACACATCAAACATTGTAAACTCATTTTAGATGTTTATTCAAATTCAAATGATGTTGTGAAAGGAGATTTAGTTGAACTCTTTAATGACACCAAAGTGAAATTTATTAAAGCAACAAACGCAAAGACAAGAGAACAATCTTATCAAAACTATCAGTATGTCTATTTGAAAAATCCATCTTTGAAAAAATATTTTCGTTTTTCAGAGAATATTTACTTTCTGAATGAAACCGCCTACAACTCATTGCCACAGGAACTATTTCAGAGTTTCTTAAAAAAATGTGGCGTTAAAGATTATGCTTGGAAGATTGAATTTGACCCAATGTTCAATGACGACAAGAAGCGATTGTTACGATTAAATTCAAGCTACAGGAGTGCGGAAATTACTTGGAATCAACCTTCAACTGTTACTGATGTTAAACTTGAAGGGCTTGATGATATTCTTGGACAAGAGTTGATAACAAAAGAAGATTCAAAACTTATTTGGGAAATTGTAACGACATGTATTAAGAATGATGCAAACCTTTTCAGAGGGAAATATAAATGGGTTAGAAACTATGAGAGAGTTACCACCTTTGAAAGTCATTTGCTTAAATCCTTGAAGAATAATTCATGGCTTTTCACCGAAGAAGAAAATGAACTTCCTCAAATGCCAAGTGATATTTTACTTGAAGATTTATCTTCCGAATACGATACCCAATCAGAAGAAGCATTGACCTTAATTGAGCAACTGAAATTTCAAACACCGGCAGAGCAACTTTTGGTTGGACAAATGCCGGCTGACAGGCAGGAAATGTTTAATCAGTTTGATGCTGCAAAAAAACTTTGTGATGAAAAAGGAATTGATTTGATTTCTGCTTTAACTGAGTTAATGACAGAGGCAAATCGTGAGGAAGAAAAAAAATTACTAGAAAATGCTCCTGAACTAACTTCTGTTGAACCAGAAGAAGAAGCATTTGAAAGTTTTGACGATTCAAATGTTGATGTTGATGTAATTGATGATGATGCAGCCGATGATGCAGGTGAAGGAGAAAATAATTCCAATAAAGGGAAGTCCAAAACACCTTCACAGAAAGGAACACCGATGAGCCAAGAGATGAGAAATAAAATTGGGCATCGTGGAGAAATAATTGTTTTTGGTTTTCTAAAAACCAAGTGGGATAAGAAAGCAACATTGATTAGTGAAACTGAAAGCGAAATGATTTACCAAGATAAGGAAGGACACAAATTCGTAATTTCAATTTTGAACGCAGACGGAAAAAAGGGAATCGGTTGCGACATACTCATTAATAATGAGGAAACGATTTACGAATACATTGAAGTCAAAAGTTCTAAACTTGTCAAGAAGGATTTGTTTCCCGTAAACGGTTATCAGTGGTCGTTAGCACAAAAAGTTTTCAAACAAGGAGAAGGGAATAAATATTTTTTCTATGTTGTGAAAGATGTTTTAAGTGATAAACCGAAAGTAACACCAATAAAAAATCCAATAAAGAAATGGAAAGACGGAGAATTAAGAGCACACCCAGTTAACCTTGAACTATAGAAGCCAACGCACATTGCAAGCACATTTTATTTTTTGCCAACGCACAAAAAGCCAATGCAGAAAAAAATAAAAGGAGCTTGCAATCTTCCACCCAAGAAAAAAATTGAATTAAAAAATTTCTCCCACCCACAAAAAAAAAAATTAAAAACCCCAAAGCACAGTGCTAACACGAACAGACACCGCCTTGAATGTAAATCGCTTTGAACAAAGTGTGTGCGGACTGCAAACGACACATCTTCGAACGGACAGAAGGGCATCCGGTAACAGCGGGTTTAAGAAATTGGCGGTTCATTGGTTAATTGAAGTTCAGTTTTTCAATCAAACATTTGCGGTGGCAGACAGTTTAGTGCTCCGAAATCGCCAACTTCTTAAACCCGCAAAACGTTACCATTCATTTAAAGAAGATCCGACATGAAAATTTTAAATAAAAACGCCCCTTTGATAGGAATAATACTTTTTCTATGGAATCAAATTGCCTTTGCTCAACAATCGAACTATCCAGTTTCAATTGACATTTCTGTCGAAAAAAAATTGTTGGAATCCTTCAATGAAAAAGGTAGGCTGTATATTTTTATTAGTTTAGATTCAATTAATGAACCAAGAACTCAGATTAATCCAAATCCGATGGCTAAAACAGAAATATTTGCTAAAAACATAGACGATTTTGATCCTAAAAAACCACTTAAGTTAAGAGGTGATGCCGGCTTGATTGGTACACCCTATTGGACCTTAAAAAACATTCCGGCTGGAGAATACTATATACAAATAGTTTGGGATCAGAAATCAAACGAATCTAGAATAGACGAGCCGGGAAATTTATATAGTGAAAAGAAACGCATCAATGTAAACCGGCCTCAGAATCTATCATTCGGATTCAATCAAATAATTGAAAGCAGAAAAATTGATGAGCATCCATTAGTTCGTGAGGTTCAATTAAGGAGTGACACCTTGTCTAATTGGTGGGGTAAAGACATGGTTTTAAAGGCATCTATTTTGCTGCCCCATAACTATGATAGCACCAAAGAATATCCCATCCGATACAATGTTGATGGATATGGTGGACGATATGACAGGATCAACTATTGGATCCTAAGAGATAAAGACTTCATGGACTGGTGGACTTCAGGTGATGCTCCAGAAATAATTAATGTTTTTCTTGACGGAGAAGGACCATTTGGGGATTCGTATCAAATGGACTCAGAAAACAGTGGGCCATACGGTCATTCTTTAGTTCATGAACTTATTCCGCATATTGAAAGTCTATATCGGGGTACTCAATCTTCCACATACAGATTTGTGGATGGTTGTTCTACAGGAGGTTGGGTTTCCCTCGGTTTGCAATTGTATTATCCGGATATGTTCAACGGTGCTTTCTCTTACAGCCCGGATGCCATTGCTTTTGAAAATTACCAATTGATTAATATATACGAGGACGAAAACGCATTTATCAATGAATATGGTTATGAAAGACCAGTTATGCGGGAAACCTCCGGGGAACCTATGCTTTCCCTCCGTACATTTATTCAATATGAAAATGTATTAGGGTCGTCAAACACTTACCTGAATTCTGGAGGTCAATTCAGTGCCCATGCAGCCCTATATAGCCCAAAGGGCGATAATGGTTTGCCAAAACCACTCTTCGATCCAATTACAGGAAAAATAGATCGCCAAGTTGCTGATCATTGGAAAAAGTACGACTTTAAGCTTTACGCCCAAAAAAAATGGGCTGAATTAGGTCCAAAGCTTCAGGGTAAAATTTACATTTGGATGGGCGATATGGACCATTTTTACTTAAACAACGGCACAAGAGAATTTGACTCTTTTCTAAAAACAACTCAGAATCCGACTTCAGATGCAGTAATAGAGTATACAGCCATGGACGGTCACTGCTATCAATACTCTGATAAAAAAGTAATTCTCCAGATTCAGGAAAGAATAAATTCGATTAATAAAAAATAAACGAATGGTAACAGCACATTTGCAATAGGCGGGCTTCCGGCTCCGAATACAGTTTGGGGTTGGGAGAAAGTTTGTATCTTCGAATGAGCAATAGTGCTGGGGAACCCGCCCATCGCAAATCTGCTAGGCGTTATGCCTAATGCAATGACCACACGATTAGATTATCCACCTATGTCAGGAGAATATGAAGAAGTGATTTTTGACCTTGAAGAACCATGGCGTGGACAAAATTGGCATTATGTATTATTCACGACAACTGAAGGACAAACATGGTGCGGCCACTTCA
>Ga0075163_10013588_pt1 | contig 10540 bp, 8 predicted proteins | sample JI1023141ADNA_FD_71478 | JGI IMG/M metagenome (GOLD analysis project Ga0075163, IMG submission 71478) | Wastewater effluent complex algal communities from Wisconsin, to seasonally profile nutrient transformation and Carbon sequestration -... | ecosystem: Engineered > WWTP > Effluent > Algae... | reverse complement strand
TCGTCGCGCGCCATAATATCCTGCAGAACCTGGGCGTATATACTCGGCAAGCCCCGGCCAAGCAACTCTTTATGCCGCCGCGTAGCCCGGGCCTCAGCCGTTGCCGTCACAAAAAGCTTAGCCGTGGCTGTGGGACAGATGACGGTACCAATATCGCGGCCATCAAGGATAGCCCCGTTACGACCCCCAGGAGGCGTTGTGGCGAAATTCTTTTGAAAATCAATTAGTTGAGACCTAACACCCGGGATGGCCGCAATCTTGGATGCCATAGAGGCAACCTCATCGGTGCCTAAGGCTGGATTATCAAGATCATTTGGAATCAAATTCTTAGCAGCTTCCACGGCAGCGGCAATATCCTCCGGACTAATCCCCGCCTGCAAAAGCTTAAAGGCCACCGCGCGGTAGATGCGGCCGGTATCAAGATGGGCAAAGCCGAGCTTTTCCGCCAGGCGCCGCGCCAAGGTCCCCTTGCCCGAGGCCGCCGGACCATCAATCGCCACGACGAGTGACTGCTGAGGCATTGTTAATTTCTCTCGATCTTGGCGCCAAGGCCGGTCATGAGGGGCAAAAAGTCGGGAAAGCTGGTGGCGATCGGGCTACCGTCATCCACCGTCACCGAACGTTTGGCGGCGAGGCCCAGCACCAGAAACGCCATGGCAATCCGGTGATCGAGGCGGGTGGGGATCGGTGCACTCCCTGTCTGCATTCCGGGCGGGGGGCCATCGCACCCCTCGACCATCAGCCAGTCGGGACCGCTTTCCACCTTAACCCCGCAAGCAGTTAAGCCTTCAACCACCGCCGCCAAGCGATCAGATTCTTTGACCCTTAGTTCGGCAAGACCGCACATCACCGTCTTGCCCTTGGCGGTTGCGGCCGCCACCGCCAGGATCGGATATTCGTCAATCATGCGGGGCGCACGCGCGGCTGGCACGTCAATCCCTTTGAGCCGGCTGTGGCGCGCGACGAGATCAACCACCGGCTCCCCAGCCTCGATCCGCGCATTCTCCTGCGAGAAATCGGCACCCATCTCCATCAATGTTTCCAGCAAGCCGGTGCGCAAGGGATTAGCCCCCACACCGACGATCCGCACCTTAGCTTCGGGCACGATCAAGGCCGCCACCAAGGGAAAAGCGGCGGAGGAAATATCCCCGGGCACAATGACTGGTGCCGCGCGCAACTCCGGCTGACCGGTCAGCACAATCCGTCGTCCTTTACTCTCTGGGCCAGGGCTGACATCAATCTTTGCCCCAAAATGGCGCAGTAACAGTTCGGTGTGATCCCGGGTCGGCTCAGGCTCAATCACCGTGGTATGGCCCGGTGCCGCAAGTCCACACAACAACACCGCCGACTTCACCTGGGCCGAGGCCATGGGCAGCACATACTCAATCGCCAGCGGCGCCGAAACTCCGGTCACCGCCAAGGGTGGCCGTCCGCCATCCCGGCTGAGGATCCGCGCCCCCATCTGTTCCAGCGGCGCCGAGACCCGGCCCATCGGGCGTGACCGTAAGGACGCATCGCCGGTGAAAAAACTGGTGAAGCCGTGGCCGGCAACAATCCCCATCATCAGCCGGGTACCAGTGCCAGCATTCCCCATATCCAGCACCTGGTCCGGTTCGGCAAGGCCGCCGACACCCACACCATGAACGCGCCAGTTGCCGGGACCTAAACGCGTCACCGACACCCCCATCACCTGCAGCGCCGCTGCGGTGCGCAATACATCCTCACCCTCCAGCAACCCCTCGATCTTCGTTTCGCCCACCGCCAGAGCCCCAAACATCAAGGCACGGTGCGAGATCGACTTATCCCCTGGCACATGGGTACGCCCGGCCAGACGGCCGACCGGATGGGCAGTCAGAGCATAAGGTACGGAAGAAGAGGACATGATTGGATCTGGGGTTAGAATCTGGAAAACGGCAGGCAAGCCCCGTCTTTAGCACGGAACGCCAAGGTTAAGGCAAGGCTTGTTATGCCAAAAAGCAAGGCGAGAAGGTGAGGCTTTCCCGGGTCGCCCTGATGGATAACCTGGTTCCCGATCCAAGAAGTGCGATTTTGTTTTGACAGCCGCCCACGGATCGTGGCACTTGCCCCTCCGCGGCCTTAACCACTCAATAAGGCCCCCAAGTTTAAAGTCTCACGTTCAGAAAGCTTAGGAGACCAGGCGTGTCAAAACCGGAATGGGGCATTAAGCGCATTTGCCAAAGCTGCGCGGTTGCTTTCTACGACTTAAGAAAAAGCAAGATCGTCTGTCCGTCCTGCGGCGCAGAATACGATCCCGAGAATCTTTTGAAGTCACGCCGCACACGCGTCGCCCCTGAACCGGTGACGAAAAAGGTCATTCCGTTGGCGGCCGCGGCCTCTGATGATCCGGAAGCCGTGCTCAGCGAGGCCGGCATCGAAGATGTCGAGATCGACGGCGACGAACTTCCGGAAGGCGCCGAAGTTTTGGCCGAGGAAGAAGAGGAGATCGAAGACGTCTCCGAACTCGGCGAAGACGATGACGACATGGCCGAAGTTAACGAACATATGGAAGACGAACCAGAGCGTTAATCACTTCGCTTGCTTTGTGTCTGCACTGGCGGGCACAAAGAACTGGTGGGCACAAATTTGACGACTTGTTTTTGACTCGCGAGAGATAATCTCTTAACAATACATCGCGGTGGGAACCCATCCCATCGCTTCAAGGTTGGGGCCATAGCTCAGCTGGGAGAGCGCTACGATGGCATTGTAGAGGTCAGGAGTTCGATCCTCCTTGGCTCCACCAGCCTACGCTCTGCGAGCTTCGGCTCGGCAAGCCAAAGCGAAGACGATCTTAAGCGAACCCAAAAGCAGCGATCCGATCATGGTACACATTAAACCGGTAGAGCCTCATCAGCTTGGCGTCGTTGCCGATCTCGCCAAACGTATATGGCCGATCTGTTACGCGTCCATCCTGACGCCCGCGCAGATCGATAATATGTTGGAGCGGATATACACCATCGAAAATCTCCAAAGTGAGATGCGATCCGGCCACCGCTTCTTTGCCGCGACGTTAAACGACCAACCAGCAGGATACGCCTCCGCCTATCAAGAAGGCGATGTGCTGTGGCTCAAAAAACTTTATGTCTTGCCTGATATACAAGGCCAGGGCATCGGCAAGAAATTGGTTGGCGCTCTTATCGGCGTCTTTCCGTCATCGAAAGAAATACGCTTGTTGGTCAATCGCGACAATCTTTCAGCGCAGCACTTTTATACCAAACAAAACTTCGTCAAAATCGACGAACTCCCGGTAAAAATGGGAGATTTCAACTTTGTCGATTTGGTATTTTCGAAACGGTTGTGAGTTCAGGGCAGCATTCCAGTCTCTTTCGGAAGAGCTGTACAGTAATTATACTTTAATAAAGATTGTCTCTAGCTTAACTTATTAATCACCAACTAACTTGGGAGAAATCATCATGGGTAATCCGTTTGTCCATATGGAATTAATGTCTACCGATCCGGACAAGGTGAAGTCGTTTTACGGTAAGCTGTTCGATTGGCAGCTTGACGACATGAAGGGCGGGGGCGGCATCGACTACACCGTCATCCGTGTCGGCGATGGCACCGGCGGCGGCATAATGAAGAACCCGGTTCCCAATTCGCCGTCGATCTGGATGCCTTACGTGTCGGTGGATAATCTGCGCACCGCAACCGCCAAGGCCCAGTCCTTGGGCGCCACCTTGATGAAGGATGTGACCGAGGTTCCCAACATGGGATCCTTCACCATCCTGACCGATCCCGCCGGTGCCATGTTCGGCATGTGGCAGAACCTGTAATTCAAGAATCTCGTGGTCTAGGTGATGGCTATGTTAATGGCCCGATTAATGGCCAGGGTAATGTGACCATGGCAATGACCCCGGTGACGAGATGAGTCCGACCTCCCTCCGCACCACCTGCTGCATCGCCGGAGGTGGTCCGGCGGGAATGATGCTGGGGCTGTTGTTGGCCAGGGCCGGTGTTGAGGTGGTGGTGCTGGAAAAGCATGCCGACTTTCTGCGCGACTTTCGCGGCGATACGGTTCATCCCTCCACCTTGGAAATCATTCATGAGTTGGGACTGCTGGATGATTTTCTGTCGCGGCCGCATCAACAGGTATCGCGCATTCTGGGCCGGATCGGCGGCGACCCCGTGGTGGTGGCCGAGTTCGGGCACCTGAACCTCGCCTGTCCCTACATCGCCATGATGCCGCAATGGGACTTCCTTGATTTCCTGGCCGATCATGCCAAGACCTACCCAAATTTTCAGTTGCGGACGAACGCCAAGGTGACGGGCTTAATCCATGACGGCGACCGGATTGCCGGGGTTACGGTTGAAACCCCCGAGGGTGCGCTGCAGATTCATAGTGATTTGGTGGTTGGCGCCGATGGTCGGGGTTCGGCTGTTCGCGATCTCGCAGACCTTGCCGTCCAGGATATTGGCGCACCGATGGATGTTTTGTGGCTGCGGATATCGCGTAAACCCGGAGATCCCGACGACAGCATGGGCAATTTTAATCCGGGCAATATCTTTGTCTTGATCAACCGTCAGGATTATTGGCAATGCGCCTATGTCATTCCCAAAGACGGGGCGACAGAGGTTCGCGCCCAAGGCCTTGATGACTTCCGTCAAAAGATCGCTGATGCCATGCCGTTTTTGAACGATCGCGTGAACGAGATTACCTCATGGAATGATGTAAAACTACTGACAGTCAAGGTCGATCGTCTAAAGCAATGGTCGCGGCCAGGGCTGCTGTGCATTGGTGATGCGGCCCATGCCATGTCGCCGGTCGGCGGCGTCGGCATTAATCTTGCGGTGCAGGATGCAGTGGCGGCGGCGAATATTTTGGCACAGCCGCTGAAAACCAAACAGCTGTCGATTGATCATTTGCGTGCTGTGCAGAAACGGCGGTTCTTTCCCGCCCGGATAACGCAAAGCATTCAAGTATTGGTACAGAGCCGGATTATTCAGCGCGTCTTGGCCAGTAATAAACCCCTTAACCTACCGTTACCGTTGCGGCTGGTGCAGCGTTGGCCGCGACTGAAACGTTGGATTGGCTACGCCATCGGCGTCGGCGTGCGACCGGAACATGTTAAGCCCCGCACGCGGGAGTAGTTACGCTTCGACCGCCATCTCGGCTTGATCGTTTCTATCGGGCGGACGGCGCGGCGGACGGCGGAGCAGAAAAATTACCGGGAGCGCCATAAGGGCAATAATCATCATCATCTTAAAGTCATTGGCATAGGCGATGATCTGTGCTTGACGCGAGATCTCGGCATTCATTGCCATCCGGCCGGCCTCGGTATTGAGATTCCAAATCCGGCTGGCGGCGCCATGGTGAAACAACAGATTAAATTGGGTGATGCCCTCAGCCATTGTCGAATGCATTATTTGGGCATTGCGCCCCAGCAAAAAAATCACCAGGGAGATTCCGGTGCTGCTGCCGAGGTTACGCATCAAGCTGAATAGCGCGGCCGCCTGTGTCCGGTGCCTCGGCTCCAAGGTGGCAAAAGTCATGGTGGACAAAGGAACGAAGACAAAGCCTAACCCAAATCCTTGAACCAATCCCGTGTGAACAATATGGGCGAAGGAAATATCCGGCGTGAACCCCGTCATCATCCACAGCGATATCGACACCAAAGAGAAACCGATAAACACCATGATTCTCGGATCAACACGATTGATCAGACGCCCTACGACCATCATCGCTACCATGGTCCCCATGCCGCGCGGCGCCAGCACCAATCCCGCTGTCAGCACCGGATAACCCATCAGGTTTTGCAAGTACGGCGTCATCAAAGCGATAGTGGCCAGCAAGATAATGCCGACCAGAAAGATAAAGGCGAGGCCCATACTGAAGTTACGGTCGTTAAACATCTGCGGTTCAATAAAGGGCTTTTTCGCGGTGAAGATATGCACCAAAAACAGATAACTGCCCAAGATCACCAAACCCGCCTCAATCATCACTTCGGTTGAGGAAAACCAATCCAACTGTTCGCCGCGATCCAGCATCATCTGCAACGATCCAAGGGCGAGGCTCAAGGTAGCAAATCCCATCCAGTCAAAACCAAGCTTGGCGTTCTTTTCCGTCTCATGCAGGAACATCCACAACCCGATGGTGGTGAAAATTCCCACCGGCAGGTTGATATAAAACACCCAGCGCCAATTATAATATTCCGTCAGATAACCGCCCAAGGTCGGGCCAAGGATCGGGCCTACCATAACCCCGATCCCCCACATCGCCATGGCCGAGCCGTGTTTCTCCTTGGGATAGGTATCCAACAATACCGATTGAGACAGCGGCACCATCGATGCCCCAAACATGCCCTGCAGCAACCGGAACAAGATCATCTGATTAAGTGATGTTGCCATGCCGCACAAGGCCGAGGCGATGGTGAATCCAACCACTGCATAGATGAACAACCGCTTACGACCAAACCGTGCCACCAACCATCCCGTCGGCGGCGTCATGATCGCCGACGCCACAATGTAAGACGTCAGCACCCAGCTGATCTGATCGATAGTTGCCGACAGACTGCCCTGCATATAGGGCAAGGCCACATTGGCAATGGTCATGTCCAACGCCTGCATGATCGTCGCCAGCATGATGCAGACGGTGATCGCCGCGCGGTGAGGAACCTTGCCTGAAGTCGGCGTCATGGGCTTGTAATCCTTAAGCCGGACTTACGGCCATAGAACATTGAAGCCCCGGGTGCGGCCGGTATCGATTTCAACCGCAGCCGACATTCCGGCGCGAAGCGGCGGCGCCTCGGGCGGCATCTCGACCTTCACCCGCACCGGCACCCGCTGCACCACCTTCACCCAGTTGCCCGAGGCGTTTTGCGCCGGGATCAAGGAAAACTCAGCGCCGGTGGCCGGGCTGATGCTTTCGACCGTGCCGCGCCACTCTACGCCGGGATAACTGTCGACAGTGACCAGAACGGCATTACCCGGTTTCAAATACGTCAAATCGGTTTCTTTCGGATTAGCTTCGACCCACACGCTATCCTTGGCCACAAGGCTAAAGGCACCGGTTGCAGCCGGCAGATAGGTCCCGACTTGGATGGTGTCGACCTTGGTTACTACGCCAGCAGTAGGTGCGGTGATCACCGTGCGGCGCAAGTCGCGGCGGGCTTTCTCGACCTCGGCCACGACTTGGCGATATTGGGCTTGGTTTTCGATCGGCTGATCAACATTGCCGCCCAGCTCGGCCAGCGACGCCTGCGCCTCTTGCCGCGAGACGATCAAACGGTTGCGCGCATTATCCAAATCGTTGCGCGCTTGATCCACCTTCACCTCGGCAGCGGCTTGACGGCCAGCCAAATCCGATTGGCGTTTGAACTCGCGCTCGTAAAAACTCACATTAGTTTCTGCTTGTCGCGTTTCGCCCAAATGTTGGCGATATGTCGCTTGCAGATTGGCGATCTGATTGCGCATGACGCCCAATTTCGCTTCGGCGGCAGCGACCGCTATGCGATACGGCTCGTCATCCAAGCGGAATAATTCTTGCCCAGCGGTGACCGTATCGCCCTCATGAACCTTGATCTCCGCAATCACGCCGCCAATGTCGGTGTTGATCATGATCTTGTCTGACCGGACATAGGCGTTATCGGTAGAAACATAGCGGCCACCCATCAGGTAAGCCCCTGCCACCACTAGCAACAAAGCAACCGGACCTGCGATCATTAATCCGTGACGCTTAGTCATGAAGCGCTCCCACGACCGCGGCGTCTGTGCTGCAGCTTCTGGTGGCTCAACCACATCAGCGGGCGGCGACGCCGGGACTTCACGCAACGGCGGACGGTTTGACTCGGCAGCCTTTTTTCCCTGGCGATTTAAACTATCAATCTTATCCATATTTTTTCTGCCTTTCTTGACCGCTCCGACTGTGCCGGACCTGTCTCGTCGTTTCTAAACGGTGGGACCGCGGTTTTGTCTCGCGGCCATCGCTTAACAAATTTGTCTTCATGGTGATCAGCGTTTCCAACAGTGTATCGCGATCACTTTTATTAATCCCCTTCAAAGCTTCCTCCCGCGCAGCGGTACCCATCATACGCATTTCCGCTAACAACGGATGCGCCTTAGCCGTCAGGTACAGTTTGCGCACCCGACGATCCGTTGGATCCGCACGGCGCTGCACCAACCCCGCCTTTTCCATCCGATCCAACAGCCGCACTAAAGTAATAGCCTTGATTTCTAAAAGATCTGCTAAGGCGCCCTGATGAATGCCTTCGTGCCGCGTCAACTGAGCCAAAACCTGCCACTGCGAGCGGGTCAGTTTCAGGAGCCGCGCCTTGTCTTCAAAGCGACGGCGCAGCAACCGCGCTACATCGTGCAGCAAAAAACTAAAGGTTTTATCCGGACAGGGGGAGGAGGACATGCCTGCTTAATATAAGCCCGCTGGTTCATAAGCAAGCTTACTATTAATGCGCAAACCGCATATTGCCTATGCGCAAAGTTTATCGGAACGAAGGGCGCGGTAAAATCACCATGATTTCTGCCTGAGAGAAGAAAATGGTTAAAAAACGCTAAAGTTTTTATTTATTAAATGCGCTCACACCAAACCATAAAAAAAATCGGGCCTCACTCTCCAAACCCACCCATGCGGCCGCGGCGGACTTCGCGTTTGCCGGCGTGATTGGCGGCACCAACGACGCCTTCGCTCTCCATGCGTTCTACCAAGCGCGCCGATCGGTTATAGCCGATCTGCAAATGCCGCTGAATGAAACTGATTGACACCCGACCTTCGCGCATGATCAGCGCGACGGCTTGATCATAGAGATCATCATCAGATGCACCTTCGCCCAAAGCACTCGGCGCAGGCGCGGCATCACCGCCACCACCGAGTTCATCTTCCTCTTCTTCGACGATGGCGTGCTGATAATCCGGCTCGCCTTGAGTTTTGAGATACTCCACCGCTTCTTGCACTTCGGCATCGGATACGAAGGGTCCATGCACGCGCACGATGCGACCGCCGCCGGACATGTACAGCATGTCGCCCTGACCCAACAGCGCCTCGGCCCCTGCATCGCCCAAGATCGTGCGGCTGTCGATACGGCTGGTTACTTGGAAACTGATACGGGTCGGAAAGTTTGCCTTGATGGTGCCGGTAATAACGTCAACTGATGGACGCTGTGTGGCCATCACCAGATGAATGCCGGCAGCGCGCGCCATCTGCGCCAAACGCTGAACCGCGGCTTCTAGATCTTTGCCGGCGATCAGCATCAGATCCGCCATCTCGTCAACCACGATGACGATGTACGGCAACGGTTTCAAATCAATCGGTCGATCTTCGTACAAGGGTTCCCGCGCGTCACGGTCATAACCCACTTGAACCGGACGGGTAATCGTCTCTTGTTTTTGCAAGGCGTCGTTAATCCGCGCGTTAAAGCCTTCGATGTTCCGCACGCCGACCGCACTCATCAATTTGTAGCGGCTTTCCATTTCACGCACCGCCCACTTCATCGCCACCACCGCCTTGTTGGGATCGGTCACGACCGGGGTCAGCAGATGAGGGATGCCGTCGTAAACCGAGAGCTCCAGCATCTTAGGATCGATCATGATCAAGCGGCAGCGATCGGGCGGCAAACGGAACAGCAAGGATAAAATAATGGCATTGATGCCGACCGACTTGCCCGACCCGGTCGTGCCGGCAATCAGCAAATGCGGCATCTTGGCGAGATCGGCCACCACCGGCTCACCGCCAATATCCTTGCCCAAGGCCAAAGGCAACTTGGCTTGATTATCGGTAAAAGCCTGAGCCGAAAGAATTTCTTTTAAGTACACCACTTCGCGGGAAGCATTGGGCAATTCAATCCCGATCACGCTGCGGCCGGGGACTACGGCAATACGCGCCGTGACCGCGCTCATCGAGCGGGCGATATCATCAGAAAGATTGGTTACCGTGGATGACTTGGTACCCGGCATTGGCTCGAACTCATACAGCGTGACTACCGGCCCCGGCTTTACCTCCATGATCTCGCCACGCACTTTGAAATTCCGCAGCACCGTTTCCAGCGTACGTGCGTTGTTGGCAAGTTCAGCTTCGTCGGCTTCGTTATTATCACGCTGTGGCGGCTCTTGCAGCAAATCGAGCGTTGGCGGCACGTAAGGTTCAGACGGGGATTTTCTTTCTTCGGTTTTCTCGCGCATGGAATAGCCGCGACGAACCGCACCACCCCCTGGCGCCGGCGCTTCGGTAACATGGGCTGAGGCTGGAACGGCGCGAACCGCCGGAACCTTCTCAGCCGTTTTGTCGCTATTCAAAACCCTGTCTTCGTCTTTGTCTTTGTCTTTGTCTTTGTCTTTGTCTTCGTCTTTGTCTTCGTCTTCTTCCTCGTCTTCTTCCTCGTCTTCTTCCTCGTCTTCGTCTTCGTCTTCGTCTTCGTCTTCGCCTTCGTCTTCGTCTTCGTCTTCGTCTTCGTCCTCGTCTTCGTCCTCGTCTTCGTCCTCGTCTTCTTCCTCGTCTTCTTCCTCGTCTTCTTCCTCGTCTTCTTCCTCGTCTTCTTCCTCGTCTTCTTCCTCGTCTTCTTCCTCGTCTTCTTCCTCG
>Ga0075163_10013587_pt1 | contig 10541 bp, 10 predicted proteins | sample JI1023141ADNA_FD_71478 | JGI IMG/M metagenome (GOLD analysis project Ga0075163, IMG submission 71478) | Wastewater effluent complex algal communities from Wisconsin, to seasonally profile nutrient transformation and Carbon sequestration -... | ecosystem: Engineered > WWTP > Effluent > Algae... | reverse complement strand
TGCAGGCTCGAGCCCGCCTGTTGCAGCGAACCGATCACCGGCTCACCAAAGGCCGCGAGTACACCAAGCACGAAGGCAAACAGCAGAATCGTTTTTCCCGAACTGCGCTTGGGCAGCGTGTTGCCGACGGTTTCGCCGATCGGCACCAGCCCAATCTTCACACCTTCGAGGAAAAACGCCAACCCCATGATCACCATGGAGATACCGCCAATCATCCAGCCGGTTTTATCGAGGGCGAAACGGAGAATGACAATCTGGAAAGCGACCAGGTAAAGGCAGACAGGTGCGACAATGACGACCTGCTCCTTGATGTTGTGGTACGCATACGGCAAAAGTATGCGCATCTGCTCGCCAAAAGACAGTTTGATTCTTTCCATAAGCCCGCCTGACGGCCAGCCTTTCTGGCGGGGTTAGAATTGGAACTATTTTAACAATTTTTTAACATTAGCCGGGCGGTTTAGTCGCCTCGATGCTGGGGTGTTTCGCATGAAAATCTAAAAATGCCTTGAGTGCCGGGTCAGCAAGCACAGGGTACATTTCGCGAAAACGCAGCCAGTCGAGAATGCAATAGAATGTCAGCTCAGAAAGGCCGATTTTTTTCTCGGTGGTGAAGTAGTTATCCCGAAGTTGTGTCTTCAGCCAGGTTAGGATGGACTCCACCCTTGCCCGCTGTTTCACCAGGTAGGCTACTTTGTCGACTTCGACGCCGTCTTTTCTCAGGTAGAAGACGTTGATCGCCGATTCGACGCAGCCGTCGGCGGCTGTGACGAGATTTTTCTCGCGCCACTTTTCTGCGCCCTGCGGGTTTCTGAGCAGTTTGGGATTTCCCGCACCTGTGGTGAGCTCTGTCGAACCATGCTTTTCAGAGAGGTATTCGATGATCGTATGGCTGTCCCAGAGAATTTGCCCGTCGATCTCGATGCAGGGCACTTTCCAGATCGGGTTCTTGGTGCGCATGGCCGACTGTCCCGCGTCGGTAAGCGAATCGACAAGTTCGAAGGGGATGCCGAGTTCGTGCAACAGAAAGCGCAGCCGCCGCACGAAGGGAGAGGTGATGCTGCCGTAGAGTGTGATAGGGGTGCTCATGTGTAAATCCTACTTACGAATTTTAGTCGATGCAGCAATCGGAATAACAGGCTAAGTAACAGGTTAAAAACTTGCCTGCCCCGAGCACGAATGAAATCGTTCTCGCACTGCAATGACGCGACGTAATTATTATTTGTTCGTTACCCTGTCTTTATTTGCACTCGTACCTCCCCTTGGCGCGAAAGGGATGTTCGATGATGCCAAAACCTGTGGTTTACCCGGGCTGAGATTTTCTGACGACGTGCTCTACCAGGGAATTCTGGAGAATAATAACGAACTCATAAAGTGCGCAGTGAAACAAGAAAAGGCAAATCTTGCCGGGCCGCGTATTTGTTACAAGCTACCCACCTGCGAAACGATCCAACATATTTTTGATAAGACAGACAACCCTAAACAGCTTCAGCTGATTATCGAGAATGCCAGCGCTGAACAGTTAAACAGAAAGACCGCGAGAGGCGCAAACTCTATGGAAGTCTTGCTCAGAAAATTCGGTTCCAAGACCGATGATGCGTTGCTGGCAGCTTTACGCAAGAAAGGTTTTGCACCAGAAGAGAGCATGAAACAATTCGCAGCTGCGCCGACGGCGAAACCGCAACCGGCGCCCCCAAAAGCCGTACAAACAGAAGCGAAAACTTCAGATTTTGTGCCGCATGCGAGCCGCATTTGCCTGTCATATAAGAGTGATGGGTCACTGGTTTGCACCGCGGCTAATGCTAAAACGGTTAGTTGTCCGGGCGACAAAGAATGGCGTGGCCCGGGGCCATGCTCCAAATATGCCCGGAAAAAAGTTTCAGATTTAGCGAAAAAAGAATGGGCTGATCTTATCTGGGTGTATAACTACGAGATAGAAAAAAGAAACGCACCCGAATCAAAACCGGGTCTGACGAAAACGGAAAAATGTAACAACGCCTGCCTCGAGAAGAAGTGCCGTCGTTACAATCAGCCCGGTGTCTACCAGGAGTCAGCGTCCGCCAGCATGCGCTGCGTCGGTTTTTGTAAGCAGGAATGCAGTTATAACCCCGACGCCTACCGCTGATGATCAGCCCGGACACGCCGCCCTGCGCGAAGCTGGTTTAAATGGAGATTGCTTCGATGCGCTTACGCCCAATAAGCACCGCTTTATCGCCTTGTTGTATTGGAAATTCCGGTGAACAGTTCAGCCAGGTCTTACCTTGCCTGACGATTCCGGTGACCGAGAAATTTTTATCGAGGCCCCACAGCACTAATTCCCGGTAAAGCCACTGTTTCATGGAATCGATCTTAACCAGGTAGAATTGCTCGCCGCGTTCGTTGCTGGTTAGATCCATAAGAATGTTTTTCAGGCCGGGATCCTCCAGTTCCTGTATGATGATATTCGATCTGAAATCAGACATACACAACGCGCAGTCTGCTCCCGCCAACTCCATTTGCCTGATTTTACGGGGGTCCAAAACCTCCACGATCGAAAAGACATTGGGATTCATTTTTTCCATGATCAGGGTGGTTGCAAGATTTTGGTCGTCTGAGTGCGGGTTATTTCTGTCGCTTGAGAGTATAATCGCGTGACTGGCTTCAGGTAAACAAGCACGCATCAGAGTGGCCTCGTCCGCTGGATTTCCCCTGATAAAGGTGACTCCGTAATCCAGAAGTTTTGCTGGAATTTCTGGCAATTTTTCATCAACCAGGCAGATATGTTTATTCAGTGTTTTTGTGTCTGCGCGGAGTTCGTCGAGCAGATGAACGACTTCCTCCTCAGTTGAAAAATTAACGATGATGACATGGTTTTTCATAGCGACCTCTGCTGTTCCTTGTAGTTTTCTCGACCGCGCTTCGATGAGTCTCGAGGCGGTCGCGGAGATAATAAATCCGAGAAATCCAATACCAAAGACCATCGTCGGCAGCCCGATTAGAAATCTTCCACCGGTGGTGACTGGGAAAAGATCGCCATAACCAACCGTCGACATTGTGACGACAGTCCACCAAAGGGCATCAAGCCATTCGAGGTCAGGCTTTTTCTCGATTTCAAAGAAAAGAAAACCAGATGCGGAGTACCAGACGAGTCCGATAAAAATAAAAAATACCTTGAAGCGGCTACCGCGATTGCTCATCAGATGCCGCTTGCGGAAAAAACTGAAAAGTATTCTGAAAATCATGGTTTCTTCTCTTCTTCAGCTTTTTCGCTTTCCCACAGAAGCTTGAGCTGACGTGATCTGGCCGCTGCGGCAGAGATTGCCCAGATTCCCCTTTTCTCTCTTTGGGCTTCGAACTCAGCCTTCATGTACATGGCTTCCCGCGGAAACGCATAGCGAGAATAGACGACAGAATACCCATTCGCAACCAGCTCCAGACCAATATCCTTGCCATCAGCATAAACAAATCCCAGGACTCGGTTGTATGAATCTTTTTGAAATTTATCAAAGACAATTTTTACATCTTTGTTCAGTACATTTTCTTCCAGGTGTCGCCATGAATTTCTGGAGATATTCTCCATCAGTGGATCGTTCACTTTAGATGGATACGACATTATTCCCAGCATGCGGATCGTTGTTTGCGTTCCGTTATAATCAACCGCAAGCTCATGCCCGCTGACAACTTTGACTACTTTAACTTTCTGTCCCGAAGCAAGCTGAACATTTGTGGGGGAAGTATCCAGTTTTTTCTTAAGTGCCTGCACATGGTAGGTAAAATACCCGGCTGCACCAAAGAAGTATGCAACGACCGCCCAGAATATGAGGTTACTCGAAAAGCGCATGATATTCTAATCCGCGCATTAGCCTGTGATTTAGCCTGAATTGTAAAGCGAATCCCTATGGGAGAAATATCCCGTCACCTGTGAGATGCGGATATTTGTATGTCACGCCATTTCACTCCGCGCCAATGATCGGCTTCTTGTAAGAATACAGTCCGTGCACGCCGCCCTGCGCCTGTGCCGCGAGTGACCGCGGCTCGAAGCGCAGCTTGTTTGCATGCAGCGCTTTATGCAGCGCGGGAATATCGCGGCAGCCCATGTCTTGCAGCGCATGGCGCACGCCCTGCATGAGGTAGGGGATAAATTCAAAAAGCGAACCTTTATCGACCACCGCGCCAGAGACACCCTGCGCCACGCGGATCTTCTGGTCTTCGACGTTGTAACGTTTTGCGCCACCGCCCGAACCTTCCATCGCTTCGATCGAAGCCATGCCGCGAAACTTCTTGAGCCGCACCCCGTTCTCGTAATAGTAGTCGCCGGGTGCTTCTTTACTACCGGCTAAAAGCGAACCGCACATCACGGCACTGCCGCCGACGGCGAGTGCTTTAGCAATGTCGCCGATGTTGGCTATCCCCCCGTCGGCAATCACCGGAATTTTGTGTTTCGCCGCCATGAGCGCTGTGTAATAGACTGCCGTCGCCTGTGAACGGCCGCATGCCATGGTGTCTTGTGTGATGCAGATCGACCCCGGGCCCATGCCGATTCTGAGCGCGTCGGCGCCGGCTTTGATGAGGGCTTCACCCTGTTCGCGTGTTACGACATTGCCGGCCATGATATCAACTTCAGGGTGTTTCTTCTTTAGTTCTTTCAAAAGATCGATCTGGAATTTCGAATACCCCTGGGCTGAATCGACAACGAGCAGATCGACGCCGCGCGCGATGAGGCTTGCAATACGTTCCCTGTCATGGGGGTGCGTTGAAACGGCAGCGCCAACGCGCAGGCGTTTCTGGTCGTCTTTGGTCGCGAGTGGAAATTCGCGGTTTTTCTTGAGGTCGGTGCGGCTCATGAGCGCTACGAGTCGGCCGCTTTTGTCGATGATCGGCAGTTTACCTTTTTTCGACTTACGTAAGATTTCATTTGCCTCGACGAGAGAGACGCCCTTGGGCGCAGTCACAAGTTCTGTCGTCATAACTTTGGCGAGCGGCAGGTTACGGTTTTTTTCAAAGTCGACGTCGCGGTTCGCGACGATGCCAACAAGCTTTGTCATCAGTGTGCCGTCTTCGGTGATCGGCACGCCGTGAAAGCCATAGCGGTCGGCGATATTGTCGATGTCGGCGATGGTATGGCGCGGCGATAAGACGATCGGGTCGGTAATGAATCCGTTCTCGTAGCGTTTCACACGTTCGACCTGCGCCGACTGTTCTTCGATGCTGAAGTTGTTATGGATAATACCGATACCGCCCAAAAGCGCCATCGTGATTGCCATCTGGCTCTCTGTGACGGTATCCATCGGCGAACTGATGAGCGGCAGCTTCGTTTTGACGTTGCGCGTGATGCGTGTCTCGAGGCTCACGTCTTGCGGGGCGAAGTCGATGTAGCCCGGAAGAATTAAAAAATCTTTGTAAGTGATGCCCTGATCTTTTTCAAAAACCTGGGAAGCGGAGAAACCGTCGAGTTTAGAAGAAGTGCTGCGTGCCATGTGATAGATTAAGGAAAAAAAACATGCGGTCAAGTTATATTAAAAATCTGGACAAGGGCAAAACGCGGGTTAAATTGGGTTATGAAAATATTGAAAGTTTTGGGCATTTCAATCGCCTCCATCATCTTTTTGGTACTGGTCGTTGCGGCCATGACGAAGAAGGGCTACTCGGTCGAAAGGTCGGCTATCATCGCCAGAAACAAGGCGGATGTTTTCGCTTATACGAAGCTGCTGAAGAACCAGGATAATTTCAGCGTCTGGGCCAAAATGGACCCCGACATGAAAAAGACCTACCGTGGCACCGACGGAACCGTGGGCTTCGTTTCGGCGTGGGAAAGCAAAAAGGACGACGTCGGCACCGGCGAACAAGAGATTAAAAAAATCGAAGAGGGCAAACGCATCGACTATGAACTCCGCTTCCTCAAGCCTTTCGAGGCCACGTCTCCCGCATACCTGGCATTCGACGATGCCGGCGACGCGCAGACAAAAGTTTCGTGGGGCATGAGCGGCAAGATGAGTTACCCGATGAACATCATGCTGCTTTTCATGGATATGGAAAAAATGATCGGCAAAGATTTTGAAACCGGGCTCGCAAACCTGAAAAACCTGCTCGAAAAGAAATAACCGAAATAGCCCGGCGTATTTTTTGCTCCGGGCTATCCCTACCAAAGCCTGATCGCACGATGTCGAATTTTGCTTGTCGGATTATGTCGCATCAGCCTGATGTGACATAATATTATGGAAGCTGCATCGACGGTCGCACCCTCCAGGGCTAAGCATCAGACGATACAGTACCTGCGTCCAACCCTGTCGCGCAACGAACTCAAGTCTGTGCTCGAGTCGCTGGTGCAGGAAGAAGTCTCATTCGGCCAGGGCGTATTAAATTTCGAGAAAGCGTTTGCGCGCACTTTCGATTTTAACCACGCTGCGGCCGTTGACTCGTATACTTCGGCGGTTCACCTCGCTTTTTTAGCTGCTGACCTGGGTAAAGACGATGAGATCGTCATGCCGGTTTCGGCGCCGCTCGCTGTTCTCGACGCGGCGGGTTATACCGGCGCTCGCCCGGTGCTCGTCGATCTCGCGAAAGATTCTTTCCATCCCGATGTGGATGTCCTTTTGGCGGCGATTACAGAAAAAACAAAAGCCGTCTTTATTCCTTACGTATTCGGTTCTTATAAAGATTTTCGTTCGCTTTACGAAAAGCTCGAAGCCGCCGGCTTAAGAAAAAATAAAGACCGCTACATTTGCGTCATCGAAGATATTTCGCACATGATCGGCCATGAATTCAACGGCCGCCACGCGGGCGCCGACGCCGATATTGCGATTGCTGGTCTCAACGAAGATCACCTCATGACAATCGGCAAGGGCGGTGTGGTGCTCACCGATTCGCACAATCTTTTTGCCGTCATCAAAGATCTGCGCGTCCAGGGCGGTAATCGTCCTTACCGCATGCGTTTTGACTATGCCATCACCGATTACCAGGCGGCAATGGGGCTGGAGCAACTCGGCAATCTTTCAGCGATCATCGAGCGCCGCCGCCGCATGGGCGTGCTCTATCATGAATCCATCGCCAACAGCCGTTTGAAATCTTATTTTGCGATTCCCGAAGCCGACGTCTGCGGTTCTTTCCCGGTTGTGAGCGAGACAAATATCGAACACATGCAGCGCTATTTTTCATCGCTGCAGATTGAAACGCGCCGTATTTTTCCGAATGGGCCGTTGCATCAGGTGATGGGTTTAAATCCGTTGGATTTCCCCAATACCGAAAGACTATATCAGCGTGGTTTACTCTTACCGCTTTACCCGATGCTGAATAAGGCTGCTGTAGAAAAAATTACTGCGGCGATTCGCGGCTTCTACTAGGTAGTGCGCTCGACGCACTGATGCGACAATAATTTTTTTGCATTATGTCGGATTTCCATCCGGCAACGTCATTTCTTTGTGGAATGTTGTGTATAACTTCTGCAAAAGAAGAGACATATTCTTAAAATTTTTTTTTCGTTTCCGCTTCTTTTTTTTGATTTCGTCTTTACGTTGCGTTCGGCCTACCGGAATCTCATCCGCTCGATGGACAAGCAGCAGAAATTTTTTGAGTGCCCTGAATGCTCTACCATCGTTGAGCGCGTCTTCCAGAACGGTATCTGCCGCAACTGCCTGAATAAAAAACTGCAAAGTGTCCGCCTCGTGATCGACAAAAACCATGCCCTGAAAGTTGCCAAGCTGGCGACAGCGTGACAGGTATTGAGTTGGGCGTATCGTGACCGACAGGTCTCCGTCTTCGGTGGTATGGTAAGCGTAAAATCATATACCGTCATTCTCGACCGCGACCAAACCATTAACGCCGATCCCGGTTATTTGAACGACCCGGCAAAGGTTTCGCTTTTACCGCGTGCCGCCGAAGGCATTCGGCTCCTGAATGAGTTCGGTATCCGGGTTTTTGTCGCAACCAATCAATCCGGCGTCGCGCGGGGATTAATCTCAGCGGAGCAACTGGCTGCTGTAAACGCAAAAATTACCGAACTGTTGGCGGCTGACGGCGCCCGTATTGAAAAGATCTATGTGTGTCCACACGGCGACAGTGACAACTGCGATTGCCGTAAGCCTAAACCGGGGTTAATCCGCCAGATTATCGAAGAACATAAGCTTGACCCGGCCAAAACTTTCATCGCGGGCGATCGTGCGCGCGACCTGATTTGTGCGATTCCCTTCGGGATGCGTGGTATTCTCGTCGGGGCCGAAGAAACAGAGCGGCCCGAAAACATGGTGTTTCACGCGGCGAACCTGCATGAGGCGGCTTCTTTTGTACTGGAGACGATATTCGAAGAAGAGTCGCATACAAAGGTGTTCGCCTCTGCCGAAGCTTTTTTACCGAAGCTGGATGCCGAGCGCAAAGCCGGCAAGAAAATCGTTTTCACGAATGGCTGTTTCGATCTTCTGCATTCAGGCCATGTGCAATTACTCGCTCAGGCACGCGCGTTGGGCGACTACCTCATCATGGGGCTCAACTCAGACCGCAGCGTGCGTGTACTCAAGGGCGAGTCCCGGCCGGTGAACAGCGAACAGGACCGCGCGCGCATTCTCGCGCAACTGCCTTATATCGACGCGGTGGTTATTTTCGACGAAGACACCCCGGTTGAACTCATGCAGAAACTTGCACCCGACATCCAGGTTAAGGGCGGCGACTATGTTAAAGAAAAGCTGCCCGAATATGAAGTGATGAAAAAAATGGGCAAAGAGATTGTGATATTGCCGTTTCGCAAAGGGTATTCAACGACGGGTATTCTGGCGCGCAGCCACGCTAAATAATTTCGTCCACGGTTGCCTTGAGCTCGCCTTTTGCCAGGCGCATCCGTACTTGGGTGCCCTTTTTGACTTTTGCTGCGTCCGTCAGAATTTTTTCACCGTCATACACAACCGAATACCCCCGCGACAATGTCGCGAGCGGCGAATAGGCGTCGAAGCGTCCCGCTGCGCTTGTCAGGGCCGCACGCGTGAGCTTCAGCTTCTGTGCCATCAACACATCGAGTGGCGTCAGTTGGTTCAGCGAGTTGGAGTAACCGTTGACGATATTACGAAACGTGAAGCGCAGTTTCGATTCGAGTTCGTCGAGGAAGTGCGCCTGGTCTTTCACGAGAACGTAAGGTTTTTCCCAGAATTCTTTCTCCGAAGAGCGCAGAAACCTTTCTTGTAGTGCCCGCAGTTTACCTTCGACGGTGGCGGCGCTGCGTTTTGCAAAGCCGTCGATCTTGAAGAGCAGTTCGTCGACGACGGGAAAAACCGCACGCGCCGCGTCGGTGGGTGTCGCCGCGGCATAGTCGGCGACATCGTCTGAGATCGGGTGGTCGATCTGGTGCCCGACGGCGGATACAACAGGTATGCGGCATGTGGCGATCGTGCGGCAAACCGCTTCGTCGTTGAAGGCCATAAGATCTTCGGCAGAACCGCCGCCACGGCCAACGATGATGACTTCGCAGCCCCATTCGCTTTTCTGGATTTCTTTGAGCGCAGCGGTAATCGATGCTGCGGCGGCTTCACCCTGAACCTGCGCCGGTGCGAGTACGATCTCGGCATGGGGATAACGTTCCTGCACCTGCTTCAGCATGTCGCGGTAAGCCGCTGTGCCGGCGCCCGTGACAATGCCGACGCGTTTCGGCAAAACTGGGATTTCGCGACGAGTCTCGGGAGTCTTGATCAATCCGTCTTTGAGTAAGCGTTCTCTGATCTGTTGCAGTTTTGCCAGGATATCGCCAGCGCCGACTTTTTGCACGCGGCGCACGGTGAGGCTGTAAGTCGACTGCGGTGAATAGATGCCCATCGAGCCGAAGAGTTCAACTTCTAGCCCCGCCTTGAGCTCGAAATCAAGCGGCGTTTGCGCAAAACGAAAATAAGTACAGCGTACCGTAGGGCGGGGGCTGCCAGCCGCGCCTTTAGGCGGGGTAGCCGCCTTCTGGCTCATGTCTGATAGGGTGATATAGATGTGCCCCGATGAGGCGTGTTTTTGATACGAAGTGATTTCGCCGCGCACCCAGACATCCTGCAACTCAGGCGTACCCTTGATTTTGGCCTCGATAATGCGGCAGATTTCGGCGACGGAAAATTGCTGGGCCACGGTTCGAATCGCATGCAAAATCAGATCGCAGCCGCAAAGTGAAATAACAAACCGTCACCGGACGCATGAACTCGATTCTCATCACCCAATGCCTGCAGAACGACTTTGTGCGGCTGCTCGACAAGTATGATCCCTTGCCGAATTTTCTCCACATCGGTTACGACGAAGCTAACCGCCTTTTGGGTGAGCGCGTCGAAGATGGCCCTGTGGCGCAGATTATCCGCTGGGCCTATGAGCAGCCCGCCGAAGAACTGAAAATAATCCACATCCGCGACTGGCACAATGACGCCGACCCCGAGCAGCAGGGTCACTTAAACCAGTTTGGTAAACATTGCCTGAAAGACACAGAAGGCGCCGACTTTGTGTTCCATAAGCAGATCAGGGTGGATCGCCCCCATATCGTTGTCGACGCTTCGGGGTTGAATGATTTTTACAAAACCGATCTCGAAGAGCACCTTGCAGTTTGTTCTGATGGCGCT
>Ga0075163_10013586_pt1 | contig 10541 bp, 5 predicted proteins | sample JI1023141ADNA_FD_71478 | JGI IMG/M metagenome (GOLD analysis project Ga0075163, IMG submission 71478) | Wastewater effluent complex algal communities from Wisconsin, to seasonally profile nutrient transformation and Carbon sequestration -... | ecosystem: Engineered > WWTP > Effluent > Algae... | reverse complement strand
CTGTTTCCGGCAGGCAAAGAAGGCGTTTCGAACATCGACCTGAAACCCTGAATCGCTACGCTTGCTACTTATGCCGTTTCTTCCGCCCGAAACCTTCTACCTGGCTTCGAATTCGCTCGGCAAGTAGCGGCCCGCCCCGTATCGATCGAGGCTGACACCGATTTCGATCGCCGAAAAGAAATCGGAAAACCGGATTGACTCGAATCCGTCACCCGACTATAAGTTTAGTCAGAAGACTTGCAAATCAGTTTTACGACTTCGTCGTTCGACAGGAGGGACTGACTGTGGCTCCGAAGCCGGAACAGGCGGGCGCCAATCTTACGCCGGCCGAGTGGAAGGTGATGAAAATCGTGTGGAAGTATCGGGACGACGGCTGTTCGGCCCGCGACGTCTACACCGAAGCTGCCCAGACAGAAGGCTGGGCGCCGACGACGTGCAAATCCGTGCTGCACCGGCTGGTCGATAAAGGCATCCTGCAGGCCAGGCCCGTGGGCACGAGCCACCTGTACAAGCCCGCGGCATCGGTCGTGAAGTCGCTGCTGGCCGCCGCCGATGACCTTCTGGGCAACATTCTGGAAGGCACCACCGGGCTCGTCGTAACGCACATTCTCGAAAAATGCGAATTGACGGACACTGAACTCGATCGTCTGCGCCAGCTGATCGACGAGCGAACCGGGACCGTAAAACCAGGCGGGAAACGAAAGAATCCCAATTGAATTGAGAGGAGCGGTTTGCGATGGAAATTCTCGGCACTTTCCAGAATTTCGATGACCTCGCCACGACCTGGCTGAGCGCCATGCGGGCGGCTTTCTTCGCCGGCCTCGTCGCACTGCTGGCCGCCGGATCGCTTCGCATCATTTTCCGCCACCGAATAAGCAATGCCGCTTCGCATGCCCTGTTTCTGCTGGTGCCCGTCAAAACGCTCGCGGCCGTGCTGTGTGTCGTCAGTCCGCTGGTCGTCACTTTCGAAATGCCTGAGCAATGGCTTTGGCAACAAAAAGAAACGACAGGTGAATCGGTCGAATCACCGGCCAAGCCGGGAAGATCCGTGCAAACAGCCAGGATCGATACACTCGACGAACCAGCGAACGCTACCGCAGATGCAGGTCCGTTCGCCGTCGCGGAATCGAATTCCGCGAACTCTCAACTCAATCCGAAATCCGTTCGAATCCAGGGCGAGGTGGATCGAAACATCATCACGAATGCGCAACAGTTCTGGAAACCGCAAATCAAGGCGAAGCACGTGCTGCTTGCCTGGGCGTCTTTTTGCATGTTTCTTGCCGGAATGTGCCTGGCCCGGAACGGGATCGTCAGGTATCGAATACGCCGCACCTCGGCACCCGTTTCGGGCGATGATCTTCTGCTAATCTCCGACCTGGCGATTGCCATGGGACTGCGTCGCTCTCCTGACGTCGTGGCGACTTCGTCCGTCGTCACGCCGGCCGTGATCGGCCTGTTTCGGCCCCTGCTGCTCGTACCCGAGGGGTTCTTTCGCAATTTCGACGAAGGCCTGTGCCGATGGGCGATCGCCCACGAGCTGGCACACGTCCGCCGGGCCGATTTGTGGACGCTGGCTTTCGAACGCATGGTGTCGATCGCATTTTTCTTTTGCCCTGCTCTCTGGATCTAACAGCGACTCACGCGGCATTTCCGCGAACTGGCATGCGACGATGCCGCACAGGATTCTTCGGGACTGACCGGCGGCGAATGCGCTGAGTCGTTCCTGAAACTGATCGTGTGGTCGAGCGGGCGATCAGCCGGTATCTGGCCGATCACCCCAGCCTTGAGCCTCACACACCGCTACCCCGCGATCCGCAGGAGAATCATGAACATGACCGATACGAACACCCTTCGTCGCACGCCACGACTTTCACGAAAAGCGATCGCGACTTGCACCATCGCAGCGATTTTCGCAACTCTGCCTGTCGTTCCGAACATCGTGGCGGAAACGCCGCAAGCGTCGAAGGAAAACAAGGAATCGAAACCCGAATCGGATGCAGCGATTTCGAAGAAAAGCATTTCGATCGGCGGTATCGTGGTCGACGACAAGGACAAACCGGTTCCGAATGCCGAAATCATGGTTATGACTTGGGACAATTACTTCGCCGGCGGCCCACCGAAGCTGATCGCATCCGCAAGATCCGATGTCTCCGGTCGATTCCGAATTGCGGAAGTTCCACCGGTCGAAAAGCTCCCGCTGATTCAGTTCACCCACCCGGATTATTCCTATGACAGTTTCGCATTCCGGCCGACCGATTCGCATTACCGGTCCCTGATCGAAGGCAACGCGACGCTGAAACTTTACAAGGGTTCGAACGTTCGCGGCAAGGTCGTCGATCCCGACGGCAAACCCGTCGCCGGTGCTACGGTTGAGTGCGTTCGCCCGTTCTTTTTCGTGGAGTCCCGTGATACGACGACGGACGCCAAGGGTGAATTCGAATGCAAGTATGCCGCACCCCAAGGGTTTGACGCATTCGTCGTTCGTAAACCAGGTCTAGGGCTTGCGGTTTCGAAAACCACGAACGCGGGCAAGTTCCCTGATCCGCTGATCATCAGCCTGGACAAGCCCAGAACTTTCCGTGCGACGGTGACGGATGCTGAGGGCAAGCCGCTTTCGGGTGTCGCGGTCGAAGTGCGACTGAGAACCGCATCGAACTTTCACGTGGATCGGACGGTGACGGGAGAAGATGGCCGCGTCACTTTCGAAAATCTTCCCGCGAGCCAGGATCTGGCTTTGCATTCCCACAAGTCCGGTTTCATTTATGATTTGCGTACGATCGTCGCAAGCGATACTGATGACAAACGTATCGCAATGCGGAAAAGCGTCGCTCTCACCGGAACGGTGACGGATCGCATGAGCGGCCGCCCCGTCGAGCGGTTCGACATCAAACTGGAAGGTCTCGACGCGTCCGATTCCACATGGAAACTCAGCAGCTACGACGACTTCTACGGTGGCCGGTATCGGTTCGACTTCGTCAGCGTCCTGCCGAAAAAGTTTCGTCTGGTATTCGAATCGACCGGATATCGCACATTCACGACGGAGGCATACACTTTAGAATCCAGCCCCACGAAGCTCGACGTGAAACTCGATCCGATCCCGGTCGAAGAATGGCCCCGATATCGCGGCAAGATCCTCGGCATCGACGGCAAGCCGCTCGCGAACGGAAGGATCGGACTATTCACGGAGAATGATTATCCGAATTTCGAAGACGGCGTGATCACCCGCACCGATCGTGACCGGCCGATCCCCCAGACCGATTCCAGCGGCAATTTCGACTTTCGCTCTCCCGAACCGGTCACAGAGATTCTCGTCCTGCACGAAACGGGAGTTCTGCGTCAGAATGTGAACGCGGAAACGAATCAGACGGGCCTGGAATGGAAGTTGCAGCCATATGGGCGAATCGCCGGCTTTATGAAACGAAACAGCAAGCCGGATGTCGATACGAAAATCGTCCTGAATTACCCCTCGGGAGTGAAAAATCACATTGGACCTCTCATGCTCATCGAGCAGAGTGCCGATGGGTCTTTCGTCGTCGATAAGGTCATTCCCGGCCGTGTCAGAATCGATTTCCGCCTGGCTGGGGTTTCGATCAACGATGACACGAATATCTGGATGCCATATCTCATCGAGCCGGGGAAAACGACGACGATCGAACGGGACCTGAAATTGAACGACGTGCCTCGGCGAACGATCAAAGGCAAAATCCGGTTCGCCGATCGCCCCGTCCCGATGAATATGTCCCAGTCGCGAATCAGCCTGTGGGCCCCTGAGGGAAATCCTCTGCGAATTACAGCCGAAGCTCCTTACGTGAATTCGCCGGAACGGCTTAATTACCGGGAGACGCCTGAAGGCAAGGCTCTTCATCAGGCACTGGAAGAATTCGTCCTGCTCGAAAAAACCATCTCGCCTGAGGGTGCTTTCGAAATCAAAGGGATACCGTCCGGTACTTTCGAACTGCATATCTGGCCCGGGAATCTGAACGTCTCCTACGGTCAGGCGAAGAAAGTTTTTCGAGTCGAAGCCGCTGCCAGCGGTGATTCGATTACGCCGATCGACCTCGGTGAAATCGAAGTGATCAATCCCAATGCCCCCAAGCCGGGACCGAAAACTTCGAAACCCGTCGAACCCAAGAAGGCTGTTTCATCCCCGGATCCGAAATCGAAGCCGGGTGCCTGAATTGAGCATGGCAGAGAAGCGAGCGGAGTGATTCGCCTCGCTCTCGTCCTGCATCAGACTGCCGGTTTGCCCGGCAAAACCTTCAAAGGCGAAAGTGCGATCACGAACGATACCTCACCCCGGGTGGCGAATCGCACTTTGGCCTTGGCCTTCGGGCCGCTGCCTTCGAGAGAAACGACCCTGCCCACGCCATAAGCCGGATGTGCCACGGCCGTGCCGATGCGAAAATCGACCGGATCAGGCCTGCCTGGCCCCGCGGGGACAGCCGTCGAAGCCGCGGCGCCTGCCTGGCCCGATTTGGCCGCGTGGGCTCTGGCCAGGTCGCCCGCCGTCATGATACGGGGGCGTGTTTCGGATAATGCCGGTTTCGAAATCGGGCCGTAGGGATCCTGCGAAGCTCGCGATGATGCCCCGGTCGAGCCCCCATACGGGCTGCGGCCTGAGGAATAGCCCGTGCCGCCCAGGCCTGGCGCTCTCGGACGCGAATAGCCGGAATCGCTCCAGTATCCGCCGGGGCTGCTGCTTTCGTCGGCCAGATTGACACGTTCGACACAGTCGAACGGCAATTCCCTGAGGAAGGGCGAATCGATCGTGGCGGAACGGGAGCCACGGAATTCACGCACGCGGCAGTGGCTCAAATACAATTCCTTCTGGGCTCGCGTGATGCCCACAAAGAGCAGTCTCCGTTCCTCTTCCATTTCGGACGGGCTCTCTTTGGCCCGGTGGTGGGGCAGAATGCCTTCTTCCAGGCCGACGACGAAGACGACCGGAAATTCCAGCCCCTTGGCGGCGTGCATCGTCATCAGGGTGATCGAACCGCCGTCATCGGCCCAGCGGTCCACGGCCGAAGAAAGTGTGGCCTGTTCCAGGAAATCACGCACGCTCGCCTTGCCTTCGCCGGCCTCGGCCTCGAACTGGCGGGCGGCGGTGATCAGTTCGAGCACGTTGTCGGTGCGTTCCTTCGCCTCTGCGGTGGGCAGGCTGTCCAGCATCGCCTGATAACCGGTTTCACGGCGAATACGGTCGATGAATTCCGAAGGCGGGTCGGTTTCGGCATGATGCTTGAGTTCGTCGAGCATCATAATGAAATCGCGCACGACCGAGGCGATTCTGTCCTTGAACCCAGGCACGGCCGCAGCCTGGCGACAGGCTTCGGCCATGGGAATGCCTCGCGTTTTGGCATAGTCAGCGAGCCGTTCCAGGGCCACTTTACCCAGGCCGCGCGTGGGCGTGTTGATGATCCTGGCCAGGGCGATGTCATTTTTGGGGTTCATGGCCGCATGGGCATAGGCCAGGATGTCCTTGATTTCGGTGCGTTCGTAGAACGAGACGCCGCCGACAATCTGACACGGCAGTTTGGCCTTCTGCTTGATGGCCATTTCGAGCGTCCGCGAAAGGGCCGAGACGCGATAGAACACGGCGATATCGGCCGCCTTGTATTTGCCGGACCGGATCAGGCGGACGATATGATCCGCCACGCCCTCGGCCTCGTTGCGCTCGCTGCCGTAGGTCGTCAGGCGAATCGGCGCGCCGCCGGGATTCGAAGTCAGGAGCTGCTTCGGCTTGCGCTTCTTGTTGTTTTTGATGAGGTGATCCGCGACAGCCAGAATGTTCTTCGTGCTGCGGTAATTGTGTTCGAGCTTGACGACTTTGCAGCCGGGATAATCTTTTTCGAATTCGAGGATGTTATTCAGATTCGCCCCCCGCCAGCCATAGATCGACTGATCGGGATCGCCGGTGGCGCAGAGGTTCGTGACTTCGGCGTTCAGGCCTCGAAGGATTGCATATTGGGCGAGGTTCGTGTCCTGATATTCGTCGACCATAATGTAACGGAAGCGGTGGTCGAGTTCGCGGCGAATGACAGGGTGTTCCTTGAGCAGCTCGACGGTCGATGTGAGCAGGTCGTCGAAATCGGCCGCGTTCTGGCGCCGCAGCAGTTCCTGATATTCGCGATAGACGAGTGCCAGAAGCTTTTCTTCGGCCTCGCGATCGATCGACGTCAGGCCAGGCACCGGTGCGGCCAGATCGTTCTTGGCCCGGCTGATGATGTTGTCGATCTTGTCGGCCGAAAGGTTCAGATGGTCGACCAGTTCTTCGTGCGGAACAAGGATCTGTTTGACGGCCTTGAGCCGGTCCTGCGTGTCGAAAATCGTGAAGCCTGGGTCGAGGCCGACGGCCTTGCCGTATTGCCGCAGCAGTCGCGCGCACAGGCTGTGAAACGTGCCCAGCCAGACACCCGAGCCCGGGCGCAGTGCTTCGACCCGTTCTTTCATCTCGCCGGCGGCCTTGTTCGTGAACGTCAGCGCCAGAATCGAACCGCCGGGAATGCCGCTGCTGAGCATGTGGGCGACACGGCGGGTGATGACGCGGGTTTTGCCTGACCCGGCGGCGGCGACGACCAGCAGAGGCCCCTCGATCGTGGTGACGGCTTCCTGCTGGGCGGGGGTCAGGTCGTTGAGTAGTTCGCGGGACAAGGGTGCAGGTCGTCCTGAAGGCTCATTCTTGCAGTGGAAACCGCCCCGGTACGGTCCGGTTCCACCTTGGCTGCGGTCCATCCCGCAATGATTCGTTCGGTGACCGCAAATTACCGGAAGACCGTTCACACGAAGCCATACATGCCGATAGGGCATAACGATTCGCGAGATCTGACCGGGGTAGGAGCACCGAACGTCCCTATGATACGATAGCCGTCAATACGGGAACACCTCCCCCTGCGCACGAACCGGGAACGTCGGACGTAAACGCATGCCACCCAGCGGCCTGAAACGAAATTCGGAATCCGAACCCGAAGCCCCGGACGACCCGAGCGAGTCCATTCCCGACAAGCTTCCCGGAACCGGCGAACGCCTGCCGCATCCGCTGAAAGTCCTGCCTCCGGCAGCATTTCTGGCTCTTACCTTCCTGCTCGGCTTCTTCCCCCTGAAGGACACCGACTTCTGGTGGCACCTTCGCACCGGCGACCTGATCCGGACCGAAGGCCGCGTGCCCCACAAGGACCTGTACACATACACCGTACCGAATGCGGAGTGGATCGATCTGCACTGGGGCTTTCAGGTGCTGATCTCGCTGGGCTATCAGATCGGCGGAGTGCCGCTCTTGAACCTGGCGAAGGCCGTCATCACGACCGCTGCCGTGGGGCTATTGCTGCTCGGCTGTCGGCGGCGGGGCTGGCCGATGTGGGTGGCCGTCATCGCATGGCTGCCAGGCTTGCTGGTGCTTTCGGGGCGGATGTACGTTCGGCCTGAGACACTCTCGCTCATGTGCATGTCGGTCGTGATCTGGGTGGTGTTCCGCTGGCTGGAGAGGCCCCGGTACGTCTGGCTCCTGCCGGCCGTGTTTCTTTGCTGGGTGAATATCCAGGGCCTGTTCGCGCTGGGGTTCGTGATCCTGGCGATGGGCATACTTGACGCGGCCCTGCGGCCCTCCATGTGGCGTCGCGAACGCCGCGAATGGTGGGGGCGTCTGATTGCCGCCTGCAGCCTTTCGGTCATCGCCTGCCTGATCAATCCGTATGGCCTGCGGGGCCTGCTTTTTCCTTTTTCGCTTGTCGGTACGATGGGCAACCCCGTCTTCCGCACCATCGGCGAACTGACGCCGATCCCTCAATTCATCCGCAGCCTGGGCATCCGGGAATTCCCGGCCGAGATCACGTTCGCCACCCTGCCCCAGGCGATCGCCGTCAGCCTGAAGTCGTTCCCGGCTTTCCCACTGCCCATGAAGATGCACCTGCTCGCCATGGTCCTTGGCCTGGTCAGCTTCGCATTTCCCTTGATTGGTTGGACGATGTGCCGGATCCGGGGCCGATCGGCGGCCGATTCAGGCAAACCGGATGCCGAACGGCCGATCAAGAAATCGAAAAAGTCGACGGAATCGCTCAAATCGACAAAGCAGCCCGTCGCTCCTGTAAATCTCGCCCCATTCTCGCCATTCCGTGCCATGATGTGGGGCTTTTTCAGCCTTCTCAGCCTCCAAGCCACTCGTAACAGCCACCAGTTCGCGGCGGCAATGGGGTTCGTCACCGCGGCCAACATGGCGGAAGGGACGGCTCTTTTCATTCGAGCCCGCCGATCGCCGGGCAGAAAACCGGCCGATTCGGTTTCTGCCGTCTCGCCTGGAAATGCCGTGGCACTCGCCCTCGTAAGTCTGGTGCTCGTGTGGGTCGCCACCGGGGAATTCTATCGCGATGCCGGTGAAGGCCGCACGATCGGCTGGGGCGAAGAACCGCTCTGGTTCCCGCACGAGGCCGTGAAAGCCGCCGGGGCGAAAGAACTGCCCCCGAAGTTCGCATCGTTCCACAATGGCCATGCCGCGCTTTACGACTATTATTTCGGGCCTGAACGCAAAGTCTATTCCGATGCCCGGCTCGAAGTCATCGGAGCGGAACTGTACCAGCAGCAGAACAGGCTGACCAATGCACTGAGCCGGAACGAAGCGGGCTGGCGGTCGCTCGTCAGCGCGGCCGGCCGGCCGGTGATGCTGGCCGATCACGCGTCCAATTCGGCCGTGAGCGCGACCCTCTTCACGGCCAAAGACTTCGCCTGTATTCATTTCGACCCGATCGCGGCCGTTTTCGCCCCTGTCGAGAGCATTTCAGGAACGTCCGTCCGCCCGTTCGACTTCCTCCAGTCGCATTACGACCCGAATGGCTTTCGTGCCTATGACGTTGCCTCGCGGCTGGCTCTCACGCGAGCCATGCGCAATATTGCCGGCAGCCTGGCGGCGTATGGACGCGACGATCTGGCGCGGCCGATGAATCTCGCGGGCATCGGCCTCGCCGCGAATCTGGTCGAAGAACAGCCGACTGAGGCCGATCACTGGAAATTGCTGGGGCAATTGCTCCAGACAACCGGAACTGTAGCCATTCCACGCGAATCGGCACCTGTTTCCGTTGACCCTGTCGAAGATCTTGCGGCCCTGCGGACTGTGCATGCCCTGTCGACCGCCGCCGCGCTCGCTCCGAACGACTTTTCGACCCGATACTCGCTGATGATTCAGCAGCGATCGCTCAAACAGCTCGATCAGGAGCGTGATTCCCTTCGAATCCTGGCCGCGATGACACCGATCAACACCACCCAGGCCACGGAAATCGAAAACGCCAGGGCCCGCATCGCAGAAATCGACCTGGCAATTTCGTCGCCTGTACAAGGAAGTCCGTCGAATACCGCGAAGATCGAGGGCGAAAGCCGGGCCGAACTCGAGCGTTCGCTCGATCGGCTGATCGATTCCGGCCGCATCGGCGAAGCCGCGAAAGCGCTCGCCGAATCGCTGCCCTCTTCGGATGCGCCTGCCGATCTTGCCGAAAAACTCTTCGCTCTGCAGATGTGGCTTGGGCAAGTGGATGACGCCCGCAAGACGATCTCGCGAATCGCGGACGAACCACGCCGTGCCGTTTTCGAAGCCGTGGCCATGATCGTCGAAGGCCGTTCGAGGGATGACGTCACCCGAGCTATCGATAAGGCCGGCAAGATCGTGGCCGATCGCCCGCAAAAGGATCCTTCACGCTTCGCGACGGCGAGCCTGAAAGCACTTCATTTCGCCGAAATCGGCGACCCCGCGAAAGCACGTGAAGCACTCGAAGCCGCTCAGGCTTCGGCATCGACGCCGGCACAAAGAGATTTCACGGCCCGGCTCGGCCGGTTGATTCCCTGACGCCGATGCTGGCCGCTCCGGGCGTATCGCCGGTCAAGTGATTCACCTCAATCGTTACTTCCGTAAGTCCCGACTCCGATTCGGAATGCCGTAACGGCAGCCAGGCCGAACCAGAGAAGGTCGTGGGGAGATAAAATCAACTCCGGAGAAATTGCCTCCGAAAACGAAGGCTTGAGGCTGTTCACCATCTGACGCGAAGCGTGATCCGAACGCAAAAAGAAGCCGGAACGGGCAGTCGAACCGTCCGTTCCGGCATGAAAATGTTCTTCGAATCAGGTCTGTCGGACCCGTGCGATCAAGGCAGCTTGTAGATATAGATTTTGGCGTCGGACGATGCCACTGCAACCGATTTGCCGTCGGGCGCGAAGGCCACGTGATACGCCTGCGTAGCCGCAGGCAGTTTGAATTTCGCCATTTGTTTGTTGTCGGCAAGATTCCACACGAAGACGTTGCCGGCGTATCCGGCGGAAGCCAGCTTCGAACCGTCGCGGGCGAACGAAATCGAATAGACATCGTCCGGATGCCCTTCCAGCACGGCCAGTTGCTTTGCATCGGCCGGGTTCCAGATGCGAATCGTCTTGTCCACCGATCCGCTGGCCACTTTCGAACCGTCAGGGCTGAAAACGACGCAATATACCGCCGCGCCGTGCCCTTCAGCCTTGCGCAGCTCTTTCCCTTCGGCAGGTTCGAAGAATTTGACGAGCTTGTCGTCGCC
>Ga0075163_10013585_pt1 | contig 10542 bp, 10 predicted proteins | sample JI1023141ADNA_FD_71478 | JGI IMG/M metagenome (GOLD analysis project Ga0075163, IMG submission 71478) | Wastewater effluent complex algal communities from Wisconsin, to seasonally profile nutrient transformation and Carbon sequestration -... | ecosystem: Engineered > WWTP > Effluent > Algae... | reverse complement strand
CTCCGCGTGGCGTCGAGCGCTGCGCTCCGCGGCGAGTTCCTCCTCGACGTATCGTCGCGCGGTGGTGGCGGCCGTACGCTCGACTTCCGCTGTCTTTCGGGCGGCGTCGAGCTCCTCGCACCGGCTCAGCGCGGCCGCGAGTCGATCACGGCACATGCACGCCGTACAGCATCGCGACGAACACGGTCTGCGCGCCGCTCTGGACGTCGGGGATGATCCGCCAGGGCGTCGGCGCGGGCGCGGCGCAGGTGTCGCTCGCTCCGGTGACCGTGACCAACCAGGGCTTCTCCTGCTCGTGAGCTGACCTGCACCGCAAGTCGGTGCCGCCCGACACAGCCTGGAGAACTCCGGGCTGTGTCGGGCTGGATTCCGACGAATGATCGACGACGAGGGACACGAGCGCCTGTTTGATGTCACGGACAATGTCGGCGCGCGGCCCCGGCCGTAGGCCGAGGCTCGCTCCGGTCTTCCAAGCCCTCACGGCGGCTTGGCGGATACGGCGTCGATGGAGCTCAAGCTGCGTGGGGAGTCGCGGCCCCGACTCGCCGCCCGGGCGTTCGCCGCCTTCGCCGAGGACCTGCTCCACGACGGCACCACCGCGCTCGCGCAGGCCTGGCTCGCCGAGGCCGGGCGGCGCCGCGACGACGGCGCCCGCGACGACGTCCGCGCCGGCCTCGCGGCGGCCTACGTGCACGTCCAGACCCCCGAGCAGCAGCTCGCCGCGCTGTCCGGCCTCGCCCGGCTGTTCCGCGACGACCACGCGTGGGACAGCCGGGCCCGCCTGCTGGACCGCCTCGACCGCACCTCCCCGGACCTCGCCGCGCCCGAGATCGCGCCGCTGCGGGTCGACGCCGCGCTCGCGCGCCGCGACCTCGCGGCCGTCCGCGCACTGCGCAGCGCCGACGCGCCCACGCTCGCCGTCGCCGACGCGCTCGCCGGCGCGACCGCAACCGTGCACCGCGACGTCTCCATCGTCGAGGTCGCCGACGACCACGTGCTGGCCAGGTGGGGAGGATCTCGACGCCGAACGCGATGTGTCGCGCCTCGTCCTCGTGGTGCGCCGCGTTGATCTCGCGGATGAACGGGTGGACTTGCGGATTGTGGGCCACGGCCATCGTGTGCGCGCCTGGGCGCGCGCGTCAAGCTGTCCGAAGAGACAGCCTCTCAGCACTTGCTGAGCTTCTTGCTGGCGGTCTTGCAGCGCGGCCATGCGCACGCGCAGCTCAGGTAGGCGGGCCACACGATGACGTGGCCACGTCGGGAGGCTGTACGCGGGTGCGGCCTCCCGGGCCGCACGCCAGGCGCACCTCACGACCTACCCGCGTGGCCCTCGATAGGCAGCTCATCGGCCCCACCGGCGGCCGCACGATAGGCGGCTGCCGGTGCGGCGGTGCGGGCCGGCGGTGGTTTACCGACAGTGGGTGCTCTCGTTCCCGGGCCCGATGGCGGTGCGGCTGGGCTACGACGCGCCGCTGCTGGCCGCCATCGCCGGGCGGCTGGCGCGGGCGGTGATGCAGGACATTGACCGGCGCGCGGAGCTGTTGGTCGGCGCCGCCGTGCGACGGCGCCGAGGAGGCGTCGGGGTGTTGGCCGGTGCGCAGAGCTGTTGGCCGGTGTGCAGGTGGACTTCATGCTGCGCGCCAGCGACCGGCACACAGCCGACGCCGCGCCCAACAGCGCGGCGCGCAGCTCGGTGCACCCGACCCAACACGCCCCGCGCTGGATAGGCGCCGCCGTCGCTCTCGCCGTCGCCGTCGCTCTCGCCGTCGCCGTCCCCGAGCAACAGCCGACGAGCAGGCTGCAGCAAAAACGCCAAGGGGTGGCGCATCCGGCACCCATAGCTGGGCGGGCGTTGCGGCATGACCCTTGAGCAACGGATGACGGAAGTCGTGGCGGGCGTTTCAGTCGGTCGTGAGCGGCACGGCCACAACGCCCCGGAGGTCACCGCCCGCGAACCGCAGACGCGCGACGACCTCACGCGCGCAACTGTGGATCTCGGACGCCGGCTTGCCGTCGACCGTTTCGAGCTCGGCGCGCCCGCTGATCACGTGCAGACCCAAGATAATGAATTCGTCGTCGGAGCAGGCGGCCAGCTCTAACGCTTGGCGCTTCACTTTTCGTTTGACCGTCTCCCAAGTCGCTTTCTTGGCCTGGGCTGGAGCGGCCGCCGCGGGGGGCTCAGGTGTTGGTGCTGGTGGAGCAGCCGTCGGGGGAGGTGAGACAACCACGGGCTCGGTCATGGGCGGCGGGGAGACCAAGGCGGGCACCGAGGCGGGCGCCGGTTGTGTGGCGGGCACCGCGGCGGGCACCGCGGCGGGCGCCGGTTGTGTGGCGGGCACCGCGGCGGGCGCCGGTTGTGTGACCGCGGCGGGCTCCACGGCGTCGCTCGGCATCGTCGTCGGCTCGGTCGACTTGGGCGACGGGGGGACCGAGGCGGGCGCCGGTTGCGTGACCGAGGCGTGGCTCGGGATCATCGGCGTGCCGAAAGCCCGTTGGGCCGTGACGGTGCCCAGGACAGCGACCACCGCCGCGAACGCCATGCCAGCAAGCGCAGCGCGGCCATCGACGCCACGCCAAGCGCCGCGTCGCGGTCGCTCGCGCTCTGGAAGCGCCTCGCGAATTGCGGTGGCCATGTCAGTGGCGGATGAGAAGCGACGGTCCGCCGGAGCCAAGGCCCGCATGACGACGTCACTCAGAGCTTGGGAAACAGCCGGCACCAAAACCGCAGGCGGGGGAATTCCAAGCGGCTCGTCGGGCTCGCCGAAGTCAACTTCGCACCTGGTCAGCAGCACGTACATCAATGCGCCGACTGACCACAGGTCGACACGGTGATCCCAGTCCTCGCCTTCTAACATCTCAGGCGCCGTGTAGTACAGCGTCCCTCCCCGCTCGCGCTCTCGGCCTGACGCGCCGGTGATGGGTAAGCGCGTCGCTGCGCATCCGAGATCAACGAGGAAGACCTCGAGGCGCCCCGTCTCTCGCTCTCGCCACAGGCAGTTCGCCGGCGACACGTCCTGATGCACCACCCCTGCACCATGAAGCGTCGCCACGGCATCCAACACCTGCAGGGCGACGTCACAAACACGGGCCGGGTCGACCCGCCCATGGTCGAACATGTGGGTGAGCGGCATGACGCCAGGCATATAGTCGAACACGATGAAGTGCTGACCCTCGGACTCGCCGAAGTGCCATGCGGCAATCAGATGGGGGTCACGGATCCGTGCAGCGAGCCGTCCCTCGAGTTGGAAGCGTGCGAGCTCTTCGGGGCTGTTGCCCTTGTCCATCAGCTTGATCGCCACCGTCGCCTGAGTCACCAGGTCTATCCCGCGATAAACCTGTCCCTGCCCGCCGGAGCCGAGACGCTGGCCGAGTTGGAAGCGGTCCGCCAAGACCTGTTGCATGGCTCAAGCCTAGTCCTCTTCGCCCACGTCTGGATCGCTTTCGGCCTCGACCTCCAGCGCTGCGGGTTGGCTCTCCCACACACGGGTCTTCATGTGCTCGGCGATCGCGTCGAGCGTCCAGCCCTCGGCCCGAAGCCGCCGAGCGAGGCCGGCCTGGGGGACGGCGTGACGGGGGTACCTCGCGATGTTGCCCCGCCCAGTCACCGCTTCGAGTGGCGGCGGCAAAATGCCGCGTCGGATCCAGTCGCGGAAGGTGGGGATGCTGACGCCAGCTGCGGCAAGAACCTCCTGAGCGTTAACGAACGTCCTTCGAGGTTTTGGCGGCCTTCGAGGCACTTGGCGCCAGCTTTAGCCCGAAATTCGCCGGACCGCGCGAAAAATTGACCAAGGGGGTTTCCTGCCACTTTTATTTGCCCGAAAAGAGTCCGGTGCGGCCTATTTTGGGCCCTACCTCCCGAGCTTTCGACCCGAGGCCGGACCTGGGTTGTACCTGGCCAGGAAGCGAAGCGATCTCCCGAACCGAGTGTGAGTTAGGTCGGATCCTTCTTTTGCTCATTTTCGCCCGGGTCTGATCCGGGTGCGGCGGTGTCCCACACGCGGGTCGCCATGTGCTCGGCGATCGCGTTGAGAGTCCAACCCTCCGCACGGAGCCGCCGGGCCAGTCCAGCCTGCGAAACCGCGTGGCGGGGGTATTTTGCGAGGTTGCCCCGGCCAGTGACGGCTTCGAGCGGCGGCGGCAACACGCCCCGCTTAATCCACTCCCGAATCGTAACAAAACTAACGCCGGCAGCCCGCATTAATTCAGGGGCGGTCACGAACGTCCTGCGCGGTTTTGGTGGCCTGCGAGGCATCCTGCGCGAGTTTAGTCCGAAGCGCACCATGCCGCGCGGAAAATCATGTTGCCTCTTTCCAGGGGGAAACCTAACCCTTTTCCATGAAGGAGGCACAGTCAATGGCGCCCACTGAGACCCTGTACGTCGCCGCATTCGACCCAAAACACGCCGATTTTGCGGTACTCGGCCACCCAAACTTGCGGTACGCGAGTGAGTTCGAGGCCCGTCGCGCGGGCTGCATCGTCATGCCGCAAGCGCTTCGAGCCGGCGAAATTCCGGGTGCCGCTCGCACCGAGGGCACCCTTCGGCTGGCACCACGGCCATCGGTCATCTCGAAGGTGCCCGGCACCGTCCAGCGGCCCGCCGAGCTTCGGAAGCCCGAGCCCGACGCCCCCTGCAACCTCCCGCGAAACCGGAGGCGATGAACCATGGCGAACAAGGTCGTCGTGACTCTCGAAAAGCGAGTGACCCTGCTGCGCGCGCAACGGGATCCGTCGCTTGTCCACGCCGGGTTTGACGAGGACGGCAAGCCCTTCCTGATCATCGATCCCGACAACATGACGCAACGCGATCGAGATGACTTTGCGTCGCTGTTCATGGAAGCGGCGGCCAACTTCACAGGCAGCTCCGCGGGCCGAGTCGTCCACTGAAAGGCACCCACGATGAAGATCGCACCGAAACTCAACGCTCCCCTTCCGTTCTTCTTCCACGAGCCCAGCAAGCGCGTGCTCTACGTGGCGGCGGGCCCGTGCCCGTTCGTCTTCACGATCGCCGTCGCTGACCTGACGAGTCACGCTCCAGTCGTCAACCATGGGCCCGTGCTGCGCTCGACAACTCATCCGTTCGGCGTCTCCACGGCGGTCGCGTCGCTGGCGGAGGATGGAACCCGACGCGGCCTCGCGGACACGACCATCATGGTCCCTGGCGCGTTGGAGGAGACTCTGACGTTGTGGGCTGACTTCTGCGATGCGGTCGCTGATCGCCTCAACGATGGCGAAGAGCTCACTGTTGTGCTGGCGACCACATGGAAGATCGAAGACGGCTCGGACATCAACCTGCATGACGACGGGGCGGCGAGCGCCGCCATGGCTGGCGCATGAAAATCACGCTGCCTGATCTCAACCTCATCGGCGCCGAGCGCCACCTGGTCACGGTAGCCCTGACGCGAACGGGCTCCCTCGTCGAGGCGGCGAAGTTGCTCGGCACGAACCGGCACGTGCTCCGTCGCCTGATCGACAAGCACGGCGTCACGTGGTGGCCCTACGCGCAACAGCAAGAGCGCTGGTCAAAGCGGCCGCGGGCGAAGCGGTGAGCTTGCGCCGGCCGGCCATGCGGGCGAGAGTGACTGCCATGCGCTCCGGCCTCGCGCTTGCCCTCGTGATGACCCTCGCGGTGCCGCCACGGCCGGCGCACGCGGGCAGATGGTCGACGCAGCAACACGCCGCGCTCGACAAGATCACCGATCTCCAAACCGCTGGCGAGCTCGCAGCGGCGGAGACGCTCGCCGTAAAAGAATTCGCCGACGAGACAGCCCCGCCGGGCTTCCGGCGGGCGGTCGCGAAACAGGGCCGAGCGGTGGCGGAGGCCCTGTTCGTCACGACCAAGGACCTCAAGCACCTGTGCATCGCGCTCGCTATGACCCGGGTGTACCAGACCGACCTGATCGCCACCGACGCGGATCGGCTGGCGATCCCAGCAGAGCTGGAACGGCTCGAGGCCCTGGCGACCACAGCGGCGGCACCATGCGCACGTCCAGCCCCACCGCCAGTCGACCCGCCAGCGGCGACCCCCCAACCGGAAGGCCCAGCACCGCCAACGGCTCCAACCGTGGCCACGGCCCCGCGTCGGTCCCGAACGCAGATCGGCATGGGAGCGGGTCTTTTGGTCGCCGCCGCTGGGTTGGGCGCGGGCTTCGGAGGGTGCTTCGCCGCCCGTGAGTCGGAGGCCGATCTGATCCGGGCGCTCGACAAGCGGGCGACCGAGGCCCAGCGCGACCTGACGTCCGGCGAATGGGACGACGTGCATGCAGCGGATCGCCGCTACTCCCGGCTGTCGGACACCGGAAAAGCGCTGGGGGTGATGGCCGGCGTTGCCCTCGTTGCCGCTGTGGCTGTCCTGGCGATGCCCCCCCGGACGCGGAGCAGAGCGCGGGCGCTGGGGGCAGGTGTGCTCATCAAGTTTTAGCGCGAAATGGCGCGCGCACCCGCGCGACGTGGGGTAACGTTTGCCCATGCATCGTCGCCTCCTGGCCCTCGCCTCGATCCTCGCGTCAACGGCATGCACGGAGCACGCTCCGCCCTTCTACAACCTCACGGACGAGGCCCCAGCGACGGACACGACCGCGGCCAGCTTCCCGGAGACGTCGGCGCCGGTGACCACGACTGACGCGGCAAACGAAACGGCCTCGACGAGCACCACGACGGGCGACACGTCCAACGCGACCGAAATGGCCCCGATGTCCGACACCGCGACCGACACCGGCGACGCGACCGACACTGAGGACAGCCCGCCGGTTGGCGAAGCGGAAAAGCCCGTGATCGTCTCGATCGAGCTGCCGGCGAACGTCTACACGGCCGGCCCGGTGCCGCTCGCCGTCCAGACCCAGCGCACCGGCTCGGTGTTCGTCACGCTTGATGGCACTGACGCGGGCGAGCTGATCGCGGCAGGCGGCGGCCTGTTCACGGGTGCGCTGCCTGTCCTCGGCGCGACCGACAACGGCGAGCACGAGGTCGAGGTCATCGCCAAGCAGGGCCCCCACAAGGACAGCCGCACCGCCGGCTTCAGCGTGTCGACGCCCGAGCCGGGCACCGAGGCGTGGTCCTTCCCTGGGCCCGATGGCAGCCGCACGAACCGCGTCGGGGTCACGCCCGAGGATGACTTGATCGAGGTCGGCCAGACCGTGATCGACGGCATCCCGCGGCCGACGATCCGCAAGCGGTCGGGCACCACGGGCGCGGAGCTGTGGCCCGAGGGGACGATCACGCTCGACACGCGCGAGGGCGGCGCGGTGGACGTTGCTGTCCTGCCGGACGGCCGCATGTGGGTGGCGATGAACGTGCGGCCGCTGGGCAAGGACCAGCGCGCGCGGATCGTCCTGTTGGACGCGGACGGCCACGCGATGGGGATCGAACTCGAGGGCACCGCCGGCCGCATCGTGCGGGCGATCGCCGCCGACGCGGATGGCGGCTGCTTCGCAGCGGGCCTCGCCGGGGTCATGGGCGACTGGGACATCGCTTACTGGCGGATCGACGCCGCGGGCGTGCCGACGCTCGGCGACACGTTCGACTACTGGCCGATGGGCGCGGAGGAGCACAGCTTCATGGACCTCGCCAACGACGTCGTGATCGCTGGCGACGTCGCGTGGGTCGTCGGCATGAGCCAAGGGGTGCATGACGACAAGCTCGGCCCGATCCTCCGCGGCATCCTCGTGCCGATGAACGTCCACACCGGCGTGCCGCTCATCGGGCCCGTGAGTATCGCGCTGGCCGACGACGGGTGGCCGCAGAGCGCATTTTTCGGCGCCGCGCTCCATCCCGAGGGCGTCGTCGTGACGGGTTACCGCTGCAACGAGACGTGCTCGAACTACGAGATCCTGACGTCGCGCTACGACGTCACCGGCAAGCGGGTGTGGTTCGAGAACGACGCGCCGACCGCCGCCCTCGCGTACGGCAGCGACGTCGTGCTCGACAGCCAGGGCCGTGCGCTCGTCGCAGGCGCGGTGATGCAGAACGGCAAGCTGCGCGGCTACGTGTTCGGCCGCAAGGTCGACGTGTTCGGCCCGCCACAGTTCGAGCACTGGTACCCCGGCGTCGGGCCCTCGGAGGCTCTCGGCATCGTGCGCGACAACTACGATCGTCTCTTCCCGGTGGGCTACATCACCGTCAACGGCGAGACGCAGGGCCGGACCACGCGGCTCCACAATTAGGCACGCGCCGCGCCGTGCGGTCACTGCGGGATGAAGCTCCCGCACGCCTCGCCGATTTTGTCGACGGCAGCGTCAAAGAACGGCGCGTAGCTCGGCGCGCACGAGTCGCCATACACGGTGTGCGAGAACCGCGAGAACAGCTCGGAGAACTCCAGTGGCCCGTCATTGTAGGTGCAGCCCGGCATCGGCTCCTTGTCCCCCAGCGGCTGCGGCGTCACCGCGAGCATGACGACGGCGTCGGGGTCGCCCTTGGCCGCGATGATCGCCTCGTACTGCTGCTTGGCGTATGACATCGACTTGAAGTCGCTGTTATCTGAGATGAACGCGACGACGAGCAGTGCATCGTCGCGCAGGAAGCCCTCGTTACAGCCACCCGCCCCGTTGAGCTTCGGCGAGAGCGCGGCGATCATCGCGTCGCCCATCAGCGCGATGCCGCCGGACATGCCGACCTTGGCGATGCACTCGAACGCGCCCGCCATGTCCGGCTCGTCGCCGACGATGTAGCGGTGGCCGCCGTGGAGGTCGCACAGCTTGTTCGCCGCGTAGGCGCCCGCGTTGAAGATCAGGCCCGCGCCGAGCTGTTCGTCGCACGGCGTTTTCAGGCCCGGGTATGTCTCGCAGTCGTAGTCCAGGGCGTTCGGGCCGCAGTCCGGGTAGTACATCGGGCAACCCCACCACGCACTGTCGCACGCATGGCCTGGCCACTTGCCGTCCGGGTTCGCCGTCAGGATGTGGACGTCGAAGCCCTCGAGCTTCTGCTCGATCGTGTCGATGAAGCCCTGGAAGCTCGCGAGGAGCTGCGTCTGCTCGGTCACCATCGTGCCCTGGCGCGAGATGACGAACAGCAGGTCCACCTTGCCCTTGCAGCCCGGCGGCTGGACGGGCCCGAAGTCCATCGCGGTCCCGACGTCGCGCACGATGCCCGTGCTCGAGCTGCCCGAGCTGCCCGCCGAGTCGTCGGCGAGGCCGCTGGACGATGTGTCGCCAGTGGACGAGCTGCCGCTCGTCGATGCCGACACGCTCGTGATGGTCGGCCCGGTCGAGAACCCCGGCGAGGCCGCGTCGCCGCAGGCAGCGACCACCAGGGCGGCGAGGAAGGGCGCGCGCGTCATCCCACGAGCCTAGCCCCAGCCGCGCCGGCTGTCAGCTCGGATCCGCCCCGCCCCGCGATTTCGGCGCCCCCTCGCACTCCTGGCGAGCTTGACCGACGACGCCGTACGACAACCGGCCGAGCGGCGGCCCCGCGCTACCTGGCTGCATGATATTTTGGGCGGGGTGGCCCCCCACGAGGACCTGGAATCACGGGCGCGGGACTTGGCATCCCGTGTAAGACTCCAGCGCGAGCAAGCAGACCAGCTCACGCTTGCGGTCACACGTGACGGCGACTACCCCGGCGCAGTTCACGGGCGCTGCGAACGCCACTGCGCAAAGTCGAGCCAATTCAGATGGCGCAGTTATGTCGGAGTTAGGAAGGAGGCATGGAGGAGGCATGGTGGAGGCATGGTGGAGGCATGGCGCAGGCATGGCCCAATTTGATCGGAGGCATAGCCCAATTTGATCGGAGGCATGAACCATTGACCACGTGCTTACATACCAATGATGGCGGAGCGGCTAGGTACGGCGTTGGGGTCGGGCACCAATGGTGTGGTTTATCCCTGCACCGAATGTCGTGCGGCCGCGTGCAGAAGACGAAGATCCTCACCGACGCCGGGATCATGCGCGCGCCTCCAGCACGTCGAGCACCCGCCGCAGCGCGTCGGCATAGACCCGTCCGCGCACACGCACCAGGACGCGGCCGACAGCCAGCTCGACCACGCCGCCCTCGGCCCGCCGGGCACCGCTCGGGCGCACGTCGATCGTCGGCTTCTACCGGCCTCGTCGCGCCGACGATCCGGTCGGTCGCGCTGGGGCGTCGTTGTCGAAGCTACCGCCGTGAGCGTACGCCGAAGGTGGAAGCGGTGATGGCTGCCACCTGCCCCTCTGGCCAGGTCACATGGGACAGGTGAGCGTCTGCGCTCGCGCTGCGAGTGGCGCCTCATGGGGTCGCCTGGGGATTGCCTGGCCGTCAGGCCGGGGGTCCAATGCCGGCCGCAAGGCCGCCGACGTCGGCGAGGTTTCGCGGCGTCCCGCGGGTACTTGCGCGAGGACGCGATCTCCGTCTGTGGGATCAAATTGGTTCGAGTCTGGTCCATTTTTTCGACTCGCCAGCTCAAAGTGCCGTAGATGTCGAAATTGGGCCCGTTTGCGGCCGACGTACACGACAACGGCAACGTCGTCGACACCGACGCCTGCACCGCGATGTGCAAGAAGGCCAAGTGCGGCGACGCGGCCGTCCAGGCCGGCGTCGAGGAGTGCGACGACGGCAACATGGTCCAGACCGACA
>Ga0075163_10013583_pt1 | contig 10542 bp, 6 predicted proteins | sample JI1023141ADNA_FD_71478 | JGI IMG/M metagenome (GOLD analysis project Ga0075163, IMG submission 71478) | Wastewater effluent complex algal communities from Wisconsin, to seasonally profile nutrient transformation and Carbon sequestration -... | ecosystem: Engineered > WWTP > Effluent > Algae... | reverse complement strand
CGGTACATCACGAGGATGTAGGGCGTGTTGGCGACGAGGTGGCCGCGCTGCGCGAGGTCCTGGTCGTAGGCGTTCAGCACCGCGTGGATGGCGACGTCGTTCGGGTTGGGCTGCTGGCCCTGCTGGCCCTGCTGGCCTTGCTGGCCTTGCTGGCCTTGCTGGCCTTGCTGGCCCTGCTGCTGTGGCGCCGGCGGGTAATTGGCCGGCAGGCCGGTCGTCTCGGTGAGGATCGCGTCGTCGGTCGCGCCCCGGTTGGCCAGCGCGCTCTGGGCGATGATCTCGGTCGCGTTGGAGACGCCGCGCTTCTGCTGCGCGTGGACGTTGCCGCCGATCGCGCCGCCGTTCTCGCGCGCGATCCGGACCCGCCCCGCGTTCGCGCCGGTGTAGTAGCCGATGATGTCCTCGCCCTCGGCGCGACGGGCGGGGTCGCCGAGCGCGAAGATCACCTTGAGGTGCTGCTCGAGCTCGAGCGCGATCTTGACGTCGTGCATGTCGCCGCGCTCCTGCGGGTTCTGCACGATGACCGGTCGCTGCCGACGCACGTTGCCCGCCGCGGCGGTCCACGCACCGACACCGCCGGCGGCGATGATCGCGATGTTGTGACGCGCGCTGATCCAGCTCACCGCGACCTCGATCGCCGCCTCCGAACAGACGACGATCTGGTTGGCGACCGCGGCGTAGGCGCCGCTGAAGAAGGCCTGCATCTCGGCCTGATGCTCGGGGCAGATGACCAGCCGGAACGCGGCGTTGGTCTGTAGCCAGCCGACGATGTTGGGCTCCTCGTTCGCCAGCTTGAACGATCGCAAGGCGGCCAGCGCCTGCCCGGCGGTGGCGGCGTCGACCGGCGCGATCGCGGCGTGCTGCGCGCCCTGGTTGGCTTGTAGCCAGGTCAGGAAGGCGTCGGCGTCGGCGTAGCGATACACGAAGCCGGCGGCCAGCATCGGGCCGAGGAGGCCGTCGTGGGCGTTGGTGTTGGCGACCGCCTGCTGGAGCGCGCCGTGCTGACCGGCGACCTGCGCCGCGCCGAGCCACTGCTTGAGGGCGAGGAGCTGCTGGAACTCGTTGGGCGCGCCCTGGATCGCGATGCGGGCCTGGATCGGAGCGCGATCGGGCGCGGCGCCCCCGCCGGCGGAGATGCCAGCCGGCTCGTCGCGCACCGCCCGCTCGGCCGCTTGGTCGGCCTCCTGCTCGAGCCCCGGGTCGGCGTTGACGAACACGCCGCCGAACGCGTGCGAGCCGCGCGCCCGACCGTCGCGCTGCTGGACCACGTGGGCGAGCTCGTGGGCGATCAGGTTCTGACCCGGCGCGCTGCCGGGATCGTACTGGCCCGGCGCGAAGTGGACCGACTCGCCGCGGGTGAAGGCCTGGGCGCCGAGGGCCTCGGCCTCGCCGCCCTGGTGGACCTGCACCGCCGAGAAGTCGGTGGCGAAGGACCGCTCCATGCGGCCGCGGATCTCGGGCGCGAGCGACCCGCCGGCGGGGTCGGCGCTGGCCGGTGCACCGATGGCCCCGTCGCCCTTGCGCTGGATCGGCGCCGCGGCTCCGTCGGTCCCGCCGAGGTGGAGCGCGAACGGGTCGTCGATCGCGACGTCGCACGCTGCCGGCCTCGCCCCGGCGGTCGCGCCCGCCGACGGCGGCGCCGCGCGCCGCTGGACCGCCAGCCCGTCGGTCAGGCTCCGCTTGCCGGGCGAGCTCGCGCCGCGATCGCCGGCCGCCGCGTCACGCTGTCCGTCCGCCGCCGAGCTGGTGCTGTCAGTCGCGTGCTTCATCGGGCCCCCGCCGGCAAGCAGATGCAGTCGGCGTGCCCCATCGCGATGCCCACAACCATCTGGAATCCGTGAGCCGTCGGCTCGCCGGGCGGCCGCTTGGCCTCGTTCGACGCGTCGAACCGCGCGTCGTCGGCGTCTCGACGCGTCGGTGACGGCCCCGACCGCGGCCGTGCGCCGGGGCGCGAACGGGCGACTCCGCTCGGCTCGCCCCCGCGTGAGGCTCAATCCGGGGCATCGCCGCCGGCACGCGGCGTGTAACCGGATGACGGATGAAGTCGCTCGTCCGCGTCGCGTCCCGCCTCGGCCTCACCGCCGCCGTCTTCGCCGCCCTCGGGCTGGGGGCGCTCGGCGCCTGCAAGGGCAAGAGCGGGCCGCCGGCGTCGGGCACCGGGCCCGAGGTGCCGGGCCGCCCGGTCGAGACTCAGCCGCCCAACGCGCCCGGTCAGCGGCCGGCGTTCGTGGGCCAGACCCGGGCGCCCTACCGGACCGCCAACGTCGCGTTCGACGCCGAGGTGCTCGCCCGCGGCCTCGATCACCCGTGGTCGGTGGCGTTCCTGCCCGAGGGCGCGATGCTGGTGACCGAGCGGCCCGGCCGGCTGCGCATCGTCGGCAAGGACGGCGAGGTGTCGCAGCCGGTCGCGAACCTGCCCGGCGTCGACGCCCGCGGGCAAGGCGGCCTGCTCGACGTCGCGGTCGACCCGCGCTTCGCCGACAACGGGATGATCTACCTCAGCTACGCCGAGGCCGAGGACGGCACCAACGGCACCGCGCTGGCCCGCGCCCGGCTGGTCCGCGACGCCAACCCGCACCTCGAGGACGTGACCACGATCTGGAAGCAGACGCCGACGCTCGACTCGACGATGCACTTCGGCGGCCGCATCCTGTTCGATCGGACCGGCGCGATCCTGCTCACGCTCGGCGAGCGATCGATCGAGGAGGGCCGGATGCAGGCCCAGCGCCTCGACGGCACGCTGGGCAAGATCGTCCGCGTCATGCCCGACGGCTCGATCCCGAAGGACAACCCGTTCGTCGGCAAGGCCAACGTCAGGCCGGAGATCTGGTCGTACGGCCACCGCAACATCCAGGCCGCGACCTGGCGGCCGTCGACCGGCCAGCTCGTCGCGATCGAGCACGGCACCCGCGGCGGCGACGAGATCAACATCGTCGAGCCGGGCAAGGACTACGGCTGGCCGACGATCGCGTACGGCATCGAGTACCAGGGCGGCCCGATCCACGCCGGCATCACCCAGCGCGCCGGCATGGAGCAGCCGATCTACTACTGGGATCCGGTGATCGCGCCGTCGGGGGCGACGTTCTACGACGGCGCGGCGTTCCCGGCCTGGCGCGGCAGCCTGTTCGTCGGCGCCCTGGCCGGCAAGCACGTCGCCCGGCTCACCTTCGACGGCGACCGGGTGGTCGGCGAGGAGCGGCTGCTGGTCGACCGCGCCCGCTTCCGCGATGTCCGCACCGGGCCCGACGGCCTGATCTACCTGCTCACCGACGACGACGACGGCGAGCTGCTGCGCCTGAAGCCGGCGACGCGGACCGCGACGGCGCGCTGACGGTACCCGCGGTCACGGCCCGTACAGCGTGCCCTGCGGCGCGCGCGCCGTGATCAGCGCGAGCATCGCGCGGGCCAGCTCGACCTCGGGCGCGAGGTCGGCGGCGCCGATCGCGGCCGCGTCGGCGTCGAAGCGCGCGGCGGCGGCGGCCATGGTCACCTCGGCCTCGGCCGGCGAGAACGGGTACTGCTCGGCGGCGGCGTGCATGCCCTCGACCAGCAGGGCCAGGGCGGTGGTGCGGGCGGTGGCGGTCTGGGCGAACCACTGGCCGCGCTCGTCGAGGGCCGCGCCGGCGCGCGCGACGGACAGCGCGGTGGTCTTGGCGAACCCGCCCGGGGTGGTCCAGCGCAGGTCGAGGTCGGCGCCGAGGGCGTCGAGCGCGGCCTCGTCGCCAGCCAGCGACACCAGCAGCGCGCCGCGCCGCTTCGACAGGAACACGCTGGCCGCGGTCAGCGTCGGGTCGTCGGCGAAGCCGGTCGGGAAGCCGTAGGGCGCGTGGATGTCGAGGCCGGTCGGCAGCCGCAGCCCGACCGACAGGTCGTAGGCGATCGGGGCCACGAACCACGGGTACTCGTCGGCGAGGAAGGTGTCGACGTCGCCGTCCTCGATGATGCCGAAGGCGTTGGCGCCGCGGACGTGGGCCATCGACTGCATGATCTCGGGGCCCATGCCCAGCCCGAGGCCGATCACGGTGGTCGCCACGCCCTCGGCGGCGCCGGCGGCGACGAGCTGCTCGAACGCGCTCGGGCTGGTGGCGCCGACGTTGGGCTGGACGTCGGTGAACAGGACGATGCGGACTTGCTCGCCGCGCGCCCGGGCCTCGCGGCCGAGCTCGATCGCCTTGCGCACGCCGCTCTCCATGTCGGTGACCCCGCTCTCGCGCAGCCGGTCGATCGCGGCGTGGACCTGCTGCCGGTCGGACACGAAGCCGAGCGGGACGGTGACGCTGCTGCCATAGGTGACGATCGCCGCCTTGTCGCCGGGGTCGAGGTGATCGGCGAGCCCGTGCAGGGTCTGGCGGGCGAGCTCGCCCGGGGTCGACAGCTCGATGTCCCCGCCCCAGCCCATCGAGCCCGAGACGTCGACGGTGTAGATGAAGGTGGTGGCCGGCCGGCGGTAGATCGCGGGATCGACGTTGGACGACAGCCCGACCTGGACCCAGCCGCGCGGCGCGCCGCTGGCGTCGGGCGCGACCCCGGCCGCCGCCCGCAGGCACAGGGTGTCGACGCAGGGCGCACCGGTCAGGCCGAGGTCGTGCTCGGCGAACATGCCCTCGACCAGCAGCGCGGCCGGCGGCGGGATCTGGCCGCGGGCGATCAGCTCGCGGGCCAGGCGCATGTCCTTGACGCCGCCGACGGTGGCGCCGGCGCCACCGCCGCCGCCAGGCAAGCCGCCACCATCGAGGCCACCGCAGCCGGCGGCCAGGAGCGAGAGCGCGAGCACCGGGGCGAGGACAGAGCGAAGCGAAGGTCGGGTCATGCCCTGCCCCATCGCAGCCGCCGTGCCACGGCGACCGACGAGGCGACGGCCACTTGCGCGCCGCGCGCCGGCGCGGCGGCGGCCGATCGCGACATCGCTGCCCTGCTGACGCCCTGGCAGTCGGCGGTCCTTCGACTTCGGGCTCGCTGCGCTCGCCCTTTGCTCATGACGAACGGGTCCCGACGAGCTCGCAGGTCAGCGCGGAGCGGGCAGCTCGGTGATCCGCTGAGCCTCCGGCACCCCGCCCAGCCCGCGGTCGTAGTTCTCGTGGCACTCGCCGCAGTAGGCCGCCTTCGGCGACGGGGTCCGCCAGTAGATCGGCCCGCCGAGCTTGCGCCGCCAGGCCTCGGGCGGCGTCGCCCAGTGGATCGCGTACCACCAGTCGTCGCGGTCGGGGTCCGAGCCGGCCGCGCGCTTCTCCATCACGAACGTCGGCCCCTCGCTGCCGTCGGCCTCGTGCGACGTCTTGACCACCACCGTGCCGACCGGGATCGCCGCGTCGTCGGCGAGGTAGGCGGCGGCGCCGACCGCGTTGACGTAGGTGTCGACCAGCCGCCCGCCGTGGGTCTCGGATCGGACCGGCGAGGTGTTCACCTTCACGTACGACGCCCAGTCGGCGCCGACCTCGAGCGGCCCGAACGCCGAGGCGTCGTCGGCCGGCATCGCCATGCCGGTGGTCATCATCGAGTCGACGTCGGAGCCCGCGGCGGCGGTCCGGGTGACGGCCTTGCCGCCGCAGGCGGCGGCGATGGCGGTGAGGCCGGTGACGGCGGCGACGATCGTGAGCCTGGACGACGACTGCATCGTCGGAGCCTACGCCCGACCCGCGCGCCGGTTACCGACTTGGGCCGCCTCCGGCGCGCGCCACCGGGCCGCTCGGGGCTATCATCGGCGGCGATGAGCGAGGCAACGCCGGGGTCACGCCCGGCTCGTGGTTCGGCCACCGCCCGGCGGCGCCGGCAGGTGGCCTGGGGCCGGCGGCTGCGCCGGGTCGGGCTGGCGTGGCAGAACGCGCTCGAGATCGTCCGCGTCGGCCGGCTGACCGCGCCCTACGGCGCGCCGTTCGACGTCGTCCACGAGGACGCGATCCACAAGCTGCGCCACTACCAGCCGGTCGCCGGCGCCACCGGCCCGCGCTCGGCGCCGCTGCTGCTGGTGCCGCCGCTGATGGTGGCGTCCGAGGTCTACGACATCGCGCCCGACGTCAGCGCGGTCGCGTTCCTCGCCCGGGCCGGCATCGACGTCTGGATGACCGACTTCGGTGCGCCCGAGCGCGAGGCCGGCGGCATGGACCGCACCCTCGACGATCACGTGCGGGCGGTGTCGGAGGCGGTCGACCGGATCCGCGCCGCCACCGGCCGCGACGTCCACCTCGCCGGCTACTCGCAGGGCGGCATGTTCGCCTACCAGGCGGCGGCGTTCCGGCGCAGCGCCGGCCTGGCCTCGATCGTCACCTTCGGCAGCCCGGTCGACGTCCACCGCAACGTCCGGCTGGCCGATCAGCTGGTCGAGCGGCTGGTCGGCGGGCTGCAGCGGGTGATCGCCAAGCCGCTCGAGCGGATCGAGGGCCTGCCCGGGTTCCTGACCTCGACCGGCTTCAAGCTGCTGTCGGCGCGCAAGGAGGCGGCCCAGCTGGTCGAGTTCGTCCGCAAGCTGCACGATCGCCAGGCGCTGGAGAAGCGCGAGGCCCGCCGGCTGTTCCTCGGCGGCGAGGGCTTCGTCGCCTGGCCCGGCCCGGCGCTGCGCAAGTTCGTCGACGAGATCATCGTCGCCAACCGGATGACGTCGGGCGGCATCGTCATCGACGGCCACACCGTCACCCTCGCCGACATCGACTCGCCGATCCTGTACTTCGTCGGCGATCGCGACGAGATGGGCCGGCCGGCGGCGGTGCGCGGCATCCGGCGGGCGGCGCCCGCGGTCGACGAGCTGTTCGAGGTCGTGGTCAAGGCCGGGCACTTCGGCCTGGTGGTCGGCTCGACCGCGCTCGGGGTCACCTGGCCGACGGTGATCGAGTGGATCCGCTGGCGCGACGGCGACGGCGGCAAGCCGGCCCGGATCGTCGACGCGCACCCGGCCGGCGCGGGCGCCGGCGCGGCGACCGGCGATGTCCACGCCGCACGGCCCGACCACGATCACGACGACCACGACCACCCGCACGACGACGACCACGACGATGACAACGACGACGACACCGCGCTCGGCGAGGTCGGCTTCGATCTCGAGCTGGCCCAGGACGTGGTCGGCAAGACCGCGACCGCGCTGTGGGACCGGGTCGGCGACGCCGCCGACGACCTCGGCGACTACCTCGACAACCTGCGCTGGCAGCTCCCCCGCCTGCGGCGGTTGCGCAACCTGCGCGACGACACCCGGATCTCGATCGCGTCGGTGCTGGCCGAGAAGGCGGCCGCGACCCCCGACGGCACCTTCTTCCTGTTCCGCGATCGCGCGTTCACCTACGCCGACGCCAACCGCCGGGTCGACGCGGTGGTCCGCGGCCTGATCTCGGCGGGCGTGCGCCAGGGCCAGCGGGTGGCGGTGATGATGCGCGGTCGGCCGTCGCTCTTGTCGGCGGTGACCGCGCTGTCGCGGCTGGGCGCGGTCGCGGTGCTGATGTCGCCCGACACCCCGACCGCGACCATGGCTCGCGCGTTCGAGGTCGGCGAGCCCGACGTCGTGCTCACCGATCCCGACAGCGCGGCGGCGGTGCGCGGGGCCTGGGCCGGTCGCCTGCTCGTCCTCGGCGCCGCCCACCAGCAGCGGGCGCTGCCGGCCGGCGCGATCGATCTCGAGGCGGTCGACCCGGCCAAGGTGACCCTGCCCGGCTGGTACCGGCCCGATCCCGGTCGGGCCCGCGAGCTGGCGATGGTGTTCGTCAGCTCCGGCCGCCACGAGCCGCCCCGCGCCAGCCGGATCACCAACCGGCGCTGGGCGGTGTCGGCGCTCGGCGCGGCCGCGACCTGCACGCTGACGTCGCGCGACACCGTCTACTGCTGCCTGCCGCTCCATCACCCGACCGGCATGCTGGTGGCGGTGTCGAGCGCGCTGATCGGTGGCGCCCGGCTGGCGCTGGCGTCCGAGGGCGTCGCCACCGCCGGCTTCGACGCCGAGCAGTTCTGGCGCGAGGTCCGCCGCTACGGGGCCAGCATCGTCTACTACGCCGGCGAGATGTGCCGGTCGCTGATCGCCGCGCCGCCGACGGTGGCCGAGCAGAACCACCCGGTCCGGCTGTTCGCCGGCTCGGGCATGCGGCCCGATCTGTGGCGCAAGCTCAAGCAGCGCTTCGCCGGCGTCGGCGTGCTCGAGTACTACGCCTCGACCGAGGCGTCGGCGGTGCTGGCCAACGCGTCGGGCGAGAAGATCGGCGCGGTCGGCCGGCCGCTGCCGGGCAGCCCCGAGCTCGCCATCGTCGCCTACGATCTCGACGTCGACGACTTCGTCCGCGACGCCGGCGGCCGGCTGGTCCGGGCCGGGGTCGATCAGCCGGGCATGCTGATCGCGCGCCTCGACTCGCCGCGCGGCATCGCCGACCTCGCCCACCTGGCGCCGACCCGCATCCTCAGCGACGCGATCAGCCGCGGCGACACCTGGTTCGTCACCGGCGACCTCCTGTCGATCGACGCCGCCGGCGACTACTGGTACGTCGATCGCCACGGCGACACGATCCGCACCGCCGCCGGCCCGGTGGCCAGCCGCCGGATCGAGGACGCGCTGCACGAGGTCGCCGAGCTGCGCGGCTGCGTCGCGGTCGGGATGGCCGATCCCACCGTGCCCGGCGTGCGCCGCCCGTCGCCCCGGCTGAGCAGCCCCGGCATCGTGCTGCCGCCCGACGACGCCGCCGCCCCCGAGGTCCCCGCCGCCGCCTTCGCCCTGGTCGCCGGCGCCGCGCCCGATCTGGCCGCGATCGCCCGCGCGGTGGTCGCCCTGCCCGCGCACGCCCGCCCGGTCCGCCTCCGCCTGGTCGCCGAGCTGGCGATGAACGACGGCTTCCGCCCGCTCAAGCAGCCGGTCCGCGACGCCGGCTTCGCCGACGGGCCCGGGGTGTGGGCCTGGGACCCGACGGTCGAGCGCTACCGCCCGACCCGCTAGGCCGCCGGGTCACCGCTGCGACGCTTCGACGCAGCCACGGACGGCGCGAACGGACGAACCGGTTCCCACAGCCGGGAGTCCACGCAGTGCTGCATCACCTCATCTACGCCAGCCAGCCGGCCGACGGGCTCGAGATCACCGACATCCAGGCGATCGCCAGCTCGGCGCGGCGGCGCAACGCGGCGCTCGGCGTCACCGGCTTCCTCGTCTTCCGCCACGACCTGTTCATGCAGGTGATCGAGGGCGGCCAGGCCGAGGTGTCGGAGGTGTTCTGCCGGATCGCGCGCGACGTCCGTCACCGCGACCTGCTGCTGCTGTCGTTCGGGGAGATCGAGGTCCGCTCGTTCGGCGAGTCGCCGATGGGCATGCTCGCCATCTCGCCCCGCCACCGCAGCATCATCGTCCAGCACTCGTCCCACGACGAGCTGCGGCCGAGCGATCTGAGCGCCTCGCGCGCCCTCGCCCTCCTGGCCGCCCTCGCCGCCACCGCGCGCGACGAGGCCCCGCCCGACGCCGACGCGCCCGCGCCCAACCGCACCGCCAGCTGGCGCAGCGAGATCGCGCGCCCGCCCACCACCCGCTTCCGCCGCCCCACCGGCTGACCCAGGGGACAGGATCTACCCCCGCAACCCTCTGCCGCCACTGCGGATTTTCGCCTCACTGCAACTGGATCCGCGGTTCCCTCAGATGCAGTGAGGGCTTTTTCCGTAGCGATCCTGGTGGGTTGCGACCTAGGATCCTGTCCCCTTGATGCGGGTGAGCGTGCTCGAGCTGCCGGCGCGGTGGATGACGGTGGCCGAGGCGCTCGCCGATGTCGACGCGCGGCTGGGGAGCGGGCCGGCGACCGATCTGGTGCTGCTGCCGGAGGCGGCGCTGACCGGCTACGTGTCGCCGACGGGTGAGACCGATCTGGCGGCGGCGGCCGAGACGATCGACGGGCCGACGGCGGCGGCGCTGGCGGCGCTGGCGGTGAGCCACCGCGCCCATGTGGTCGGCCCGCTGATCGAGCGCGACGGCGGCGCGTGCTTCAACAGCACGATCGGCTTCGATCCCGCCGGCGCGCGCACGCTCCACTATCGCAAGCGTCACCCGTGGGCGCCCGAGACCTGGGCCACGCCCGGCGATCGGCCGCACCAGACGGTCGAGGTCGCCGGCGTGCGGATCGCGATCGCGACCTGCTACGACCTCCACTTCCTGGCCGACGAGGCCGCCGACGTCCTCGCCGCCGCCGACCTGCTGCTGTTCCCGTCGGCGTGGGTCGAGCGCCGGTCGACCCGGGTCGCGATGCTGCGTGCGATCGCCGCCCGCTTCGACGTCGCGGTCGCCAACGCCAACTGGGGCCCGGGGGTGGTCCGCGTCGCCGGTCAGGGCGGGTCGTGCGTGATCGATCGCGGCGGCGCCGTGCGCGCGACCGCGCCGCCCGGTGGTCGCGCCGACGCGACCCTCGACATGCCCTGAGCGGCCCGATCGCGGCCCGTCGGCCATGCGAGACTGCCGCCATGAAGTACCGGTCGGCGGCCGTGGTCGCAACCATCCTCGGGCTCGCCGCCGACGTCGCCGCCGAGCCCGCGCCGTGGGCGCCGCTGCGCTTCGGCGGCTCGGTCACGGTTGGCTTCCCGCTCGACGGCGACCTGGCCCTGACC
>Ga0075163_10013582_pt1 | contig 10543 bp, 14 predicted proteins | sample JI1023141ADNA_FD_71478 | JGI IMG/M metagenome (GOLD analysis project Ga0075163, IMG submission 71478) | Wastewater effluent complex algal communities from Wisconsin, to seasonally profile nutrient transformation and Carbon sequestration -... | ecosystem: Engineered > WWTP > Effluent > Algae... | reverse complement strand
GAACATATCAACCAAGTAATAATATAAGAACTACCAACTCTAGGCCTATGAATCAAGGCACAAGAACTCAACAAAGTGGTGTAAGAACATATACACCTCAGAAACAAAACACACGAACAAATAGGTCAAACTCTAGTCGTGTTCGAAGATAAAAAATAATTGTTAAAAAATGTACATAATACATTCAGAAATAGGAAAAGTTTATGAAGAATTTCCTAAAATTAGAAAATGGATAAACGTAATTGAAAAGAAAATTTTAAAAAGAGAAGCAACAAATATAAATGTATATTATTCATATGGTTTTTTTGTTTTAAAGAAACAGGAAATAGCACCAGAGGAAACATATAAACTTACCTACGAAAAAAGATTAAAACTTGAACTTAGCAAAGTTCGTGTAGATATTACAATAAAATCTGGAAATTTTATTATGACTAACAGGATGAATAAAATACCACAAGATATTATAAATATAGTTACTGAACTAACAAAAGTTAAAATGATGATAGAAGGTGATTTTCATCATAATCAACATGTTATTGATACAATACCGGAAGTTAATACTGATATAATTCAATATAAAATAATAAGTGAAGATGATATTGAATTCAATAATGAATTCAATCTTGATGAAATTCTCGATAAAATTAGTATAAACGGAATTGAATCTTTAACTAAAAAAGAGAGAGAATTTTTAGAAAAAAGTAGCAAAGATTTAAATGGAGATAGTTAAAAGAATACCAATATTAAAAATTGGTGTTAAGAATCATAATGGTCGGGTTTATACCGCAAATAATGTTCAAGAAATTATAAATAATTTTGAAGAAAGAAAAGAGAATGAATATCCTATATTTGGTGAATTATTATTTAATTATAACGGTGTAAATAATTCAAATATAAATACTTCAAATGTATCACATACTGTTGAAAAAATTTATATTCAAGATGATAAAGTTTATGCTGATGTTAATTTTCTTGATACACAAAATGGTAAAATAGCATTATCAATGCTGGAATGTGGCACTGGAGTATTAAGAACTCGTACATTTGGAACTATGCAAGATAAATTCGTAACAATTGATAAATTGATAACACTTGATGTTATTGAAAAAGAAGTTGATTCATTTAAAGGAATACTTTGATATTAAACACTTAGTAAGTGTTTAAACTAATTTTATTTTATTTCTATAATAGAAAATACTTAGAATGATAACATTAAATGATACTGAAATTCGAGATTGGGACAGTAGAATAAACGATTATACAAACCTCGATTATAGATTTGGTATTATACCAAAATATACATCAAAATCATCGTATCCAGCAATTGGAATAACAACATATACTACTTCACAATATCAAGATTGGTCTAAAAAATCTTATGTTAAAGAAGCATCAGGATTTATAACAAATTATAGATTTACATTTTCAATAAATGAAGATAAAGATATTAAATTTCAATCAATACTTGTAAAACTGAGAAGCAATAAAATAGGAAATATGATAATGATAGATGATAAAGAGATTGACTATCAGGCACAAGAACCTAATGAAGTAAGAGAAATACATACAGTAAACAATAAAACTTATATAAGATATACATACTCAATAAAATCTTTTGTAGGTAACATAATCACACAATTTTGGTTAATTGATAATGCGATTAAATTTGCAACAAAAGAAACTAAATTTAATGTTAATGATATAGTATCACTAAAAAATGATCTTGTTAACGATTATCTACTAACAGATATAACTAATAATGGTAATTTTATTGCGGTTAAAGTAAAAAAAATCACTGATGATATTATTCACTACGAACCAATGATTATTGAACTTACCGAAGAACAATTAACTTGGAGCAGAACAAATCGTATTGATGATATAATCAATGGTAATACACAAAGTCTATAAATAGAGGAATGTCACATTTAATATATAAATGATGGAAAATAAACATTATATATATTTACATAGAAATCCTTCAAATAGTGAAGTATTCTATATAGGGCAAGGAAAGGTAGATAATAAAGGCAGATTTGCTAGATCAAAATCTAAATATTCGAGAAGTAGATGGTGGAATAATTATGTTAATAAACATGGTAGTCCAATAATCGAAATAATCGAGGATAATCTATCTATCTCCGAAGTAAATCAGAGAGAAATATACTATATAAAATTATATGGTAGAGCGGATATTAAAGAAGGAACATTAGTTAATATGAGTGATGGTGGTGATGGTAGTGGTCCTCGCTCTATGGAATATAAAATAGACTGTTCTAATAGAACAAAAGGTGAAAATCATCCTATGTATGGTAAGAAACATACAAAAGAATGGATAGAAAACAATTCTAAATCACATATTGGTATACTGAGAAGTGTAGAAAGTAGAGAGAAGCAGTCCAATAGTCTTAAAGGTGGGAAAAGAACAGAAGAAACAAAGAAAAAAATGTCTATCTCACAAAGTGGTGAGAATAATAGTATGTATGGTAGAACTGGAACACTGAACCCTGCCTCAAAGCTAGATTGGGAGAAAGTTAGTGAGATAAGAGATATGTATAAAAAAGGAGATACATCATTTAGAAAGTTAGCTAAATTATTTAATGTTTCAAGCTTCACCATTGAAAGTATTTTAAAAAATAGAACTTGGAAGATTTAGTATTGATAAAATTGTGTATATTTGCACAGGATAGATTATAAATTAGAAAAATTAGGAATTTAATATGGATTTTGATAAACTACTAAATAGCCACGATTTTGAAAAGGCTACTGAAAAACTACAAGTCTCGGACAATTTTGTGCAGATATACAGACTTTTTAATGTCTATAATCAAGTTGAAAACATTGAGCGATTAGACGAGAGAGAAAGATATCTTTTAATATTGCTTTGTTTAGATAAGCATAATAATGAGGACCCAATTGCTAAGAGTAATTTTCAGCCTTTCAAAAAAGAAGCTATGGAAATTTATGAATTACAGGATGATAAACCAACATCAAATAGTTATTTATTAGAGCTAATAGAGTTAACTGGTGATGAAAATATTTCAACTGAAGTATTGGTTACTAAAAATGGTAAAAAGCTTCCAGATCCTTTAACAAGAGAAGAAGTGCGCGATGTTAAAATTGACAAAATTACAGAACAATAAATTTCATAGTCTAATAATTAATTAATATCTTTGTATTTAAACAATAACATATGAGCGAAATAACACAGGATAATACTGAGCAAGAAGTTAAAATTGGTAAATTTAAACCAAAAAGACCTTTCCTAAACTTCGTAGCGGTAGTGAGTGGCGCTAAAGTGAGACTAATCTCAGACTTTGCCTTTATCAAAGGTGAAAAGCTTTCAGGTATCCTTGAAGGCACAAAATTCAAATTTACACTAAGAGACAACGGAACATTGGATGTTGAAGAAATCGGTTCATCTAAATCAGATGATGCAATGATTAAGAGATTAATTGACGATATTGATGCAACTGATGTGACTGGCTATGCACATAAATTTGTGGTACACGGTCTTGAGTTTGAAAGCGAAAAAGGTGAAAGATTCTATCTTGAAGTTGAACATCAAAAACCTATTGATAAACTAAAATCACTTTTCGACGAACCTGAAACACCACAACTTAGTGAAAGCGCATCAAGCTTTTTAGATGATTTATTGTCTATGGCAAAAGATGAAATTGAAGCTGAGGTTGAGACCGAACAAGAGACTGAGATTCAAGAAGTTGTAGAAGAAGTCAAAGAGGAAAAGACACACGCATTTTCCTATATGGAAGAATCATTACGTAAAATGAATGAGCAAAAAGTTAGCGAGCTTAAATCAAGAATTGGTGAGGCTGAAAACAATATTTCTAAATTTAAAAGAGATATTCAACAATCAGAAAGAAGTATTAAATCTGAGTCTGATAGATTAGAAGTTCTGCAAACAAGATTAGACTCATTTAATGTAAATGAGGAATCTACTGGTTATGTATTCCAAGTCTCTGACGCAAAACAATCAGAACGTGAACTAAATGACATTGAAAAAGCACTTTTATCTGATGTTGCTAAAGTAATTAAAGCAGATGAAAATGTGTTGACAAAATTATTGAGCAACGCAATGTATGTTATTAAACTTGCTAAAAAGGATAATTTTGAAGATAAAACCCTTACCAAAGAAGTTTTTGAACGATTGAAACAAATTGACCCAAATGGTATTTATGCAGTAAATGCTGATGGTGATATTGAATATCGTGGTAAATTTACTTGGCATCAAGTTGTTGATAAGTTAATTAAAAAAGGCTTTGAACAAGATGCTGAATTTGAAAAGTTTGCTGGTTCTAATTCCTATGAGGTTGAAAAGCCAGACTTAGATGAAGAAGATTCAAATATTGTTGCATTGGGTAATGGAGTATTATCAGAAGAAAAGTTAAAAGAAAGTTAAAATATGAAGAAAATTATTTTAGGAGCTATACTACTATTTAGCACATTGGGATTTAGTCAAGAAAGCTTTACTACTAGTTTCTATATGGTAGATAATTCACAACCTACAAAAATAGAACAAACCTTTGTAGTTAAAGATTCTACTATAACCATGATATATTCTGATAGAAGATATAAAGACTACTATAAGAAAGAAGGAATTTCTGATACTATAATTTTTAAGGTTAAATTATCTAATATCCAAAATATGGGAGATTCATCGAGTATTAGATATTATACCATTGTTGGAGATCAGAATGCTGAAAACAAAGGTAGATTAACTATAACAAAGATTAAAGACTGTTATGATAGAGTTATTTTAGATAATATAGATACATTTACAAATAAAGTAACAACCATGACATTTATAAATAAATGTCAGTAAAAAAATTAAAAGTATGACTTTTATTTTTTGTAATATTAATAATTCGTTTTGTCCAACAAAGATTATCAACACCCGCAATTTCACTTGCGGGTTTATTATTTATAAACCCATCATATATTGAAGTTTTGTGGTCAATAGTTGGATAACTATTATCATTGAAGTGTAAATTAAAATTGTCTTTAATATACTCACTATCATAGTAGTCTGTACCATCCCAATCTAGTAATTTGATATTTATATTTGTTAAATGCCTTACTTTATTTTTGTAAATATAAAATTCACTTCTGAGGTCTCTGTGAATCCAATTACCATTTTCTTCATTTTTAGTTCTTACTAATTCATAAAACTCCTTAACATTTGATGGATGATAAACACCATATTTTTTGAAAAAAATATCTTTAATCCTTTCAGTATCCATGAAGGGGTTTATATATCCAAATTTTTCCAAATTAGTTTTAGATATTTTTTCTTTGAATAGATTTGACTTTGAGAAATGTTCAACACCATATTTATTAATGGATGTATTTTTAACCTTATCATTTCTATCCGGATGTTGTGAATAATACTCAACCCCGTATTTCTCTCTATTATATTCTTTTATCTTAATATGAGAACATTTGTCACAAGTATAAATAGGATATTTAGTGGATGAATTAATATTTTTTGTGTATGCCTGATATTTTATATATCTTTGTTCGGTACAAATGTCGCATTGAACGTTTATCTTTTTATTACTTTCTTTCTGTAAGTGTAATTCGGTATCAATTTCAATAATGTCTTTGAGTTTGACATCAAAGAACTGTTTATAGTGTTCGATGTTATATTTAGCAATCTTAATGGTAAGTTTTTTATCTATTATCATAATTTATATATATTTAAAAACTAAACTCTCCCTATTATAAAGTTTAAATAATTTTTTTTATTAAACTTTTGTCCTTATCTTTGTAAAATAAATAACGAAAATATAAATTCAAATATGGTTCAAATTAAGAACATTCACGAAAAGTTATTAAATACTGTGCAACAAATGCTTATTGATACTAAGATCAATATGCCTTATTATGGTGAATTCAACCTCCACGTAAATTTCCACGAGAACGATTCTATCGGTACTTGTGGAGTTAATGTGGGTGTGAAAGGTATGAATTTTTTCTACTCCCCAACTTTCCTTGCTGATATGTCACAACGTGAGGTAAACTTCATTGTATTACATGAGGATTTTCACTTACTATTCAATCACCCAAAACGTACCATTACTGGTCAATATGATCACAAAATGTCGAATATCGTTCAAGATATGATTATTAATCATGTTATCTGGGAAGATATATCACATTCTTTTGTTGAAATTCCAAAATCAAAAGATGGTAAAAATATGGCTTTATTCGTCCCTAAAGAATACAAAGGTAAATTAATCTTTGAAGAGCTTTATGAGTGGATGAAAGAGAAAAAAGACGAATGGGATAAGAAAAATAAAGCTTGTGCCTGTTCAACTTGTAATGGTTCAGGTAAAAAACAAGACCAATCTCAGTCACAACCACAAAGCGGTCAAGGTCAACCAGACCCAAATTCTAAGGGTCAAGGTCAACCAGGTCAAGGGCAATCACAAGAGCAAGGTGAGCAAGGTCAAGGAAATGGTCAAGGTCAACCACAAGGTCAAGGAGGTGGTCAAGGACAATCACAAGAGCCATGTCCAGACTGTAACGGTACTGGAAACGAGGGTGGTAAAGACTCAAGCGGTAAACCATCTTACGGACCATATGGTAAAAACCCAGGTAAAGATGGTGATGCTATCGACACTTGGTCAGTAGAGCAAATTTTCCAAGATATGGAAAACAATAACGGTGAGTACCTTGATAAACACATGGGAGACGATGTGCCTGAGGAAATGCGTGAAGCTGTTGTTCGTGACGTAATGGAAAGATTACAAGCTCGTGGTTTAACTGCGGGTAATCTTGAAACTACACTTAACAAATTGCGTAAAAAGCGTAAAGATTACCTTAAAGAAATTAAGAGAGCAATTTCTAATATGATTTTTGGTACAACTAAACAAAAAACTATTGTTAAACCAAACAGACGTGGTATTTCTGGTTTAAAGGGAAATAGAAAAGTAAAAACTATGATTAATGTAGGGCTTGACACATCTGGTTCTATGGGTGGACAAGGTACTTTTGAAAGAGTTCTTTCTTATGTATATCGTAATGACATCGAAATCAACTTTATGGAAAGTGATACTGAAGTAAAATGGGTTGAGAATATTAAAAGCAAGCGTCAATTAGAAAGTATTCCAATTAAAGGTTTAGGTGGTACTTGTTTACAACCAATGATTGACTACATAGTAGAACATCACAATGATTGTAATAGTGTATTACTAACCGATGGTTACACAGATAGACTAAACTTTACAAAAGTTAAAGGTAAAGTCTTAATTATCTCAGTCGGTGTTAAATGCCCAATCTCTGCTACCAATGGTAGAGTCAAGCAGATTGTACTTGAACCAGGTGAGAAATAAAATAAAAGCCAGTCGATTGACTGGCTTTTTTATTATAACATATCTTTTAATCCTACAAGCATTTCACAAGATAGCCCGGTTCTATCTCTTAGATTTACTTCGGTTGTAATAACTTTACCGTGATATTCGATATTCATCTTAACATAAGCTCTGATTGAAAATCCTGATGATGAACGTGATGCTTGCACACTAGTTACCTCAGGGAAATCTCTTTTTAAATTATCGGTATAAGTTTTTTCCAATTTTAATTGGTCTTTTCTTGATATATCTTTTGGCATATCAACTTCTTCTAATTTTTTACATCTTTCTATTAATGTATCACTAATACCTAACCTTTTAGCTACTGAGAAATCAATACTTGATGATCTTGCACCAGTATCAAACTTTGCCTTTACAGAAGTTCTCTCACCATTATATGATAAGTGTATATTATGTACACCATAATATGTTTTATCTTTACTAACAAATTGTAAATCAACATCTTTTTTATCACCGGTTACAGTCTGTGTCCACATTTCATTAAATTTCTTAATTCTCATACTATTTTTATTTTTTAACAGCGACTCTTAATTCAAGTCTGACTAATTTAGATTCATCTAAAATATCACTCTCTAATAAACTATCAAGTAAATATTCTTTTCGTTGTATTTTCAATCTATTTGAAGTAACAAACGCAATCTTATTGTGTTTTATATTATATTCAGTTCCAGTTATTTCTAAAAATGGAATTATTCTATCTTTATAATCTACCCAACGAAATTCTTTACCAGACAATACAATTAAATATTCATTAATATCATTTCTCGCATTATTATAAACGAGTTTATAATGCAATGGTAGGTAGTTATATGCATTATAAACTTTAACATAAAATCCCTCATCCATCAAATCAATCAAATGCTCTTCGCAGAAATTTTTAATCTCTAATATTTCCTCATTTGTTATAGATTCATTAAAACTTTTTAAATATCTCACTTATTATATATTAATATATTCTAATAAAAATCATATATTTGTAGTTATGAAAATTATATTTTTAGACTTTGATGGTGTGGTGTGTCTTGCTACCGAATGGGGTGGACGCACTAGAAAAAAAGAACTTTGGAATAGAACTTATCCAGAGAAGTCTATTATGTACAATTATGACAATAATCAAATGGATGTTCAATACAGATTTGATGATTTTAATGATAAAGCAGTTATTGTTCTAAATGATATTTTAAAACAGACTGATGCTGAAATTGTTATTTCATCTGATTGGAGATTTGACTGCACTTTAGATGAAATGAAATCATTATTTGAAAAATATGGTGTTATTAAAGTACCTATTGATTACACACCAACATTAGAAATTGAGGATTTTAAAGAACTTGAAATGGGTGGTAAGAAAGGTTATGAAGATGAGCGTTCTATTGAAATAAAAAAATGGTTAGCTCTACATCCGGAAGTTACTCATTGGGTTGCTATCGATGATTTAAATATGAAAGCTGATTTGACAAATTTTGTTCATACAGTCAGAATGAACGAAGGTATAAAACAAAGTGGTATTAAAGATAAGATTTTAAAATTCTTATCTTAATAGCCAGTCACCACCTTTAATCTCAGGTATATTTTTAGTACTATATTTATATTCATAAATCCAGCAGTCTAAATCGGAAGATGTTCTAATTTTTCTTCTGATATATTCTTCACCTTCATATTCATCTAGTGCCGGAAAAACTGCTGGGTCTATTAAATAAACATCACCAACAATTTTACTACCATCTGTTGTTGGGATAAACCCAGGGTAAAATTCATTAACCTTATACATACGTCCATCAACAGTTGCTTTCCCACATTTTATTATTTCACCAAGCATACCACGTGAAGCGTCTCTAAACAAACCATAGACGAATAAATATTCTTTCATTATATCAATTTTATTTTTAAATTAAAAAGTGTAATCATCAGGATTTTCCTCAACTGGATTAGAAGAATCTTCTATTTTTTCAATATGTTTTAACTCTACTTCATAGTCAATTCCCTCATAATCAACTGTCACTAAACCATCTTCATCAACACTTGTAGGCTTTAATGGAACTTTCGGATCATTTTCAGGAAAGTCTTTAATAATTGTAGCATATACTACACCATTTGACTTTATGCAATTAAGTATATCATCAATAGTTATAAGATCACCATCTTGATTGTTGTTCTTAAAATCCTCAAATAAAGCTATGTATTTCATAACTTATATATTAATTAATTTTTATCTTATTAATATCGTTGATAAGCTTCATATACTCCTTGTCTTTATTACATAAATCAAGTATATGTGATATTTCTATATCTGACTTGTGCTGTTTCTTTCTATTATATGAGCTATCAACTATTTTTAAGTTAGATATGTGCCCAATTACATATGCGGGTATCTTATTCTTAAATCCATTAATCTTTGAAACAATGTGATCTAAATCATAACCATTAGCTTGTCCTCTTAACTCAATCATTAGGAGTTTATTTATATTCAAAGATATTCTTGTAAATTTATTAACCTCTAGTATATAACTATTAAAAGTATTTCTTTCAGATTTTTCTATCTTTGAATTTGCTATTGATATTTTATCATTTTTTTGTAACCAATTTTGTAACCCAATTTCTTCACCATATAGTTTTATAAAATATGGTAAGGTGCTTTTTACTTTCTGTAACTCTATCCATTTATTATACTTTTTAATACCTTTCTCTTCACCATATTTCCTTATTTGATTATCTAGTGATATTATCTTTTTCCTTTGTATATCATTATATATATCTCTACCCGATTCACCATACTTATCTAGATAGTAATCTATACTATTAGAATATGTAATATTTTTTATCATATTATCATACTTTATTAATCCTTCTATCTCACCATACTTTCTTATATATCCTTGTTTTTTATGAGAATCCGATAATTTTTTTGATAACTCTGGTGACATAATAGCAGTTAAAGTATCTTTTTTCTTTCTCGTACTACTAGATACTCTTTGATTGTCACCATATTTCATGTCATAGTCCGCACAGCTAATGCCATGTGTAGATAGATGATCATTATTTATTTCTTTAAATTTAAAATTACATATTCTACATATTACATAATCAATACCTTCTTCGCCTGTTATCTTATTTTGCCGCTGTGATAAACTTCTACACCTTTGAGAGCA
>Ga0075163_10013581_pt1 | contig 10543 bp, 13 predicted proteins | sample JI1023141ADNA_FD_71478 | JGI IMG/M metagenome (GOLD analysis project Ga0075163, IMG submission 71478) | Wastewater effluent complex algal communities from Wisconsin, to seasonally profile nutrient transformation and Carbon sequestration -... | ecosystem: Engineered > WWTP > Effluent > Algae... | reverse complement strand
GCTAATCGGAGAAAGAATTGCGTCCGTAGGATTTTGAAAGTTTGCAAGGATTAGCATACCAACTGTTGGTAAACTTGTCTCTATTAATGCATTTAGATAACGAATGATTTCGGGTGGTTGTGTTTTCTTTTCGATGAATAAGGAAAAAGCCTTTCTTGCAAGAAGCTCATAGATTAAAAATAAACTTAAGGCAAATATGGAATATTTGGTTCCATCAAGTGCATGAGGATATTTTTGTATGATAATTTCTGGAGAGAAAAAATGGATAAATAACTGGAGGCATAAAATTAAAAACATCAAGAGGGAAATGATCGTTACCCGCTTTTTTTCATTGATTAGTATTTGTCTAGAAAATTCATCTTGAAAACTATTTCGTATACCCGGCATGAGTATATCTATAATTTTAGGTCTAATATGTTTCATGCGAATAGTATTCCTTTGACCAAGCTAGTTTAACGTTTTCTAATCGCCCGATAAAATGCAGGCGATTTAAACATTTAACTCTTTATGTTTGTTGCTTACAAAATTGTAAATACTTTCTACATTATTTTCTTCTGGAAATTCTAATACTCTATTTAAAATCTCATTGAGTAGAGTGCCTAATGTTCGTTTGTCTATGTTAGGAAATTTAGCAATGATTTGATTTCCATTGACAGCCAATTCTTTTAGGACTAGTGGGTTTTTAGATTCAATAATCGTTTGAATGCTTGCTTCAAATTCAGAAAATACACTTCTGTCAAAAAGAATTTTAAAATAACTTAATAGACCTTTTAATACTGAATCCATTTCTCGAATTCCAGTATAGGTGACGACTTTAGAAAGAAATTTACGAGTTTCGAATATATTTATTTTCTGAATATCATACTGAAATAGAAATGTTTCTAGATAAAAAAGACAGTCTTTTGTAATTGCTTTAGAATAGCGTATTTCTTTTAGAAATTGCTCGGCTCCGTTTAAAATATCTTTTTCCTCTAAAAGCCAATGTAAAAGAAATGCAAGCCTTAACCCGAGAGGGGCTAACGACAATTTTTCTATTGATTTTATATTTTCTTCTGATAGGTTTTGTTTGAGATTTACTTTGCTAAAAAGTTCAAATATTTTATTTTTATAAAGTTCCCATAATCCAGTAGAGGCATGATCTGCAATTAGAATTTTATTTAACTCATCATGAAATCGTTCTCTAGAAATTTTTTCTGTGATATGTCTTGTTTTATAGATAGCACTATAAGTCTCAGGGTCAATGGAAAATCCAAGCGATGCTTGAAAGCGGATAGCCCGTATTGGTCGTAGTCCATCTTCACCAAATCTATCTAAAGGATTTCCAATTGTGCGAATAATCTTATTTTTAATATCCTCAATTCCGTGGTTTTCATCGATTAGCCGCTCGGATACAATATCCAATGCAATTGCATTCATTGTAAAATCCCGTCTTTTCATATCTTCAGAAAGAGTTGCACCAAATTCTGTTTTATCGGGTCTTCTTCCATCTGTATAATCAATGTCTTTACGGTAAGTTGTGATTTCGTAGCCGTTGTCACCTAACATGACGGTAACCGTTCCATGTTGAATGCCGGTTTCAATGACACGTTTAAATTTCTTTTTAGTTTCTTCTGGCATCATAGAAGTTGCCAGGTCGTATTCGTGTGGATTTTTTCCGAGGATTAAGTCACGAACAGAGCCACCTATGATAAATGATTCTTTGCCTGCTTCCTGGATTTGTTTAGAAATAAATTCTAAATCTTTTTTAAAGTTGGAGGGGATACTCGCTATTAGTTCTGAAGCGCTTAACATTAGGAAGAAGCAAGCTCATCTAATTTGTCAGAGATAGCATCTAATAATACTTGCTTTCTAATTTTTCCAGTTAATTCAATGGAATTTTTTTGTTTATATCTAGATGGCAATGAGTTTAATACTTCAATATAAAACTGAATGAATTTGGCTTCATCCCATTGAATAGTTTTATATTTGGGGAGAAGCTCTTTCAAACAGTCTTTCACTCTTTTCTCATTAGAATTGTAAACAGAGGAAGTCCATTTTTTTATTTTAATGACTTTTTCTACTTTTACTGACAATTTTTACAAAGACCTCTGATTATAATTTCGAATGACCTGACTCTAAAGTCTTGCATATTTTTTTTAATTTGAAATTTATATGACTCTTCATCAAAGCATTCCATTTTTCCACAGGAATCACAAACAAGATGACTATGCTCTGGCTTTGCTTCATTCTTAATTTCAAAATATGTGATTCTTTCATTTGATGGCAATGATTTAATAATTTTTTTTTCTGTAAATTCTGAAAGTGTTCTGTAGACTGTGACTCTATCCCAGGTGTCTTTTTCGGGAAGGTGCTCCATTATATACGTGTGTGTTATTGGCTTATGGGTCTGGTAAAGAATTTTTAAAACTTCAAGCCGACTTCTGGTGATTTTTAAATCAGCTTTATGCAGTATTTCTTTTAAATCTTCCTGTCTTACCATTGTCTACTCTTTATAAATTTCGGCTGTCTCATTCCAGATTGATCTATATTTAATTCCAAGCTGAATATTTGCTTTCAGTAATTCTTGTATTTTTAGACTTTTGTCAGGATCTAAAATGAGTTTCATAAATGGAATTTCTTGTTTTCTAGAAATTATTTCATCAATCTCTTCAATCGATTTTTCAAGACTTGATTCGCATTCTGTTTTGTATTCTTCAAATTTATACTCAGAGCAGAGGGCAGCTATTGTCATGTAGTCGTTAGCCTGTATTGCTTCGCGAATCTTTATTTCATGAGGTTTCTTTTTGCAGTCAGAAAATGTAAATAAAAGGAAAGCTATATTTATTATGTAGATTATTTGTTTAAAGTTTCTATTTTGCATTTCATTCGATTTTGTAAAATTTAAAAATTTTATTATTCCAACCTACGCTAGATACATAAAAAATAAAATGAAAATCAGAACTAATAGGATACCAATGATTACACTCATCATTTTTCCTAATTCAGATCGTTCATCTTTTTTTGCTGATTGATTGGTTTTCTTCGAGACGGCAAGCTTTACTGGACGCTCTTCAAAAGCTCTAAGTAAAATTCCATTCGGGCCTTTTGCAAAAATATGATATTCGTTCTTGCCACCGGTAATAATTTTTAAGAACTCTCCGGCAATTGGCTTTATGGTTCCTTCTTTTGTAACTGCTCCTACACTTTTGGCGAGTGCGATTTCTTCACTTGTTTGAAAAGGTAATACAAATAAAAGTTTCATATTTTCTTTTAAATTATCAAAGTCAATACCGGCAACGGGAGCAACGACAGTTTTACACATTAAGACTTGTTTAAAATCTTTTTGCACTTCATTGATCATGGACTCTGCTTTCAATTTTTCAGCAGAATTTTCGAGAACAGGAATAACTATTTTTTTAGGTTCAACTTTTATTTCTTTGTATGGATTTATAATTGGAGGATATATTGCGCCTAACGGATTGTTGATTCTAAATTTTAAACTGGAAACTTTTTCAACATCCATTTGCATTTTAGTTGTTTGAATGCGTAACTCTGTGTTGATAATTTGTTGGGCTAACATACAAAAGTCATTATAATTCTTTTTTGCAAATTTCGGAAAATGAGAAAGCATTACTTTAGGGTCTAATCCCTTATAAATGGAGCGTCCAATTCTATCGGATAATGGCCGTTCTATCCCACCTCCTTTCACTGCTTCCATTAAATCTTTTAAAAATTGAGTATAATTTTCAAAAGTTCGGATTCGGTTTAATAAAGGAGAATTTCCACATACAGAATACACTTCGAGTAAATCGCCTTTTTCCAGGGAGAATAAAAAAATCAAAACACCACTTCTGCTTTCTACCAATATAGATGCTTTTACTAGAATAGCATCTATGAGTTTGCCTTCGAGCAAAAGAGTGAGATTTTCCTCGGAAGAAACCGATTCACGAGCCATTGCAATCAATTCATTTTGTTCATTTGAAGTTTCATTTTCGGACGACATTTTCTTTAGCCTTTAATTTTTATTATCGGAAATTTATCCTCAGTGACCCGCATTAAAACCAAATCGAATTGGCACATGCTCGGGATGCATTGGTAATTCTACTTTTGCTACAGTTTCGCGATTGATTTTTGAAGAATAGATAGTAAATACATGCCTGTCAAATCCACTTTGAGCAAGTAGTATTTCTACCATTGTAATTCCCATTCCTGCGCCTTCTGTATTATCTCCATGATCAACATAAAATTCAAAAAGATTATCGTATTTTTTCGCTTTTACAAATTTTTCTCTAATTCTTTCTTCTTCTTTTTGAAGAAGGGGAAAATTGTTTATTATCCGCAGAACAATTCTTTTGTGATCATAGAAGAATTTAATTTTAATATAAAAACCATGATCTTTCATTTTACTTCTATAATAAGGAAATTTTTTATCTGTTAAGTTGTCCTTAAAAGAATTCATAAACTTATCATATTCATGATCGTTTGTGGGATCAATTCCCATCTCTTTAAATGCTAGTCTTTTTATCGCAGCCTTTGTTGAGTTGACAATCAATTCTTTCGCGCAAGTATACAGTAAATCCATAAGCTCTAATTTTCCATACCTGGTTAAAAGAGATTTTATAATAAATTTAAGTTTAGCTTCTCCAACTTCCCCTAAAACATAAGTAATTAAACTTATAGTTTTGTTTTCTGTAACACCTTCCAATACTTTTCTTTTGAATGTCTCACTCAAAAGGTGCTCATCATTGTTTGGTAAGGAGTTATTTATATTTTCCATAAGTTTTTGAAATTAAAGCTTGTTTATCACATCCATTACAGCACCAATATTTGCTTTGCAGTTTAATATTGAATTTACTAACTTAGTATTTGTTTTTTCAATTTGATTGGAATGAAATTGAACTTTAAATTCGGTAAACTTTAATCCATTTGCAGTTGAGATTACTACCGCGTTTTCTCCTCGTTTAATATTTCCTTTGTCTATTTGTTTAAATAAAGCTGCCAGTGCAACACCAGTGTGTGGATCATTGTAGAGCCCGTGCAAATCTCCGCGTGCAGCTGCATCGGCTAATTCATGTTCGTCTGCTTCTTCTACTATTCCATTGAATTTCTGAAGAGTTTTAATTGCTTTCTTAATGGAAACAGGATTTCCTATTTGAATGGCAGAGGCGAGAGTTTTCTTTGCTTCCACAGGGGCAAATTCAGAATAGCCTTTCAGATAAGATAGATAGAGCGGGTTTGCGTTATGTGCCTGTGCGAGGATAATACGTGGTAACTTTGAAATGAGTCCCATATCGTGTAACATTTCAAATCCGCTACCAAGCGCAGAAACATTTCCTAAGTTACCACCAGGAATCACAATCCAATCTGGAACTTCCCATCCCAGTTGTTGGACGATTTCAACTGAAATAGTTTTTTGTCCTTCAATGCGAAGAGAGTTCATGGAATTTGCTAAATAGATTCCTGCTTCTCTTGAAACTTCTTGAACGATTTTCATGCATCCATCAAAGTCAGTATCCAGCGAAATTACTTTAGCGCCATTTGAAACCGGTTGAATGAGTTGAGCATTGGAAACTTTATTAGCCGGTAAAAAAACAATTGTAGGTATACCAGCTTTAGCCGCATAAGATGCAAGTGCTGCCGAAGTATCTCCCGTGCTAGCACAGGCAACTGCTTTAATTTTAATTCCATCGGTAATGAGTTGGTTAACATGGCTAACTAGAACAGTCATGCCTAAATCTTTAAATGATCCAGTATGAGAAACGCCGCATTGTTTAATATAGAGTTCAGAAAGTCCGAGTTCTTTTGCGAGACGTTTTGCTTCATAGAGATGTGTTTTGCCTTCGCCCGAGCTAACAATGTTTTCATCCCGCATAGCAGGGAGAACCCATTCTCTCTTGTTCCAGATTCCCGATTGGTTTGGGAACCGAACATCTTTTAATCTATCGTCGAATAGATTTTTCCATTCATCAGCTGAGGTTTTTTTGAGTTCACTGGTGTCATGTTTAACTTGGAGTAAGTCTCCACATTTCTTGCAGAGATAAACGATTTCTTGTAATTCGTATTCGCATTTACAGTCAGGATTGATGCATTGAAATATTGCGGTATATTTTGGTTTTGATGTAACTAGTGTCATAAGTTAAGTTTCAATTTATAGGCAATATACGAAATATAGCAAGAAAAAATTTACTAAATTGCAATTTGAAAGAAATTAATACCTACCGATAGAAGTAGACTTTCAAAGATTACCATGCGAAGGCGCTGGTGAGCGAAGCGATGGGTGGAATGCACACGGATGAACACCGATGGCATAGTTAATTTACTATATTCCATTTCTTTTCCTATGTGGGTCGTTTAATCCTATATTCTTTTACTTCATGACCAAAATTAAATCCATCGAATCTTTTATCGGTGTCCTCGGTGTGCATCGGTGGTAATCAGTTCTGTGTGTATTTGAGAGATTCTTGTATTATTTTTCCCATTGCTGGATGTTTTTTTAAGAGAGCTAGGGCTTTGGTTGTTAATTCTTTTCCGCGAGCAGTATTGTTCCATACATTGAGTCCGGACGGATGGGGTAGGGCAATCCAATCGAAGGAAACACCATAAAGAGTTGTTTTAAAAATTTTTCCAATTACATCGTCGAGTTTGTATTTTTTATCTTCGATGAGAAGATCAATCGCCATCTTGCCAATAGGTATTACGAGTTCAGGCTTGTGGTATTCAATTTCATAATGCAGATAGATGCTACAGTTTTTAATTTCTTCCGGTGAAGGTCTTCGGTCTCCAGACTTTGCTTTTCCTGGAAAACAACGACAGACAGCAGACATATTTACTTTTTGACGATACATTTCTTCTTCAATGCCAATCGTTTTAAACCATTTGAATAAAGTCTTTCCCGCCGTATAAGAGAACGGCTTACCGTGTTTTTCCTCATGGATGCCGGGAGCCTGCCCAATCGAAATCACTTTTGTTTTTTTGACAGAGCCTACAACTGGTTTACCCTGCATCGCTTTGCATTTCTGACATGCATAAAGTGTAGATACAAATTCGTTATAAGATTTAAATTGCATAAAAAAGATTACCACCTATTGTCGCGAACGAGCGACAATGGATTTAGGGTGGAAAACACCGAGAGCACCGATAACAAAACGATATTATTTTGATTCTGTATATTTCTTTCCATTTAATAACGTGCGTTGCTTAGTCCCATATTATTCAACTCTATAATCAAAAAAAACCATCGTATCTTTTATCGTTCTTTTATCGGTGTTAGCGAAGCGATCGGTGGTAATCTTAAATGACCTTTCTATCAAAAAGGATTATAAAGTTCACTACATACAAATGAAAGATACTGAAAAAGAAAAAGAAGCGAGCGAATTTTTTGGATTCAGAAAGCATTAATCGAACAGAGAGGTAAATCATAAGTAGACAAAGAGCGATGGTTGAGTATAGATAAAGAAATCCAACTTTTTCGGAAACAAAGTAAAAAGCAACACAGGAAAGAGAATAAAGAATTGTATAAATAAAAATCGCTTGGACAGTTTTCTTTAACCCACGCACGACTGGCATCATGGGAAATTCCGCAGAGTCATAATCATCTTTTAGAAAAATGGCGAGTGCCCAGAAATGTGCTGGCGTCCATAAAAAAATCATGATAAATAAAGTCCAGGCTGAAAGCGGCAAAGTATTAGTTACCGCAGCATAGCCAATCAAAGGACCGATGCAACCGGAGATTCCGCCAATTACGATATTTTGATCTGTTCTAGGCTTTAAATAAATTGTATAGAGAAAGATATAAAGTAAAAGTCCGCCTAACGCGCATAAGGCGGTAAGAAGGTTTGCATAATAATAAAGAATGGCAAAAGAAATTACAATCAATGCAAGTCCTACCAGAAGCGCAGTGATTGGTTTAATTTCTCCTTTGGGAAGAGGGCGATTTTTAGTTCTTTGCATTCTTGCATCTTTATCAATCTCAATGTATTGATTTAAAATAAAAGAAGCAGAGGACATAAAGAAAGTGCCAAGTAAAGTCATTGCAACAAGAAACCCGGAAGGATTTCCATCCCCACCAAGGTATAACCCGGGAAGAGAAGTGACGAGGACAAGCGATGTTACCCTCGGTTTGATTAGTTTATTCCAGATTGAAATGTATTTTAGCATGTGTGGTTACTGTGAGCTATCCTCTGGTAAAAGCCGATAGTATAAAGTCGTAAAGACCAGGATAAATAAAGCAACACCCATACCTGTATGAAGTGCAGTAACTAAAATTGGAAGTTGAAAAAGAACATTAGAAACACCTAATATAATTTGAACACCAACTGTATATAGACTCATTCTGAGAAAAAGGCGTGATCTTCGATCATAAGATTTAAAAATCGAAAGAACAAAATTAAGAACGATTAGAACTAAAATAAAGTATGCCATTATTCTATGTTCCATTTGAATTCGAACTAAGCCTTCCATTTCTGGAAACCATTTTCCATGGCAAGTAGGCCAATCAGGACAGGCAAGTCCCGCATAATTAGAACTCACTCTTCCGCCCATAAACAATTGAAACGAAATTACAAATAAAGTAATGCTAATTAGAATATTTTTTTTGCTCAGTATTTCATTCCACCCGATTAAATGAATTTTATCGGTTCCTGTTTTAAAAATGAAATTTGCTTTAGCGGTAATACTTATAATCAAAGTAAAAAGTAAAATTGCATTGAGTAAATGCATATTAACCGTTCCTGGGTCTAGTAATTTAGTAACAGTCAATTTCCCAAGAATGACTTGATTGATAAGAACTACAAGAGCGGCAAATGCTAATATACCGAATCTTGCTCTTAAGTCAGAATTTTTAAAAATCAAAATAGAAAGGGCAAGTATTACAAAACCAAGTAGACCTGAATAAATTCGGTGTCCCACTTCCATCCAGATTCTAAACTCGGGAGGAGGAATTACCTTTCCATAACAGAGAGGCCAGTCAGGACAGGCAAGTCCTGAATCAGTAGCTCTTACAAGAGGTCCAAATAAAATATTAATAAAAATCAGAATGGAAAGTAAGAAAGCTAAGCGATAAATTGTAAAAATAGATTTCTTTAATGCTTCGTTCATCCTATTCTCTAGCACCAGCCTGTTTTAAAATAGTAACTATCTCAGGCCTTCCTCCCTTCATCGCAAAACTCAAAGCAGATTCTTCTACATTGGTTCTTGCATTTGGGTTTGCTTTGTTTTCTAAAAGTATGCTAATCGTTTCTTTTCTGGCATAAAACACAGAATGAATCAATGCAGTTTTGCCTTCTTTGTCTTTAGCATTTACTAGAATACCTGGACGGGCTAATAGATAACGGAGAATCTCTGTATGCCCGTTAGCCGCTGCATAGATGAGGGCAGTCTTTCCTGTTTCTTTATGCTTGCGATTGATATCAGCTCCTGCTTCTACAAGAACTTTGACAATTTCTAGATTGTTGTCAGAACATGCCAAAAGTAGGGGAGTCATCTCTCTAGAATCGGTAGCGTTAAGATTCGCTTTGGACTTGAGAAGGACTTTTACCTTCTCAAGATTTGCATCTCTTACTGCATCTAAGAGTTCCTCGTTTACATCAGCACTTAATGTAGAGACTGATAAAAGGAGGCTAATAAGAAGTAAGCGCAATTTCACGGATGACCTCTTAAGCACAAGCAACGATTAAATCGCCGCCGGCTTTTACTTCCCCGTTTTGATCAATTGCTTCGACACTAACAGTGATTAGCTTCTCGCCATTCTCTTCTTTCTTTCTTTTTACGGTTCCTTTGCAGGTAAGAACAGAGCCCAGCTTGGTCATAGATTTGAATTTTACACCGAAGAATTTAATTTGTTTTTGGTCTGCCCAATTGGTGCATGCTCTGCCAATGAGAGCCATAACATACATACCATGAGCAATAGTTCCATCTAAACCATTCGCGATTGCAAATTCTTTATCATTGTGAATAGGGTTAAAATCTCCACTCGCTCCCGCATAACGCACGAGATTTGCGTGAGTGATGGCAGGCAGGGTGAGAGCAGGAATTTCATTACCAACTTCTATTTTATCAAATTCGATTTTCATAAATAATTACTCCTTAGTTAGGGCGAATAACGATAGCCATTTCTGCTTGGATGCAAGGCTCGTTTTTTGCGTTGTGGTAAGTGGTTCTAAATGTAACCATATCCATCTTTCCAGTCTTCACATCTACAACTTCGGATTGTGCCCAGACATTTCCAGGGTAGAGTGGTTTTAGGTAAGTATACTCTTCTTTTAAATGTAAGAGTCTTTTGATATCAATTCCAAAAGAGGTCATGTCTTCCCAGATTTTTGGATAACCCCAAAACTGAATAGATGTTTGAAAAGTAGGAGGTGCAGGTATATCGTCGTAACCCGCTTTCTTAGCAGCTTCCAGGTCAAAGTAGATTGGATTTGTCTCGCCAATCGCAATGCAAAATTCTTTTATTTTTCCACGCTCGACAACAAAATCAAAACGGTCCATTTTCTTTCCAACAATGTCCTTGGAAAGTGTGCTCGTAGTTTCACTCATAATTAGAACTCCGTGTATAATACTGATT
>Ga0075163_10013580_pt1 | contig 10544 bp, 2 predicted proteins | sample JI1023141ADNA_FD_71478 | JGI IMG/M metagenome (GOLD analysis project Ga0075163, IMG submission 71478) | Wastewater effluent complex algal communities from Wisconsin, to seasonally profile nutrient transformation and Carbon sequestration -... | ecosystem: Engineered > WWTP > Effluent > Algae... | reverse complement strand
TGGTGACACGTGCGACCTGGGAAACTCCTAGGCGAGGTATCTCTTTGAAGATCTTTCCGGCATATGGACTCGAAAATTCGCTGCTTACGGCGATCCTCGTTGGACTCTATATCCGCTTCTTCTTTAATGAGTGGCTGGGCTGGGTGTTCTCGGGGCTGGTGGTTCCGGGCTACCTGGCGTGCATCGTCCTTCTGCGCCCGGCCAGCGCCGCCGTCATCATCGTAGAGGCGGTGATCACCTATCTGCTGGTGCGCGGACTCTCCGATATGCTGTCGAACACGCGGTGGGGAAATCCGCTGTTTGGTCGCGATCGATTCGTGTGGCTGGTGGTGGCCAGCGTGGGCGTGCGAGTGGCTATCGAAGCGCTGGTTGCGCCGTCGCTGGAGTCGCTGCTGCGCGCGCGCCTGGGCTGGGATCCTGCGGACAGCTTCGGCTTTTACGGAATCGGAATGGTGCTGGTGCCGCTGCTTGCCAATGCCTGCTGGAAACCGGGGCTTTGGCGCGGCTGCTTTCAACAGATGGTCTGCACGGGCATCACCTATTTCATCATCCTGGGACTGCTGGCCGCCACCAACCTCTCTTTCGCCAAGGTCGCGCAGGGTTTTGATCAGCTCACGCTCGACTTCACCGCCAGCCCCAAGGCCTACATGATCCTGCTGGCCGGCGTGCTGGTGGCCTCGCGCGCCAACCTGCGCTTCGGCTGGGACACCAGCGGCGTCGTCATTCCGGGTCTCATTGCACTCGCCTGGTTTGCACCGGGAAGGATCCTGGCGACCATCGGCGAGTCGCTGTTGATCGTCCTTTTCGTGACGCTCTTTCTGCGCCTGCCGGTCGTTCGCAACTGGAACGTGGAGGGACCGCGGCGGATCGTCCTCTTGTTCACGATCGGATACATCGTCAAGTTCGCGGTCATCGCGGTGTTCGGCGCCACGCCGGTCGGCTTCGAGCCGACGGTGCTGTTCGGAATCGGCTACCTGCTGCCCAGCCTGCTGGCCGTAAAGATCCTGCAGCGGCGAAACCCGGCGCTGATCCTGTTTCCGTCCATTGCCTTGTCGCTCGTCGGGCTTCTGGTCGGCTCGCTGACCGGCTACGCGCTGCTGGTCTCGGGTGCGGCGCTGCAGGCCCGCCTGGGTGCGCCTCCGAAGCTGCATGAAGAGGGCAGCTGCGGCAGCGTGGTCGAGCTGGTGTCGGAAGTGCGCATGGCGCGGGCCCGGGTCGCGCGCACCGCGCCCAGCACTGTGGCGCCGCGCATTGCGTGGAGGGAGCTGCGCTCGCTGGCCAGCATGGTGCGGCAGCTGCGTACTCTGACCGGTCAGGGCGTGCTCAGCTGCTCGCAGCTGGCAGCGCAGGTGCAGCCGGGCACGCTGGGACTGCGCCTGGAGACGGCTACCTCGCCGGCCGGTCGCGAGTTCATCGTGCTCTATGAGCAGACAGTAAATGTCGAGCGCCTGCGCGGCTTTGGCCTGGTTGCGTTCGCGGCCAAGCCAACCGGCGGCCCGGTGCTGGTCCTGGATCAGCCGCAGCAGGGAATGTCGGATCTGGCCGCACTGGTGGGTCTGCTCGATGTGGTGTCTGCCGATGCGATCCTGATCGGCGGTCTGCCGGCGCGGGATCTGGGACGGGGCGATGTGCTTCATGATCGCAACATCGCGCTGCGCGCTGAAGCCGAGGCCCTGGTCAGTCAGTACTGGGCGCAGGTGCTCACCGTTCGCACGGCCCAGGGTGATGAGGCGCGCGTGGGCATTCGTGTCTCGCCGGCGCTGGTGGAGACCCTGCAAGCCAAGCTCGGACCGCTGTCGCGCGTGGCCGGTCTGCACGAGGCAACGCTGGAGCTGACCCACGCAACCGAGCGCATGCTGGCCGATCCGCTGACGCCCAAGCTGGAGCAGTTCCAGAACATCGGCAGCTGGCTTGCGGCCGTGCCCGTGGTGCCGCGCGTTGCGACCCAGCAGTCGGCGTTCGCCGATCTGATGCTGGCCGAGGATGTGATCCGGCCGCTGGCGCGTGCCCACACGCCGGTGGATCTGGCGGCGCTGGGCCGCGAAGTTGCGGGCGCGGCCCATGAGCTCGGGCTCTCGGTTGCGCTGATCGATCCGGCGGGCTTACATCCCTGCATCGCGGTGCGCGGCCATGGCGAAGGCCTGGCGCTGGAGCCGCGTGCAGCCGGCGGCGTGCTGATCGAAGTGGTCAGCCGGCGCCTGGGAGTGGCAGAGCTTGCGGCATCGCTTTACGAAGCGCAGGCCGCGCACGCGCTGCTCATCGGCGTGACGATCCCCGGCGCGCCGGACGCTGGACCGCTGGCGCGCGTGGCCGCATCGATTCTGGCGCTGACGCCGCCGCTGGCTCCGGCCGTGGTGCTGCGGGCCGGGACCGCGCCCACCCCGGACTGCGCTGTGATCTCGGACACAGCGACGGGACCAACGCCACTGGCGGCGCGACTTCACGTGACGCTGGACTCGCTTGGCATCCACTGCGAGTCGCGCACCCAATACGACTTCGACATCCTGGAGCCGCCCAGCCGGATCGTCGACCTGCTGCGCGCACGCGCCACGGGCGACTTCGTGACCCTGCATGTGGGGCCCGAGCTGCGCGAGCGCTTCCGTCCGGCCTCGCTCTCGATCGCGCAGCTCCAGCTGTTCTCGCGGCTCAGGGTTCCGACGGTGCGTGCATCCATGGAAAAGTCGCTGACCGCCTTCTGCGCGGCGCGACCCGCAGGATCCGGAGCGGCCATTCCAGAGGCCATGATGCGGGATGCGCGCGAGTTTGCAGCCACGCGCCATCCGGCAATCGTCGAGCGCCTGCGCGAGCAGGCCGATCAAGCACACTTGGAGCTGCGCGTGGTCGATGACCAGGACCTCGCCGCAGTGTATCTACTCATCATCGGAAGGATGAATGCTGCGGCCGTTTCGATGCGAACACCCGCAACGGAAGCCATCAGCATTCCTTGTAGCAGCGATGTAGCAGCCAAAGTGCGGCAAGCACAGAGCCGAGGCGCTGCGAGCATTGCAGTAGGGCATTTACCATGACACAGATAACGCCTCCCACTACGCATGTAATGACGATGGCCGTCACGGGGCGGGCGCCGGCCCTGCTCTCGTCTATGAAGAAGTGGCTGCTGTTGCTGATCGCGATTCTGCTGATGCTTCCTTTGGGAGCGCACGTCTACCGTCGCTGCATGGCAGCGGGTCCGGAGCTGAACCAGGGGCAGCCGTTCTATGTCCTGGCGCAGGGCGCCACCGCCAACTTCGTGACCCGCGGGACGTCCGACATCCACATGCTGAGCTATTACGTGACCGAGAAGGATCAGCCGGCCAAGACCAGCTATGCGCTGCGGCTCGCGTTCCTGACCAAAGAGGATCAGGTCTTTGATCAGCGCGTGGTCCAGTTCTCGATCACAGCCGATGAGACGCCGCACATGATACCGGATGGCTCGAAGCTGGCGCAGCTGCGGCTGCTGCCGCTGAGCGTGCCGACCAATGCCACGATCGTGCGCGTCACGAGCCTGGATGGTCGCATCCTGGTGCGCGCCAACCAGCTCATCGCAAACCACGGCTCGCAGGAGGCGGTGCTGGAGCGCAGCGGGCGTCCGGTCTCGTGGTTCGCGGCCGACGAGCTGCAAGGTCTGGGCACGCAGGGCTGGGCCACGCTGCCGGCGCTTCCCGAGCTGCCCAAGCTCAAGCTGCCGTTCATGGCCCAGATCGATGAAGAGGCGGGCGGAGATGGACCGATCAACGCCTCGGCTTCGCTGCGGATCGAGCCGCACCGCGCGCTGGTTTTCAACGTCACCGGTCCGGGCAAGATGGCGATCGCGCTCGACCCCGATGGCAAGTCGGGCGCCAATGGCGCCACGCAGACGCGCGCACGATTTCAGATCGAGCACTTTGGACCGCGCGGCTCGGGACGGCTCGAATCTGAAGGCGGTCGCAGTGAGCTGAACCTGCCGGCGGGACCGAGCAGCGTCATCATGCAGCCGCTGGCCGGGGTGGGCGCTACGGTGCGCCTGGAAACGCACAAGATTCACACGCTTGGCCGCACCGATGAGGTCATCGAGCCCGCGGGCCGCATGGGCAGCGCTTGGCGCCTCGAAACCGACAAGCCGGTCCGCTTCAACTTTGAAGAGCAGCACGGCACCATGGGCCCGCTGCGCCTCACTGCGCACGCGCTCAATGTGACAGCGCCCGGCGAGCTCTTGTGGCGGCTGCTCGATGAGAACGATCAGGAGCAGAGCCGCGGCACCATTCCGCTCAGCAGCGCCTACGATCCCTTCACCGCGGTGCTGGTGCACGGTGAGCCCGCCGACATGGGCGCCGCGACCAAGGTCTTCCTGATGCCGCGGTCCGATACGGCCGCGCTGGAGGTCTCGGCCCCAAGCGCAGTGGTCTCGATCGAGATGCTGCTGGAGGCCGGTGCCGAGCCCTGGCCGCTGCCGCCCTACGACGAGATGGTCGGCCCTACCCTGCGCTGGCACGATGTGCCGGTCCGCAGCCCGCGCTGGATCATGCTGCGTCCGGTCACCACCCAGACCGAGCGCCGCCAGCTCTACACCGCGACGCTGCGCATGCCGCGCATGCAGCCCATCGGTCCGCTGCCGCGCGGTCCCTGGGTCGCGGTGACGCCGGTGGGAGCGCCCAAGGTCTCGCGAATCCTGGAGCGGGTCGAGCACGTGTCCCCATCGCAGGACATCCAGACCCTGATCCCCACCGGACAGACAACCTCGATTGTGCTTGATGCCGATGGCAGCAATGCGCGCCGGGTGGTGCTGAGCTGCGATGTCGACGGTCAGCTGGGCGGTGAGCTGGTGCTGGACATCGATGGTCATCGCGCTGCAAAGTCCGCGATCCTGACCAGCAGCGTGCGGCTGGAGGCCAATGCGCCGGCAGGTGTGCACCGCGTGCGCATCGATGGCGCCCCGCGCGGACGCTGCACAGTTGGCGCGCGTCCGGCCTCGGGTGCGATCACGGTGCGCCGCAGCATCTATCTGCTCTCGGACAGCAAGGGACTCGTGGTCAAGGTCCGGCCCAATGGACGCGCTCCGCTGCGGGTTCACTATGCCATCTACTCCGAGGGCTCGGATGCCTCCAAGGAGGCTCCGTTCGCCGTGACCATCGATGGAGGCACGCCCGGACGCCGCATCGGCAGCTCCCCGACCTTCACCGTTGCCAAGACCACCCAGAGCCTGCACTTTGAGCCCGGCAGCTTTCCGCGCCAGGGCTCCGCGACCCAGAGCGCGCTGCGAGCGGTTGCGGTCTCGGCCGTGCAGCTGGGTGAAGACCTGCCGGCCGGCAGCCACAAGATCAAGATCCGGCCGCTCTCCTCGGGGCGCTACTGGGCCCGCTTCTGGATCGAGGGTCGCCGCCACCGCCCGGATACCGCCGCGTCGTTTGTCACCACGGATGAGACCGAGCAGAGCGAGGTGGAGGAATGATCGCAAGCAGCTGGCTGCCTCGCCGAAACCCGGTGAGCACTGTCGCAGGTTGGTGTCTTTGCGTGGGGCTGACGCTGGTCTCTTCCTGTTCAGCCCGCGCCAATGGAAGCGCTCCGATGAAGAAGAACTCGCAGTCAAACTCGGGTCTCACCGCGAGCCTGAGCATCAGCCAGCATCAGCACCCGCCGGATCGCTTTGAAGCGGTGGATCTGCACATGCTCCTGCGCATGGCCCGCGAGCGCGACCGCCCCTATGTGGCGCCCAGCTCCGAAGCGCTGGATCGGACCTCAGCTGCCGGTCTGGCTCTTTTCAAAGAGACGCAGAGCGGGCGCTGTGTGCAGGCCACTCCGCACTTCCGCGCAGCGGGGTTTGAAGTGGCCGCCACAGCGCTGGGCGGCGGACCCGCGTTCGCAGTGCGCGAGCTGCCCGACAACCACATCGGTGGCGGCATCTACATCGTCCGCCAGGGTCCGGTGCCGCGCGAGCGGATCGTTCAAGTGCCGCACTCCTTCTTTGACGTGGGCACGCTGGAGATCGGCACCGAGCTGGCCAATGCCGCGGTGGCGCGGGCGCTGTTCGTAAACACGGTGCACCGCTACCAGGCCGGCCGGCCGCGCCAGAACGATGACGAAGATCGCGAAGAGGCGCCGGCCGATCTTGCGCACCAGGAGGCGACGTTCTTCCAGCGCCTCACCGCAAGTGCACTGATGGCCCTGCCGCAGCTTCAGGTGATCCAGGTGCACGGCTTTGGCGACGGTGCGGTGCCCGAGAGCATGCAGGCCGCGGTGGTGGTGAGTCCGGGTGCCGCAGGCGCTGGCGCAGAGGAAGCGGCGCGCGTGGCCGCCAGGCTCGCCGCGCTGCTGGGTCGCGAGCGCGTGTTTCTGTTTCCGCGCGATACGCGCAAGTTCGGCGCGCAGACCAACATGCAGGGGCGACTGGTGGCAACGTATCGGAGCGCGACCTTCCTGCATCTGGAGCTGTCGCGCACCATGCGGGCGAACCTGCGTCAGGACATGGAGCTGCGACGCGCCTTCATCGCTGCGGTGATCGGCACAGGGGAAAAGCCATGAGCAAGTCGCTAGCAGCGACGCTCTGTCACATCCTGGCGCTGGCGACCCTGCCGGCCGCGGTGGTTGCTCAACCGGTGACAGGCAGCGGCGCTGAGTTCTTCTGGTCGGCGCCAAAGGAGGGCGCCCTGCTCGATGTCTCGGCAGGGCAGGAAAAGCCCGTCTCGCTGCAGAGCCCACGGCGGCTGCCTGCGCAGGGCTGGCTGGTTGCCACGCTGCACCCAAATGAGGTTGCGTGGGTGCACCTGGATGGCGATCCCGAAGGCCGCAGTGTGCACTTCGCGTTCTTGAGCGGAGGCGCCGGCGGAGCCGCTGCGCTCGAAGCAGCTCCCGAGCGGCATGGTAACGGCGACTTCATCTTCACTGCGCCGCTGGCAGCGGGGCCGATGAATCGACTGGCGCTGAGCGTGCGTGCCAATCAACCGGCGCCGCGCGCGCAGATCTGGGTCGGCAGCGTGAAGAGTCCCGGGTTTCGCTGGGAGCTCTGGGAGCAGCAGGCCAAGAAGTGGGCCGCGCATCCCGAGAAGCAGCCGCCTAGTCCGCCGGATCTGGCGGGCGAGCCGCTGGTCGAGCGGCTGACGCTCATCCGCGATGCCCTGGCGCTGGCGCAGTCTGAGTCTGGCCAGGCCAATGCGGACGCGGTCTCGGCGCTGCTCAAGGGCGAAGCGCTGCTCGCCAACCTGCCCGTCCGCGAGCCCTTCTTCCCCTATTTTCGTCGCAAGGAGCTGACCTCGGATCTGGCCAAGTCGCGCAAGGTCCAGAAGCTCGAAGACCAGAAGATGATGGAGGTCGTGGACGCACAGCCACTCACCTTCACCCTCGACGGTCCGAAGATGCTGCGCATCGAAGCGCGCACGCAGTTCGACAACTCGCCGCAGCATCGCAGCACGCCGCTTCAGCTGGTGCTGAGCTCCGAAGGGCGCATGGTTGGCCTGGCGGCCGAGGATGTTCTGCCGGTCGAGCCGAAAGATCAAAAAGAGGTCCGAAATCCCAAGGAGCAGGCGGCGGAAGAGAACCGCCTCTCTTCACGGCGGCGCATCGTGATTGCGACCGCACCGGGCCGCCACACCTATGAGCTCAAGGTACACGGCGGACCGGCCTGGGTCAGCGTGCTCACGCACACGCGCACCCTTCACGCCGAGCAGCTCGCCAGCCACTCAGAAGACATCCCACGGCTGCTCGATCAGGCCCGCTCGCTGTCACGCAGCGACGGCGCTGATGGCCTGTTTGCGCTGCTTGTGGACGGCGAGACCAGCTACCTGTCGCTGGACGATGCGCATGCGCGCGAGCGCTTTCAGCTGCTCCTGAACAAGGCGCGCGCCCCGCAGCTGCGGGCATTTGCGATGCTGCGGCTGGCGGCGCTGGCCAAGGGCGGCGAGTCGCGCCAGGATGCGCTTGCACCGGCGCTCGCGCTGCTTGGCGATGCGCAAGATGAGGCAGCGGTGCGCCTGCGCAACATGCTCATCGCCGAGCACCTGACGCGCGTGCTCGCCCGCACCGAGCCCGGCATGGCCCCATCCAAAGAGGCGGTTGAGCTGCTGCTTGCGCATCCGGACGCGCTGACCTTCATGCCGGCATTCGCAGGACCGCTGCTGCGCTATGTGCCGGGTCCGCGCTCGCTGGCGCTGCCGCTCCTGGCCGCTGCGCAGCGGCGCGTGCCGCTGGATCCGGTGCTGCGCCACTATCTGACCCGCGAGTGGTTCACCGGGTCGCGCTGGGCGGCGCTGGCGGCGCTGGAGATGACCGGCGCGCAGTCCGTGGATCTGCTGGCCCCGCCTGCGCAGCTCACGACCTGTGATGAGGCCGGACGTCAGGGTGCGCGCGCCTATGCGCCGCTGTCTGAAAAAGATGCGGAGCTGGATGTGCCCGTGAGTCTGGCGCCCGAGTCGAGCCTCCACCGCTTCCATCTGGTCACGCTGCACCCGGGAGCGCCGCGGGTCAACTGGGCGGTGGTGACGCTGGATGGGGAGCGCAGCCGCCTGCCGCTGCTGCTTGCGCGCGAGCGGCTGCCGTTTGCGCTGGGCGCGGGCCATCATCGCATGCGGGCGACCAGTCCCGGCGCCAAGGCCGGCTCGCTGCTGGGACCGTGCGCGCTGTTGCAGCAGCCCTCGGACATCGCCCTGCTCATGGAGCATCGATTCAGCGCGCTCAGTGGTCCGGGCGCGCACGTGCGCGTGGAGGTTCCCGGCGCAGGCACCCCGGGCTTTCTGGGCGTGGAGCTGCGACCGGCGGCGGCTCTGCGCGGCGGGCGTCTGCTGCTGCGCACCGAGCAGGGCGTCATCGGACACATCAACATCGAGGGGCACACGGCAGATGCGCAGGTCGTGGGCATGAACATCGGCCCGGCCGTGATGCTGGAGCTGCCGCTGCCCGCCGCAACGCGCTCGCTCGACATCGTTCGCGAAGACAGCGGTGAGCAGCTGCTGGTGCGGACGCTCCTGCGCCGCTCGCTGGCGACGCCAGAAGCGGTGGCGCCGGCCACGCCGGTATTGGAGCGCGGCAATCCGGTGCTGCTTGAGCACCTGCGTCAGGCAACGCGAGCGCGACGCGCCGCCAAGGATCCGGCAGCAGAGGCGCAGGCGCAGCTCAAGCGGGCAGAGATCTTGAGCATGCTGCAAGCGATTGCGCTGTCGCGCATCGATGCCGAGCGGGCGCTGCCCAAGCTCATGGATCCGGCGGCCATGGCGCGCACCCACACGCTGCTCGCGACCCTCAACGAGCCGTCGCTGGTGCTGGTGCCTCCGGGCGGACCGGCGGCAGCCCTGCTCGCTCCCGGCGCCGGGCTTGAGGCCAGCGCCGAAGAGGAGTCCTGCGTCGCCCGCGCGCTGGTGCGCTTCGCCGAAAAGCCTGCGGCCGGGCGCGCGGCCGCGGCTCGCTGCCCGGGTGTGCTGGGACGATATGCCGCTGCGCGCCTTGAAGAACAGGATGGCAACGCCGAAGCCGCGGCCCGCCACTATGAGGCCGCATATCTGGCCTCTGTGGCCGCGGGAGCGCCGCGTCCGGGTCTGGCCCGCGAGGCGGCGCTGCGCTATGCAGAGCGCGGCCCCGGACCCGGCAGTCAGGATGCACTGGCTCTGGCCACGGCCGCCGCGCAGGCCGGTGATCTCGACGGTCCGCGCGCCATCGAGCGGGTCCGCGGGCTGTCGCATCCGCGCGCGGTTCGCGGCGTGGATGAGGGCGAGGCCCAGCGCGTGGAGGAGGGGGAGATCGCGCCGCTGTCCTTGCGCGCCGCGCTCGCCGATGTGCCGTGGGAGCCGGGCAAGTTTATCGAGGTGCGAGCCGGCAAGAGCGCGCAGACCGACTTTGACGCCAAGCAGCCGATCCGGCTGCGCATCGACCTGCTCTGCGACGATGAGGGCGAGCCTGCTGCCGTGGCCGTGACGCCGCCGTGCAACCTGCGGGTCGAGGTGGATGGCGTACCAGTGGGTGGAGGTCGCATACGCCAGCTGCGCGGTGGTGAGCAGCTGCGTCTGGCCGACGTGTCGCTGGGCAGCGGCCCCCACCGCATCCAGGTTGCGCTCGCGCGGCGACACGCGGTTCCAGGGCCGTCTGATGGCGCGCTCGCGTTTGTGCATCTCTCTTCTGACCGACCGCTGCACGGCGCCGCCGCCCGGCCCGATACCCAGGGCTACTTTACGGTGCCCATTGCGCCGCCGCCGCTACAGCGCTTCATCGCGACCCCGGATCAGCGCGTGCAGCTGCGCGTGCAGGGTCCCACGGTGCTGCGCATGGATGCGCTGGCCCAGCGCGGCAGTGGCGAGCGCGCAATCACGGCCGAGCTGGTGCGCGATGGCGCTGCGCCCATTCGCCGCACCTATCCCATCTGCACGCAGCCAACCGCGCAGCAGCCGCCCATCTTGCAGCCGGGCTTCGACTGCCGAAGCGTGGTCATGATGCCGCTGGTCGATTCGGGAACCTATCGCATCCAGCTGCGCGCCGCCGGCACCCCGCGCATGGCGATGGCGCTGTCGGTCTTTGAAGACGAGGCCACGCAGGGCTATGAGGGTCCGGCGCCCGCCGCCGGAGCGGCGCTGGTTGCCGATGCCAGCGGC
>Ga0075163_10013579_pt1 | contig 10544 bp, 7 predicted proteins | sample JI1023141ADNA_FD_71478 | JGI IMG/M metagenome (GOLD analysis project Ga0075163, IMG submission 71478) | Wastewater effluent complex algal communities from Wisconsin, to seasonally profile nutrient transformation and Carbon sequestration -... | ecosystem: Engineered > WWTP > Effluent > Algae... | reverse complement strand
ATCTTCTCGCGCGGCACCAAGACCGACAAGCATCCGCACACCAACATGGCGAAGGCGGCGCTCAACATGATGACGCTCACCGCGTCACGCGACTACGTGAACGACGGCATCCACATGAACGCGGTCGACACGGGCTGGGTCACGGACGAGGACCCCGCGATCCACGCCGATCGCAAGAAGGTCGAGCTGGATTTCGCGCCGCCCCTTGACATCGTGGATGGAGCGGCGCGTGTGTGCGACCCGTTCTTTGCCGGCCTCATCACCGGCGAGCACGTGTGGGGCAAATTCCTGAAGGACTACAAGCCCTCGAACTGGTAGGCCCGGCGGCTTGGCGCGCGGCCGCGGCCTAGCTCTTCCGGCTCGCGTCTCCGTCGAACTCCGAGCGCGACTCCGCCTGCTCGATGCCGACCCGACCCGGAACGATCTCGGCGCGGGCGTAGGCCTCGGGACGCACCGGGACGCCCGCCATGCCGCGCAGCATCGCGAGCTGGCCCACGTGCGTGAGGGCGTCGGCCAGCGGCCCCTGGATCAGTTTCTCCATCGAGCCTTGGAACTCGCCTTCGACCGCGAGGGCCGCGTCGAGCGCCGCCAGCCCGTCGAAGAAGCGCGCGACCTCGAGGTCCCAGTCCTCGCCGCCCGACGCCTTCCACTCGTATCGGCCCTCGGCGAGGGTCACGCCCCAGGCCATCAGGTCGGCGAGGTGAGCCACGATGTGCACCGGCCGACGCGTGGCCGCGCCGAAGTCGTGCCTGGCGAATGCCGGCGGCGCGTCGCGCAGCACCTTCGCCGCTCGATAGGCGAGGGTCGCCGTCAACTGCCGGAGCGTGGGACGCGGATCCATGGGGGTCACCAGATCAAAGGGAATCGAAGGAAGCGAGGTCGGCCTAGAACAGCGGCTGGTAACGAGGCTTCCAGCGGCGGTCGTAGGTGAGACCGACGCGCAGCATCAGGCTGAAGCCGGGCTTGTGCATCGCCGGCGTCGCGCCCCGGAAGAGGAAGCCGTCGGCGGCGACCGACAGCGACAACTCGTCGAACAGCGGGAAGACCAACTCGTGAACCATGTTGTAACGCAGGCTCAGCACGCTGTTGTCCGCGTCGCCCGTGTACGCGAACCACGTCACGTCGTTGCGCAGGCGGTAGTTCAGACGTCCCGGGCGACCCGCCTGGAACTCGGCGCGAGCGGCGACACCGGCGAGCAACGTGTTCCGCGAGACGTCCGTTTCCACGACGCCGCCGAGTTCGAGGGCGCGCCATTTCGGCCCTTCGGCTTTCATGAAGCCGAGCACGCCCGAGAGTGCGGCCTGCCGCGGGTTGGCCTTGCCCGTCCCCGGATTGATGGTCGGCGTGAACTCGGTGTCGAAGATCGCCCGCGCGAAGGGGCCGAAGCGCCGGTGTCCGCCGCCGAGATTCGGTCGCAGCGTGATGTCGGCGCGCATGTCGTCGGTGAGTTCGATGCTGGTGCGGCGTCCCGCGATCGACGTCGTCGTTTGCTTCGAGTAGGCGAGGCCGAGACCGAACTCGGTCGAGAAGCTCTGCCGGTCCTGGAGCAGACGGAAGCGGCCGGAGACGCCGAAGAGAGAGCTCTTGTCCGCGATGGCGCGGCTCTCCGGCACCGAGCCGTAAGCCTCGTTGCCGAACCCCTGCACGAGGGATCCGAAGAGCGTCGGCCGGTCGAAGAAGAACGTCGACAGCTTCTCGTACGGCGGATCGGGCGCGAGCAGGGCCGCCACTCTCTGCACCTGGGCGTCGCCCCTGGCCTGGGATCGCACGCGGCGCAACTCGTCCAGGACGAGATCCCGGAGCAGGACCGGTCCGCCGCCGTTGTCGGCCTGCAGGCCCGCGGGTCCGAGACGAAACGCGCGTCGTGCGCGCCGCCCGCGATCGAACGCGCGGAAGCGAGCGCCCTCGAACAGGATGTCGGTGGTGGCGATCCGATACAGGGCGCCTTGGTCGAGCGGACGTCCGTTGATCAGGCCCGCCTTGCGGTCGAAGCCGGACAGCACGAGTTCACCGCCCGTGTCCTCGGCGAGGATCTGACGCAGGTCGGCGCCGCGCAGGTCCACCGTAACGATCGACTCGTCGGTCCACAGCCACTCGCGCACCTCGTCCTCGTGCAGTTTCCCGATCAGCGGCGGGAAGTGGGAGAGCGACCGGATGATCGCGACCTCGGCGAGTCCCTGCCGCCGCAGCAGCCGCGCCATGAACTCCTCCCACATGCGCTTCGAAATGCGGCCCTGAGCCGTGGTGGCGTCGTACTTCCGCAGCGCGGGCATCGCGTCGTCGAGTTCGACGAAGGAAGGCACGAGCATCTCGCCGCGATCCTCCTTCACCGCGTCGCGCATCGTGCGCACCTCGGTGGCGAGCGCGATGTCGTTCGGCACACGGTCGGTGACGGACGCGAGTTCGTGCCGCAGCGCGGAGAGATGCAGTCCGGGCCGATCGTCCTTCGCGATCTCCGCGTCGAGCCGGCCCACGCCGAGGCCGTTCGCGAAGCCGCGCGCTACGAGGGCGGGGGATCCGGGACGCGAGTACGGGCGGTCGGGAAGGTCCACCCGCACGCGCATCGTCTCGGGGCTCCATCGCACGTGCAGATCCGCGACCAGCGCGTCGATGCCGCTCACGCGGCGCGAGACCTCGGCGTTCAACTGCGGGGACAGATTCGAGAGCGCGAACACCGCATCGACGCCCTGGAGCCGGAGCTTCTGCACCTCGCGGGTCGCGGCCCCAACCGGATCCTCGAAAGTCCAGTCGCCGAGGACCTTGCGAGCGAGCGTGCCCTTCACCGCGGGATCGACGAGGCCGATGAGGCCGAAGCGGAGGCCGCCCGCCGTTACCACGCGCGACGTCTGAAGCAGGCCCGCCGTCTTTGACTGCACGTTCGACGCGAGCAGGGTGAAGCCGCCGTAGGCCTTCGTGACGCCCGCGAGCGCCGTGGCGCCGATGCCCAGCTCGAACTCGAAGGGCACGATGATCTCGTAGCCGAGCCGATGCAGGGCGCCCATGTCGATGCGGGCGCGCTGGATGTCGTCGACTCCGAGGTCGCCGTTCTGGGTGCCGAGATCGACCACGAGCGGCAGGGCCCCCGCGGTCTTCGCCTCCGCGACGAAGCGCTTCACGAGAGTCGCGCGCGGCCCGATCTGCGCGAGATTCAAAGGCAGCTCGAAGATGCGGGCACCGCCCACGTCGATGCGGTTCATCTCGCCCTCATCCCACATCGTGGGATCTGTGGTGAAGGTGGAACCCTCTTCCTCGACGAAGTAGGCCACCTTCTTCCTCGTCAGGTTCGCGCGGTACACCGTGGCGCGCGCCGTTCGCAGGTCGGGGAAGTCGGCGGTGGCGCGCGGGTTCTCGCGGAGCAGGGCGAGGAGGTCGCGCGCGTCCGCGGGCTTGTCGGGATCCTGGACGATCAGGGCGTTCGCGGACCGCAGGGCGGGCACCTCTCCAAGGCGTTCGGCGCTCGCGCGGAGAGCCAGCAGCTTCGGTAGTTCGTCGCCGTCGGGCTCGTCGGAGGGCAGGAAGATCGCGAGGCCGGCGGCGCGCCAGCCCGCGTGGCTCACGAGTTTGAAGGGCAGGCCCTTGCGATTGGCCTGCTCGGTCAGAAGCTCGTGCTCATCCTGACTGCGTAGAGCGCCAAGAGCGCCGAGGCTGCGGCCGGTGTAGATGATCGAAAGCCCCGGGGCTCCTTGCTGGGGAAGGGGGCGTGGCGTGGGCGTCCCTGCGGGCGGCTTTGGCGTGGGTGCGGGCTTCGCCGACGGTGGTTTCGAGCCCTTCTGCTGCGCGGCCACGGCCTCGCGTCGCTTCCGTTCCCTCTCCGCGGCTTCGGCGAGGCTCTGCCCGCTCGCGCGGGCGCCATAGGCCACGAGAAGCACGGCTGCCGCCGTGCGGATCCAGTTGGAAGTCGCCCTCTTCAAGGGAAGCGAGCATTACCGCAGGCCTCTCGGGAGTCAAGCTACGAAACCCGTGGAAATCGCAGCTAACCTCTGATCACCATGAGCCCGGCCGCCTGGTCGTTGATCGCCTTCCTCGTCGCGGTCCTCCTCTCCTGCACGTCGCGAATCAATGTCGGCGTTCTGGGCCTGGGGCTCGCGTGGGTCCTTGGATGGAAAGCGGGCGGCCTGAAGCCCGAGGCCATCGCCGCGGGCTTCCCCTCGATGCTGCTCCTTACGCTTGTGGGCGTCACGCTCCTCTTCGCTCTCGCCGAGCAGAACGGGACCCTCGAAGGGATCGCACGCCGCGCCCTGGGCGCCCTCAAGGATCCGCGCTTCGTGCCGCCTCTCATCTTCCTGCTCGGCGCGGTGCTCTCGGGGATCGGCCCCGGGGCCGTGGCCGCCACGGCTCTGATGGCGCCAGTCGCCACTGCGATCGGGCTCCGGTCGGGAGCCTCCGCGTTCCTCGTCGCGCTGATGATCGCGAACGGGGCGAACGCGGGGAACCTCTCGCGCCTGTCTGCCGTCGGCATCATCGCCCGTGACGGGATGGCGAAGGCGGGACTCGTCGGGCACGAAGGGAAGGTCTTCCTCGCGAACTTCGCGGCACACGTCCTGGTGGGCGGGATCGCCTGGCTGCTTCTGCGTCGGCAGACGTCTGCCCCGGCTCCGGTGGTCGGTGTCGAGTCGGCGCCCGCGCCCCTCACCGTCGCGCAACGGCTGACCTTGGCCGTCCTCGTGGGATGGGTAGGCGGAACCCTGGGCTTCGGGCTTCCCGTGGGATTCGCGGCCTTTGCGGCGGCGTGCGTTCTGATCCTCGCGCGGGCGGCGGACGAGAGCGTCGCCCTCAAGAAGATCCCGTGGGCCGTCATCGTGATGGTGACGGGCATGACGACGCTCGTGTCGGTGCTCGAAAAGACTGGGGGCATGGACCTCGTGACCGCGCTGCTGGCGTCGATGGCGACGGGTGGCACCGTGAACGGAGCGGTCGCCTTCGTCACCGGTCTCATTTCGACCTGGAGCAGCACCTCGGGCGTCGTGATGCCCGCCTTCCTGCCCACGTCGACGGCCCTCGCGACGCGGGTGGGCGGCGATCCCCTTGCGGTGGCGCTCTCGATCAACGTGGGTTCGTCGCTCGTCGATGTGTCCCCGCTGTCGACCATCGGGGCCCTGTGCGTGGCCGCGGTGACGGATCCCGAGGTCGCGCGTCGACTCTTCCGGAGTCTGATGATCTGGGGCCTCTCCATGATCGTCGTGGGCGCCCTGCTCTCACAGCTCTTCGCCCCGGTCGTGGCGGGCTGGTGAGTCCCGCGCCTATGGCAGGGCAATCATTGACTGGCCCGACCCGCGGGCTGCGCCGGGTTCGCCTCGCGTTCGGCGTGTTCCTCGCGAACGTGGTCGGCGTCCTCCTCGTGCTCGCGCTCATGGAAGGCGCGGCGCGCGCCGTCGGGATTCAGGCCCGTGGCGCCGGCCGGGGCGACCGCGCTCTGTGGCGCTACGAGCCGTTGCGGGGATGGGGGCTCGTACCCGGCTCGTCGGGCGAGGACTTCCGCGGCGGACCGGATCGGGGGACCGTGCGCATCAACGCGCAGGGATTCCGGGGCGAGGACTTCGCGCGCACCAAGGGCCGCGACACCCGACGCATCCTGGTTCTGGGCGACTCCTTTGCGTTCGGCGCCGGGGTCGACGAGCCGCACATGGTTTCGACGCGCCTCCACGACTTCGTCAACGCGGATCGGGACCTGACGGGCGGTCACCACGTGGACGTCCTGAACCTCGCGGTGAGCGGCTACTCGACGGACCAGCAGGTTCTGACCTTCGAGTCGGACGGCGCCCTCCTCGATCCCGATGTCGTCATCCTTCTCATGTGCGACAACGACTTCGAGGGGAACATGGAGGCGTTCTCCTACGCCCGGTACTACAAGCCGCGCTTCCGACTCGAGGGGGGGGCGCTGCGACTGGTGGATAGCCCGGCGCCCCGTGCGGAGCGGCGTCGTCCCCTCCGAACGTGGCTCTTCGATAACTCGGCATTCGCCGCGGGGCTCGCCCGCCTTCGCGCCCTGGCCCCGCTCCTTTCTCCAGGCGCCGCGCCACGAACCAGGTCCTCGCCCGAAGAACTGATGGTGGCGCTCCTCGGACGGCTCAGCGACGACGTCTCTCAAAGCGGAGCTCGCCTCGTGGTCTTCAACACGGGACATCGAGGGGAGAAGACGCCCCTGTTCCACACGATCCGCCCGCATCTCGACGCCATGGGCATCGCGCATCTCGGCCTCGAGGACGCCCTCGGTCAGGCCCGGGAGAGGCATCCCGAGACACGCTGGGACTTCGGCGACGATACCCACTGGAACGTGGCCGCCCACGAGCTGGCGGCCCGGGTGATGCACCTGCATCTGCGGGGTCTCGCGCGCGCGGGCAGGATCCGGCTCGATCCCTGAGATACGCCGCGGGGCGCTACGCAGCGCTCCCCCGAACAGTCCAAATGACCTATTGCCGGGGGGGGCTCCGGGGACTAGCTTGAGGCTGTCGATAGGAGAACGTTGATGCCCTCAAAGAAGGCGCTTGTCCACGGAAGGGTCCGCTTTGCCCTTGCCGCCGGTTTCGCAGTCGTGGTTTTCGGTCTGCTTTCGGTCCGCGTGGCCCGGGCGCAGGAGAACGCCGACTGCATCACCTGCCACGGTGAGAAGGACATCACCGCCGACCGGAAGGGCCGGGCGGTGTCCGTATACGTGTCCGACAAGGTCTTCGCGGCCTCGATCCACGGCGCCTTGCAGTGCATCAACTGCCACCAGGATCTCGAGGGCAAGGAACTCCCGCACGAGTCGCCGCTCAAGAAGGTCGACTGCTCCTCGTGCCACGAAGCCGAAGTGAAGCAGCACGCGGCCTCGCTGCACGGCAAGGCCATGAAGCGCGGGGATCCGCTTGCTCCCTCCTGCGCGTCGTGCCACGGCATGCACGACATCCGCGCGGTCAAGGATCCGCGCTCGCCCGTCTCGCCCCTCAAGGTTCCCTTCACCTGCGGCAAGTGCCACAAGGAAGGCACCGCGGTGATGACGCAGCGCAACATCCACCAGGATCACATCCTCGAGAACTACTCCGAGTCGATCCATGGCGAGGGCCTCTTGAAGAAGGGCCTGATCGTCTCCGCGAACTGCTCGTCGTGCCACACCGCGCACAACATCCGGTCCCACACGGATCCCGCCTCTTCCATCTCGCGCGGGAACATCGCGAAGACCTGCACCACCTGCCACGCCCAGATCGAGGACGTCCACCGCAAGGTCATCAAGGGCGAGCTTTGGGAGAAGGAAGCACACGTCCTTCCCGCCTGCGTCGACTGCCACCAGCCCCACAAGGTGCGCAAGGTGTTCTACACGCAGGGCATGGCCGACGCCGACTGCATGAAGTGCCACGCGGATGGCTCGCTCAAGTCGAAGGACGGCCGCTCGATGGCGGTGAAGGTTGACGACTTGCAGCACTCGAAGCACCTGAAGGTCGCGTGTTCGCAGTGCCATGCGGGCGTGAACGTGTCGCACACCCGCCCCTGCGAGACCATCACCACGAAAGTCGACTGCGCCTCCTGCCATACCGAGGTGGCCCAGCAGTACGTGAAGAGCCAGCACGGCAAGCTGCTCGCGAAGGGCGACCCCAACGCGCCCGCCTGCACCGAGTGCCACGGCACGCACGGCATCGAAGGGAAGCTCGTGGCCACCTCGCCCACCTTCCCGACCAACGTCCCCAAGCTCTGCGCGCGCTGCCATCGCGAAGGCGAGAAGGCGGCCATGCGCTACAAGGGCACCCAGCACGGCATCATCGAGGCCTACACCGAGAGCATCCACGGCAAGGGTCTTCTGAAGAGCGGCCTCACCGTCACCGCCACCTGCACGGGTTGCCACACCGCCCACGGCGTCCTCCCGAAGACGGATCCCGAGTCGACGGTCAACCGCGCGAACGTTCCCGCCACCTGCGGCCGCTGCCATCACGGCATCCAGGAGGAGTTCGAGAAGAGCGTGCACTCCGAGATGGCGGGGAAGACCGACAAGCAGCTCCCCGTCTGCAACGACTGCCACTCCGCGCACACCATCCGCCGCGCCGACGCCGACGGGTTTCGCCTCGACATCATGGACAAGTGCGGCCGCTGCCACGGAGAGATCGCGAAGACCTATTTCGACACCTACCACGGCAAGGTGAGCCAGCTTGGGTACACGAAGACCGCCAAGTGCTACGACTGTCACGGCGCCCACGACATCCGGAAGGTGAGCGACCCACGCTCGCACCTCTCGCGCGAGAACGTGGTTGCGACCTGCCAGAAGTGCCACGAAGGCGCCACCCGCCGCTTCGCCGGCTACTTGAGCCATGCGACCCACCACGACCCGCAGAAGTACCCGTGGCTCTTCTGGACCTTCTGGGGCATGACGGGCCTGCTCGCCGGCACCTTCGTGATGGGCGGCCTCCATACGCTCTTGTGGATCCCGCGCGCCCTCCAGATGCGGCGCGAACTGAAGGCCGAAGAAGAGGCCGAGGAACGGGCGGCGATGGAAGCCGAGGAAGCCGCACGGAAGGAAAAGGAGTAGGGCGATGGAAGGCACAAGGCGTTACGCGCTCCAGTACCAGCGGTTCACGCGCCTGAACCGCGCCCTGCACATCACGATGATCGTGAGCTTCATCTCCCTGGCGCTCACGGGGATGACCCTCAAGTTCTCGTACACGAGCTGGGCCTCGTTCATCGCGCACCGCCTGGGCGGCTACGAGGGTGCTGGGTTCATCCATCGCTCGGCCGCAGTCCTGATGTTCGGCCTCTTCGTGACCCACATCTGGGATCTGAACCGCAAGCGGCGCGAGGAGCACGGCGGTTCGATCCTGAGCCTCGTGTTCGGCCCCGACTCGATGCTCTTCAACCGGCGCGACCTCACGGAACTCATCGGCACGCTCAAGTGGTTCGTCGGAGCCGGCCCCCGCCCCCGCTACGGCCGCTGGACCTACTGGGAGAAGTTCGACTACTTCGCGGTCTTCTGGGGCATCTTCGTGATCGGCTCGACCGGGCTGATGCTGTGGTTCCCCGTGTTCTTCACCCGCCTCCTTCCCGGCTGGTTCATCAACGTGGCCACCATCATCCACTCGGATGAGGCCCTGCTCGCCACCGGCTTCATCTTCACGGTCCACTTCTTCAACACGCACCTGCGTCCCGAGAAGTTCCCGATGGACACCGTGGTCTTCACGGGCCGCATGCCGCTCGCCGAGTTCAAGCGAGACAAGCCTGCCGAGTACGAAGCCCTCGTGGCCGCGGGCAAGCTCGAAGAGAACCTGGTCGAGCCCTACCAGCCCGTGGTGATCCGCGGCATCCGCGCCTTCGCGTGGACGGCCCTCGGCATCGGCACGCTGATCGTCTTCTGGATCGTGTACGCGATGGTGTTCGCGTACCGGTAGAGCGCCGGCGGGGGTCTTTGCCGCCCCTCCACGGAGTCCTTCCGGTCGTCCGGGAGTTGCGTATCATCGACGCAACTCGATTTCTCCGGAGGGCCGGTTCCGAATGTTCATCGCTCGCGCATCCCGCTTCCTGCGCCTCGTCGCAGTTCTCGTTGTCGCCGCCGTTGCGGCGCCCGCATCGGCGCAAGGGACTCTGGCCACCGCGTTCGTCAAGGTGGAGACCGGGATCACCCTTCAGTACGTCGTCCAGGGCGACCCTGCGGGGCCGGTCGTGGTCCTCTTGCATGGGGCCGGTGACTCCTGGCACTCCTGGGATCTGGTCCTGCCCCTGCTTCCGAAGAACGTGCGGGTGTACGCGGTCACGCTGCGTGGCCACGGCCTCTCCGATCATCCGAAGACGGGCTACAAGCGCGCCGACTTTGCGGGCGATGTGACGTCGCTTCTGCGGAAGCTCGATCTGCGCGACATCACCCTGGTCGGGCACTCGCTCGGGAGCTTCGTGGCCCAGGTCGTCACCCAGAACGACGCCGAGGGTCGCATCAAGCGCCTCGTCCTCGTGGGCTCGGGACCGGGACGCCCGGCGGATCCTACAAAGCCCTCTGAACTCTCCACGTACTTCGCGAGCGTCAAGGACCCGATCGACTACGAGTTCGCGCGTGACTTCCAGGCGGGGACTTCCGCCATCCCCCTGCCGCCGCAGTTCCTCGAGACCATGATCGCGGAGGTGCAGCGCGTTCCCGCCGCGATGTTCCACGCCCTTGCGAAGAGCGAGGCCGATGCGCAGCATGTCGAGAAGCTCGGGCGGATCAAGGCGAAGACCTTGATGCTCTGGGGCGACAAGGACGCCATGTTCTCCCGCGCCGATCAGGACGATCTCCTGAAGATCATCCCCGGCTCGGCCCTCATCCCGTATCAAGGCACCGGCCACGCGCTCCACTGGGAGCAGCCGGAACGGTTCGCGCGCGACCTCATGGCGTTCATGGCCAAATAGGAGACCCCCATGCTCGGATTGATGCAGGACGTTCCCCTCAACCTCCCGTCCCTCGTTCGCCATGCGGAGAAACTGCATCCGCGGAAGCGGGTCCTCACGAAGACCGCGACCGGCGTGCGCGGCGCCACCTTTGTGGAAGTCATCGAACGCAGCCGACGGCTCGCCGCGGCTCTGCGACGCCTCGGCGTCACGGGCGACGAGCGCGT
>Ga0075163_10013578_pt1 | contig 10545 bp, 6 predicted proteins | sample JI1023141ADNA_FD_71478 | JGI IMG/M metagenome (GOLD analysis project Ga0075163, IMG submission 71478) | Wastewater effluent complex algal communities from Wisconsin, to seasonally profile nutrient transformation and Carbon sequestration -... | ecosystem: Engineered > WWTP > Effluent > Algae... | reverse complement strand
AAGACGTCGAAGGCGACCGGCAACAGGCCGACCGCGGTGAAGAAGACCACCGCGATCAAGGCAACCGCCACGAAGGCAGCCGCGACCAAGGCAACCGCCACCAAGGCAGCCGCGACCAAGCCGACTGCGACCAAGGCAACCGCGACCAAGACAACCGCGACCAAGCCGACCGCGATCAAGGCAACCGCGACCAAGGTGGCCGCGACCAAGGCAACCGCGACCAAGGCAACCGCGACCAAGGCAACCGCGACCAAGGTGGCCGCGACCAAGGCAACCGCGACCAAGGCGACCGCGACCAAGGCGACTGCGACCAAGGCGACTGCGACCGAGGCGACTGCGACCAAGGTGGCCGCGAAGACCGCGCCTCCGAAACCGACGCCTCGGTCCAATCAGGGAACGCTCGAGGAGATCCGGCAGGTCCTGCGCGATGCGGTGAACGCCGTGCGGCACCCGCTCGCCGGTCTCGAGCTGCTGTGCCGCGCGTGGCGCATGCGGAAGAACGTGCGGATCGCAGAGCTCGCCGAGCTCCTCGAGATGCGCGTCCCCGAGATGCCCGCGGCCGATCTCGCGCAAGCGATAGCGGATCGCCGCGCCGCGGCGCTGCGACCGGCGGTGCGGTCGATCGCCGACGTCACGGCCGGTCAGGCCGCGGATCGCCTGAAGCAGGTGATCTGGCGCGACCCGCGCACGTCGTGGCTGCTCCTCGACTTCCTCGCGAAGCCGGCGTGGCGCTCGCTCCCGGCGCTGACGTGCTGGAAGGCGTGCCTCGACGAGATCGTCGCGATCGGCGATCCGCGGATCATCCAGCCGCTCGAGGAGCTCGGCGCTCGGTACACCGCGGTGATCCCGACCTCCGTCGGCGTCAAGGTGCAGAAGCTGATCACCGCCGCCGTGACGCAGCTGCGCGCCGCCCCGCCGTGGCTCGAGCTCGACGACGCCTGCAACGCGCTCTGCGACCAGATCGCCGCGCAGCTCGGGACCGAGATCGCGGGACAGCAGGCCAAGCAGCAGGGCGCACGCGTCGCGTACGAGCGCCACGCCGAGTTTCTCGCGGCGATCTTCGCGACGCCCGACGACGACGCACCGAAGGTCGTCTACGCGGACTGGCTGACCGAGATCGGCGATCCGCGCGGTGAGCTGATCAACCTGCAGCTCGCGCGAGCGCAGGGTCGCACCGACGAGATCTCGCGTGCGCGCGAGTACGAGCTGCTCGAATCGCGCAACGCCGAGAGGTGGCTCGGAGCGACCGCGCCCGTGGTGTTCGACAACGATCAGGTCTACGCGCGTGGCTTCACGTCGTACGCGCGGTTGTGGAAGAACAAGGCGGCGCTGCCGCTCCTCGTCGACGAACCGGCGTGGGGCACCGTCGAGACGCTCGCGCTCGCGGAGTGGAGTGGCGCCGGCGAACGGGGCCAGCAGGCGCTCACCAGGTTGATCGCCGGAGATCGAATGCGCGGCCTGCGCGCGCTGGTGAACATCCCGACGTCGCTGCTGTCGACGCTCTCCGACCGTGGCGCGCTCGCGCGCATCGAGCGACTCGAGGCGATCAGCATCGACGAGGGCCTCGAACCGCAGCTCGCACGCTGGCTGGCCGCGGCCACCCGGCCTCGCATGATCTCGTTCACGACCAGGCAATGGGACCACGATGCGACGGATCTGGCGTGGCTCCTCGGGCTGTCGCGGGTCGGCGAGCTCGAGCGGATCCAGCTCGCACGTACGCAGGTCTCGCCGGCGAGCGTCGCGCGGCTCGAGGCGACGGCGCTCCCGCGTCTGCAGATCCACACGTTGCACGACGTCATGATCGAGCTGTCGCGCGATCCCGGCGCCGCGCGCTTCGAGCGCGCGCGGATCTGGCGAGCGGTCCCGCCGTCGTGGATGGATGGCCCGCGCGGCACGCTCGACGGGCTCGACACGTTTCAGGATGTCGAGCCATGGATTCGAGAGCGCGCGGTGACGCTCGATACCCGTCAGCCGTTCGTGCCCGGCTGCAGCGTCGAGCGCCGCCCCGTGCGTGTCGCGCCGACGCCGAGGCTGATCGAGCAGCTCGGTGCGCTCGCGACCAGCGTCACCGTCGAGACCGGTTGGTACGACGCGTGTCCCGAGATGATCTGGAATTGACAGGTCACCGTTCGCGCCCACCGATCGAGTTGCCAACCCTCGAGGAACGCTTCGCCGCGGACTACTGACGGCCCAGACACACGCAGAGCATCGAAGAGTCGCGCCGAATAACATCCAGCGTGAAACGTGGGTCGCTGAGACCTCTGAGAACCGACGGCTCGGTAGTCCCGAGTCCGCTCGCCCTGAGAACCGACGGCTCGATGTAGTCCCGAGTCCGCTCGCCCCGAGAACCGACGGCTCGATGTGGTCCCGAGTCCGCTCGCCCGCGGCAACGATCCCCGCGCTCGCTCGAGCTCGGTTGGCGATCCCATGGCTGCGGCATCACGGACGACGGCGCGTGTCCCCGAGATGTTCTGGAAGTGACTCCACTGCGCGCTGGCGCACGTCGGGTCGCTCACCACACGCATGGTCTGCGGTGATCTGAACGCGAGCTGCCTCTGCTAGGTTGACCGCATGCGGATCGCGCCGCTCGAACGCTCGCAACTGGTCGAGGCCGAGCTCGTGCTCGCCGATGCCTGTGCGTTCGATCGCGCCTCCGAGGTGGCGGAGGAGAAGCTGTTCGAGCCGGGTCCGACGGCGCCGGCGATCCCGTTCGGCGCGTGGGTCGATAACGAGCTCGTCGGAGTCGCCGCGGTATCGAGCAAGTGGGTGCGGCTGCTCGCGGTGGTCCCGCACGCGCGACGCAAGGGTGCGGGCGCGGCGCTGCTCGCCGCCTGCGAGACCCACGCGCGGACCGCCGGCGAGACCCGCATGCGCGTCCTCGACCAGCCCGGCAACTACCTCGCGCCCGGCGTCGACGAGCGCAACACGTACGCGATCAGCTGGCTCGAGAAGCGCGGTTACCAGCGAGGCGACACGCGCGAGAACGTGCTGCTCGCCGTGCGGGACAACCCGCGCGTCACGACGGCCCGGGCGGCGGAGCTGGTCGCGACGGCGGCAGAGAAGGGCTACGAGGTCCGCCGCGCGCGTGCCGACGAGACGGCGCTCCTCGAGGCCGTGCGCGGCGAGTTCGGCGGGGCGTGGCCGTTCGAGCTCGAGCGCGCGCTCGCTCACGATCCGGTCGGCGTCCACGTCGCGCTGCACGAGGACGTGTACTGCGCGTTCGCCGCGCACGACGGCAACAACCGCGGCCTCGGCTGGTTCGGCCCGACGGGCACCTGGCCCGCACATCGCGGCAAGGGCCTCGGGGAGGCGGTGCTGCTCGCGTGCCTCGTCGACGTCGGCACCGAGCACGCGTTCTGCGAGGTTGCGTGGATCGGACCTCGACCGTTCTACGACAAGGCCGCGGGAATCGCGAGCGAGCGCAAGTTCGTCGCCCTCGCTCGCGACCTGTAGTCCACGTTATCGTGGCTGGATGCGATATGCGGTCTACGCGGTGCTGGTGATGGTCGGGTGTGGCGGACTGCTGGCCGGTGTCAGCGGGCTCAGCTCGCGAGCGCCCGGCGATTCCTTCGAGGGCATCTCCTGGCTGCTGATCGGCTCCGTCGCGCTCGGTTCGATCGCCGTGGTGATGGCGATCGAGCATGCGACGTCCGTGCAGACCGCACGCTTCGCGATTTCATTCGCTACCAGCAGCAGCGTGACAAGCCGCGCCTCGCAGCGAGCGGACCTGCGGAGGGCCGCTCGCTCGAAGAGCTTCCGTAACGGACGACTTGTTCCTTGGTGACCCAGGGCTTCGCGAGCATCCCGAGCGGCGTAGCGACGGGAGAGCCGCGCTCGCTCGAAAGTCTTCAGTAACCGATGACCTGCTGCGTGGGGACCCAGGTGATCGACGTAGCGGCTGGAGAGAGCGCCTCGCTCGAAGATTCTCAGTAGCCGAAGACCTGTTCCCAGGTGATCGAGGCGAACTTCGCGAGCATCCCGAGCGGCGCAGCGACTGGAGAGCGGCTCGCTCGAAGATTGTCAGTAACCGAAGACCTGTCCCTTGGTGACCCAGGTGACCGGCGCGGACCTCGCGGGCATCGAGCGGCGCAGCGGCTGAGGAGGCTCGCTCGCTCGAAGACTCTCAGTAGCCGAAGACCTGTTTCCAGGTGATCGGCGCGGACTTCGCGAGCATCCCGAGCGGCGCAGCGACGGGAGAGGCGCGCTCGCTCGAGAATCCTCGATAACCGAAGACCTGTTCCCAGGTGATCGAGCGGCGCAGCGGCTGAGGAGGCGCGCTCGCTCGAGGATTCTCAGTACCCGAAGACCTGTTCCTTGGTGACCCAGGTGATCGGCGCGAGCTTGCTGAGCTTCGCCTCGTCGAGGCTCTTCTTCGGGCCCGCGATCGACACGAGCATCTTCTTCGCGACCGCTTCCTTGATCCACTTCTCGAGGGCCGTCTTGTCGACGGCGAGCGCGCGCTTGTTACGCGCGTCGCGCGGATCCGTCTTCTCGCCGGCCTCTTGCCACGCGAACACGGTGTTCGCGATGAAGCGCGGGGCGATCCGATCGACGCGGTGGTTCTGCGCCAGCGTGTCCTTGGCGACGCTGAAGCGCTGATCGTCGATCTTGACGACCAGCGTCGACAGCACGGCATCGATCGAGTCGTGCGTCTTGTCGGCCTGCGTGCCGACGTACGCCACGGTCGCCGAGTCGTCGACCTTGCGGTAGCTCGGCTGATACCCGCCGCGCACCGTGTACGCGAGGCCGCGCGCTTCGCGAACCTCCTGATACAGCAGCATGCCGGCGTACTCGCTGAACACCGTGCCGAGGGCGCGATCGCTCTCGTTGCCGACGCCGCGCGGCCACGTGATGTTGATCTGCATCTGCTTGGTGTCCTGGTCGAGGGCGAACACCTTGCGATCCGTGCGGAACTTGTACGGCTTGATCGTCTTCGTCGCGATCGTGCCCTTGCCGAGCACGATCGCCGTGGCCGCGTCCTTGCCGCGCGGGCCGAAGTACGTGGTCTTGTGCTTGGTGTCGAGGTAGCGCGCGAGCAGCTTCTTGAGCTGCGCCGGCGTGGCCTTCTCGAGATCCTTGTTCTTGGGCACCACGAGCCAGCCGCTCTCCGCGCCGTCGCGCGCGTACGAGGCCAGCGCCTGCGCGACCACCTGCGGCGAGCCCAGCGCGTTGGTGCGCTCGGTGAGGTTCGTCGCCACGCGCGCCTTGACGGTGGCGTCGTCGATCACCGGATCGGCGAGCCACTCGCGGAGCAGCGTGATGCCCGCCTCGAGGTTGCGGTCGATGCCGGACAGGCTGATCGACGCGCTGTCCTTGCCGCAGCCGGTGTCGATCGACACGCCGAGCTCGTGGAGGTGGCGCGAGACCTGTTCGGCGTTGCGCTTTCCGGCGCCCGAGAACTTCAGCGTGTCGAGCGCGAGGCACGCGAGCTTGTCGTCGGCGCGCCCGTAGTCGTACTGGAACGACACCGCGAACAGGTTGTTGCGCGCGTTCTTGACCGCGATCAGATCGCCGGTCGCGAGCTTGCCGCGCTCGTAGTCCTTGCCCTCGATGATCGCCACCGGCTCGATCGGTGTCGCCGTCATGCCGAGGATCGACTTCGCGTACGGCGTCTGCCGGCTCGGGTCGACCTTGACCGGCGTGATCGACGGCTTCTCGATCTTCTGGGTGTCGCTCTTCCCCTTCACCTTCTTGAGGACGAGCATCTCCTTCGTCAGGTACTGCTTCGCGACGCGGACGATGTCGGCCTTCGTCAGCTTCTTCATCCGGTCGATCTTCGAGACCACATCCGGCCACGCCTCGCCGAGCAGGAACGAGTTCTCCATCATCGCCATGCGACCCTGGTTGAACTCGAGCTGCTGCTGGTTCTGGATCTCGTAGGTCAGGATCGCCGTGGCGACGTCGCTGTCGGTGAACTCACCGCGCTGCAGCTTCTCGACCACGCCGAGCAACAGCTTCTCGAGGTCCGCGTGCGACTGGCCGTCGAGCGCGTCTGCGTGCAGATCGTAGTAGCCGCTGTCGCGCAGGAACGTCGGGCTGCAGCCCGCATCCGCGACCTTCTGCGTCAGCATCAGATCGCGCGCCAGCATGCCCGACTGACCGTCGAGCAGGATCAGGTCCATCAGCTCGAGCGCGAGGCGATCGGCATGCGACGCCGACACCAGCTGCCAGCCGAGCTGGACGCCCTCCTCCGCCGGCACCTTGACGCTGATCTCGGTGCGCCCCGGCAGCTTCGGCAGCTCGCCAGGATCCTGCGCCGCGCCCGGCGCGCGCGTGAAGGACGCGAACTCCTTCTCGAGGATCGGCAGCACCGAGGCATCGACATCGCCCGACAGCAGGATCGCCATGTTGCCCGGCGAGTAGTAGCGATTGAAGAAGTCGACCATGTCGCCGTACGCGGGCGACTTGAGGTGCTCGATCTCGCCGATGCCGCTGCTCCAGCCGTAGCCGTGCTTCGGGAACAGCGTCTTCGAGAACGCCTCCTGGACCGCCCACACCGGGTTGTCCATGCTGCGGTTCTTCTCCTCGTACACGGCCTCGATCTCCGGCCAGAACAGGCGGAACACCGGGTCGCTGTAGCGAGTGGCCTCGACCTTCGCCCACTGGGCGAGCCGATTCTTCGGCACCTCGGTGATGTAGATCGTCGAGTCCTCGCGCGTCGTCGCGTTGAGACCGGTGATGCCGATCCGCGAGTACAGCGAGTCGAGCTCGTTCGGCACCGAGAACGCCGCCGATGCCTGCGTCTCCTTGTCGATCTCCGCGAGGATCGCCGGGCGGTTCGCGCCGGTCTTGCGGAGGTCGGCGTACAGCTTGTCGATCTTGTCGAGGTGCGGCTTCTCCTTCGCGTAGTCGAGCGTGCCGAGCTGCGAGGTGCCCTTGAACAGCATGTGCTCGAGGTAGTGCGCGAGGCCGGTGGACCGCTGCGGATCCTGCGCGCTACCGGCGCGGACCACGACGTGCGCCACCACCGACGGCTCCTGCGGATCCGGGCTGATGTACACGGTCATGCCGTTCGCCAGCCGGTGGATCGTCACCTTCGCCGGATCGTTCGGCAGCGCGCTCGCGATCAACGGCGGTGCATAGACGGCCTTCTTGGTCCCCGCGACCGGCGTGGTGCTGCCGGTGCCGCCGGTTCCCGCGGTATCGACGGGACCGGTCTCACCCGTGGGTCCCGTGGGTCCGATGGGTCCCGTTGGGCCCTTGCCTCCACCGCCGCCACAGGCAGCGCCGATCAACAGCGCTCCGACGACGATCGCTTGCTTCCCGAGCTTGTGCATCCAGCGCAGTTACTACGGCGATGAGCTCGGTGCAACGTCGTCGAGCTGACCGCTGTTGCCCGAGCCTGAGACCGAGCGAGGGTTGCCTGACGCGAGCGGGTTTTTCGCAACTTCTTGCCGCGCGACCTGTCCAGGGAGACCCGTCGCACGCGTCGCGACGCGTCGCAGGTCCGGCCGGCGGACGTTCGCCGAACGTGCGCGCACGATGATCGACCATCACCCTCGCCGGTCGCGGCATGACGCGAGCGCCTGGTCGAGAGCTGACGTCGCGCGGGACGCGCTCGAGGCTGACCTCGCTCGAGGCGAAGCGGTCGAGCAAGCCGAACGCGGCGTCGGCCTGGAAGGCGTCGCTGCCGAGCCGACTCGTGGCCTCGGTCTCGCGCGAACCGAGCTCGCCCCTGCCCGCGGTCGATGCGCCGTCATCACCTTCGTCGGCCGGACCGAGCTGCCGTGCGTGGTCAGACCCGCCACCCGCCCTGACGCACTCGCACCACGCTGACCGGAAGCCGACCGAACCGCGAGCGCTAGGCACTCGAACGCCGCCATCGCCGGTCGCGACATGACGCCACCGCCTCAGTTGCCAGGTGCCCCGCGCGCGCGGGCCGACACGCGCCGACCTCGCAACAAACGGCTTGACGAGCCCGGTATCCGCAGCGTATCCAATTACGGAATGAACGTTCACTCCGATAAGCGCGGCGATGGCCGGAGGCGCAGCACGCGCCCGAAGTCAGCCCGTGCGGGTGAGCGAGCCGCGTTGGTCACGGCGAAGCCCCTCTCATCTGGATCAGGTTCACCGTCGGCTGATGCCACCGCGCGCCCACGCCGCGGGCGTCCCCTGGTCGATGACAAGCGACGTCTGATCCTCGATGCCGCCCTTCGCGTGTTCGCCGATCGTGGCTTTCACGGAACGTCTGTTCCGGAAGTCGCGACCGCCGCCGGCGTCGGCACCGGGACGCTGTATCGCTACTTCGCCCACAAGGAAGCGCTGGTCAACGAGGTCTACCGGGATGCGAAGCTGCGGCTCCGCGCCACCCTGCTCGACGGCCTCGGCGCGCCCACCTCGTTTCGCACTGCCGACGCCGAGCGCTGGTTCTACGAGCTCTGGCAACGGCTCGCGTCGTTCGCCACGAACGACCCGGATGGCTTCCGCTTTCTCGAGATGCAGGACCACTCGCCGTACCTCGATGCCGAGAGCCGACAGGTCGAGCTCTCCGTGCTCGGGCCGCTGTTCATCGCCGGCAAGCAACTGCGCGATCGCGCCACCACCCCCGCCGACAAGACCGCGCCCGTCGACGTCTTGATCGCGTTGCTGTGGGGCGCGTTCGTCGGCCTGATCAAGGCGGGCCGCCTCGGCTACCTCAGCCTCGACGCGTCGCGCATCCAGCAAGCCGGGCACGCCTGCTGGCGAATGATCGAGCCCGGGCTGCCTCGCACGCGCACGCGCTGATCGATCCACCGCATCGCCACCCACCGCTTCACTGCACCGTTTCGTCCACCGCTTCACTGCCCACCACTACGCCGCCAACCGCCCCGCCGCCAACCGCTTCGCCGCCAACCGCTTCGCCACCCACCGCTTCACTGCCCACCGCTCCGCCGCCGGCTGCTTCGCCGCCAACCGCTTCGCCGCCAACCGCTTCGCCGCCAACCGCTCCACCGCCAACCGCGTCGCCGCCAACCGCTCCACCGCCAACCGCTTCGCCGCCAACCGCTTCGCTGCTTCGCCGTCAACCGCTGCCGTCCATCACCTGCTTCTCACCTCCAACCTTCGCCGCTACCAGCCACCCCGCGACCAACTGCCTAGCGCCGCTCTACCAGTTCCGCTCACCGCCCTCGTCGGCGGTTCGCCACCACCCACTTCTTCGACCACCTCGCCTGCCGAACGCAAAGGACTCCCATGCAAACCACGCCCACCTCTCGCACGGCCTCCGCACCGGCTCACACCCTGTTCACCCTCGACACGCTCGCAGCGAACACGCACGACGAGCTCGACGCGCTGTATCGCACGGCGTCGGTGTCGACGACGATGCACGCCGCCGACGGCAAGCTCGTCGGTCGCATGCTCGCCGTGCGCGGACTTCCCGGAGCCCTCGCGAAGCCGCTGCGCCGGTGGGCGGCCGCACGCTCGTTCGTGTGGGAAGGCAAGACGTTCCAGGCGCGCAGCGATGCCCGCGGCGACGGCCACAACCGCGTCAACGTCCCGAACGTCCTCGGCCGCCAGAACCTGTTCCCGTTCGAGACCTCGTTCGGTCCATCGGCGATCGACGGCCGCCCGACGCTGATCCTCGACTACGACCTGCGCGTCAACCCGGGCTACATCCGCCGGATCCACGACGAGATCCGCGAGGTCTCGCCCGGCTTGTTCCTCGGCCCCGCGATGATCAAGACGGAGACCAAGAAGGTCCATGCGCTGTGGTTCGGCCTCGACTCGAGGCTGTCGTGAGCGCCTTCGCGCTCGAGCACATCTTGATCACCGGCGCGGCCGGTGCGATCGGCGGAGCCACCGCGCGTCGCATGCGCGAGCTGTGGCCGACCGCACGACTCGCGTTGCTCGATCGTCCACAGGAGACCGCGACCGTCGGGACGCTCGCCCGCGAGCTGGGAAACGCCTCGGTGCACGGCGCCGATCTGCGCGCCGTCGAGAGGCTCGACGAGGTGGTCGAGGCGATCGCGAAGACCGCACCGCTCGACGGGCTCGTCAACTGCGCGGGCATCATGCGCGTGCAGGGCGTGTCGAGCTGGCAGTGGGACGAGGCGCGCGATCTGATGGCGATCGACCTGCTCGCACCGCTGCGCCTCCAGGATCTGGTCGTGCGCGGCATGGTGGAGCGCCGGCATGGCGCGATCATCAACGTCGCGAGCATGGCGGGAAAGGTGCCGCTCAAGGGCTGCAGCTACTACGGCGCCTCGAAGGCCGGGCTCGCGATGGCGTCGGAGATCGCCCGCGCGGATCTCGCACCGCATGGAGTTCGCGTCGTCACCGTCTACCCGGGGCCCGTCAAGTCGGCGCTCGAGCAGGGCGCTCGCGACGCGTACAGCGGCAACGGTCTGTTCAAGCGCTATGCGCCGACCGGCGATCCCGTCGAGCTCGCGCGTCGCATCGTCGAGGCCGTCATTCGCGACGAGCCGCGCGTCATCTACCCGCGGCTCTACGGCGTGGGGTGGTCCGCGAACAACCTGTCGCGCTGGGTCGCGTTGTCCTACGGACCCCCGCCGGTCACCTGATCGTCGACGCATCAGTCCCCCGCAGCCCTACGAATCCGTCTGGCTG
>Ga0075163_10013577_pt1 | contig 10546 bp, 9 predicted proteins | sample JI1023141ADNA_FD_71478 | JGI IMG/M metagenome (GOLD analysis project Ga0075163, IMG submission 71478) | Wastewater effluent complex algal communities from Wisconsin, to seasonally profile nutrient transformation and Carbon sequestration -... | ecosystem: Engineered > WWTP > Effluent > Algae... | reverse complement strand
GCTAATTATACTTCTACTTCACAAAACCCTTCATATACATACAATACAGTTGGTACTTATTCTGTTTATCTAAACATATATAGTAATGCAACATCTCAATTTTATAATATTACTAAAGTAATTAATGTTGTTGGCGCTCCTTCAACTCCAGGCATGATTTTCGGAACAACAAATGGCATTTGTGCAAACTCTCCAAATCAGTACGCATACTCATTATCTTCTGTTACAAATGCCACTAACTATAATTGGACTTTACCAACAGGCGCTAATATTGTTGCAAATCCTTCCAACACATCTGTTGTTCTAATGTTTGCTGCTAATGCTGTTCCAGGAAACTTAAGTGTAAACGCTTCTAACTCTTGTGGTACTAGTGCAAACTCTGATTTAATGCTCAATCTTTCTCCTTTGCCTGTAATGCCTGGAACAATTAGTGGTCCAACAAGTGCTTGTCAAGGCGAACAAAATGTTTCTTTAACTGTGCCAAGTATAACTTATGCAACTTCTTACGAATGGACTTTGTTAGATGGTTCACAAACAACAACAGTTACTCCTTCTTACTCATATGATATTGGTTTAAATGAAATAGGTGGGCGCATTTATGTTAAAGGTGTAAACGCTTGTGGTGAAGGTGACTCAGTTGATTATAATTTAACGGTTAATCCTTTACCAGCTAATGCAGGGGGTATTTCAGGAAGCACAGTTCTTAGTTTATGCCCAATTGCTACTAATGAGGCATTCTCAATTACAAGCGTTGCAAATGCAACTAACTATGCTTGGAATTTAAGTGCGGGTGTAATTAACTCAGGAAATGGAACAGAATCTATAACCGTTGATTTTACAGGTGTTTCAGGAAACGTCACAATTCAAGCAATTCCTTCAAATAGCTGTGGAACAAGAGATAGCACCCCTGTATTTAATTTATCATTTACTACAGTTCCAATGGTTGACCTTTGTATTATTAGTGTTGACACAGCTTCCTTACATAACGAAATTTATTGGGCTCGCCCTGCAACCAACGATATTGATAGCTTTAGAGTGTACAGAAAAGTAAGTGCATTGATAGATACTTTAGTTGCTACAGTTGCTTATGAAGATGAAACCTATGTATTAGATACATTAAACGATTACAATCCAAATTCAAACTTTGAAGAATATACTATTACTGCTATTGATGACTGCGGTAACGAAGGGCAAAAATCTGCTTACCACCGAACTATGTTTTTATCAACAAGTAATGGAACAGGAACTGTAAATTTAAACTGGAATTTATATGTTGGACAAACAGTTAACTTCTATCAAATTTATCGCGATACAACAGTTGCAGGAAATCAATGGGAATTGTTAGACGGAGCAATTAATCCTAACGTTACTGTTTGGGTTGATAATACACCTCATCCAAACGGAAGATATAAAGTTGAGGTTGATTGGTTAACAAGTTGTGACCCAACACGTGGTGCAATTAACACAACACGTTCTAACATTAAGTCGCCAAGTTCTTTAGTTGGTATTAAAGAAGTGAAAAAATTAAATTCATTTACAATTGCTCCAAACCCAGCTAATGACATCATTACTTTAAATGTTACAGAAAAAGGAAATCATACAATAACAATTATTGATGCATTAGGTAAAATTGTTTATACAGAAAATGTAATGTTTAATGATGATAAACACAGTGTAGATATTTCAATATTATCGAGCGGTGTTTATTCTGTTTTGCTTCATAACGAGGCAGGAAAAACCTCTCAACTTTTGATTAAACAATAAGATTTCGTTAATTTTTACAAAACCCGCTCATTTTCAGCGGGTTTTTTTTATTTCACTCTTTTTTTTGTTATTCCTTTTTTATATATTTACTTAAACTTTTAAAATTTTTAAACATGGGATTATTTGATTTTGTAAAAAGCGAATTAATTGACGTCATTGAATGGGTTGACTCAAGTAATGATACTATTATTTGGAAATTTCCACGTAAAAATGGAGATCATGAAATTAAAAACAATGCAAAGCTAACTGTAAGAGAAAGCCAACAAGCTGTTTTTTTAAATGAAGGTGTTTTAGCGGATGTATTTAAACCAGGAATGCATACGTTACAAACTCAAAATATGCCAATTCTTGCCACATTAAAAGGATGGAAATATGGTTTTGATAGTCCATTTAAAGCGGATGTATATTTTGTTTCTACTAAACAATTTGTTGATCAAAAATGGGGAACTAAAAATCCTATAACAATTGATGATGAGCGTTTTGGTATGATTGAAGTAAGAGCCTTTGGTAATTTTTCATACCGTGTAAGCGATGCTGGTTTATTCTTGAAAGAAATTGCTGGTACTGATACACATTTTACTACTGATGAGATTTCTGATCAATTAAAAACAAAAGTATTACGTAAGTTTACTGATATTGCTGCAAGTAGCAATCTTACAATAGATAAGTTCGCTAGTAACCTAGATGAATTATCTGATATGGCAAAAGAAAAGTTGAATGATTATTTCATGACTTTAGGTTTGCAAATTTCTGATTTCAACGTTGAAAATGTTTCGATGCCAGAGGATATCAAAAAAGAAATTTTTGCTTACTCACGTATGAACAAACAAGGTGACAACTGGACAAAGATGAACACCATGAATGTAATGAACACTGCTGCTGGTAACGAAGGCATGGGTGGAGCAGGAATGGGAATGGGTGTTGGAATGGGAATGGGAAATATGATGGGTAACATGATGGGTAACATGATGAACAATCAAAACCAAGGCATGCAAAACCAACAAATGGGCGGAATGAATACACCACCGCCGCCGCCACAAATGAGTCAGTATTTCTTAGCTGTTAACGGCGCGCAAACTGGTCCGTTTACACCTCAACAATTGCAAGCTATGATTGCAACGGGGCAATTTAATGCAAACTCACAAGTATGGAAAAACGGTATGCCTGCTTGGGGTGCAGCTTCTTCTGTTCCTGAGTTACAAGCGTTGTTTGGTGCTATGCCACCTCCACCGCCGCCAATTGGCTAATCAATAAAACTAATAAGTGCTGTGCGTAAGTGCAGCACTTTTTTTATTAAATAATGTTTGCAAGAAAACGCCAACTTCTTCGTTGAGTTTTATTACTGGCATTAAATAATTTGTTATAACTAATAAAAAGAATTTTATGAGCGACGGATTCGACGAAAAAACTGCAGAAATAAATAAAAATCAAATTAAATGTAAAGATTGTGCTGGTACATTAAATTTCACACCAGGTACATCACATCTTAAATGTCAATACTGCGGTACTGATAATGAAATTGTAGTTGAAAAAGCAAATGCTGAAGAAATTGATTTCGAAAAATTTCTTTCCGAAAAAGTACATGCTTCAGAAGAACAACAAATAAGTACTGTAAAATGTGGCGAGTGCGGCGCATCTACAACACTAGCTCCAAACGTTACTTCCGATAATTGTCCGTTTTGTGCTACACCGCTTATTATAGCTAATAGCTCAATAAAAAGTATTGTAAAACCAAAATACATGTTGCCTTTTAAAATCGACAGAAAAAAGGCAGATGGATTATTTAAAGAATGGGTTGGAAGTTTATGGTTCGCACCAAATGATTTAAAAGCTTATGTAGAACATTCAAAAGAAAAATTAAACGGTATGTATATGCCGTATTGGACTTACGACTCAAACACAAGTAGTGATTACAGCGGTATGCGTGGTGACTATTATTATGTTACTGAATCATATACCGACTCGGAAGGAAACGAAAGTGAAAGAGAGGTTCGCAAAACTGCTTGGACTCCCGCTAGCGGCTATGTGCATAATTCTTTTGATGATATTTTAGTTTGTGCAAGTAAAGCTTTACCTGATGAAATGACACGTGGTTTAGAGCCTTGGGATTTACCCGAATTAGTAAATTACAATGAAGGCTTTTTAAGTGGTTTTAAAACCGAAAGCTATCAAATAGAAGTAAAAGAAGGTTTTGACGTTGCCAAAAAAGTAATGGAAGAACCAATAAAAGAAACCATTAGAGGTGATATTGGAGGTGATGAACAACAAATAACTAGTGTTAACACCAAATACAACGATATTACTTTTAAACACATTTTATTGCCTCTTTGGATTAGTGCATACCGTTATGGTGATAAACCATACCGTTTTACTATTAATGCTCGCACAGGAGAAGTGCATGGAGAACGCCCTTACAGTGCAGCAAAAATTATTTTGTTAGTTGTTACCATTATTGCTGTGATTGCAGGAGCAATTTATTTCTGGAAATCTAGGCAGCAATAAACTTGTAAAGCGTTAAAAAATTGTTATTTTTGCAATCCCTTTAAAACTATATTATGAACCTAAGTGGAATTATTTCAATCAATGGCATGGCCGGCCTATTTAAAGTTGTTGCCAGCTCTAAAAATGGTGTAATCGTTGAATCGTTAACAGAAAAAAAACGTTTTCCTGTTTTTGGTTCAAGTAAAATAAGTGCTTTAGAAGATATTAGCATGTTTGCCGAAAGTGGCGATAAACCAATTTCTGAAATCATGAAATCGATTTTTGATAAAGAAAAAGGTGGAAAAGCATTAGACCACAAAGCTGATGATAAAACAATTGAAGCTTATTTTTCTGAAATACTTGCTGATTATGACAAAGAAAGAGTGTATGTTTCTAACATGCGTAAACTTTTTAATTGGTATAATTTATTGCAAGAAACAGGTAACTTGAAAGAGCATGAAGCTGCTGGCGAAGAAGGTGATAGCAAAAAGCCAAAACTAACCGCTGAAGAGAAGAAAAAAGTGGCTGCTGCAAGTGCGGGTGCTAAAAAAGATAACGCAAAAGTAAAAACATCAGCAGGTAACAGAAAAACTACAGGTGTTAGAAAAGCTGGAACTGCTTAATACAATTTAAATTAATAGCGGGCGCATGATTCATTGAGTTATGCGCCTTCTTTTTTTAACCAAATACAGAAATGAAATTATTCAGGTATTTTACGCAAGGCTTATTGGTATTGGTTCCTATCAGTATTACCATTATGATTTTGCTTAAAATTTATTCAGTTTTAAGTGCTCTATTTGTTAAACTTAATTTACCTGCTGATAATTTTATAAGTGTTATTGCAATTGCTTTAATTGTAATTGCTGCAGTTATACTTATCGGAATTTTTGCCTCTTCTTTTTTGTTTCAAGGTATGTTTTCCTTTTTCGAAAAAATACTTGAAAATACTCCAGGTATAAAACATGTTTATTCTCCTGTAAAAGATTTTATGCAAGCTTTTGTTGGAAACAAAAAGAAATTTAACAAGCCTGTTTTAGTAATGACAAACCCTGCTGCCGAAATTGAAGAAATGGGGTTTATTACAAACGAAGACTTAAGCGATTTTCATATAAAAGACAAGGTAGCTGTTTACATGCCTCACTCCTATGCTTTTTCTGGGAAATTATTACTCGTGCCTCCTAAGCACATAAAAATTATTGATGCAAAAGCAGGCGATACCATGAAATTTATTGTAACAGGTGGTGTTGCAGATGTAGGAGAGGAATAAATTCATATATTTGAATGTGGCATAATTAATGCTTTTTGAAACAAAAATTTATATCATGAAAAATATTGCACTTACTTTATCTTTTGGTTTTTTAAGCCTAATTGGTTTTTCTCAATCTGTAAATATTTCTGAAACAACCGAAAGTTTTTCAACCGGAAAACAAAATGCAGTAGTTGCTACCTTTAAACACAGCGACAAAGACAAGGTAGAAAAGGAATGGAAAAATTTAATGAAGGATTTTAATCCTGAACATACTAGTGATAAAAAACACGAATATTTTTTTGATAACACTAAGTTTACTGCAATAAGTGCAAATACCATTGATGTATATTCTATTGTATTAGGAAAAGACGGTGAAATACGCTTAATGGCTGCTTTTGATTTAGGCGGAGCTTATGCAAACTCATCGGCCCACTCAAAAGAAATCGCCTATTTTAAAGTTATTATGAAAGATTTTGCTATCAAAATGGTGAAACAAGATTTAGAGGAAAAAATGAAAGATGCTTCTAAATTACTTGCAAAAACAACTGATAAAAGAGAGGGCTTAGAAAAAGACAACAAAAACTTAGATCAAGATATTATTGATTACAAAGAGAAAATTAAAAAGGCTGAAGACAAAATAGAAGCCAACAAAAAGGAAATAGAAATCAAGAAAAAAGAAGAAGCTGAGCAACAAAAAGCTGTTGACGAATTAAAGAAGAAAATTGGAGATGTGAAATAACCATATTTTCCCTAAAAATAAGCGCTATCTCCCCCAAATTCTTATCTTTGTTACCCTAATTTAAGTATGGAAAACAAGGATTATTTTGCGCACCCATCTGCAATAATTGATGACGGTTGTACAATTGGAAAAGGAACCAAAATTTGGCATTTCTCTCACATTATGCCTAATTGTGTTTTGGGCGAAAATTGTAACATCGGTCAAAACGTTGTTATTTCTCCTGAAGTAGTGCTTGGCCGCAACGTTAAAGTTCAAAACAATGTTTCTATATACACGGGTGTAACTTGCGATGATGATGTTTTCCTTGGACCATCCATGGTTTTTACAAATGTTATTAATCCACGTAGTGCTGTTAATCGTAAAAACGAATATGCAAAAACACATGTAGGAATTGGAGCCACCATTGGTGCAAACGCTACTATCGTTTGTGGTCATAACATTGGAAAATTTGCTTTTATTGGCGCAGGAGCTGTTGTAACAAAACATGTTCCTGCTTATGCATTATTAGTTGGTAATCCAGCTCGACAAATTGGGTGGATGAGCGAAAATGGTCATCGTTTGCAATTTAATGAAAACAATATTGCTACATGCCCTGAGTCAACTCATCAATACAGATTAGATAGTAATACCGTTGTACGTATAGTTTAATAATTTATGACTAAAATAAAATTCGCAGTAATTGGTCAAGGGCATATAGGAAAACGCCACGCTGAAATGGTTCGTAGAAATAACGATTGTGAACTTGTTGCTGTGTGTGATGTATTGCCAAAAGATAAATTAGGCTTAGAAACGATTACTGAAAAATATTACACCTCGGTTGACGAAATGCTAACCGCACATCCTGAAATTGAAGTAGTGAATGTGTGTACTCCAAATGGCTTACATTTTGAACATGCCCACAAAGTTTTAGAAGCAGGAAAAAACGTTGTAGTTGAAAAACCAATGGCATTAACTAAAGCTGATTGCGAAAAATTAATTTACGAAGCGCTGCACCAACACAAAACTGTTTTTTGTGTAATGCAAAACCGCTACTCTCCGCCAAGCGCTTGGTTAAAAGAATTAATGGAGAACAAAACATTGGGTGATATTTACATGGTTCAATTAAACTGCTACTGGAACCGTGATGAGCGCTACTACAAACCTGGCAATTGGAAAGGAACACAAAATTTAGATGGAGGAACATTGTTTACACAGTTCAGTCATTGGATAGATATTATGTATTGGTTATTTGGTGATATTAAAAACATACAAGCAAAGTTTGCCGATTTTAATCACCAATCTACTACTGATTTTGAAGACAGTGGTTTTGTAAATTTTGATTTCGTGAAAGGCGGAATGGGTTCTATTAACTACAGCACTGCTGTATGGGATAAAAACTTAGAAAGTTCTTTAACCATTGTTGGAAGTAAAGGAAGTGTTAAGGTTGGCGGACAATACATGGACCAAGTGGACGTGTGTAATATTAAAGATTATGTGATGCCAGAACTTGCGGCTGTTAATCCAGCAAATGATTACGGCGCTTACAAAGGATCTGCAAACAACCACAGTAGTGTAATTGAAAATGTTGTAGATACAATTAAAGGAAAACATAAAATCACTACCAATGCATTAGAAGGTTTAAAAGTTGTAGATATCATTGAGCGTATCTACGAACTTAGGCCAAAAACTGTATTAAAATCAATCAACTAATTTAGAAAACATCATATGAACATTTACGACAAAATTTTAAAGAAAGACGCAAAAATTGCAGTTATTGGTTTAGGTTACGTTGGCTTACCAATTGCACTTGCATTTGCTAAAAAAGTAAAAGTTATTGGTTTCGATATTAACGAGAAACGCGTTAATATGATGAAAAAAGGAATCGACCCAAGTAACGAATTAGGTAAAGCTGATTTTAAAGGTGCTGATATTACTTTTACTCACAAGTTGGAAGAATTAAAAGAGGCTAACTTTTTTATCATAGCTGTTCCTACTCCAATTGATGAGCATAACTTACCCGATTTAAAACCTTTAATTGGCGCATCAACCACAGTTGGTAAAGTATTAAAGAAAGGCGATTACGTTGTGTATGAATCAACAGTATACCCTGGATGTACAGAAGATGATTGTATTCCTGTGTTAGAAGCACATTCGAAATTAAAATTTGTAAAAGATTTTAAAGTAGGTTATTCTCCTGAGCGTATTAACCCAGGTGATAAAGAACATACAATTACTAAAATTTTAAAAATTGTTTCTGGTTGTGATAAAGAAAGTTTAGAGAACATTGCAAAGACTTACGAAATTATTGTTGAGCCTGGAACACATAGAGCATCTAGTATTAAAGTTGCAGAAGCTGCAAAAATTATTGAGAACACACAACGTGATGTAAACATTGCATTAATGAATGAGTTATCAATCATTTTCTCTCGTTTAGGAATTAATACTTACGACGTATTAGAAGCAGCAGGAACAAAATGGAATTTCTTAAAGTTTTTCCCAGGTTTAGTTGGCGGACATTGTATTGGTGTTGATCCATACTACTTAACATATAAAGCAGAAGCATTAGGATACCACGCGCGCGTTATCAATAGCGGTCGTTACGTAAATGATAGCATGGGTTTTTACGTTGCTAAAACAACTGTTAAGAAAATCATTGCTGCAGGAAAAAACATCAGCAAATCTAAAGTGCTTGTAATGGGCGCTACCTTTAAAGAAGATGTAAGCGATATTAGAAACAGTAAAGTTGCTGATATTGTAAAAGAATTAAAATCATTTGGTGTTAAAGTTGAAATTGTTGACCCACATGCTGATAACGAAGAGTTAATGCACGAATACGGTTTTGGTTTAAATAAACAAGGCAAAGGTTATGATGGAGTTATTGTTGCCGTAAATCATAAAGAATATAAAACTCTTGATGAAAAATTCTTTAAATCTGTTCTCTCTAACAAAGGTGTGCTTGTTGATGTTAAAGGAATGTACAGAGGCAAGATGAAAGGATTGACTTATTGGAGTCTATAATTATTAAAGAAGAAACTTGAATAACTAATTATCAAACATGAAAATACTAGTAACAGGAGGAGCAGGTTTTATAGGGTCGCACTTGGTGCGTTTGTTAGTGAACAAATATCCTAACTATACTATCGTTAATTTAGATAAACTTACTTATGCAGGTAACCTTGCTAATTTAACAGATATTGAAAATAAACCCAATTACAAATTTGTAAAAGGTGATATTGTTGATGCAGCTTTCATTAATAAATTATTTTCAGAAGAGAAATTTAATGCGGTAATTCACTTGGCTGCCGAAAGTCATGTAGATAGAAGTATTACGAACCCATTGGAGTTTGTTTACACAAACGTTATTGGAACAGTTAATCTTTTAAACGCTGCAAAAGAATTATTTAAAGCAGATGAGAAAAGCTTTACCCGTTTTTATCATGTAAGTACTGATGAGGTATATGGTTCGTTAGGAGATACTGGTATGTTTACCGAAACAACTGCGTACGACCCACATAGCCCTTATTCTGCTTCTAAAGCTAGTTCTGATCATTTTGTGCGTGCATATCATGATACATACAAAATGCCTTGTGTTATTTCTAATTGCAGTAACAACTACGGTCCATTCCATTTTCCTGAAAAATTAATTCCTCTTTGCATCAACAATATTAAAAACAATAAGCCTCTTCCTATTTATGGCAAAGGTGAAAACGTGCGTGATTGGTTATTTGTTGAAGACCATGCGCGTGCTATTGATGTTATTTTTCATAATGCAGCTACTGGAAGTACTTATAATATTGGCGGGCACAATGAGTGGACAAACATTGATGTTATTCGTTTGCTTTGCAAAATAATGGATAAGAAATTAAATCGTGCTGATGGAACAAATGAAAAGTTAATCACGTTTGTAACTGATAGAGCGGGGCATGATTTACGTTATGCTATTGATAGTACTAAACTTCAAAACGACTTAGGATGGAAACCAAGTTTACAATTTGAAGAAGGTTTAGAAAAAACAGTTGATTGGTATTTAGCAAATGACGTTTGGTTAAACAATGTTACTTCTGGCGAATATCAAAAATATTATGGCGAACAATACGCGCGCTAATGTACCAACACGCTTTTCATACAAAAGATATTTCTAAGCTATCGTTTTTAGTAACAGGTGCTGCGGGCTTTATTGGTTCGCACATTGTAGAGTATTTATTACACCATGGGGCTGGTAAAGTAGTTGTGTTAGATGATTTATCTACTGGCAACATTAAAAACATTGAACTTTTTTCTTCGCACAAAAATTTTCATTTTATACAAGGTGATATTCGCAATTTAGATGATTG